>Ga0075423_10000119_pt1 | contig 49546 bp, 45 predicted proteins | sample SoiMethybrSBSTD2_FD_80114 | JGI IMG/M metagenome (GOLD analysis project Ga0075423, IMG submission 80114) | Bulk soil microbial communities from a Populus tree surrounding site in Tennessee, USA - Soil MetaG P. TD hybrid SBSTD2 | ecosystem: Environmental > Terrestrial > Soil > Tree plantation... | reverse complement strand
GTCCAGAACCAGCTGCCGCGGAGTTGGTCACGATAGAAGTCACGTAGCTGCACGCTGTCGCCGTGAGCGGCGATATAGCGTGCCTCGGTCGCGTGATCGAGTGATTCGTTCACCATGCTCGGCCACGGATACGATTGAAGGTCCATCGCGGCCGCGACGAGCGCGCGTATTCGCGGCGCCGAGCGCTCGAACTCGGCGCGGTGCGCAAACCCTAGTGGATTCACGAACCCGTGCCCGAATTCGTGAACCAGCAACCCCGCCATTCCGGCGTCGTACTTCGGATACCCGGTGGAATCAGGCGGCGTGTTGCCCACGATGCTGTAGCATTCCCGCGGAGCGCCCGGCGGCTGCACGCAGGGCCCATAGTTGCCTTCGGCGGCGACGAGCAGCGGCACGACCACGAACATCTGGTCCGATGGAATGCCGAAGTATGGCGCGAACCAGGCGAGATCGACGGCGCGTTCCAGGGCCGGTCGGATGCGGCCATTGACGGAATCGTACAGCGTGCGATGAATCTCGAAGAAATCGTTCGCGCGACTGTCGATCGCGAACCGGCGCGCTGCTGCGACGAAGCGCCGGGTTTCGGCGGGCGGCGCGGGCCATCCCCCACTCGAATCGAATGGAATGCGTTCCTTGAGCTCGGGCGGATCGGTCAACCGGATCGGGATGGCCATTACCCGCGACTGACCCACGCCGTACCGGTCGCGCAACCCACGCGCGAGCTTCACCGCCTCGTGGTTGCGCTGCGGACCGAAGAACCGATCGATGTCGGCGCTGTACTGCGGAAGGTGAGTCGGACTGAACTCCTCACTGCCGGCGAGCTTGAAGATGATCGCGATCAGCTCGACGCGACGGTCAACGCCAATGCGCAATTCTTTCGATTGCGCCGTTACCTGCGCCGAAGGAAGGACCAGCAAGAGGGTAAAAGCAGCCGCGCGAAACGCCATAGTGCCTCGCGAGTCTGTAGTGCTGATTCTACCCGGCTAGCCCCCGATCTGCACCGACTGCGTAGGTGTATTTCGCCATCCGGGCAACAGGCGGAACAGCGGACACGCCCGTGGGAATCGCTCGCGAACACCCGAGCAGAGCGAGGGTGTGAGCATTGATGCCGTCGGGCATGCAAAAGCCGCCCCGAATGGGGCGGCTTGAGCAGGCCCGGCAGGAATCGAACCTGCAACCCCCGGTTTTGGAGACCGGTGCTCTACCAATTGAGCTACGGACCTAAGAACTAGACGCCCAGCCGCTGAGCCGTTGAGACGTCGAGGATAATCCCCATGCCTGGACCCTGTGCACCAACTCGGCGTCCCGGCGGCTGCGCGGCTCGGCGTCCAGTCTACAGGGGTGGCTGACGGGGATTGAACCCGCAACCTCCGGAGCCACAGTCCGGCGCTCTAACCAATTGAGCTACAGCCACCATGATTCTAGACGCCGAGATGCGTAGACGCCTAGACGCCTGGACGCGCAGGCAGTCGAGAAATCTAACCGGCTCGGTCAATGTCTCGCCACGTTGCATGCCAACGGTTCCCACTCAAGTTTAGGAGCCATGAAAGCTCCCTTCCCGACCCTCGTCCTGCTCGGCGTCGTGGCCGCGTGCTCGCACCGCCCGCCGGAAGACTTCGCCCCGGATCCGGGGCTCGTGGCTCACATCCGCTCCATCGAAATGCTGGCGCCGACGCACGTCTGCCCCGGGCAGACCTTCGCCGTGTCCTACACGGCGCTGCTGGACGATGGCACGCGCGTCCCATTCGCCAACCGGTACGACAAGAAGCACCCCCCTCGCCTGCACGTGACATTCTTGGATCGCGCGAGCTTCGAGGCGATTCCGCTCGAGGACGGGGGATGGAGTGCGGAGCGTGATCCTCTCGTGACTGCCCTGCGCGGCTTCCGTCTCCGCACCGCCCTGCGCGCGAACCCGGCACTCACCGACAGTGTCTCGATCGATCCGAGTTATGAGTGCCTGCGCCACACGTTCACGTTCACCGGGGAAACCGGTCAGGACGGACCCGATGTCGTCGTCCGCATGGGGATCCTCCGTTCGCCATTCCTGGATCGCCTGCTGGTTGCGCAGATCGAAGTCGCCGAGGCGCCGCCGTTTTTCGTCCTCGCCGATGGCGCCGTGGTGCCCCCGTCGGACTGGCTCATCCTTACTTCGGGCGGCGGGCGAGGGGCTCGCGGCACTGCAGGCCGCGACGGCGGGAGGGGCGCGAATGGGGCGGCCGGTTGCCCCGGAGCTACCGGGGCCCCTGGTGGCAACGGCGGCAATGGATACCGGGGTGGAAACGGCGGACGCGGTGGACGGTTCACCATCATCGTGCCCAGCGAAGAGCCGTTCATCGCCGGCCTGATCGATACGCGCACACCGGGCGGCGGAGCCGGACCGGGAGGGCCGGGCGGAGGCGGCGGGTCCGGCGGAAAGGGCGGCACTGGAACGGTAGTGGACGGCCGGCAATGCTCGGCCGGAGCGGATGGTCCGAAGGGTCTCGCGGGCCGGGAGGGCCCTGCGGGCGAGCCCGGATCACCGGGCAGCCGGCCGCAAATCCTCACGATCCCGCAGCAGGAAGTCTTCGGCACTCACGCGCCGGCGGAATTACTCGACCTCCTGAGCTACTCGGCCAGGCGGCGTCGGCCCTGAGTCGATGTAACGCCAAGCGATCCGGCCGGGTATACAAGAGCGACATGGCTCGAGGAACTGTCCTTCTCCTGGCCGCCACGATTGGCAGCTGCGCTGCCCCATCGGGTCCGGTGGCTTCCGTCGATCCGAACGGCACGTTCAGCTACCTCGCCCGCATCGGCCCGACGCCCGTGGTCGAAGGAACGCTGACGCTCATTGTCGCCGCGGATTCGAGCGTCAGCGGGTCCTGGGAATTGCATCGCGTTCCCGGGTTGGATCCTACCGTTTCGGTGGGACCACAGCTCGGCAACGGACCGCTCGCTGGCCAGCTGACCACTGCCGGCGTGTGGCTGGATCTCAACCCGGGTTGGGCCGACAACAACGTCTTTGTGGCCTTGCATTCTGAATCCGCCGCTGAGCTCCTGGGAACGTGGGACCATTCGACCATCATCGGACCAGTGACCGGCGGCTCCGTCCGGTTGCTGCGCCTGGAGCATTAAGGGAGGCTTGATTTCCCCACATACTTGACATGTCAACTATTGTTGGTTACACTAACCCCCATGAACGAGCACGATTCGCCCCCCTACACCAAGGCCGCCGTGATCGGCATTCTCCGCGCTGCCGACGTCGTACGCCGTCGGGGAGTTGCTCTGCTCGCCCCCTATGACCTGACGCCCCAACAGTTCAACGTGCTTCGCATCCTGCGGGGAGCCCGGCCAGAAGGGCTCTGCACGTTGACCATCGCCGAGCGGATGCTGGAGCAGACGCCGGGGATCACTCGGCTGATCGACCGGCTCGAAGCCAAAAAGCTGGTGGTGCGAGTGCGCTCCGACGAAGACCGGCGCCAGGTTTGGTGCCGCATCACGCCGGCGGGCCTGCAGCTCTTGAGCAAGCTCGACCGCCCGGTCGGGGACCTGGACCGGGACCTGATGGCGGGCCTCCCCCGGGACGACCAGGTCCGCCTGGCTCGGCTCCTGGAGGTGGTACTGCGGGAACCGACCTAGGGCTTATTTGTTTAGTTATTAGTTGATTAGTTAAATACTGATCTATTACCTATAACGGGACGGACACCATGTTGAACTCTCTGCTGCACACTCAGGCCGATTGGGCCGGTCTCATCCTGCGGCTGGTATTGGCGGTTGTGATCTTCCCCCACGGCGCGCAGAAGGTGCTGGGCTGGTTCGGCGGTTACGGCTACACGGGCACGATGCAGTACTTCACCAAGACCGTGGGGCTCCCGACGCCAGTCGCGTTCCTCGGGATCGCGGCTGAATTCGCCGGTCCCATCCTGCTCGTGGCCGGGTTCGGCACTCGGGTCGCCGCACTCCTGATCGCCGCTGTGATGGTGGGTGCGATTCTGAAAGTGCACCGCGGTACGGGCTTCTTCATGAACTGGGCCGGGCAGCACAAGCCCGGGCAGGAAGGCTACGAATACCATCTGCTCGTGATCGCAATCGCCGCGGCGCTGCTCGTCACGGGCGGCGGGGCATTCTCAGTGGATGGGTTGCTGGCCCGCTAACAACTTGGCGGGAGAAGGCGGTAGAGGGCGGAAGAGGGTGGGCAAAAACGTGTGTGCCCGCCTTCTACCGCCTTCTCCCGCCCTCTCCCGCCCTCTTCCAGTAGAAGTACAGCGGCAGCCCCGCCAAAAGAATCACCGTTCCCTTCAAAGAATCGATCGGTTTCTCGAGGATCGTGTTTCCTACGAGCCACGCGGCAAACAGGATGAACGCGATCGGCGTCACCGGATATCCCCAGGCCCGGTAGGGACGTTCCATGGCCGGGGCCGTGGAGCGCAGCCGGATCACGGCCGAGCACATGATGGCGTAGAACAGGAACTGGGTGAAGATCACGTAAGTGTAGAGCTGATCGTAGCGGCCGGTGAGCGTCAAACCGATCGAGATCGCCGCCTGCACGATCAACGATGGGACCGGCGTCAGGAAGCGCGGGTGCACGCCGCCGATCCACTTGAACATCAGGCCATCCCGAGCCATGGCGTACGGAATCCGCGCCGCGGTGAGCACGATGCCGTTGTTGGCGCCGAGGGTCGAGATCAGGATCGCTCCGGCCACGAATCCCGCGCCCATCCGCCCTAACGTGACCTGCGCCGCATCGGAGGCAACGAGCGACGAGGCCGCGACGCGGACTGGAGACAACACGAACGTGTAGGACACAGTGACGAGCACGTACAACGCGACGGCGATTACCGTCGAATAAATGATCGCGCGCGGCAGGTTCCTGCCGGGGTTGGTGACCTCGCCCGCCACGAACGTCGTCTCGATCCAGCCGTCATAGGCCCACAGGACGCCGAGCATCGCGACCCCCAGAGGGCCGATGAGCGAGGGGGCGGACGCGCTGGGCCAGAATGGCTGGAAATTGCCGGTCGAGCCGCCCGGGACCGCGAAGCCGATCACGATCAGGCTCACGAGAATCCCGATCTTCAGCACGGTCAGGACGTTTTGGGTCAAGGCTCCCGCCCGCACGCCGATGATGTTCAACACGGTCAGACCGACGATGGAGGCGATCGCCACGACCTTGATGCCCCCGCCCGAGAGCGGCAGGAAGAACCCCAGGTAGCCCGCGAATCCGACCGCGATCGCCGCGATCGAGGCCGGGTTCACGACGGTGCCGTTGGCCCACCCGTACAGATAGCCCCACACCGGTCCATACGCCTCGGACAGATACGCGAAGGCTCCGCCGGCGCGGGGCATCGCCGCCGCCAGCTCCGCGATCGAGAGCGCGCCAAGCAGCGACACGATCCCGCCCACGATCCAGACGGCGATCGTCAGCGAGGTGGCATGGAGGCCGGCCGCGATCCCCGCCGGGACGATGAAAATGGCCGACGCGATGATGGTGCCGACGTTGATCATCGTCGCATCGAAGAGGCCGAGCTGCCGTTTCAGCTCGGTCATCGCGCATCCTGCCAGCCCCGGTACGCCTGCTTCAGGAGCTGCTGAAAGTGATACACGCCTTCTTCGAAGCGCACCGAGAAGCGCCCCCGGTCGTACGCCCGGCTGCCCAGCCCGCGCTGCACTCGCTCGCAGATGTCGGCGTCTTCCTGCTGCACCAGATCGGAAAACGTCACATCCGCTTCGATCCGCTCCGCCGCACCGGGCGCAAGAGGATCGGCATAGTAGTATCGGAACAGGACGCGGCACCGGTCGGGCGCGGTCGGCACGACGAGGTTGAGCTGCAACCGCCCCGGCACCACGTTGAGCATGAGGTTGGGAAACACGTAATAGTAGAGAGCGTCACCCCCGCCCGCGGTGTAGACGTTGCGCTCGCCGGTGAGCGGTCCGACCTGGACGCTGTAGCGGTCGTACACCTCCGTGACGTAGTTCTGATAGTCATAGAGGGTGCACAGCTCGGGGTGGACGTAGGGAACGTGATACCCTTCCAGAAAGTTGTCGACGTAGACCTTCCAGTTGCTGCGCACCTCGTATTCCACTTGCCGGACGAAGCGAAGCGCCTCGAGCCGCGTCGGGGCCACCCGTTCCCGGATCCCGGCGAACGTCCCCTCGATCGGCTCCTGCCGGTCTCCCAAATGAATGAACACACGGCCTTCCCACTGGGCGAACGGCACCGCCGTGAGCCCGTAGTCCTTCTTGTCGAACAGCTCCACCTGATTGAAGTGCGGCACACCCCGCAGCATCCCGTCCAGCCGATAGGTCCAGCCGTGGTACTTGCAGATCAGCATGTCGCATTGCTCGTCCTTCAAGGCCAGCGGCCCACCGCGATGCCGGCACACGTTGAAAAACACGTGCAGCTCACCCGCCTTGTCGCGGACCGCGATGATCGGCTCTCCGGCGACCTCCGTGACGACCACGTCGCCAGGAGACTGCAAACGGCTCACGTCGGCGACGTATTGCCAGGTTCGAGCGAACACGGCTTGTCGATCGAGCTCGTGAAATCGCGGATCGGTATACCAGGCCGATGGGATGGTCTCGGATCTCTCGACCGGGACGACGGTGAGGTCCGCGGGATCGAGGGATGGTAGGGATGAAGGGCTGGACACGGGAGTGCGAAACTACGTCGGTAATCGGTAATCGGTAATCGGTTACTGATTACCGATCACCGATTACAGAATACCGTCTACATAGAAATCCATCCGCCATCCCTTGGGAGCCACGAGCGCTCGCGCCAGATCGAGCCGCACGATGCCGTCCAGGAACGACACCCCGATCCCCGCCGCGGCGAGCGGACGGCCCGAGGTCATGGCGATACCGCGACCAGCCCAACCCGCATCGCCGAAAACGGCCACGCGAAAGGCGGGAAAGGCATTGGCCAGCTCGACCCGGCTTCGCCAGTAATCCGGCCCAGCCGTAATCCCACCGGCATACCCGCGCAGCGTTGCCGGACCACCGAGGTACCACAGCCCCTGCACCGGCGCATCGCCTCCCGTCGTGCCGGCCGCCAGCTCCATGGCCCCGATCAACCGTTTGGGCAGCGGCATCGTCAAACGTGTCGTGAGACCCGCGCGGGCATAATCGAACGTCCCTACGTGCGCATCCATCGCCAGCTCGGCAGCGACCGTCACCCCGTGAGCGGAGACGCCGTGCGAGCCCCGAATGACGAGCGACGTGCCGAACTCCCGGGCCGCCGCAGCGATGATGTTCGGCGTAAAGACATGGTCGACGTGAATCGCGTGCGGGATCGAGAAATCGGTCTCTTTCCCCGCCGACCGCTGCCACTCGGTGAACACCCGCCATTCGTAGCTCGGCGCGGCCGTGGGTAGCGGTCGTACCAGCAGTTCCCCACCCCAGGAGCGGAAGTACATGCCGTCGTCCCGGCCCAGGGTCAGTGCGGCCAGGGAATTCCCAATCCCAAGTGGGCGGGTGTCGGGATTGGCCGCCGCGAGGCGCCGGTACGCCGCCAGCCGCAACGACACCCCCGGCGTTTCGTGACCGATCCCCAGCTCGAGATTCGGCCATCCGTCTCCGACACCGACGCGACCCGTCAGGTCGCCGGTCAACCGGCCGAAATCGAGCTCGAGCCGCGCGCCGACTGACACCGCTTCGATACGGTTGTAGCGGATGAGCCCGACACCGCCGGGGCCAAGCCGCAGCACGGGAGGATGGGCGTGCCAGGCCGTCGCCGGTAACAGGCCGACCGCTCGTCCCAGGTCGCGGGCCTCCGCCGTCGAGAGATAGGGGGTTTCGTCTTGCAGGGATTTGGGCAAGAGCGGACTGGTCAGCAGGCTCAGCGTGTCATCCGGCACGATCACCACGGCGTCGAAACAGCGTCGGCGGGTGCAACGGCAATCGGCACGGCCGCGACACGCCAGCTCCAGCGAATCGACCGTCAGCGAATCAGCGACCGAGTCGGCGACCGCCGCTGCCGGTGGTCCCATTTGGACGTCGAACTCGGAGAAGACCCGCTCGTAGCGCAACGGGGCGGTGATGAAGGTGCCCGCCGTCGCCACCGCGTCGAGGGCGATGAGCCGCGGCAACCACCACTTGCCCTCGAGCAACGCGTATTCAACGGTGATGTAGCGAACTTCGCCGCGGATCGGCTTCAGAAACCCCGGGATGCTCCCCGCGTCCTTCTTGTCGTCCGGATCGAGATCCTGCTCCAGGTCCCAGGCGCGGGCGGGACGGAACACTGCGCGCACCAGCGCCATGTGCTCGTCCTCGAACCAGAACGACCCGCTCAGTAAATGAAAATCATCGCGGCGAGGCAGAATGCGGAGCTCGAGCAGGCGGATCGAGCGGCCGTCCTGCAGTGTGATGACGGTGGTGTCACCGGACCGGAATCGATAGCGGGATTCACCGCCTGCGGCGATCGGATCGTAGACGAACTCGGAATCGCCGATCCCGATCGTCATTCGTTCATTGCCTGGCTGAAACGCGAGGTCGGGCGCGTCGCTGCCCAGATCCTCCGGCACGCGCGCGTCCCGGAAAACCACCGGGATGTCCTCCCGCGCCGCCAGCATCGTGACCGTGTCGGGCCCGTCACGATGCCAGGCCACACGACCGACCATCTCGCGCTGATAGAACGTACGGTCCCGCCGCAGAGCGCGTAACCCGAGGAAGATGCGCTCCTGAACCCGGGCATGGTAATCGGTGATGGTTTCTTCTGCCTGTGCCCGACGCTCCCGCGCGCGTCGCACCAGGTCACGCGCGGTCGCGTCGAGATACGCGTTGGAATCCTGGACAACCGGCGTCTGGAGCAGCAGCAGCAAAGCGGCGAGCATTCCCAAAATTACGCCATGGGCGAAGGGAAGTTTCGGCGTAGATTCCGGCACCGATGCCCACGTCCAATGCCGCTCCCGGCGCCATGCTGCGTGAAAGCTGGCGCCGCCTCTCACCCCTTCCCGGCGGGAAGTGGCTGTTCAGCCGCTTGCTCGCCCGGATGGTGCCCTACACCGGTTCCATCGGCGCGACGGTCATCGATCTGGCGCCCGGCTACGCACGGGTCGAGATGCCGGACCGCAAACGGGTCCGGAACCATCTCGATTCCATTCATGCGGTCGCCCTGATGAATCTGGGCGAAGTCGCGACCGGTCTCGCGATGCTCGTCGGCCTGCCCCCCACCATCCGCGGCATCGTCACCGGCCTCTCGATCACCTTCCATAAGAAGGCGCGGGGCCGGCTCACGGTGGAATGCCGGTGCGCCATACCCACCGTCACGGTCGACCAGGAGTACGCGGCCGAGGCGACGATCACCGATCCGGCCGGCGACGTGGTCGCGCGAGTCACCGCACACTGGCGTCTCGGGCCCAGGCCGAGCGCGTGAGCCTGCTCGACACTCCCCTGACGCGCCAACTCGGGATCGAGGTCCCGCTCATCTGCGGCGCCATGTATCCCTGCTCCAACCCGGAGCTGGTAGCGGCCGTGTCGGAGGCGGGGGGCATCGGGATCGTGCAGCCATTGTCGCTGACCTACGTCCATGGTTATGAGTTCACGGAAGGCGTGCGGACGATCCGGCGCCTGACGGCGAAGCCGATCGGCATGAACGTGTTGATCGAACAGAGCTCGAACGCCTACCTCGATCGCATGCGCCGCTTTGTCGACACCGCCCTGGATCAGGGCATCCGGTTCTTCGTGACCTCGCTTGGCAACCCGCGGTGGGTGGTAGAGCGTGTGAGCCCCACCGGAGGACTCGTCTATCACGACGTGACCGAGCGGAAATGGGCCGAGAAGGGGCTGGCGGGTGGCGTTCACGGCCTCATCGCGGTGAACAACCGCGCCGGAGGACATGCGGGCGGAAAAAGCCCAGAAGCCCTGCTCGAGGAGCTGCAGGGGTTTGGAGTCCCCGTCGTCTGCGCCGGGGGCGTCGGCGATGCCGCGACATTCGTGGCCGCCCTGCGCATGGGCTACGCCGGCGTCCAGCTCGGGACTCGCTTCATCGCCACCGATGAGTGCCGGGCCTCACCGGCCTACAAACAGGCGATCGTGGACGCCAAGGATACCGACATCGTCCTCACCGAGCGCGTCACGGGCGTCCCGTTGGCCGTCATCCGTACCCCATTCGTGGAGCGCGTGGGGACGCGGGTCGGGCCGATCGCCCGGTGGATGTTCCGCCATCGGCGCACCAAGCGGTGGATTCGTACGCTGTACGCGGTCCGTTCCGTGTGGAAGCTGAAGCGGTCCTTGCTGGATGGGGCATCCTCGACGGACTACTGGCAGGCCGGCAAGAGCGTGTCCGGGATTCACGAGATCCTCCCGGCGGGCGACGTGGTTCGTCGCTTCGCGGCCGCAGCGTCGGGGTGACTGAAGCCGCTCGCCGGGCACTCGTAGGCCCGATATCTTGAAGCAGGCACGTCGGATCACCCCCAACCCCTGAGGGAGCGATGACGAATCCGGTTTCCATCGAGCGGTTTGTGCAGGCGCTCGAAAAACTCAAGGTCGAAATGGACGCCGGGACCCTGCGCCACGGCGAGTACGATCAGCGGCTCGCCCGGGCCATTCAGGAGCTGCGGGAGCGGGGACTGGACGCGGACCGCTCGATGGTGAAGGCGGCGATCGAAGGACTGTCCCAACGTGGGGTGATCACCGCGAGCGTCCGGACACACCTCGAGAAGCGCCTCGGCCTCACCTGAACACATATTGGCGGGACAGTCGCGCGCCTCGATACAGCCTGCTGTTCGCGTTGCCCCTGTTCCTTACATATCAGTCGCTCGCGGTGCTGTCGCCGCCCGGCCCCGAAGGGAGTGTGCGCAACGGGGCCGATGTCATTCTCCAGGAACTGGCGACGCGCATCGCGGGTCCCCGCGGGCCGCTGATTCTGCTCGCGGTTATCACCGGCGTCGGACTGTGGCTCGTGTTCCGGGACCTCCGCGCCCACCGGGACATCCGGATCATCGTGTTCGGACTGATGCTGGCCGAGACCGTGGTCCTGGCCGTGGTGTTTGGAGTCGCCGTGACCGCCGTGACGTCCGGGCTGGTCCGCCCAACGGCGCTCATGTTCCAGGCGGCGGTCGCCAATCTCGGCACCGGCGACCGGCTCATGCTCTCGCTCGGCGCCGGGCTCTATGAAGAGCTGCTGTTCCGGGTGCTGGTGGTGGGGACGCTGGCCTGGGTAGGGCGCCGACTCCTCGGGTGGCGGCCGCTCGTGGCCGGGCTCGCGGCGGCGATGATCGGTGCGGTGGTCTTCTCGATGTTCCACTATGTGGGTCAGTACGGGGACGAGTTCCGGGTCTACTCGTTCGTGTTCCGCGCGATCGCCGGGCTTGCTTTCAGCGCGCTATTCCTGTTGCGCGGCTTCGGGATCACCGCCTGGACGCATGCGCTGTATGATGTGTTCCTGTTGCTGAGATAGAGAGGCCAGCTACCGTAAACCGTAAACAGTTTACGGTATACGGTTAATTCATTCCCGCGTGATGCTCCGAACGCTGGAACGCCAGAAACTCGTGAATGGCCACGATGGCGATTGAGTCGTCTGACGTGATGCGCACTTCACCGCCACGCGGCAGGTCGCGATACGCGTAAGTGATCGCGCTCCGGCGCTCCGCCATCACCGCGGTGCCCGGCACGTCCCTGGCATGCACCAGCATCGGCTGGTCGAATTGGCCCGCGGCAAATGCCTGCGCGATACCCCGCAAGTGACGGCGGATCTGCACCACTCCGGCTGAATCATCCACCTCGCGTTGCAGCTCGATGCGCCCACCGTCGGAGAGAGGCTCGAACTGATGGGCCGACGTGTACTGGTCTACGCCCATGACCGCCTTTCCCCGACTCTGTACAGCGGCGAACGATCCCTGGTCCTTCGAACGGCATCCCGACAAGCCGGTGTACGTCACAACGATCGTCATCAACAGTATTGTCTTCACGAGGACCTCGGTGGGTGTTGAAATTCCTACGAACGACCAGAAGGTGGCGTTGTATATTCGCCCCATGCGATGCTCCCTGGGTGGATCTGCACTGCTCGCGGTTGGGCTTCTGGCGTGTGGCAAATCGGCGGAGCAGAAGGCCGCCGACGTGGAGGCCTGCAGCGCGACCCGGACGAGCGTCACGGCCATCGCCCAGTGCCTCCGGAGCCAGGGCGGCTGGCGGGCTGCGGCCGCGGAGTCGGCCGGCATCATCCGAGCCCACGAGCTGGACAGCATTCAGGCCCAGATCGGCGCCATTACCGCTCGCGCGGACAGCGAGCATGGTGAAGAAGTCCATGCGTGTGACCGGGTGCTGGTCGACCTGCAGGACTGCCTCATCACGCGGTACGGTTGGGAAGAGGATCGGGCGCGGGCGGCCGACGACTCCGTGTGGAACAGCCGTGGGGCGGACCACCAGCAGCAGATCCAATCCTGCCTGGGTCGTCGCGGTGTGGGGACTGGAGCGTGTCTGCAGCTGCACTACAAGTGGCAGCCGCGACGAGCGTTGGCGCTCGACGATTCGATTCGCCGGGCCAATATCAACAAATAGAGCGATCAGCTATCAGCTATCATCTATCAGCAGAGACTTGACATATCAAGAATAATTGATATGTTTTGGCGCGTCTATGGCCATCATGAGCACGCCTAATCTCGGGCGGACCGCCCGCCTGTTCCATGCGCTGTCGGACGAAACGCGGCTCCGGATTCTCGCGCGGCTGCGTGGGGGAGAACGGTGCGTGTGTGATTTGATGGATGCGGTGGATGCCGCTCAGTCACGGCTGTCGTTCCATTTGAAGGCGCTCAAGGATGCCGGGATCGTGATCGATCGCCGCGAGGGACGTTGGAACTACTACTCGATTGCCCCGGACGCCCGCGAGGAGCTGAGCGATGCGCTGCGACTGCTCCAGCCGCGCGCCCCCGTGGTCCGGGAAAAGGCGTGTTGCTGAGTTTTTTTCTCTAATCCATCAACGATTCTTGATATAAGGAGAAGCCCGATGAGCGCGGTAGACGTGAAGACCACCGTGCGCGAGAAATACGCTGCCGCCGCCCGGCAAGCCCGCGCCGGCGACGCGAGCTCGTGTTGCGACACGTCCTGCTGCGGCGGGAACACGGGCAAGGACGCGATTTCAGCACACCTGTACGCGCCGCAGGAAACCGCCGGCCTTCCCGAGGCTGCGGTGCTCGCCTCATTGGGGTGCGGCACCCCCACGGCGCTCGCCGAGCTCAAGGCTGGTGAGGTCGTCCTCGACCTGGGCTCCGGAGGCGGGATCGATGTGTTGTTGTCGGCCAGGCGGGTCGGACCGACCGGGAAGGCGTACGGCCTCGACATGACTGACGAGATGTTAGCCCTGGCCCGCGACAACCAGCGGGCCGCGGGCGCCACGAATGTGGAGTTCCTGAAAGGCGACATCGAGCACATCCCCTTGCCCGACCGTTCGGTGGACGTGATCATCTCGAACTGCGTCATCAACCTGTCGGCCGACAAGAAGACCGTGCTCGCGGAGGCATACCGCGTGCTGAAGCCGGGTGGGCGGTTTGCCGTCTCGGACATCGTAGCCCGGGGCACGATACCGGAACCGGTCCGGCGCAACATGGAATTGTGGGTGGGATGCGTCGCGGGCGCGCTCGAAGAAATGGAATTCCGGAGCCTGTTGGCCGAAGCCGGATTCCAGGACGTCGAGATCGAGCCGACGCGAATCTACGAGTTCGCGGACGCCGAGCCGATGTTCACCGCCGCCGGTCTGGATGGCACGGTTCTGGCGCGAGAAATCGACGGCTGCTTCATGGGGGCATTCATCCGGGCACGAAAGGACTGAACGCGGCGATGCCGTTTCGCGTGCTGTTCGTGTGTACCGCCAACTCGGCGCGCAGTCAGATGGCCGAAGCGCTGCTCGGCAATCTGGGCGGCGGGCGCTTTGCGGCCGCGAGCGCGGGCGCTATCCCCGCGGGACGCGTCAGCCGGCGAGCGGTCACCGCGTTGGCGGAGCTCGGCATCGATTGGTCCGGCCACACGCCGCGTGGCCTCGATGGGTTGGATCGCGAGCCGTGGGATCTCGTGATCACCGTGTGTGACGCCGCCAAGCAGGCGTGTCCGGTGTTCACGGGATCCCCGGCGGTGGTGCACTGGGACTTGCCGGATCCGATGGACGTGGACGGCACTGAGGACGAACAGCTGCAAGCGTTCCGGCGCTCGCGCGACAGTATCGCAGCCCTGGTGGAGCGCCTCATCGCGCTCCCGCTCGAAGCCCTGCGCCCGCGCGACCTCGTGGCGCGAGTCACTGAGATCGGTCCGAAGCGCTAATCCTTGTACGGATCGAACTCGTCTTCGCCGGCCATCACCACAATGAGGGGCCGCAGCGTGTGCAACACGTCGATGGTTCCCTCCTGCGCCGCGAGGACCTCCGTCAGCCGCCGATAGACGTGCGGGCTCTCATCGGTCCCGCCGCCACGCAACACCACGCCCTTCCGCTTCACCCAGGCTTCCATCATGTCGCGGCTGATCTCGCCCGGCTTCAAGACCTTGCCCGTGCGCCGATGACGCTTTCCGGCCGCCCGGGTCCGGGACATGACGCGACCGGCACCATGCACGGTGGAGTAGAGCGCTTCACGCTGCGCCCGCGCCCGGTCCGGCGACTGGGAAGCATCGACCGTCGCCCCTTGCACGATGACCGCATCATCGCCCATGGACCCGCCGACGAATCCCTTTTGGGCCGGGAACGCGGGGGTCGCCCCCTTCCGCACCACGACCAGTTCCTCACCGTCGTGCGTTTCCTTCCAGGCGAAGTTGTGGTGATTGTGGACCAGCTCCAGCTCTCGCGCGCCCATGATGGCGACGACTTTGCGGGCCACCCACTCCCGCCCGGCGTACGCGTACCGGCCCGCCAGCGACATCAGCGCCCAATAGTCCTGCCCCAGCGGCTGGCTCAGATCGAGCAGCACCTCACGCTCCGGAACCTTGACTGTCCAGTCCTGGCCCTGGCTCAGGGCGAGGAAGCCGTAGGCCACGCCAAAGCCGAAACCCCGGCTGCCGAAATGCACGCCCACCCACAGTGTGTCGCCTTCGTCGGCAAAAACATCGACGTAGTGGTTGCCGCTGCCCACCGTCCCGAGCTGGGCACGCGCCTTCTGCCGCAGCGCCTGGCGATGCCGCGCCGGGGCCGCGTCCCACGCCGCGTCCTCGAACAGCGGGTGGTCGAGCGGCGCGTCGTCGGCGCGGTTCTTCCGTCCCACGCCGAAGCTGATCGAATGATGAATCTCCTCCGCCAACCCGATCAACGCGGCTTGCCGGGCCCCGGTCGTCCCGCCGAGGTCGGCCACCGTCTGATCGGTGCGGATGGCGGCATTGCCACAGGCGATATCGAATCCGACACCGACGATCGACACCCGGTTCGAGTAGGCGGCGACCCCGCCGATCGGCATCACGTACCCCAGATGGCCGTCCGCCATCAAGGCGGCCCGCTGGGCGCGGGAGGCCACGTCCTGGAGCTGTGCCAGCGTGTTGGGCTCGTGGGTTCCGAAGACCTTCGTCATCGATGTGCGCTCTTTCCCTCAGCCGGGACAGGGGGCGGGCCCGCGGGCTGCCCCGGCTGGCCTGCGATCCTTACTCTTCCTCCGCTACCAGCCCATCCATGCGCCGTTCATCCCGGGCCTGCCGCTCGAAGCGGCGGCCCACGGCGCGCTGCTCGATACTGCGCTGCGTCAACGATTCGACGCTATCGGCCCGCAGCCGCACCCGCGCCCCCGTCACGTCGACGAACGTGAGCCAACGAGGCAACGGATCGGTCTCGAGACAGGCGTCGATATGGCGCGCCATTTCCGTGCTGACGCACCAGGTATCCCACTCGGTCGATACCACGAAGAAATCGCCCAGTGCGTCCGGCCGAGAGCGTTCCATGGTCTCCTCCGTGTGGTGGTGAATGCCGGCCGGCACCGGACCGCTCGACCCGGACTGCGGGGAGTCGCGTGATCCACGCCGTGCGAGCCTCGCAGCCAGCCCGGCCGGGCAAACCGTGAACCTGCTATCCTGTAAAACGCCGATCGCCCCGTCTGCAACACAGGCGGGGCGATCGGCTCGCACCTCTCGGGAGTTGGGCCGCCTACGCTAGCCCGCCCGCTCCGCGCCTGTGTCGTGATACCCCGAATCGATCGGGAACCCCCGTGACGCCGTCCCGGGATCGAAACCCGGCCGGCGGACGGCGGTACTCGAACGTTTCTGTGTCATCAACCCCGGCATCTTCCCGTTCGACTCCACGTCTGTATCCACTCCCACAAAATGAAAAAGCCGCCTCACCGACCGTTCTTTCCCTCTGCCACTAATGGCTCAGGTCAACGAACAGCGGGACGCGACTCCCTGCGCGCATGTTAGCAAGGTCGATGCTGGTGTCAAGCCCCGTATATTGGGTGGCCTCGTGACCGACGCTCGACGCGACGCCCCGCTTTGGACGCCGGACCCCGATCGGGTCGCCCGCGCCAACCTGACCTCGTTCATCGCCACGCTGCACGAACCTGGAATCTCCTCCTATGCCGAGCTGTATCGCTGGTCCATAGAGCACCCGGCATTGTTCTGGCCGGCAGTGTGGCGGTTTTGCGACATCCAAGCCAGCGAGCGCCCCGGGCGGGCCCCATGGGATGCCGTGGGGATCGGACTGCATCGCATGGCCCCACCCGATCCTGAGGCGGGGCCACAGTGGTTCCCCGGCGCCCGCCTCAACTTCGCCGAAAACCTGTTGCGATGGGACGACGAGCGCCCGGCGGTCATCGCTGTAAGCGAAAGCCGCGCGCGACGCGAGCTGAGCCACGCGGAAATCCGGCGGGGAGCTGCCCGCGTGGCGGCCGCGTTGACCGCCCAAGGCATCGGGTCCGGCGACCGCGTCGCCGCTTTCATTCCCAACATCCCGGAAGCCCTGATCGCGATGCTCGGCGCGGCGAGCCGCGGCATCATCTGGTCCAGCTGCTCTCCCGATTTCGGAGTCGCGGGCGTGGTCGACCGGTTTGGCCAGATCGCTCCCCGGCTGCTGCTCGCGGTCGACGGCTACCAGTATGCCGGCAAACGGATCGACCTGCTGGCCCGCACCGCCGCCGTGGTGCGGCAGATCCCCTCACTGGAGCGAGTCGTCATCGTCCCGCACCTCATGGCCCAGCCCGATGTCTCCGGAATTGCCGGGGCCGTCCTGTGGGACGAGTGGATCGCCGACTCCGTCCAGGAAAGCGATTTCGCCCACCTGCCCTTCGATCACCCCTTGTATGTCCTCTATTCGTCGGGCACCACCGGCCTCCCGAAGTGCATGGTGCACGGCGCTGGAGGCACCCTGCTCCAGCATCAGAAGGAGCACGTGCTGCATTGCGATCTCACGGCATCGGACCGGCTCTGCTACTACACGACGACCGGTTGGATGATGTGGAACTGGCAGGCGAGCGCGCTCGCCACCGGGGCGTCAATCGTCCTGTACGACGGGGCCCCACTGGTGCCGCCGCGTGCCCTGTGGGATCTCGTCGAGCAGGAGCGGATCACCGTCTTCGGAACGAGCGCCAAGTACCTGGCCCTGGCGCAGAAGGAAGGCCTGGAACCGGGACGCACACACGATCTCAGCGCGCTACGCACGCTGCTGTCGACCGGCAGCCCACTTGCTTCACACAGCTACGACTATGTCTACCGGAGCATCAAGCGCGATTTGCACCTCAGCAACATCAGCGGCGGGACTGAGTTGATCTCCTGCTTCGCCTTGGGAGTTCCGACGGAGCCGGTCTGGAGGGGAGAGCTGCAGGGGCGGGGCCTCTGCATGGCCGTGGAAATCTTCGACCCCCAGGGGCGCCCGGTGCGCGACCGCCCGGGCGAGCTCGTGTGCAGGGCTCCCTTTCCCTCCATGCCGGTCGCGTTCTGGAACGATCCGGACGGTGCCAAGTATCGCGCGGCGTACTTCTCGCATTTTCCGGGCGTCTGGCGCCACGGAGACTGGGCCGAGCTGACGCCTCACGAGGGGCTGGTCATTTTCGGCCGTAGCGATGCCACGTTGAATCCCGGCGGGATCCGGATCGGCACGGCGGAGATCTACCGTCAGGTCGAGCAGATCCCGGAGGTCATCGAGAGCCTGGCCATCGCTCAGGACACGGTGGCCGGCGACGTGCGGATCGTGCTGTTCGTGCGACTACGGGATGGCGTGCGTCTGGACGAGGCACTCCAGGCGGCGATCCGGGCGCAGCTGCGTGCTCATGCGAGCGTGCATCACGTGCCGCAGCGAATCGTTCAGGTGACCGATCTCCCGAGGACCATCAGCGGAAAGATCAGCGAGCTGGCGGTGCGGGCGGTGGTGCATGGCCAGCCGGTGAGGAACGTGGAGGCGTTGGCAAATCCGGAGGCGTTGGAGCAGTTCCGCGATATTCCGGAGCTCCGGCCCGACTCGATATAGGGGTCGGAGGTTAGGTGTCAGGTGTCGAAAGAACCTGAAACCTGGCACCCGACACCTAGCACCTGCTTCACCGCATGTTGCCGGTATGCCCCAGTGAGTACCGACCCGGCTGCGGCCACACGGTCAGTCCATGCGGATCTCGACCAACCGGGATGCGATGCTCGAGGCGCCCGTGTTCGGTATCGAAAACGTACACCTCGTGATCGTACCGGCCGGAGAGCCATAGCTCTTTCCCATCCGCCGAGACGTTCCCCATGTCGGGACTGCCGCCGCCGGGGATGGTCCAGGTCGCCGTGACGCGGCGCGCCACGGGATCGAGCACGCTGACGCTCCCAGGTCCATGTGGCCGCCCTCTCAGAATGTGCCAGCCCCGGTTGGAGACATAAAACCGGGTGCCGTCTCGACTGGGGTAGATCCCGTGCGCTCCCGTGCCGGTGGGGATGAACGCCAGGCGCTTGAGGCTGCCGGCGTCAACGACGAACACGCCGTCCGCCATCATGTCCGCGACAAAGAATTCGCGCCCGTCCGGTGAGAGGCGGATGTCCTGCGGCATGGAAGGACGGCCGGAGTCGACGTCGGCGTACTCCACCACGTGGTGGGTCGTCACATCGAGCTTGAGCAGCTTGCCGGAGAATTCGCAGGTCGCCACGGCGTACCGTCCATCGGCGGTGAAATCCAGGTGATCCACTCCTTTACAATTCACATGCACGGAATCGTGCAGCGCCATCGTGTGCGCGTCACGAAAATCGAGCCGCTGCGCACGCTCCGCCACGACCACGGCGTACCGTCCATCAGGCGTGAAATAGAGGTTGTACGGATCTTCGACAGAAATGCTCTTCCCTTCCCTGCCCGTCACAGGATCGATCGGCGTAAGACTGTTGCCGCGATCGTTGGCGACCCAAAGCGTGCGCAGGTCGTACGACGGGACGACATGCTGCGGGAGCGTCGCCGTGGTGAACGTTCGTTGAACGCGATAGGTCGACGGGTCGAGCACGGCCACGCTCGCCGCGCCCCCGAGGGGGACGTAGACGAGCGGCCGATCGGCCCGCGCGACCGAGTCGATCATTCCGACGCCGGTCCCCGCGTAAACGTTGCGGGCGTCGAGGGGCCGCGGCATGCCAGGCAGCAGCGGCGCGGCGGGTGGCGTCGCGGTAATGGCGGGAGGACGTGGTGAAGGGTGTGCTGGCGCCTGCTTACAGGTCGCCACCAGGATGACGAGCCAGAGAATGCGGCCAACGCGGGACGGGGTGGGGGTCATGGGCTTCGAACCTACACCCGATCCCGGCCACTCGCGTCACGCGCCGCCTCCCCGATGTCGGGCAAGCCCCCCTTGGGCTCTGCCACGACACCAGGAATTGCGGGTCCGGATCAGGCCCCGGACCGATGATGCGATCCTTCTTCCTCTTCTTCCTCTGTCGTGCTCCGCTTCCAGTCACCTTGCCGCTGGCCCGACTGGCCGGCCTTGCCGGACGCCTTCACGCTCGGCGCCGTGCCGAACTCGGCTTCCGCGGTGCGCTCGAATTCCTTGATCTGCAGCTCGATCTGGTCCTTCGGCAAGCTGTAACGCTCCGTGAGGACGCTGAGCAGCTGGTCGCGTTTGCCGTTGATGCGGCGCAGATCGTCGTCGGTCAGCTTGCTCCAGCGCTTCCGCACCGTGTTCTTGTTTTCAGGCCAATTGCCCGCCATCCGATCCCAGTTCATGGGTCTCTCCTTGGAGTGGGGGGATACGCCCGGAGGGGAACAGCCACGGAGGCTTGCCCTCCGGTCATTTTTCTCTACCCGCCCATGAAATGAGGTTCCGGGCACGTTTCAGCTTGCGGTGTGGCTCAATGGAGCCGAGCGTTTCAACGGGCGACCCCTTCCCGCCCATAGTAGATTGACCGCCCTATGCCGATTACCGCGACCAATATTCGCCGGGGCATGGCCATCATGTTCGAGGGTGAGCCATGCAGGGTGATTGAGTTCCATCACCACACGCCGGGCAACCTGCGGGCCATGGTGCACGCCAAGCTCCGCAAGCTCAAGACCGGGGTGACGATCGAGCATCGATTCCGGGCATCGGACAGCGTCGAGGAAGCCCAGCTCGAGACGCACGAGCTGCAGTACCTCTATCACGATGGCCACTCCTACCATTTCATGAACAAGACGACGTACGATCAGTACGAAATGGACGAAGCAGCGCTGGGCGACCACGCGCAGTGGATGACGGATGGGATGGAAGTAATCGCTGAATACTTCGAGGGCCGGCCGATCGGGGTCGAGCTGCCCAACGAGGTGGTGTTCGAAATCATCGAAACATCCCCGGTCATGCGCAGCGCCACCAAGACGGCTTCCACGAAGCCGGCCAAGTTGTCCAACGGTGTCACGGTGAACGTGCCCGAATTCCTGCAGAGCGGCGAGAAGGTGCGGGTGAACCCGAACACCGGGGAGTACCTCGACCGAGCGAAGTGAGACTCAGGTCTGCCGGTCCACGACCTGCGTGCTGCGCTGGGCGGTGGGCATCAACACCAGATCGAGCACGTTGACATGCTCGGGAAGGTTGACGACGTAGCGGATGACCTCCGCCACATCCGCCGCGGTGAGCGGCCGCATCCCCTGATATACGGACTTGGCCCGCTCGGCGTCCCCGTGAAACCGCACCACCGAGAACTCCGTCTCCACGAGCCCCGGATCGATGCTCGACACCCGGATGGGCGTGCCGACGAGGTCGAGATGCATGCCTTCCGTCAGCGCTCGCACTGCGTACTTGGTCGCTGAGTAGACGTTGCCCTTGGGGTAGGTCTGGTGACCGGCGAGGCTGCCCAGGTTCACCACGTGCCCGCGGCCGAGCCGCACCATGTGCGGGAGCAGCGCCCGGGTCACGTACAACAATCCTTTCACATTCGTATCGATCATGCGGTCCCAGTCTTCGGGATCGCCGTCCTGCAACTTGTCCAATCCGGCCGCAAGGCCGGCGTTATTGAGCAGGATGTCGGGGACGGATCCGGCATCGACGAGCTGCTGCACGGCCCCCTCCACCGCCGCCCGCTCGCGCACATCGATGACGGCGGTGCGCACCGACACGTCGTGGGCGCGCCTTAACCCCTCGGCTTCCTGCTCCAGGCGGTCCCCGCGCCGAGCCCACAGCACCAGGTGCGCGCCGTCCGCGGCAAAGCAGCGGGCGCAGGCCAGCCCGATGCCGGCGCTCGCGCCCGTCACGAGCGCGAGTTTGCCCGCGATGCCGCTCACGGCAACGGCTGGCCGACGATACGCTTCAATAGCGTGCCCGACGCGAACCGAGTCCCCGCGTCGACGTTGTTTACCAACGCGATCGTTGCAGCCGGCGCGGGGCCGGGGTACCGCTGCACGAACGCCTCGATCGTCATCGCCTGAGGGACCGGGACCACCTGGACGTGCCAAGGTTGCACGGCCAGCAGCGTGGGGTCGGTGAGGCGGTCGAAACTGCCCATCGATTGGTCCGTCGCCCCGGCATACGCAGACCACCGCGCCTGAGGCGCGTAGGCGAGCAGCTGGTAGACCCGCCCATCGTAGGCCAGGAAGGCGACCCGCCCGGCGAGCAGCGTGCTGTCCTCGGTGATGGCGCTGAAGAGACCACCGGCGGCGGCAAGGCCGTGAACCGAGCCCCGATTCGCCGACCCGCGGATCCCCTGCTTCGAGAAGAAGGCCTGTGCCGCGGCTTCGGGCGTCGCCTGATCCGACAGCGAGAGCGCTTCGATCGCGTCCTGCTGCTCGCTCACACCCACCACGGCCTGGCGCTGGTTCTGGGTCTTCCACCCCGCCGGGAAGGTGATCCGGAACTTCAGCTCCGGTTGGAAGAACTCCGTTCCCTTGAAAAATCCGTCCCGCGGGTTCTCCCCGAAGACGACGCCGTCGATGTGGCGCAGGTAGCCGTCGCGATTGACCACGGTGCCGATCGACTCGGCCGGGATGGTAGCGATCTGTCGCTCGATGGACTCGCGACGGTTCCCCGGGTTGGGGTGGGTCGCCAGCCATTCCGGTACCCGCCCTCCGCCCGACGCCTGGCTCACGCGGTCGAGCAGCGCGAACACCTCCGGCATGCGGTGGGCGTCATAGCCGCCCCGTCGCATGTACCGCAGACCCAGCTGATCCGCCTGGCTCTCGTCGTCACGGCTGTACTTGAGGAACAGCACCCCCAGTCCCTGTGACGCGATGCCGGCGTACCGCGACAACCCGGGCTTCAGCACGGTGCCGACCACGAGCCCGAACTGGGCCAGCTGCTGGCGGCTCATCTGAGTGACCGAGTGCCGGGCGGTGACGTGGCCGATTTCGTGGCCCAACACCGACGCCAGTTCGGCTTCGCTGTTCAGGTGCGCCAGAATGCCGCGCGTGACGTAGATGTGCCCCCCGGGAATGGCGAACGCGTTCACGACCGGATCATCGATCACGCGGAACGTCCACGGCAGATTGGGACGCTCGGATACCCGGGCCAGCCTCATCCCCAGCTCACGGACGTACCGTTGCCGGCCGCTGTCGGGGTCGAGTCCCATGCTGGCCACGATGGACGGATCGGCCTCGAGACCCATCTGGATCTCCTGGCCTTCACTGATCAGGCTAAACTGCTTCTCCCCTGTGGCTGGATTGGTGGCGCAGCCGGCGAAGCACACGGCGACAGCCCACAGGGGAGCAAAAGAACGACGCATCACTAAGCTCCAGACGAGAGACGCTGTTACGTACCCCGCATAAGCTACGGGAGCCGCAGCGTCGCGACTACACCTGCATGATCGGATGGCCAGAGCCGGTACCCGCCGGCCGTCGGCAGCCGTTCACTTGGTTCCTCGCCCACGACCGCGACCGGCGTTCTCGAGGCTCGCCACGGGTGGTCAAGAGCCAGTCAAGCCGCTACGTTGTTCCAGCCCTGACCGTGAGAGGCCGTGGTGGACCGGAAGAAGTTCCTGTTCGTGTCGCTGGACGGGCTGATCGCCGACATCGCCTGGCAGGTGGTGAAGGAGGGTCACGAGGTACAGCTCTCCATCGATTCCGCGAGCGAAAAGGAGATCGGCAACGGCTTTGTCCCCAAAACCGACGATTGGGAGCGCGAGGTGGACTGGGCCGACGTGATCGTGTTCGACGACGTGCTCGGCCAGGGGGCCAACGCGCAACGGCTGCGCGAGGCTGGGCGCATGGTGGTGGGAGGGACTCCCTACACCGACCGGCTGGAAGACGACCGGGCGTTCGGCCAGCAGGAGCTGAAAGCCGCCGGGGTCCCGATCATCTCGCAGGACAACTTCACGTCGTTCGACGACGCCATCGCGTTCGTCCAGGCGAATCCCAACCGCTACGTGATCAAACCGTCCGGCGAGGCGCAGAACCTCAAGCAGCTGCTGTTCGTGGGCGAAGACGAGGATGGGAAGGACGTGATCCAGGTTCTGGAGGACTACAAACGGGCGTGGGCGGCGCGGATCAAGGAATTCCAGCTGCAGCGGCGCATCGTCGGGGTGGAGGTAGCGACCGGGGCCTTCTTCAACGGCAAGGAGTTCGTCGCGCCGATCAACGTCAACTTCGAGCACAAGAAGCTGTTTCCGGGCGACATCGGACCGTCCACCGGTGAGATGGGCACCACGATGTTCTGGAGCGAGCCGAACCGGATCTTCAACGCGACCCTGAAGAAGATGGAGCCGAAGCTGAAAGAAGAGCGGTACACGGGCTACATCGACGTGAATTGTATCGTGAACTCGAACGGTATCTACCCGCTCGAATTCACGGCGCGGTTCGGCTATCCGACGATCAGCATTCAAGCCGAGGGCATGTTGACCCCGATCGGGGAGTTCCTGCACAGGCTCGCTGAAGGCTCGATCACGCGGTTCAAGCCGCGCAGCGGCTTTCAGGTTGGCGTGCGCATCGTCGTACCGCCGTTTCCGTTCCGCGATCCCGAAACGTTCGAGACCAGCTCGAAAGACGCGGTGATCATCTTCAAGAAGCCCACGCGGGATGGCGTGCACATCGAGGACGTGAAGACGGTCGACAATGAATGGCTGGTGACGGGAACGTCAGGCGTGGTGCTGATCGTCGTGGGCCTAGGACCGACGATGAAAGCCGCGCAAAAGCAGGTCTACAACCGGATCGAAAACATCATGATCCCCAACATGTTCTACCGGAAGGATATCGGGGACCGGTGGTTCGAGGATTTCGACCGGCTCCATACGTGGGGGTACTTGAGAGACTAAATCCAAAGAGACGTGGGGAGAAAAACGTAGAGGAGAAGGCGAGGAGAAGACGTAGAGTAGAAGGCGTATGGAAAAGGCGGATGGACCTACGCTGAGCGATTCTTCAAGCGCGAGATCACCACCGTCACGTTGTCCGTGCCGCCGCGCTCCAGCGCCAGATGCAACAGCCGTCTGCATGATTCTTCGGCCGAGCGGATCTCGCGCAGCTCGGCTTCGATTTCGGCATCAGTCACATGTTTGGTCAGACCATCCGTACACAACAACATCACGTCACCCCAGCGGATTTCCACCGTGCGGGTCTGCGGTGATGCCTCGCTGCCGCCCAAGGCGCTCGCGAGCACTCCAGACAACGGGGAGCGCCGAGCCTCGGTCTGGGATATCGCGCCGGAGTCGACCAGCGCCTGCGCCACCGTCTGATCCTTCGACATCAACTCCAGCTTGTCCTCGCGCAACCGGTAGCACCGGCTGTCGCCGACCTGAACCAGATAAGCCCTCGGCCACAAAACGGCGACCATCGTCAACGTCGTCGCTCCGCCCTTGCCGGCGTATTCCTTCTCGCTTTCGACGCGGAGAATCTCGTGCGTCTTCCGGACCGAGGCTTCCAGCTCCGTCAGGAAGGCGCTCTCCTTGTCCGGGTCGAGGCGCCGATACAAGTCGGTCAGATGCGTGACGTAATGGGCGATGGAGCGCACCGCCGTGCCGCTGGCCGCCTGACCGTCGGGCCGTCCCCCCACCCCGTCGGCCACGAGGAAGAGGTAGCCGCGGGAGTCGCTGATCAACGGGGTGATGTCGTCCGCCGGAAGACTCGCCTGATGCACGCGCAACAGCTTGTGCAGGGTCGCGATCAGGAACTGGTCCTGGTTTTCGCGCCGGACCTGTCCGCGGTCGGTCATCCCGAACATGTCGACATCGGTCGACGCCGGCCGCGGCTGGGTCGCGCCGCTCGAGCGGGGTGGTTCCGCCGGGGCAGTCATAGCCGAAAAGATGGCGCGGCCGAGGCCGCTTGGCCACACGGCCGCGACATTAGATTCTCACGCGGTGAGCACTCCTCCCCACGAAGCCGCGGTGATCGTCGGCGCCGGGCCGATCGGTCTCGCGTGCGCGATTTCAGCCCGGCGGCACGGTGTCGACCCGCTCGTGATCGACGCCGGCGCGATCGCCGAATCGATTGTACGCTACCCCATCGGGATGGTGTTTTTCACCACCCCCGAGCGGCTCGAGATCGGCGAGCATCCCCTCGTATCGGCGGGCGGCAAGCCGACCCGCGAAGAAGCATTGAAGTATTACCGTGGCGTCGCCCGGACGGAGCGGCTACGCGTCCGCACCTACACGCGGCTCGTCGGCGCATCGCGCCGCGACGGCCGCAGCGAGCTCGAGCTCGGCACCCGACTCGGGCCGGCGCGCCTCTCCACCGACCGGGTCGTCCTGGCGACCGGGTATTTCGACCACCCGAACCGGCTCGAGGTCCCGGGCGAGGACCTGCCCCACGTCAGTCACTATTTCGACGAAGCGCATCGCAGTTTCGGGCTGGACGTGGTGGTAATCGGCGGCAAGAACTCCGCGGTCGAGGCGGCCCTGCAGCTGTTCCGCGCCGGCGCGCGGGTGACACTGGTCTATCGAGGCACCCAGCTGCCGGCGAGCGTGAAATACTGGCTCAAGCCGGATTTCGAGAATCGCGTCAAAGCCGGTGAGATCGCCGCGCGGCTCGGGGCAACGGTCGAGTGCATTACCGCCACCGCGGTCGCGATTCGTCGCGGCGACGGACAACCCGAAACCATCGCGGCGGACCGGGTCTACGCGCTGACCGGCTTTCACGCCGACACCGAGCTGTTCCGGCGTTTGGCCATCGCGTTCGATGGCGCGACCGCACGGCCGCAGATCGATCCGCAATCGCTGGAAACCTCGGTGCCGGGCATCTACGTGGCCGGGAGCGTCATCGCCGGCAACAAGATCTCGGAGATCTTCATCGAAAACGGACGGTTCGACGGGGAGAAGATCTTCGGCGATCCAGCGGCGCGCCTCGCGGCGCAGGCGGGGTACGAGGCCATCCACCGACCCGCGGGAGAGTGATCGAGGAGCCTATCCCAGAAGTGCCTGAACGGTCTCCCGAAACACCAGTGTATGCCGGTCGATGTCCGCTTCGGTTACCTCCGGTGCGATCAGCGCCATGTTGTGGAACGGCGTCAGCAGGATCCCGCGATTCAACGCGGCGAGGTGCATGTAGCGATCCAGGAGAGGATCGGCCGCCGCCGCCGCTTCCCCGCCGTTCTTCGGCGCGGTCGCCCGAAACCAGTACTCCGCGCGGCAACCGAGCCGTTGCACGATCCACGGCAGGGCGAACTCGGTTATGACCTGGTGCACACCGCTGGCCCATCGTTCGGCCAAAGGAATCGCCCGGGCGAAGGCGGACTTCGTGAGCACGTGATCCAGCGTGGCCCGCATGGCGGCCAGGCTCAAAGCATTTCCCGCCAGCGTGCCCCCGATCCCGCCCGTGTCCGCCTCCTCGGTACGGATCGTCTCGCGCACGCGCTCGGCCACCGCGGTCGACATGCCGTAGGCCGCGCCCGGCACCCCGCCACCAATCGGTTTGCCGATGGTCACCATGTCAGGCGCGAGCGCGTGCGCCGCCGTATACCCTCCGGGCCCGGTGCAGATCGTGTGGGTCTCGTCGATGATCAGGAGCGTGCCGGTTGTTGTCGTCAGATCGCGCAGCGCGGCGTGAAATCCCGGGTCGGGAAGAATGATCCCGATATTGGTCATCGCCGGCTCGGCCAACACGCACGCCACGTCCCGGCCCGCGAGGGCCCGCTCGAGGGCCAAAACGTCGTTGAATTCCACGACGCGCGTCGTCTCCGCGGGGTTCACGGCTGGGCCCGTGTTGCCGGGACGCGGCACCGGTCCATTGGGTCCCAGCGTGATGAACGTTTCATCGACCGTACCGTGATAACACCAGTTGAACACCAGGATTCGCGGGCGACCGGTGATGTGGCGGGCGAGGCGAATGGCGAAGCGGTTGGCATCGGTCGCGGTCAGCGCGAACTGCCAATACGGGAGGCCGAAGCGCCGGGCCAGCTCCTCGGCGACCCAGAGGGCGTCCTCGCCCGGCAGCATATACGTGAGTCCGCGACGGGCTTGTACGGCGATCGCTCGCATCGTGGCCTCGGGTGCGTGACCGGTCATCGCGCCCGTGTCACCGAGGCAGAGATCCAGGTATTCCAGGCCATCCACGTCGGTGAAACGGGCACCGCGTCCCTCACGCACGAATACGGGAAAGCCGCCGGGCCACCGGACCATCCACGGCATCGGGACGCCGCCGAGGAGATAGCGCTGGGCGCGTTCGAACAGCGTGCGCGACCGCGGGTGAGCCGCGACGAAGCGGCTCTCTTCCTCCCCCAATCGATACTCGAGTCGTGTGCGGTCGATCATCGGGAAATACTACCTGCTTGAGCGCGGCGCAGGGAGCAGTATGTTCGTCTCACGACACACCGCGCACTTTCTGGAGAGCCACCATGACCACCGCCACGTCTCGCCCCACGATGCCACCTTGCGCGCACATCCCCAGGCCTTACACGGGGCCGACGCGCAGCGAAGTGCTGGCGACGCGGCGGCAGTACGCCAACCCCGCGATTTTCACGATCTACAAGGATCCCCTGATGCTGGTGGAGGGGCACCGGCAATGGCTGTTCGACGAATCCGGGAGGCGCTACCTGGATTTCTTCGCGGGAATCGTGACGGTGTCCGTCGGGCATGCGCATCCCAAGGTCACGAAGCGGGTGCAGGACCAGGCGGCGGCGCTGGCCCACACGACCACGATTTACCTCCATCCGTTCATGGGCGAGTTCGCCAAACGACTGGCGGCCAAGATGCCGCCGGGGTTGGACGTGACATATTTCGTGAACAGCGGCAGCGAAGCGAACGACCTCGCCATCATGCTGGCCCGACTCTACACCGGCTACAACGACGTCATCGCGCTCCGGAACGGGTACCACGGCGGCTCCCCGTGGTCGATGGCTCTCACGTCGCATCACACCTGGAAATTTCCTGCCCAGGTCAACACGGGCGTGCACCACGCGATCTGCCCCGATCCGTACCGCAGTCCGTTCACGGGAACGCCGGAGCAAATCGCGCACCAGAGCGCCGAGGATGTTCGCGAGCTTATCAAGTTCTCGACGCCCGGGAGAGTCGCCGCCTTCCTGGCGGAGTCGTTGCAAGGCGTGGGGGGCGTCACGCATGGGGCGCCGAATTATTTCCGCGAGGTGTACGCCATCGTGAGGGAGGCCGGGGGGCTCTGTATCGCCGATGAAGTGCAGTCGGGGTTTGGCCGCACGGGAACCCACTACTGGGGCTTTCAGAACTGGGGCGTGGTGCCCGATATCGTCACCATGGCGAAGGGCATCGGCAACGGACTTCCCCTGGCGGCCGTCACCACCCGGCGGGAGATCGCCGAGACCTTGGCGCAGCGGGTCCACTTCAACACCTACGGCGGCAACCCGGTATCGATGGCCGCGGGGCTCGCGGTGCTCGAGGTGATCGACGAGGAGCGACTGCAGGAGAACGCGCGCGTCACGGGCGGCCGCCTGAAGGCCGGCCTCCAGGAGCTGGCGACACGCCACCCCCTGATCGGTGACGTTCGCGGGATGGGGCTCATGCTGGGAGTAGAGCTCGTGCGCGACCGGGCCACGCGGTAACCGGCCAGGGAGGAAACGCTGGCGGTTATGGAGCATGCGCGCGAGCTGGGTCTGTTGATCGGCAAGGGAGGGTTGTACGGCAACGTGCTCCGCATCAAGCCGCCCATGTGCATCAGGGCCGAAGACGTGGACTTCGCCATCGACGTACTGGACGTCGCCCTGGCGCGCGCCCGCGGCTAGCTCGAGAAGCCGATCCCGAGCCGGCTCAGGATTCGCAGCAGGATTCCCGGCTCCGCTCCGGCGTCCACGCGTTTCAGCGCACGCGTAACCGCGCGCACAGCCATCGTGCGCAGCGGCTCCGGCGGATAGGGAAACGGCGCTTTCTTCACCAGCGCCAGATCGAGCAGCGCGCTCGGCTGGTCCAGGGCCATATGGGCGAGAATCCGGCCCGCGAGACGGGTGGTTCCCAGACCGTGGCCGGTATAGCCCAATCCGTAGATCACCTTTCCGTTCATCGCGCGGCCGAAAAATGGAGTGAGTCGCGTGGTCGAGCAGATGGGTCCGCCCCAGGCGTACGCCCATTCGAGCTCTCCAAGGGCCGGGAAGTGACGCCGGAAGCTCGCGCTCAGTGACGTATAGTGCTGTGGCGAGTGATCGCAGGTGGCATCGACTCGATTGCCGGAGTAATAGGCGGCCTCGCTCGTCCCCCACAGGATCCGCCCGTCGCCGGTCAGCCGGTAATAATTGAAGAAGGTGCGGCAATCGGTCACACCCTGGCGCCGCTGCCAGCCGATCACCTGGCGCTGCGCCGGCGTCAGCGGCTCGCTGACCAGGATGTAGTCATACAGCGGGATCATGCGTCGAGCGACGTTCGGCAACAGGAGGTGCGTGTACGCGCTGGTCGCGAGCACGGCCCGCTCCGCGTCGACGGTGCCGCGGCCGGTCCGGATCTGGACCCCGGCGATCGTGGGCTCGATCGCCACGACGTGACTCCGCTCCAACACGGCGACCCCGAGCCGCTCGGCCTCGCGGCGCAATCCATCGACCAGCTTGACGGGATCGAGTATGCCACCGCTGGAAATCGCGATCCCGCCCATGTAGAGCGGCGAGTTTACCTCGGCGCGAATCTCGCTCCGGCCGAGCAGCGTGAACGTCGCCAGCCCCATACGCCCGGCAATGGCCACCGCCTTGCGGCAGTCCTCGAGCTGGGCCGGGGTGAGCGCCGCGACCAGCCGTCCCGAGGGCTCGTATTCGCAATCGATACCTCGCGCCGCCAGGAAGGAGATCATCTCGGCGACGTTGGCTTCACCGATCTGCGCGAGGCGGCGGGCCTCGGCCTCGCCGAAGTGCTCGACCGCAAGGGCGTGGCCGTGATCGACGGTTTCGGACAACATCCCCGCGTTGCGGCCGCTCGCGCCGTACGCCGCGACCCCCTGCTCGACCACGACGACGTCACGCTCCGGGGCCAGCTCCTTCAGGAACAGCGCCGTCCACAGGCCGGTCAGACCGGCCCCGACAATCACAACGTCGCACGAGCGGGGGCCGACGAGAGCGACGGGCACGCGCGGGGCCCGGCGGGCGAGCCAGTAGCAGGCCTGCTCGATGGGCCGGCGCGCCTCCAGGCGGCTACGGCTACGCACCCGGAGCGACGAGCGCTTGTTTCAGGCGGCGCTGTTGCCACAGCACGGTGATGCCGAGCAGCAGCAGGCTGCCGACGAGAATCGTGGTGGCGAGCACATTGATCTGTGGTGGGAACGCGGCCCGGCGGGCGCCGTACACGTACAGCGGATAGGTGACCTCGCTGCCGGAGTTGAACAGCGTGATGATGAAGTCGTCCAGCGACAGCGCGAACGAGAGCATGGCCGCCGCTACGATCCCCGGCGCGATGAGCGGCAGGGTCACCTTGAAAATCACGCGCACCGGCGTCGCCCCCAGATCCATCGCCGCCTCTTCCAGCGTCCAGTCGAACCCGCGGATGCGGGCGCGCACCGTGAGCGCCACGTAGCTCACCGAGAACATGATGTGCGCGATGACGATCGTGGTGAAGCCCATGTGCGCGTTGAGATCGAGAAACAGTGATAACAGCGAGGAGCCGAGCACCACTTCCGGCGTCGTGAGCGGCAGCACGAGGAGCAGCCCGATCGCACCGGACCCGCGGAACTTGTAGCGGCACAGTGCCAGGGCGATGAGCGAGCCGAACACCGTCGCGACCGCCGTCGAGATGCTCGCGACCTTGAGGCTCAGCTTCATGGCATCCACGAGCGGCTCGAACTTGAACGGATCGCGCCAGGCGTCGAGCGAGAACGCCTTCCAGACGAAGTTGAACTTCCCTTCCGGGCGATTGAAGCTGTACAAAATGATCACGAAGATCGGCAAGAACAGATACAGCAGCACCATGGCGCCGATGAGGTCGAGCACCCACCCTCGCCAGCGGGCTCGGCGCGCGAGCGGGGCAGAGCCCGACGTCATCAGGCCAGATCCTCGGTTCCGAGCACCCGCGCGTAGACGACGACCGCGATCGTGATGATCACCATCAGCACGAACGACAGCGACGCCGCGAGCGGGTAGTCGTGCACCTGCAGGAACTGGTTTTGGATCACCGTGCCGATCATGCGCTGGTTCGGGCTCCCCAGGAGCTCGGCGTTGATGAAGTCACCGGACGCCGGGATGAAGGTCAACAGGCTGCCGGCGAACACGCCGGGGAGCGACAGAGGGAACACGACCCTTCCGAACGCCCGGATCGGGTTGCTGTAGAGATCCTGGGCCGCTTCCACCAGGCGCCGGTCGATCTTCTCGAGGCTCACATAGATCGGCAGGATCATGAACGGCAGGAAGTTGTAGGTGAGACCTCCGATCACGGCCCAATTGGTGTTGAGCAGCCGTCCGTCCGGCGGCAGCAGGTGCAGCCAGACGAGCATCCCCACGATCGGCCCGCCGTCGTTGAGCATCGTTTTCCAGGCGAAGGTTCGGACCAGGAACGTGGTGAAGAAGGGCAGGATCACCAGTCCGAGCAGGAAGTTCTTGAACCGTCCGGCGCGGAATGCCATCACGTACGCCAGCGGGTACCCGAGCAGCAGCGCGACCAGCGTCGCCATCAGGGAAAACCGGAATGAGCGCACGATGAAACTGCCGTACTGGGTAAACGCGCGGGCATACCCATCCCACCACGCTCTCCCCTCCCCCGCGAGGGAAGTTTGGGCGAGCGTGACGAGCGGGATGGCGAAGAACATCAGGAGCCAGAGGACGCCCGGCGCAATCAGGAGATACGGAGCTACCGGATTGCGCCGGCCGCCTCCAGCGGCGGTGCCCGCCATGCGATCGTTACGCCCCGATCGCGTCCTGGAAGATGCGGTTGAACTCCACGTCCTCTTCGTCCGACAACGTCTTGAAGACATGGAGGCGGGACCGCAGCTCGTCCGGCGGATTGACGAGCTCACTCGAGGCGAGGGCCGGCGCGATCTTCGCGAGCTCGACACCCGCGCCCTTCACGTCGGAGATGTAGGGCGCGCCGGACACGATCTGCGCCGAATGGGCGGGATCGTAGCACCAGTTGATCCAGGCCATGGCGAGATCCTGTCGATCCGACGTCTTGGGAATCATCATATTGTCGGAGAACAGCATCGCCCCTTCCTTCGGCGCTATCCATTTGAGATCCGGGTTGTCGGCGGCCAGGCCCTGGATGTCGCCGGACCAGGCGACGGCGATCGCGATGTTCCCGGCGGCCAGGTCGTCGGCGTAATCGTTGCCCGTAAAGGAGCGGATCTGGCCGGAGACCCGGGCCTGCTTGACCTTCGCGGCCGCCGCCTTGGCGTCCTCGAGCGTGCAGTGCGTGGGATCCTTCCCCATGCCCAGCATCGTGAGGCCCAGCGTGTCCCGCATCTCGGTCAACATCGTCACCTTGCCCTTGAACTTCGGGTCGAAGATGTCGTTGAAGCTCGTAATTTCCCGCCCCGTCTTTTTCGGATTGTACCCGATGCCCGTCATGCCCGACACCCAGGGCACACTGAACTTGCGGCCCGGGTCGAAATCCACATTGACCACCGCATCGACCACGTTCGCCCTGTTGGGAAACTTCGTGTCGTCGAGCGGCGCGATGTAGCCGAGACGGATCATTTTGCCCGCCATCCAGTCGGTTAGGACGATGACATCACGGTCGATGCTCTGGCCACGCTTCAGCGGCTCTTCGATCTTGGCGAAGAATTCGTTGTTGTCGTTGATGTCCTCGGTGTACTGCACCGTGATCCCGGTGGCCTTCTGAAAATCGGGGATCGTCTGTTTGTCGATGTAGAGCGGCCACTGGGAGATGCGCAGCGGGCCGGCGCTCATGGCGGGCGCCTGGGTCTTCCCCTTGCAGGCGGCGAGGATGCTCGCGCCGAAGGCGAGGCCCCCGGCGGCCGCGGCGGAGCGGCCGACAAACTGCCGGCGATTGATGGCGCCGCGCAGGATCGGCGGCAGATCATCGGAACGATGGGAGTCGCTCATGGCTGATCTCGCAATCGTTAGAGGGTGGGTAGGGAGCGCTCGAATGTGTCACGGTCGTCCAAATCGATGTCGCCGGGCTTCGCGTCCCCCGGCGGCAGCAGCCGGGCCGCGTCGGCGTCCCAGCTGACGTAGATCGTCTGTCCGGGACGCACCTCCGGCAGCTCGTGCTCCGGGCCGACGTGGGCCACAATGGTGGTGCCGTCGGCGCAGCGCAGCGCGCACCGGACCACGGGCCCCTGAAACACGACGCTTTGAACGGTAGTCGGCAGCGCCCCCCGCTCGGCGTGCCCGTTGCTCGTGAGACGCAGCCGTTCGGGACGCACCATCACCGTGGCGGCTCCGCCGGCCTGGGGGCCCCAATCTCCCGCCGGCATGTCCACGCGATGATCACGCGCGACGACCGCGGTGGCGCGATCGCCGCTCACTTCCGCGACCGTCGCTTTCATGAGGTTGGCGCTGCCGATGAAATTGGCGACGAACACGCTGGCGGGAGAGTGATAGATCGCCTGTGGCGTGCCGATCTGCTCCACCCGCCCTTCGTTCATGACCGCGATGCGGTCCGACATCGTCAACGCTTCTTCCTGGTCGTGGGTCACGTAGATGAACGTGATCCCGACCTCGCGCTGAATGCGCTTCAGCTCGATCTGCATCGCCTGGCGCAGCTTCAGATCGAGTGCGCCCAGCGGCTCGTCCAATAGCAGGGCGCTCGGGTAGTTGACCAGGGCCCGCGCCAGCGCCACACGCTGCTGCTGCCCCCCGGACAGCTGCGCCGGCTTGCGGTCGGCGAACGTGCCGAGGCGAACGACCTCGAGCAGATCCCGCACCCGCTTCTCGACTTCGGGCTCGGCGACCTTCTGGCTGCGGGGCCCGAACGCCACGTTGTCGCGCACCGACATGTGAGGGAACAGCGCGTAATGCTGGAATACGGTATTGACGTTGCGTCGATAGGGCGGCGTGCGGGAAACGTCCTGTCCTTCCAGCAGGATGCGGCCCTCCGTCGGCTCCTCGAAGCCCGCGATCATCCGCAGGGTCGTCGTCTTGCCACATCCCGAAGGGCCCAGCATGGAGAAGAACTCGCCACGCGCGATGGTGAAATTGGCCTCGCGCACGGCGACATAGCTCCCAAAGCGCTTGGAAACGTGATCGACGGTAATGACAGGGTCCAAACAACGCCTCGGGGCCGTGGACAGGCTGGAAATTGCAGGTCAAACGACGGGACCGCCAGCTACCCCACGTTGACAACGCGTGCGCGTGCGAGCAGGCTTCAACGCATCATGACTGTCGCGACATCGCATCCGACCGCTTCAGCCGATCATCTGATCGAGCGCGCCAAACGAATCCGGGAAGTGGAGCTGGCGCGCTTGCTGGAGCAGACCAGGGGATCCGCCCGCCTGTTCGAGCGCGCCTCGCGCATCCTGCCCTTCGGGGTCGTCTCGTCCTTCCAGAAAATGCAGCCGTATCCGTTGTATCTCACGCGCGGGCGGGGTAGTCACGTCTGGGATCAGGACGGGACCGAGTACCTCGATTTTCACAACGGGTTCGGTGCGATGGTGGTGGGACACGCCCACCCCCGCGTCGTGGAAGCGATCGCCGAGGCCTCCAGCCGCGGGACGCATTTTGCCGTCACCACCGAAGTGGCGGTCGAATTCGGTGAGGAGATTTGCCGACGCTTCAATCTCGAAGCCATCCGCTTCGCCAACTCGGGCACTGAGGCGACCATGGACGCCATCCGGGTCGCGCGGGCGGCCACGGGACGCGACGTCGTGTGCAAGATCGAAGGTTCGTATCACGGACATCACGACGCCGTGATGTTTTCCGTGCTCCCCAATGCCGATGTGATGGGGGGGCGGGAGCGGCCAGCGCGGGCGCCCGTGTCGAAAGGCCTCGTCAAGGACGCCGCGAAATACATCGAAGTCGTGCCCTTCAACGACGCCCCGCACCTGGAGCAGCTGTTCGCGGAGCGGGGCCGGGACATCGCCTGCCTCATCATGGAGCCGGCCATGATGAATATCGGGATCGTGGTTCCCCAGCCCGGCTACCTGCAGCGCGTGCGGCAGCTGTGCGACCAGTACGGTGTCATTTTCATTTACGACGAGATCAAGACGGGATTCACGATCGCGGCCGGCGGGGCGACGGAGCGGTTCGGCGTGCAGCCGGACCTCGTCTGCCTCGCCAAGGCGATCTCGAGCGGTCTCCCGGCGGCGGCATTCGGCGGGAAAAAGGACCTGATGTTCCTGATCGAAAAGGGCGTGTCCCAGATGGGCACCTACAACGGCAACCCGCTCGTGGCCCATGTGGGACTCGTCACGCTGCGCGAGCTGCTCACGCCGGATGGGTATCGCTACCTCGCCCGCCTGGGCACCCGGCTCGTCGCGGGGTGCCAGCAGGCGATCGAGTCCAACGGGATCCCGGCCCACACGATCGATCTGGGCGCCAAGGGATGCGTGTCGTACCGGCCGACGCCGCTGCGCAACTACCGCGACTTCCTGGACACGAAGCCCGATCTGTTCGCCGCGTCATATCCCTGGCTCCTGAACCGCGGCATCTTCATGACGCCCGGCGACGAGGAGCAGTGGACATTGTCCCTGCAGCACACGGACGCCGACGTCGACCGCTACATCACAGTGTTTTCGGAGTTCTGCAAGACGCTCGCCGGGTGAGCTACTGGGCGGTGCGGGCGGCGGGTGCGGCTGGGGCGGCGGAGGCGGCCCGGGCGGCGGGCACCAGGCCGTAACGCTGAGGATTGCTGCACACGACGGCGGCGGCCAGGATTTTCGGGACGTATTCCATCGTCTCGGTCGGCAGCAGCTTCATGCGGTACAGATGCCAGAAGTCGCGGTTCTGCTTTTTGAAGCCGCCCGGCGTCTGCGCGATCTTGTGCAGCACCGCCCGCACACCGTTCTCTCCCCGGTTGTAACTCGCCATCGCCAGCATGAACGCGTCCTCGCCGAATTCGGCCAGCAGGTTGGCGAGGTGACGAGCCGCCGCCCGTGTTTGCAGGTTCACGTCGGTACGATCGTCCACCTTCCCGTCCACGCGCAGCCCGAATTGCCGCGCTGTCACCGGCATCATCTGCCACATGCCGCGCGCGCCGGATGGATTGCGGGCGTTCGGATTGAACCGCGATTCCGTCCACGCCACGTATCCCATCACCTCGGGCAGCTCGAGCGAACGGAATTCGCGCACGACGATGGGCCAGTATTGCACCTTGCGCGCGTACACTTCGCGCGTCGCGATATTCCCCTTCTCCAGCAGGTCGATGTAGAACTGCAGCCGTTGCTTGAAGATCGGCGGGACGGCGTAGGTTTCGGCGTCGAATTGCCGCAGAATGGTCCGGATCTCCCGGTCTAATTCGTCGCCGGCGTTGGCGGCTTCCACCGCCTTGGCGCGGTCAGCGCGGGCCAGGTCGGCCAGCGTGCGCTCGGCATTGGAGGTGGCGTCGAGGTAACGCTGCTCCAGGAGGGCCAGGCGGGTGGAGTCCTGCTCCGCCTGCATCTGCTGCTGGATTTCGCGGATCTGGGTATCGAAGTGGCCCTTGGCATCGAGCAGCCGCGCGATTTGCCGATGCTGCGCGTAGATGACGAGGCCCATCACGCCGATGACCAGCGCCGCGACCCCGACGACGACGCCCACCACCTTCACCCACCGCTTCTTGGTTTGCTTCTTCACGACCTCGGAGACTTCATTCACCGCGCTCGCGATATGGTCCATCGTCTTCCGCGAGCGGACGCCCCCGGCTTTCTGGCGCTCTTCCGCGATGCGCTGCGCCGTGAGCGCGAAGATCTGTCCGGTGGCGGAGGCGCGCGTGGCGGCCTGCAGCACTTTGGTGATTTCGGCGGCGTCCTGCGCCGGGTCGTAGTTCGCGTCGATCACGATCTCGACCTGCGCCTCCGGCCCACCGGTCGCCCCGAGGCGGATCTTGTCTCCGGTCGTCAGCTCGGCTTTGCTGACTTTCTTGCCGTTGAGGCGGATGCCGCCCGGACTATCGAGATCGAGGAGGTAGTAGACGCCGTCCTTGAGGACAACCGCGGCGTGATACGCGGCCACGCCGGGTTCGGCCGAGGGCTCGAACCGGACTTCGCAATCGGGGCCGGTTCCGATGCGGAGCCAGCGCTTGTCGCTGCTCCATATGGAGCCGGCGAGCGAGCCCTTGAGGTGGGTGAGTTGGATCATGGAAGACGGCGAGAAACGTTATCGGCTCAGCGCGTGATGCGCCAGTCGCGGGGCGGACGGTCCGAGCCGGTGTACCGAACGGGCGTTCAGCCGGGGGGACGGCTCCCCGGGCTGCGCCCGCCTGCGGGAGTCAGTGGCCGATGGTGGGGTGCAGGTACGACGCGATCACGTTGGGCAAGGCGCGGGTGTCGTACGGCTTTGAGAGGTAGCCGTCGCAGCCCGCCGCACGCACCCGGTCCTCGTCTTCCGCCATGGCGTAGGCCGTGACGCCGACGATCAGGATGTCGCGCAGCGATGGATTGGCCTTGATCATCCGCGTCAGGGTAAGCCCGTCGATGCCGGGGAGCTGGATGTCCATCAGAATCAACCGCGGGCGGAACGTCTTCAGGATGGCTACGGCTTCGTCAGCGTCGGGCGCGAGCTGGACTGGATGACCTGCTGCTTCGAGCACCGCCGACAGCAGCCGCAGCTGCGCCGGGTTGTCATCTACGACGAGGATCGGCTCACCGGCCACCTGCTTGCTCCTGGCCGGCCAGACCGCGCTGTTCGGCGGCCTGGATTTCCCGCACCAAATCCGATCCGTCGTCCTCCTTGGCGGGTGGCCTGGGGTGCGCCAGGTGCCGTTGCAACAGCGCCGCGGGCAGATCCTTCAGCGTCGAGCCGATGATCGGGACGGAGCGGCCGGCCGGTGTGTCACGCAGCCGCGACAGAAACGCGAAGCCGCCCAGCTCGCCTTTCGTGAGATCGACGAGGACTGCGGCCGGCGGGTCGAGCAGGGCGCGGGCCAGGGCGTCGGTCGCGTTCGACACGCACAACGCCCGGTACCCGAGGTCCGCCAGCGCCTGCTCCATGCGCCGCAGCGTTTCGGGGTCGTCGTCCAGCACGAGCACCGGGCGATCGGCGCCCGGCGGGACGGTGGCGCGCTTCAAGGCCGCGACGAGATCGCGCGCCTGGACCGGCTTGCATAACAGATCGTCGACGCGGCAGCTGGCAAGCACCGCCTTGTCCGTGACCACGGTAACCACGACGACCGGGGTGTTCCGGTTGGGACCGCGGCGCACGGCGCGCAGCACGTCGCGGCCGTGCATGTCCGGCAGCAGGAGATCGAGCACGATGGCGTCGTAGCGTCGTTCCCGCGCCCGTGCCAGCGCCTCGGCACCGGTCGATACGGTCTCGACCTGGTAGGCGGCTTCGCTCAACATCCGAACCAGCCGCTCCTGGTCAGCGGGATTGTCCTCGATCACGAGAATCGTGTGGGCACCCTGGCCCGAGAGGACGATCGCCGCCCCGGATGGCGCCGGAGTAAGGGGTCCGGCTTCGCGGGGCAGGATCGCGGAGAACGTGCTGCCGTGCCCCAGCACGCTGCGCACCCCCACCCTGCCGCCCTGGGTCTCGACGATCCGCTTGGTCAACGCGAGGCCCAACCCCGTGCCGGCGTAACTCGCGCCGTTGGCGGCGTCGAGCTGCTGAAACTCCACGAACAGGCGTGACATGTCCTCGGCCCGGATCCCGAGTCCGGTGTCCTCGACTTCGATCCGAAACTCCCGGTCCCCCTCCGGGGTCACGCGCACCGCCACGTGCCCTTCCGCCGGGGTGAACTTGATGGCGTTCGACAGGTAGTTGTACAGCACCTGCTTCAGGCGGGAAGGGTCGCTCACGATTTCGGTCAGCTCAGGGGCGACGTGGACTTCCAGGGTGATCTGCTTCTGGGCGGCCAGACTGCGCAGCAGTCCAGCCACCTCATCGAGCACGGACGTGAGGTTCACCGCTTCGCGACGGAATTCCATCTTGCCGGCCTCGACCTTGGAGAGATCGAGGACGTCGTTGATCAGCTGCAGCAGATGACGCGCCCCCAACAGGATGTCGTCCAGGAATTCTTGTTGTTTCGGCGTCACCGGTCCCGCCTTGCCGTCGTACAGCATTTCGGAGAACCCGATCACGGCATTCAAGGGCGTCCGCAGCTCGTGCGACATGTTGGCGAGAAACTCGCTCTTGAGCCGGCTCACGTCCCGCGTCTCGCGATTGGCTTGCTCCAGCTCCGTGGCCAGGCCCTGCAGCTCCATGTTCAGTCGTCGCGTGCGCTCGTCCGCCAGCTTGTGGTTGACGAGGTTCCGGACCCGGGCCACCAGCTCATCCACGGAGAACGGCTTCATCACGAAATCGTTCGCGCCGAGTCGCAGCAGATCTACGCGCAGCTGCTCATCGGCTTTCGCGGTGAGCAAGAGGACCGGCGTGTTCGCCAAGTCGGGGCGACCCCGCAGCTCGCGCACCAGGTCGGCGCCAGAGAGCTCCGGCATCATCACGTCGCTCAAGATCAAGTCGGGGCGCAGCTCCAGGGCCAGCCGCAGACCGTCGCGGCCGTTCGCGGCGGACACCGTGCGGTACGGCTCTGACAGGCTCTGACACACGAAATCGTTCATCTCGGCGTTGTCTTCGACGACGAGCACCAGTGGCCGTTGGTCCAGGGCATCCGGCACCTGCACCGGTGGGCGCTCCAGCGTCCGAAATTCGGCCGTCGCCAACTCTACCGCCTCGCGCAATACCGCGGCGTCGGTGCCGTGCGTGGTGACGCTCGCGGCCTCCGGTGCCCGGCTCGGAATCGTGACGGTGAACAAGGCGCCACCCTCTCGCGCGTCGCCGATGACGACGCTGCCGTGGTGCAGCTCGACCAGGTCCCGCACGATGGCAAGGCCCAGTCCCGTGCCCCCCACGCGGCGCGTGGCTCCTCCTTCCAGCTGGCGGAACCGGTCGAACACGGCGCCCCGATGCTCGGCCGGGATCCCCACCCCGCTATCCGCCACCTCGAATACCACGCGCTCCCCGGCGACCTGCCGCAGCGTGCAGCGGATCGTGCCGGCCTGGGGCGTGAACTTGAACGCATTTGACACCAGGTTCAGGAGGATGCGCTGGAGTTTCTCGGGATCGACGTGCGCCTGCGTCGCTGCCTCGGTTTCGATCGCCAGCCGGATTTGACGCTCCTGGGCCAGCGATTCGAATTGCCCCACCGTGAGGCGCACCAGGTCGGCCAGGTTGGTGTCGGCATACTGCAACGAGGCCTTCCCGGCCTCGAGCTTGGAGACTTCGAGCAGATCGTTGACCTGCTTCAGCAGGTGGCGCGCGTTGCGAAGGACCAGGCCGAGATCGCGCCGCATGCGGTGATCCTGCGTGACCCCGAGCAATCGCTCCACAGGACCCAGGATCAGCGCCAGCGGTGTGCGCAGCTCGTGGCTGACATTTGCCACGAACTGCGTCTTCAGCTCGTCGAGCTCCTTCGATCGCTCGTAGAGGCGCCCCAGCTCCCGGTTGGCGATCTCCAGGCGGCGGTTGGACTCGGCGACCTCCTGCGCCCGGAGGAACACTTCCGTCTGCATCCGCTCGGCGCGCGCGCGCAGTTCTTCGGTGAGCTTGTCCCGTTCGGTGCCGAGCTGCCGCAGCCGCACCAGCTCGGTCACGTCCTCGACGCGGTGAATGATGTACGACAGGGTCCCGGAATCGTCGAGCACCGGCGTATTCAACGGGCTCCAGAATCGCACTTCGAACCCGCCGCCCTCGGAATCGGGGCGACGGATGTCGTACTGCTGCACCGCCATGGTGTCGGGGACCCGTTGATGACGCACGCGATCGAGGGATGCCCGCAGGTTGCGGGCACCGGTAGCTGCCGGGTCGTCAGGATTGTCGGGGAATATCTCGAACAAACCACGTCCCACGATCCGATCGCGATCTGTCATCGTGGCGCGGAGATAGGCGTCGCTCGCGGCCAGGATCGTGAAATCGGGGGACAACACCAGATACAAACCGGGCGCGCCCTCAAACAGGCGCCGGTAGTTCAGTGCACCACCATCAGACATTCTTTTTGTCCACGGCAGGGACGTCGCGGTGCGACAAAGCGTAACCTGCACCGCCACAGATGGTTACAGAGACAGCGCCGTCTACGATAGGAGCCGGGCTGGAATCGCGCCAGATGCCAGTTGCACTCTGAAACTGCAAACCATTACATGGCAGCCAGTTACGCTATTCCACATTCCAACCGATCAGCACCTTCCCCACGTTCAGGTTCTCCTTCAGTCTCTGGAACGCCTCACTCGCCCTCGAAGCTGTCACGATGGTGTCGACAGTCACGTGAAGGTCTCCCGTTTCGAACGCGTCCAACAACTCGGCCCGAAATCGCCAAACCAGACCCGCTTTCTCTTGCCGGCTGCGCGAACGCAACATCGACCCGATGACTCGAGCCCGTTTCCTCATCAGGAGGGATAAGTCGAGCTCGGTCTTCGCGCCCCCCATGGTCGAGATCACCACCACTCTTCCTCCTACCGCCAAAAGGCCCAGATCGCCCGGGAGCGCGCTGGCGCCCACGGGGTCCAACACGACATCGACCATGTCGGGGCCCCATGCTTGCTCGACGAGCACACCAAACCCCATGTCTCCCGACACGATTGCCAGATCGGCTCCCGCTTCGATCAGGGCGGCACGCTTCCCGGGCGTGCGCGTAGTCGCGGCTACGGTGGCACCGACCCGTTTGGCGACCTGGATCGCCGCAAGCCCCACGCCGGAGGCGCCAGCGTGAATCAGCACCCGCTGGCCGGCGCGCAGCTGGGCTTCGACGATGAGGTTGACGTATGCGGTGAGAAACGCTTCAGGAATGCCGGCGGCTTTCGCCAAGTCGAGTGACGGGGGAGCCGGCATGATCTGTCCAGCCGGAATCGCGACCAGCTCGGCGTGCCCGCCGCCACCCAGCAGGGCGCACACGGGCTCATCCGTGCCCACGATGCGACCTGAGACTTCCAGCCCGAGAATCGATGATTCGCCGGGTGGCGGGGGATAGCGCCCGGCGATCTGCGAAAGGTCGGCGCGATTCACGCCCGACGTATGGACCTTGACCAGGACTTCCCCGGGCGCTGGTACTGGAGCAGGCACCTCGACGAGCGCGGCGGAGATGCGGCCGTCGCGCTCCACGGCCTGCACGCATTTCATGGGTCGGCCGTTACAACCTGACCACCGCGATGAGGGCGACGATCAGGATGATGAACCCGAAACCCATCTTGACCCCGACCGCGGCAGCGCGGCCCAGCACCGCGCCCCAGCCGACGCGTGCAGCCACGTCGGCGCTCCGGGTGCGCGTGTACTCGAACAACGCGGCACCGGCAAACGCTCCGATGAACGCCCCAATGACGCTGCCCAACACGGGGACCGGCACCCCCATCATGCCGCCCACGATGCCGCCCAGAAACGCCCCCCAGCCGGCGCGCGTCGATCCGCCATAGCGCTCCGTCATGCGGAAGCCAAGCCACCACTCGATGATCTCGGCCACGAGGGCGAGCCCGGCGACCAGCGCGATCGTCCCCACCCCGACCGAACGAAACCCGGTGGCCCACCCGAACCCGATGACTCCCAGATCCATCAGCCACAGCCCGGGCAGGGAAAACGGGATGAGGATCAAGCCTGCGACGCAGCACAGCGCGAGCAGCAGGATGGCGAGCGTCGTACTCACGGACTAGACCCCGTCGCCGCGCCTGGCGATCACATAGAAATTCTCGTCCACGCGGAATTGCCTCGAGTCGGTCATGTGCAGCACCGTCCGCTGCCACTGTGCGGTGGGATGGATCACGGCGTATCCCGAGTCGGCCAAGGTCACCTTCACGGGCATGTCGAATCCCGGCACCACATTGCTCCACCGAAACGACAACGTGGAATCGGCGATCGTGTATTCGAAGACCGGGATCTGCGTCGTCGTCAGATACTGGGTGAACACTTTAGACAGGTCGATACCGGCGTGCTGGCTGATATAGGCCTGCACTTGTTGCCCCGTGACCGTCTGGTGGCGGAAATCCTGGTTCAAGCCACGGAGAATGCTCTTCCACTTGGCGTCGTCCCCGATCACCTGACGGATCGTGTGCAGCATGTTGCCGCCCTTGTAGTACATATCGCCCGATCCCTGAGCGTTGACCCCGAATTCCGGCACGATGGGCCGATCGTTGCGGATGTTCTGGCGCGTGCCGATCACGTATTGCGCCCCGGCGCCTTTCCCGGCGAGGCATTCGGTGTAGAGGTTTTCCGAATAGTTCGCGAAGCTCTCGTGCAGCCACATGTCCGCGTGGTCCTGGGCCGAGATGTTGTTCCCCCACCACTCGTGGGCGCTCTCATGCACGACGATGAAATCCCATAACAGACCGAGTCCGGTATGGGACAGGTCACGACCCAGGTAGCCGTTCTGGTAGTGATTGCCGTACGCGACGGCCGTCTGGTGCTCCATGCCGAGATGCGGAGTCTCGACCAGCTTGTAGCCGTCTTCGTACCAGGGATAGGGGCCAAACCAGGACTCGAAACACTTCAGCATCGGATAGACCTGCAAGAACTGCCGCTGTGCCGTCTCCAGATGGTACGCCAGCGGCCAGAAGTCCAGCGTCAGTGGTCCGGACTCGCCGTTGTAAATCGCCGAGAAATGGGCATAGGCGCCGGCGTTGATGGTGACGTTGTAATTGTTGATGGGACTCGAGACGAACCATTCGTAGGTCGTGGTGCTGTCGGCGTGCGGGGTGACTTTGCGCAACCGGCCGTTCGATACATCGAGCATCGGATCGGGCATGGTGATCGCGATCCGCTGGCTGTCCGGCTCGTCGGCGAGGTAATCCTTGTTGGGCCACCAGACGCTGGCGCCCGTGCCCTCGTTCGCCGTCGCCACCCAGGTTCCGCCGAGGCTGTCGTGCTGCCAGATCAGCCCGCCGTCCCAGGGTGGCCGCTTCGCCGCGACCGGCTGCCCGTGGTAGTACACGGTGAGGCTGCGGGTCTCGCCCGGCCGCTGCCGCTGGCCCGGCGTGACGAAGAACGCATTGCCGTCGCGCCGAAAGGACACCCGGCGTCCATCCTGGATCATGCTGTCGACCTGCAGCGGCGGCTGGAGGTCGACCTGCAGCTCCCGTCCCGGCTGGCGGACGACGTAGGCAATCGTATTCCACCCGCCGATCGTCGAATCGGCGGGGTGCACCCACACGTGCAGGTCGTAGAACGTGACGTCCCACCAGGCCCGTTGCGGCGTGTTCGAGCCACGCAGCGTGTCGGCGTGCGTGAAGCCGCGAGGCGCGGACTGTTGCGCCGCCATCACAACCGGGAACAGAACCAGGCAACCAAGTGCGGCACGACGCATGGTGAGATCCTTGGCAACGGGAGTCCGACGTGAAGAAGCCCCACCGGAGCTGGTAACCGGCGAGGCTTTTTATGCCCTCAGTGGGCCTGGGTAGAGTTGAACTACCGACCTCACGCTTATCAGGCGTGCGCTCTAACCACCTGAGCTACAGGCCCGGCACGACGACACGGCACCTAACTTAGCCCGGCCCTGATCGGCGCGGTACCTCCCTCGAAACGACAGCGGCCGGCGCGGTTCACGCGCCGGCCGCCTGGGCTCGTCATGCGCTCGAGTTAGTCCGGTCCTCCTCCACCGCCCCAATCGCGGCGCGGCCCTTTGCGCGGCCGGAACGCGTCTTCGTCTTCATCATCGAACTCATCGTCGAGGTCGTCGTAGTCGTCGACCTCTTCCGATTCCTCGTCATCCAGATCGTCCTCGTCCAGATCATCGTCGAAGTCCTCGTCGAGGTCCTTGTCCTCTTCGAAGTCCTCGAACTCCTCGTCGATGTCGTCGCTACGACGCTTGAGCGACCCATCCATCGACGTCGCCACGGCCAGCATCGGCACCCCCGGCTGAGGTTTGCGGTAGCGGGCCCCCCTGGCTGCGAGCCCGAGCGTCTCTGTTCCGCTACTGTTCCTGCGCCCGCGCCGCCCGGGCCAGTTTGCGCCGCGCCACGGCACTCAGGGCGCGCTTGCGCAACCGCACCGACGACGGCGTCACTTCGATCAACTCGTCGTCCTCAATGTACTCCAGGCCCAGCTCCAGAGTGATCGGCCGCGGCGGTTCCAGAATAATCATCTCATCCGACGCGGTGGTCCGCATGTTCGTCAGCTTCTTCTCCTTCGCCACGTTCACGTCGAGGTCCCCGGGCCGCACATGCTCGGCAACGATCATGCCTTCGTATACCGGGTCCCCGGGGCTCAGAAACATGGTGCCCCGCTCCTGCAAATTGAAGAGCGCGTACGCCACGGCCTCGCCCTCCCGGTCCGCTACCATCACTCCGCGGCTGCGACCCGTCAATGGACCCGCCCACGGACCGTAGGCATGAAACCGATGGTGCATGATCCCCGTGCCGCGGGTATCCGTCAAGAACTCCGAGCGATACCCCAGCAGGCCCCGTGCCGGGATCGTAAAGCGCAGCCGTACGGTGCCCACCCCGGCGTTTTTCATGTCCTTCAACGTTCCGCGACGGGGACCCAGTTTCTCCATCACGACCCCCAGGTGCCCCTCCGGGCAGTCGATCAGCAGCTCCTCGTAGGGCTCGAGCTGCTCGCCGTTCGGTCCCTCACGGGGAATGATGCGCGGGCGGCTCACTTGAAACTCGAAGCCCTCGCGGCGCATGGTTTCCATCAGGATGCCCAGATGCAGCTCGCCTCGGCCGGATACCGTGAAGGTCTGCGGATCGTCGGTGTCTTCGACGCGCAATGCCACGTTCCGCTCCAGCTCGCGATACAACCGGTCACGCAACTGGCGACCCGTCACGTACTTGCCTTCCCGGCCCGCGAACGGCGAATCGTTCACCCTGAAATCGACCGAGATCGTCGGCTCCTCGACGGCAATGCCGGCGAGCCGCTCCAGGTGATCGGGGGCGGTGATCGACTTGCCGATCTCCACGCCGGCCAGCCCGGAAATCGCCACTATCTCGCCAGCCGAAGCCGATTGCAGCTCCACCCGCTCCAGCCCTTCGAAGCCGAAGAGCTTCACCACTTTGGCCTGCTCGAACGCTCCGTCCCCGATCGGACCCGGCGCGCCGAGCGGCAGCAGCGCCACCGTGTCCCCCACGTGCACGACTCCGCGCTCGATGCGCCCGATCCCGATACGACCGAGGTAAGACGAATAGTCGAGCGTGGAGATCAGCATCTGAAGCGGCCCGGTCGGATCGCCTGAGGGCGCCGGCACGGTCTGGAGGATCGTCTCGAACAGGGGCACCAAATCGGTGCCCTGTACGGCCAGGTCGCGAGTGGCGATGCCCTGGCGGCTCGAGGCATACAGAAACGGACAATGGAACTGATTCTCGTCCGCCTCGAGGTCCAGGAACAGCTCGAGCACCTCGTCGTGGACGCGCGCCGGCTCCGCGTCCTGCCGGTCGATCTTGTTGATCACGACGATCGGCCTGAGACCGAGCGCCAGCGCCTTCCCCGCCACGAAGCGGGTCTGCGGCATCGGCCCTTCGGCGGCGTCCACCAGCAGCAGAAACCCGTCCACCATCCGGAGAATTCGCTCTACCTCTCCGCCGAAGTCCGCGTGCCCGGGCGTGTCCACAATGTTGATCTTGTAGCCAACATCATCACGCTCCCTCTGCCACCTCACTGACGTGTTCTTCGCCAGGATCGTGATGCCCCGCTCTGCCTCGATCCCCGAGTCGAGAAAGCCGCTCGCTCCATGCCGCAGCGCACTGGCCTGCCGGAGCATCTGCGAGACCAGCGTGGTCTTCCCGTGATCGACGTGGGCAATGATGGCGATGTTGCGGATCTGCAAGGAGCTACATCCTAGAGGGGGGCGTGAGGGGCGCAGTATACACGGGCCGGCAGGCGGCAGGCAAGGCGTAGAAACCCGTGACTAGTCGCAGATCGCGTCACGCTCCATTTGCACCGTCACATGGTGGATACCGAGCTGCCGCAGCCGTTCCTGAGCGGCTTCGAGCACCGCCTGATGCTGCGACGCCTCCCGGACGACCAGGTGCCCGCTCATCGCGATTACGCCGTTGGTCAGCGTCCAGACGTGGAGATCGTGCACCGAGCTGACGCCGGACAGGCTCGCCAGCTGCTCGTGCACGGTGGCGAGCGGGATATGGGAAGGGGTCGCTTCCAGCAGGATATCGGCGCTCTCGCGCACCAGGCGCCACGCCCCGCCCAGGATCAGGAGGCCGATGATCACCGAAATCAGCGGGTCAGCGGCCGTCCACCCCGTCAGCAGGACGATCGCGCCGGCCGCGAGCGCGCCCAGGGACCCGAGCGCGTCGCTCACCACATGCAAGTAGGCGCCGCGCTGATTCAAGGAATGGTCGTGGCCGTGGTGCAGGATGCGCATCGACACGAGGTTCGTGGCGAGGCCGAGGACAGCCACGCCTACCACCACGCCGCCCTGCACTGGTGAAGGAACATGCAGGCGCCGCCAGGCCTCGAACCCGATGGCCGTGGCGATCACGATCAACGTCGCGCCGTTCAGGAGGGCGGCCAGAATCTCGAGCCGGACCAGGCCATAGCTCCGCTCCGGTGTGGCCGGCCGCTGCGCCATGCGCGCCACCCAGAGCGCCAACCCGAGCGTCGCCACGTCGGCGAGCATGTGTCCGGCGTCGGCGAGCAACGCCAGCGAATGCGCCACCCAGCCACCGACGGCTTCGACCGCGGTAATCGCCGCGGTGAGCAGCAGCACCAGCCCGAGCCGACGGATGCCGTCGGCACGCATCGGAGCACGTTGGGCACACTGGGCGTCGAGGGGAAGGGCGTGGGCCATGAGGACTCCGACCGTACGATACGCTTCCGCCCGCTTGAAGTCACCCCTGCCGCGGCTAGCTTCCATCCCCTCAAATGACAGACACTTTGGGGCTGCGCCTTGCCGCCGTGGCGGTGTTGGTCATGGCGAATGCCCTGTTTGTGGCCGCTGAATTCTCGCTCGTGGCCAGCCGGCGCACGCGCATCGAGGCGATGATTCGCCGGGGCGACCGCCGCGCGGCAGCCGCGCTGGCGGTGATGGACAACATCACCCGTTATATCTCCGGCACACAGCTCGGCATCACGCTGGCGAGCCTCGGCCTCGGCTGGGTCGGGGAGCCCGCCCTGGCCGAGCCCATCGGCCACCTGTTCGAGGGACTCCCGCTCTCGCTCGCCAAGGTGGCGACTCACGGCCTGGCCGTGACGTTGGCGTTTGTATTCATCACGTTTCTCCACGTCGTCCTCGGGGAGCTCGTGCCCAAGGCCCTGGCGCTACTCTACCCTGAGGTCCTGGGCCGCTGGCTCGCGCGTCCCCTTGTCCTCTTCACGACCATCACGAATCCGTTCATCTGGGTGCTCAACAGCACAGCGACCGGCCTGGTGCGGATGCTCGGCGCACGGCCCATGAGCGAGCGGGAGCCGGTTCACTCCCCGGAAGAGATCCTGATGCTCGTGCAGCACAGCAAGCGGAAGGGAGGGGGAGTCGGCGCCCATGACGCGCGCATGATCGAGGGAGTGTTCGAGTTCAGCGAAAAGAACGCCCGCGACGTGATGACGCCGCGCACGCAAATGGTGGCCCTGCCGCTGGAGTTGTCCCTGGCCGAGGCCGCCGATCGCGTCGCCGCGGCGGGGCGATCCCGGTATCCCGTCTACCGCGACTCTCTCGACGACATCGTCGGCACGGTGCATGCCAAAGACATCCTGCGGGCGGTTCGCAGCGACGCGGCCAAGACTCTGGATACGATCCTGCGCCCACCGTTGTTCGTGCCCGGAACCCGCGAAGTCGAAGACGTGCTCGCAGACATGAAACGGCAGAAGGTCCACCTCGCCATCGTGCTCGACGAGTACGGCGGCACGGCGGGCCTCGTGACCATGGAAGATCTGCTCGAGGAAATCGTGGGCCAGATCTACGACGAGTATGACCGCCCTGAAAGCGCCGGCGCGGGCCCCCCCCTCGCCACCGCCACCGTCACCGCGCC
>Ga0075423_10000118_pt1 | contig 49586 bp, 45 predicted proteins | sample SoiMethybrSBSTD2_FD_80114 | JGI IMG/M metagenome (GOLD analysis project Ga0075423, IMG submission 80114) | Bulk soil microbial communities from a Populus tree surrounding site in Tennessee, USA - Soil MetaG P. TD hybrid SBSTD2 | ecosystem: Environmental > Terrestrial > Soil > Tree plantation... | reverse complement strand
CGCGGTCCGTTCTTGCGTCCGTTGCGACGTGGCGCTAGAGTGGTTGCGGCGTTTCATCCGCGCCCAACCTCGATGGCCTTCCCCCGGCGAAGGCCCTCGCTGAGGCAAAGGGGGGCATACTCCCGGATCGGCAGAACGAAACCCTTCGTGTCCGCGGATGCGCTGCCGGGCGAGCACGCCCGCGGTACGCCACGAAGGAGATCGTGATGCCGAAGCAGAAGGACCTCAAGCGGCTCGTCCGCGCGCGCATGCAGAAGACCGGCGAGGCCTACACGGCCGCGCGGCTTCAAATCCTCAAGAAGACAGAACCTCGAACCAACTACGCGGAGGTCGCAGGCATGAGTGACGCCTCGCTCGCCAACGCGACTGGACGCACGTGGGCGGAATGGGTGCGCGTGCTCGACGAGGGGCGTGCGATGGAGAAGCCGCACCGGGAGATCGCCACGTTCGTGTCGTCACTCGGGACCCCGAGCTGGTGGACGCAGATGGTTGCGGTCGGCTACGAGCGGATCCGCGGCCTGCGCGCCCGAGGGCAGCAGCGCAGCGGCTTGTACGAGGCTGGCAAGAGCCGAACCTTCAACGTGCCGATCGACGCGCTGTATGCGGCGTTCGCCAACGCGCGGACGCGGCAGCGATGGTTGAAGACCAAGGTCACCGTTCGTAGCGCGTCGCCGCAGAAGCGCATGCGCTTCACCTGGGACGGCAATGCGGATGTGGAGGTCGCGTTCATGGCCAAGGGAGACGCCAAGAGCGTGGTGACGTTCACGCAGCGAAAGCTCCCGACGAAAGCGGCTGCGGATGCGGCCAAGACAGCCTGGGCCGATCATCTCGATCGGCTGAGCGACGTTCTGCGATAAACGTGAGCGGGTGAGGTGCAGGCGTGCCTGCATCTCACTCAACCGATCATCATCACCGCAGCGACGCGCGCGCCTCGCGAATGACGTCGAGCTCGAGGACGCCGCGATCGATCAGTCGTCGCACTTCGCCGTCGTTGCGGAACTCGGCGAGCATCTCTCGTCGTCCGCTGGTGTACGCCTGATCCATCGCGTAGGCGAGCACCGTTTCCATGACCCGCCCTTCTTCGGTGTCCGTGGCGGCGAAGCGGTGCTTGAACTCGGTGAGGACCGGTGCAAAGGCCGGATCGTCCCACCGCTCAGGACTGGCGTCGAGACGCATGAAGTCGTCGAGCACCGCTGTGAACGATGCGGGCGCTGGTCTCCGCCAGAACGCCACGTCCTCGCCGAACTCGCTCACGTACGACGGCAGATAGAGCAGCGTTTGCGCAGGCACTTTGTCTTTGAGTGCCGGATTGTACCGGCGCACCTCCTCGAGGCTCAGGCCGGTTCGCATCACGATCTCAGCGATCGGAATCGGCCGTGATGTGCGCATCGCGTAGATGGGAAGCTGCGCTGTAGAGCCGACCAGCGACTGCACCACGAACGTGTTGCCGAACACCATCTCTGCGTACAGATGAGAACGCGGGCCGTAGCTGCGATACACGTCTTTGTAGCCGTCACCGGGCAGCGCGCGCAGATCGTGCGCCAGTTTCGAGCCCGTCAAGTACTGGGCGCGCACGTCGTGCGCGCCGAGATGCTCGCCGTTGATCAAGGTGCGGCCGACATTGGTGCCGCCGGCGTTGTGCTCTGACAAGGCTGGGATAAAGGAACCGTATTTCGTTGCGAGGATCGAGAGGTACGCCGCGCAGTAGGGCGCCTGCGTTGTCTGGTTCTTGCCTTCGATCGGCGTCGACGAGAAGTAGTTCAGCCGCTTCCAATTCTTCTGCAGCCACTGACAGAAGCCGATCGCGTTGGCTTCCGATCGTCTCGTCGGACTGAGCCCCGATTCGAGAATGACCTGGGCCAGTCCGATGTCGGCGGGCACGCCGAAGCGCTCGTAGATGGCGCCCCACTCGTGCAGAAAGGCGCCATAGCGCCGCGCGTTCGGGATCAGCGCGTCGCCGCGCGTCGAGTTCTGCAGCACCGGGCCGGCGGCACGCTCGATCAACCCTTCGACCTGATCTCTTCGATCGGTCAGTTTGCGGGCGAGGCGCTGACCGTCGAGGATATGGGCGAGCCCGGCATCAATCCACCGCGCCTGACGCGTCCATTCGCCCTTGGCCGGAAAGGCGGCGAGCAATCGTCCATCGCGCGCGCTCCCGAACAGGATCGTTCCGTCATGCATCGTGAACACGTGCTGCCAGAACGCATAGCCCGGTCTGAACTTCTGCATCGCATCGACGTCGGCGTGCATACGCATGGCGGCGATGTCGCCAGCGGTCTGCGGCGCCGCGGCGCGCGATTCACCAGCAGCCGCCTCGCTCGGCGTTTGCAATGCGACGTGCGAGGCCGCCAGCGGAATCACAGCTATCGCCGTGACGAGCGCCAGAACGATTTTCGTTTTCATAATGGGGTCAGACCCCGCTACGACTCGACTCAAGGGGTTGAGTCGAGTCGTTACCGGGGTCTGACCCCAACGGCTGCAAGCGATGCGCCCGTGCGGACCTGGGAAGTCCTGGGGCGCAGTGCGATGCACTCGCGTGCAGTGTCATGATACGGAGCATCCCGGCGTGACGACTTTGACTCCCCCGATCCTGAAACTGCCGATCGCTCCATGACCACGCTCTTCGATCCACTCGTGTTTCGTACAGGCCTCGCCGCCAGCAATCGCATCGTGCTGGCGCCGCTCACCAACATGCAAAGCAACGCCGACGGTACGCTCGGCGACGACGAGCTCCGTTGGCTCCTCTCGCGCGCGGACGGCGGCTACGGGCTCGTGATGACATGTGCCGCCCACGTGGCCCGCGATGGTCAGGGCTGGCCTGGTGAGTTGGGCGTGTTCGACGATGCGCTGATGCCTGGCCTCGCGAGGCTGGCGGCGTCGCTGCACGATCGCGGCGCGGTGGCGTTCGTGCAGATCTTCCATGGCGGCGTGCGCGCCGATCGCACCGTCACAGGCGTACAGCCGTGGAGCGCGAGCGACGGCGACGGTGCCCGAGCGGCGACGGAAGACGACATCCATCGCGTCATCGGTGAGTTTGCTGATGCCGCCGACCGCTCGCGTCGTGCCGGCTTCGACGGAGTGGAGATCCACGGCGCGCACGGCTATCTGTTCACGCAGTTTCTGAGCGCCACCCAGAATCGTCGCACCGACGACTGGGGCGGCCCGCTCGCCAATCGCGCTCGGCTGCTGCTCGAGACGCTGCGCGCGGTTCGCGCGCGCGTGGGTTCATCCTTCACCGTGGGTGTGCGTGTGTCACCGGAGGATTTCGGCAATGCACGCGGTCTCGATCTCGACGAGAGCATCCAGACGGCGCGATGGCTCGCCGACGATAGTGCCGACTTCATTCATCTGTCGCTGTGGCAATCGCTGCTGCCGACGACGAAGCGGCCCGATGCGCACGCGATCCCACTGTTTCGAGCGGTCCTGCCGGGCGACGTGAAGGTGCTCGCAGCGGGTGCCATCTGGACGCGCGCCGAGGCGGAACAGGTGCTGTCGCTCGGTGCCGATGCCGCGGTGCTCGGCCGATCGGCGATCGCGAACGCCGATTGGCCGCGGCGTGCGTCCGATCCGATGTGGCAGCCGCGACGGCCTCCCTTGACGATTGATGATCTGGTCGACAGCGGATTGAGTCCGCGCTTCGCCGAGTCGATGCGGCGCTTCAAGGGTTTTGTCGCATGAACTCGAAGTTCTCGACGACGACCTCGATCTGATCCTCGGGATACCGCAGCACCGCGCGCGCTTGATAGGTCGGTCCGTTGACGACCGTTCGGTAGTCTGCGACGAGCCGGACCGGATCGTCCTCGAATCGCGTTCTGATCTCGACGTGCCGGGTCATGTACGTCGCAGGCTCGATCCAGACGGTCATCGAATCGTCGGCCATCAGCACGTCACGTCCATCGATCCGAATGGTTCCAGGATAGAGGCTTTCGTCCCTGCCAATGGTCGATCCCTTGGCAAAAGCGTCGAGCCGCTCGTGCGAGAGGTGTCCGTACGAGGCCGCAAGCGCGGCGAGGGCCGACATCTCTTCCTTGAAGTCTTCGATCTTCTTCGCCACAATCCGCTGCTTGATCGGTCCGCCGCGTCGGCCGCGCGGCAGATCGTCTGCGGTGCCTCCAATCCGTGTCTTCTGCAGCTGGCCGTCGATGTCGAAGCGCACGTGCTCCAGCGTGACTTTCTTCGTTTCGCCCTTCACTTTGAGCTCGGTCCGGCTCTTCCACGTATAGGTGCGCAATGCTGCGTTGTTGGCTTGCTGCGCGCGGGCAAAATCTCCGCTGCGCGCCGACTGTGCTCCCAGAACTGCAGCCGACGTGAAAGCCACGAGGGTCATGACGATTGGTAAGCGAACGGACGCCATCTCGGTGTCGCATCCTTTCTGTCGAGGGACGCCGGTCCCTCGCGCGCGGCGACAGCGCCGCGGTCGAAGTGCCACCGGGCAAGTTCCGGGCCGCGAGTCTGTGGATGGAGAACGGCGGAAAGCGCCGGATCCGGGCCGACTGCCGCCGGTCGCAGCGGACATCCCGGCCGGATCTGGACAATGACCACGCATCGTGCCGGACACGTCGTGGTCGAGGCCGGGTAAACGCGCGTTGCGCGTGCCCCCGTATAATCGGCCAGGCCGTAGCACGGTCAAGGAGCGACATCATGCCGAAGCGCGTGCTTGCGATCGGTTTCCTCACCATGTCAGCTACGGTGGCGCTGTCTCTGTCGATCTCTGGACAGAGCCAGAGCGCACCGCCGCTCGTCATCACCGCCTACAACGGCGGAGCGCCGATCAAATACACGGTGCCGAAGACGCCGTGGGGCGATCCGGATCTGCAAGGCGTGTGGAGCAGCGACGATACCAGCGGCATTCCACGCGAGCGGCCGAAGGATCTCGGCAACAACCTGTATCTCAGCGATCAGGCGTTTGCGGCTCGCGTCAAACAGGTCGAGGCTGGCATCAAGCGGGGCGAGACCGACATCGGCTCGTTCCGCAACGACTTCGCGCGCCGCGCGTTCCGGCAGACGTCGCTCATCGTCGATCCGCCGGACGGCATCATGCCGGCGGTGACGGCCGAGGCGCAAAAGCGACGTGCGACGCGCGATCGCGGCACGTTCGGCGACGGACCGTTCAATACCACTGAGGACTTCACGCTGTACGACCGCTGCATCACCCGCGGCATCGTCGGCTCGGTGCTGCGTGTCGTCTACGGCAACGGCAATCGCATCGTGCAGGCGCCGGGGATGGTCGCGTTCAGCTACGAGATGATCCACGACACGCGCATCATCTACACCGACGGCCGCCCGCACGTGAGTCAAGCGATTCGTCAGTACCTTGGCGACTCGCGCGCCAAGTGGGAAGGCGACGAGCTCGTGGTGGTGACGACGAACCTGACCGACAAGACCAGCATCGGCGGCAACGGCAACGGGCTGCGTCACAGCGACAAGATGGTGATCACCGAGCGCTTCAAGCGCGTCGCCGACGACATCCTGCAGTATCAGTTCACCGTCGACGATCCGGTCACCTACGCGCGGCCCTTCACCATGTCGCTGCCGCTGACACCGCTCGATGGCGGTGTTCTGCTTCCGTACGATTGTCATGAAGGCAACTACGCGCTCCCACACGCGCTCAGCGCCGAGCGTACCGAGGACAAGGCCGTCGAAGAAGACGCCCGCAAAGGCATCATTCGCGCCCGTCGTGCGATCCAAGTCCCGGTCCCGAACCGACCCGCCGCACCTGCTGAGGAACCCTAAGAAGGAGACAGAGTGCGCAGGTCACGACTCCTCGTCTTATCGATTGCGATCGTCGCCACTGCGGTGATCCACGCGCAGATCACCAGCAATCCACTGCCGGCTTCGATCGAAAAGCGAGGGCTGGCGGTGGAGATCCGCGACCTGACTCGCCTGCCCGACACGCGAGCGATGGTTCCGGCGGGGCAGGATGTGAATCCCGCAGGCTGGGCCCGTGTGAGCTTCGTGCGCGATCTGCCAGATGGCCGTCGCTTTACGAACGACTCGCGCGGACTCCTCTATCTGCTCGATCGCGACAACAAGCCAACCGTCTACACCAATGTGGCCGAAGCGTTTCCGTTTGCGATCTACAACCGGCTCGAGAGCGGATTCATCGGCTTCGACTTCCATCCGGAATTCGCGAAGAACGGGTTGTTCTACACCGTCCACGGCGAGCGCGCGATCGGCAACCCGGCGGCCCTCAATTTCATCCCGCCTGGCTACACACGCGCCGACGTCACCTATCACAACGTGATTACCGAGTGGCACGCCACCGACCCGGCTGCGAACACCTTCAAGGGCACGCGGCGCGAGCTGCTGCGCGTCGCGCACGTGGTGATGAACCTCACACATCCGTTTGGCTACGTCGGGTTCAATCCAACGGCGAAGCCTGGCTCGCCCGACTACGGCTTGCTCTACACGAGCGGCAGCGACACAGGCTTCAGCAATGGCGGCGGACCGAACGCGAACAACCCCGCGCAGACGCAGCGTCTCGATTCAGTCATCACCGCGATTCTGCGGATCGATCCGCGAAGCCCGTCGGTGTCGAAGGGAGCGAAGGGGCTTGGCGACTACACGATTCCGCCCGACAACAAGTTCGCCGCCGACGGCGACCCCAAGACGCTCGGCGAGATCTACGCCTACGGGTTCAGGAACGCGCATCGCCTGTCCTGGGATCTCACCGACGGGACGATGTTCGCGTCGGACATCGGCATGAACAACATCGAGGAGATCAATATCGTTCGCAACGGTGGCAACTACGGTTGGATGAAGCGCGAGGGCTACTTCGAGAACGGGATGACGAGGCCGGGCGGAGCGCTCGATCAGCTGTTCACGCTGCCTGCGGAGATCCTCGACGGACGAAAGAAGGACGAGTTCACGTATCCGGTCGCCATCTACGATCACGACGAGGGTCAGGCCGTATCAGGAGGATTCGCGTATCACGGGCGCATCACCGCGTTGCGAGGCAAGTTCGTGTTCGGCGATGTCCAACGCGGTCGGCTGTTTGCTTCCGATCTCGCGGCGATGAAGAAAGCCGACGACGGGATTCCGCAGACGGTGGCGCCGATCGAAGAGATCCAGCTCTACGTACGTGAAGCAAACGGTACTCGACGCGACGTCACGTTCCGCGAGCTCATTGACAAGACGATGGGCGCAGCCATCCCGCGCGGCGATCTGCACATCAGCCAGAGCCGCGATGGCGAGTTGTTCGTCACGTCGCGACAGGATGGAATGATTCGGATGCTCGTACCGGATTCGGGCGGCGCCGCTCGATAACCATCGACATGCCGTAGCGTGGCCGCAGCGTGATCAGCGGCCACGCCTCCACGCGCTGCTTCGACGCCAATTGCAATCGGTACGACTGCGCCAAGGTCGCCACGCTCAAGTGCGCTTCGATGAGCGCGAACTGATTGCCGATGCATTGACGAGGTCCGGCGCCGAACGGGATATACACGAACTTCGGACGATCGGCGCTGCGTTCGGGTGAGAAGCGGTCCGGATCGAACGCATCGGGATTCGGCCAATACGCGGGCAGGCGGTGGAGCACGTACGGAATCACGAACGCCATCCAGCCTTTTGGCAGCCGATAGTCGCCCAGCCGATCGTCGGCCATCGCCTGGCGCGAGAATCCCCACGCCGGCGGATACAGACGCATCGATTCGTCGACCACCATGCGCGTGTACGGCAGATTGGTGAGATCGGCGTACTCGGGGGGACGCCCTGCGAGCACCGTGTCGATTTCCGTCTCGAGACGCTGCCGCGCCTGCGGATGCTGTGACAGCAGATACCACGTCCACGTCAACGCCAGCGACGTCGTCTCCTGACCCGCGAGCAGGAATGTCGTGACCTCGGTGCGCAGCTGAGCGTCGGTCATCATCTCGCCGGTCTCTTCGTCGCGTGCGGACAGCAGCATCGAGAGCAGATCGACGCTCTCCGATGGATGCCGCCGCCGCTCGCTGATGACGTGATCGACAGCGCCGCGCAGGGTGGCGCGAGCCGACTCAAACCGCCGCTGCTTCGCCGACGGCAGCCGATCGAAGAGGCCCATCGACCAGAAGCTCTCGCCGATGTACTCGTTGATCACCTTCCAGGCATCATCGATGTTCGACGAATACGGACCGAGGTCGCCGCCGAGCAGCGCGCGCAAGACGACTGTTCGTGTGAGCCGCATCATCTCTTCAGCGACGTCGACAGGACGGCCGTCCGAGGCAAGCGCTTCCCACTGTGCGGCCGCTTCGCGCGCGGCACGCGCCATGACGTCCGCGAGGGCCGAGACGCGCTGACGATGAAAGGCTGGCTGCGCAATGCGGCGCTGCCGCAGCCAGAAGTCATCCTCGCTGGTCAGCAGTCCGTTGCCGAGCGTCATCCGCAGCTTCTGATAGAGCGGGCTCTTGTGATAGTTGCGCGCGTTGTCTTGCAGCACGTGCCGCACGTCAGCAGGATTGGTGATGAGGAATCCCCGGCGGTTCAAGATCTTGAACGAGACGACGTCCCCGTAGCGTTGAGCCGCGCGCGTGAATGTGCCTGTCGGATCGCGGCGGACCGCGGGCAGCATGCCCACAATCGGCAGGCCGCGCGGGCCGGGCGGGAGAGGACTTGATGAGTTAGATGAAGTGAGATTCATTGGAACTAAACCGACTATAGACCTGAATGACATGACGACGGCACCGGCCAATTCGTGACATTTGGTGTCTAATCGTCGAGAGTAGCGCCGCATGAAGGTCCGCATCACGGCCTGGCTCCCATCGGTCGTCTATCTCCTGGTGCTCGCCAGTGCGGTGGCCGATCGGCCGATCGATCTTCGTGCGCAGACGGGCGTCAAACGGGCCGCGAGCGAACGTCGCGACCGGCTTGCCCTGAGCGAGCGTAGCGAGTCGAGGGGGCCGTCGACGGCGCGAACGCTGCGGCTGCCCGAGGCGCCGTACCACTACACCGATCTCGAACTGCCCGCTCACTTCAAACGCGACGCGGCGCAGCGCTTCGACAACACACCGCGCGACAACCCTGTCACCGATCACGGCGCGACACTTGGACGGGTGCTGTTCTACGACACGCGGCTGTCGGCCAACAACACGATCGCATGCGGATCGTGTCACGTGCAGACGCACGCTTTCGCCGACCCGAACCGGTTCAGTCGTGGATTCAAAGGTGGCCACACTGACCGGCATGCGATGAATCTGGTGAACGTGCGCTACCACCCTCGGGCGCGCTTCTTCTGGGACGAGCGCGGCGGCAACCTCGAGCAGATGGTCCTGCTTCCGGTGGAGAACCATCTCGAGATGGGAACGGACTTGACGCAATTGCCGGCCAGCCTGGCGCACGAGCCGCGCTATCCCGCGCTCTTTCGACAGGCCTTCGGCGACGCCGAGATCACCAACGATCGCATTGCGCGCGCGCTGGCGCAGTTTCTCCGCTCGATGGTGTCGTATCGATCGAAGTACGACGAGGGCCTGGCCCACGCGCACGCAGCCTCGGACGAGTTCAGCAACTTCACGCCGCAGGAAAACCGCGGCAAGGCGCTCTTCCTTCGCAACTGCTCGCTCTGTCATCTGCCGGAGCAACAGGAAGCGCACTTCATCATGATCGAGCCGGTGAACACCGGCCTCGATGACGACACCGCACACACCGACGGGGGAGTGGGCGACATCACGCTGGCGCCGCGCGACATGGGGCATTTCAAGTCGCCGTCGCTGCGCAACGTCGAGGTCGCTTCACCGTACATGCACGACGGCCGCTTTGCCACGCTGGAGGCGGTCATCGATCACTACAGCAGCGGCGGCAAGAACCATCCCAACAAAGACGTGCGGATACAACCGCTGCACTTCACCGATTCGGAGAAGGCGGCGCTGATTGCCTTCTTGAAAACGTTGACAGACCCGACTTTCCTCGCGGATCCGAAGTTCGCTGATCCGTTCGAGTAGCAGGCTGGAAGGAGTGCTCTATGCGACACAGTCCGGTTGCTCTCATCATGCTGTTCGCGTCTGCCGCTGTCGTCGCGGCACAGACCCCCGGGCAGACGCGGGTCACCCCCGCGATTCAAATACACGCGTTTGCGTTCGACAGCGGCACGCCGGGGCTCGCGTCGCGCGCCACCCCTGACGATGTGGTCACGCGTTTGATGTCCTTCGACCGCGATCAAGATGGAAGGCTGTCGCCAAGTGAGCTGCCCGAACGGATGCAGCCGCTGATCACACGAGGTGATTTCGACTCTGACGGCACGCTTGACGTGAAGGAGCTTCGCACCCTCGCGCTGGCGCCCACCGCGTCGGTGACCGCTCGTGGATTCCACTCCGGCGGCTATGGCTTTGCGGACGAAGTCGGGTTCTCCTCGTCTCGTTCGCACATTAATGGAGCGCTCGACGACCTCGGGCTGCCGCAACAGGCACGGCAGGAGGCAGATGCGATCGCCAGCGCGTTCATGGACGCGCTCGAAGCCGACGCCTCGGCGAATCTGATGAAGGATCTCGGGAGCGTGCTGAATGGTGCGCAACTCGCGGAATTCAGGAACGCGCTCGATCACCCTGATCAGAATCGTAGATTCTTTATGTCGCGCCAGGCTGGTGGTGTGGGGCAGCGATTGGTCATGCAGAGTACGCTCGACGTGCAGCTCGAGAAGTTCGGGCTCAAACCGGACGACAAACGGTATGCGATGGCGGCCGTGGATCAGTACAAGTCGCGACTGCGTCTGAGCGACGCCGATCGCAACGCGCTCTTAGAGCCGATGAAGGATCTGCTGAGCAATCAACAGCGTGAAGACCTGCAAGCTGCGCTTGCCCGCCGACCCCTCGTCAAGAATACGGTGGGCGGGATAGTCGCCGGCACGACGTTCACGGGCAACGTGCCCATGATCGACGTCGCGCAGCCAGTGCCAGCGATCCTCGTTCGCTAGCTCGCAACAGCCTCAGGGCCGATCTTCAGAGGTCGGCCCTGCCCTCACCGCCGCGTGTCCTGCAGATAGAGCCCCCTCGCCAAGTCGCGTTCGACGTGATAGATGGTGAACCCGACCCAGTGTGGCGACGGCGTGGACGCACCACCGAGCGCGACGTTTTGTGAGTACACCTTCATCGTCAGGCCCAGCGCCTGTTGGGCCATGTTTTTGTTGCGTTGCGGTTCGGGCGCAAACACGTTCTTCGCCGGTGTCATTCCATCCCAGTGATCGGCCAGGATCGACGTCGTCGTGATGAAGCTCGCGTCGGCGTTGCGAAGCCATGAGCCGTTCAAGTTGGCGGGCTGCGCTCGCCATGTCTTCAACGTGTCCCATGGGACGTCGGGTGTGGCCGCCATGATCCGGCGAACCCAGTCGACCGATGCGCGAGTCGCGATCTCGAATGCCTGCGGGTTGAGCGGACGGCCGGTCGCATCCTTGTTTTCTTCACGGTGATACAGCACCGTTGTTTTCGTCCCATCGGGATACCATCCCGTTTTCACGTCGAGCGTTCGGCGCTCCGCTTCAGGAACCTCGAACCATAGCGGCGCAGCGCCCCCGACCGAGGCGACTTTTCTGAGCCAGTTCGAATGCGAGTAGAAATCCTGGATAGCATGCAGGCTCGCGCCGAGCACCGTCATGAGGACGACCGGCCGATAGCCGCTCTTGACCGATGGATCCACCGCCCATTTCACGAGTGCCGTTCTGGTGTTGGCCTCGAGGACCCTCCACTGGAATTCGACCTGGTCTTCGCTCGTGAGCGCATCGAAATGCAGCCGCGCCACATCCGCGTCATCCACATTCTGAAGTCCAGGGCCAAGGCCTTGTTTCATTTCGGCCGGCATCGGGTTGAAGACCTTGGCGTTGCCGCCAGAAAAATAGTCGGTCAGGTAGTTTTCGAACTGGCAGAGCAGACGCGCGTCCGCGGAGAAGCCGTTCTGCTCCATCGCAATGCGGGTAGCGTCCGCATGCCACTTGGTATCGAAGGCCAGCGCCGATGACACAACGGCGAGCAGGGCACCCGCTACGACCGGCCAGCATTTCTTCGTCATGCGCGCTCCTCGTTCCACCTTCCCGGAACCAGTACGCGCCGAAATCGCCTGCGCCGGCTCAGTACGTGGGCGGGTCGCACGGCGGAGTCTGCCGCGAGGTCAGGAATCTCGAATCCGCCGGCCGCGCGGCACGCCTAGGGAGCGGCAAACAGGCTTGATGATGGGGAAGACCAGTGCTTTGGCGACCGCACGGCCGGCTCCGCGAGACACCGGCCCTCGCCGCGGCCTCAGCGAGTCGTTCTTCAGCGCTACTTCTGCGGCGCGTGCGGCAGGTGCAGCGACATCAGCACGACGGTGCCGTCGATGGCGCTGAACCAGTGCGGCACGCCCTCGGGCACCATGATGAAGTCGCCTTTCGCAACCTTCCGCGACATGCCGCCGTCGATGCCCTTGCCGGAAAGATTCGCGGCGTTGGTGCGAGTCTCGTTGGTCAGCTTGCCACCGGTGACGAGCGTCGCCGATCCGTCGATCACGTAGAACAGCTCCGCCTCGGTCTCGTGCACCGCGGCGTTGGCCACCGCAGATCGATATTCGAGACTCACGTTGTAGGGCGCGAGCTGAATCATCGACTGCGCGAGCAGCGCCTGACCCTCTTTCCGTTCGCTCTTTGCTTTCGCGATCATCGCCTGCACGTCCGCAGCGGAGACCATCGTCCGTGATGCGGCGGGATTTGGCGCCGCGCCCTGTTGGGCGAAAGACGTCGACGTCGTGAACGCGAGGGCGAGCATGAGACCGGTCGCAAGTACGCGCATGTGATCCTCCAGCGCGTCAGTATACGCGACGAGGATCCGGACCTAGCAGGTCCCAGCGGTTTCCCTCCAGATCGAGAAACACCGCGAGGCGTCCGTACGGCTCGTCGCGGGGCGGTGAAACGAATTCCACTCCGGCGGCGCGCATGTGTTGGTAGGCGTCATCGAAATCGTCGACGCGCAGAAACATTCCTACCCGGCCCGCAAACTGCTGTCCGACGAGTGCCTCTTGCCGCTCGCCGTCGGCTTTCGCGAGCAGGATGCCTGTCGCGCTGCCGACGGGACGCACAACCACCCAACGTTTGGGTCGACCATCGTTGGTCAGTGACGGCGTATCCTCCGCGAGCTCGAACCGCAATACCTCCACGAAGAAACGGATGGCGGCATCGTAGTCGCGCACGATCAGCGTGACCAACTGGAGATGCGCCATCTAGGCTCGTTCGGATCCAACGCCTTCGAGCGCAAGGAGCCGCGCCTTGACCTCGAGACCTCCGGCAAATCCAGTGAGCGCGCCGTTCGATCCGACGACTCGGTGACACGGCGCCACAATCGATACCGGGTTTCTGCCATTGGCCGCACCGACCGCGCGCATGGCGCTGGGATGGCCGATCTGTTTCGCAATCTGCGCGTACGATCGCGTTTCTCCGAATGGGATCGTCAACAGCGCACTCCATACTTTTCTCTGAAACGGCGTCCCCGACACGTCGAGTTTCAACGCGAACCGTTTCCGCCGACCGGCGAAATACTCAGCGAGCTGTCGCTCGGCCTCGACGAGCACCGGATGCCGCCGGTCCTCGGCCTGGAGGTTCAACCGCACGCGATGCGGCCGTTCGTGTTCCCACAAGATCGCCGCGAGCCCATCGTCGGTGGCCACCAGTGTGAGGGTCCCGACCGGAGAGCTCACGTGTTTGTAGACGTGACGCTTTGTCAAGTTGTCCATGCGACAACCTTAGCGCGGGCGCGGCACGGATGCTCGCCGTTTTCGGACATGTTTATCTGAGAATTATGATGTCCGAAAATGGCTAGCACTCCACTCGCGCGCCGCGATACTGTGACCCTATGGATCAGGATCACCGCAGGCTCTACAACGCGCTGACCGCGCGCGATTCGCGCTTCGACGGCGTGTTCTTCGTCGCTGTCACGTCCACTCGAATCTACTGCAGACCCATCTGCCGGGTGAAGACTCCGAAAGCGACCAACTGCCGATTCTTCGACACGGCACAGCAAGCGGAGCAGGCCGGTTTCCGTCCGTGCCTGCGGTGCCGTCCCGAGCTGGCACCGGGCAACGCGCCGGTGGACGATGCGCAGCGCATTGCGCAGTTGATCGTTCAGCGTCTGGAAGAAGGACAACTGGACGAGGAAACGGGGCTCGAGACGATTGCCGATCAATTCGAGCTCAGCTCGCGGCAAATCCGGCGCATCGTCCAGAAGGAGCTCGGCGTTCCGCCGATTCAACTGCTGCTGACGCGTCGATTGCTCCTTGCCAAACAGTTGCTCACCGAGACCACCTTGCCGATGACGGAAGTGGCGTTTGCGAGCGGGTTCTCGAGCGTACGCCGGTTCAACGACGCGTTCACCCGCCGCTACCGGATGCCGCCGACACGATTGCGGAAGACGGCCGCCGCCGACGGCGCGGCGGCGAGTGTTGAGACCGAGACGTCGGTGCTGCAGCTGTCGTATCGTCCGCCCTACGACTGGAAGAGTCTGCTCGCATTTCTGTCCGCCCGCGCTCTCAAGGGAATAGAACACGTGACGGACGAGTACTACGCAAGGACCGTGCAGTTCGGAAAGGCGAAGGGATGGATTCGGGTCACGCAATCGAAGCGGCAGCACGTCCTGCTGCTCGAGTTCACACATACGCTGACGCCCGTGCTTCCCGCACTGCTCGGTCGTGTGCGAGCGCTGTTCGATCTCGATGCAAGGCCCGATGTGATCGCGAAGCGTCTCGGCAAGGACTCGCACCTGGCCCGAGCCGTCAAAGCGAATCCAGGGTTGCGCGTGCCCGGTGCGTTTAGCGGATTCGAGATGGGGCTCCGCGCGATTCTCGGCCAACAGGTCACGGTGAAAGCCGCAACCACGATTGCCTGCAGATTCGTCGAGGCGTTCGGGGAGACGATCGTCACGCCGCTGCCTGAATTGAATCGGCTGACGCCAATGCCCGCTCGCCTCGCCAAGGCGAGCATCGACGACATCGCGCGACACGGCATCGTCGCGGCGCGGGCGAAAAGCATCATTGCGCTGGCAAAGGCCGAAGGCTCCGGCGAGATCTGTCTCGACGGAAGCGCTCATCACAATCCGGATGTTTCGATCGGTCAGCTCGCGAAGCTTCCCGGTATTGGGCCGTGGACGGCGCACTACATCGCGATGCGCGCGCTGCGATGGCCCGACGCGTTTCCGAAAGAAGACATCGCCGTCCGCAACAACCTCGGCGGGGTATCGGCGAAAGAGGCTGAGGTGTTGTCGCAACCGTGGCGGCCGTGGAGAAGCTACGCGGTCATGCACGTCTGGAGCATGTCGCATTGAGCGCGGTCGAGACCGGACTCCACGACATCAGCGCACCGCTGCGGACCGATCGATTGGTTCGCGCGATCGGCCGCTGGAGCCTTGCCGGTCTCATGCTCAACACGATCATCGGGTCAGCGATCTTTGGATTGCCCGCGCTGATCGCTGCGCAGCTTGGCAACTGGAGTCCGTTCGGCTTCGTGATCGCGGGACTCGGCGTCGGGGCTATCGCGGCGTGTCTGGCGGAGGTGGCGTCGCAGTTCACGCAGACCGGCGGTCCCTATCTCTACGCGAGAGAAGCGTTCGGCCGCTTCGTGGCAATTCAGATTGGGTGGCTCACCTGGCTCTCGCGAATCGCCGGTGCGGCTGCGGGCGCCAACCTGTTCATCGCCTATCTCGCCGCGTTCGCGCCGGTCGTCGAATCGTCCGCCGGGATGCGCGCTGGCATCATCGCCTCGCTGATCGCGTGTGTGGCAGTGCTCAATTACCGCGGCGTGGGCACGGGTATACGCCTGAGCAACCTGTTCATGATCGCGAAGCTCGCGGTCGTCTTCGTGTTCGTCGCTGGTGGCCTGACCGCGCTGATGTCGACGACGGGCCTCTGGGTGCAGCCAGATCCAGTGGCGCTTACGGCATCCAACTGGCTCGATGGTCTGCTGCTGATGGTCGTCGCCTTTGGCGGGTTCGAGGCCGCGGTGTTTCCATCCGGTGAGTCGCGCGATCCCCGACACGACGTGCCAGCAGCGCTGATGATCGCGATCGTGCTGGCGACGATCGTGTACGTCGGCATGCAATACGTGGTGATACACACGCTCGTGAATGCGGCGACGACCACGAAACCGGTCGCCGATTCGGCGCTGCGCTTTTTCGGGGTCCGTGGAGCTCCGTTGATCGCAGGCGGCGCGCTGCTGTCAGTCGTCGGTTACCTGTGCGCCAACATGCTGCACACGCCACGAGTCATCTTTGCGATGGGCGAACAAGGGGACGCACCACGTGTCATGGCGTCCGTTCATCCGCGCTTCCGCACACCCGCCGTCGCCATCGTCATCTATGCGGTCACGTTGACGACATTTTCCGTCGCGGGTAGTTATCGATGGAACGTCACCGTGACCGGGTTCTCGCGGGTGTTGATCTATGCCTGCATCGCGGCCGCGCTCCCGGTTCTCCGGCGGCGCCGGCCCGAGGCGCCGGCGTTCCGTCTGCCAGCGGGGCTGCTCTTCAGCGCCGTAGCCTTCGCCTTTGCCGCGGCGCTGACGACGCGCATCGATTTTGGTGGACTCGCGGTTGCGGCAGGTACGTTCCTGCTGGCGGGATTGAATTGGCTCTGGGCTCGCGATCGTATGAGCCAGGCGTGAGGTCATGCGCGTGTGGGCAGCTGGAACTCCTCGACCAGCACCATGCTCACGTTCTTCGTCGACGATTGGCGAACTCGCTTCGCGTCCTGATACGCGGGATCGTTGTAGAGCCCGAGCGCGGCTTCTTTCGAAGGGAAACGGATGATCGCGTTCATCGTGCGTCCGGTTCCCTCCACGACGGTCGCGGAGGTGTCGGACGCCAAGACTTCACCACCATATTTCGGCAGCAGGCTCAGAACGACCGCGGGATACATCCGAAACGCATTCATATCAACGATGTCGTAGCTTCCGATGTAGAACACAGCCATGGTGGTCATCTCCTGTTCGATCTCAGTCTGTTATAGGGTGTTGAGAGGGCGGCGGTCGTGGCAAAAATTGCGGTCGAACTCGAGCAGGCGCTGACCAAGCGCAGAGCGGAAGGCACGCCGGGCCACACGGCACCTCGGGTGCTCGCGAGTGGTGATGACTGGGCCGTCGCCGACGTCATCTGTACGTGCGGCCCCGACGATCGCCCGTATGAGGAACGGCACGATCGACACACGATCGCGATTGCGCTGGCCGGCAGCTTTCAGTATCGCTGCTCATCCGGTCGCGGATTGATGACACCCGGTTCGTTGCTGCTCGGCAATCACGGCGACTGGTTCGAGTGCGCGCATCACCATGGCGAGGGCGATCGATGCCTGGCGTTCTGGTACGCGCCCGACTACTTCGAACGCGTGTCGGCCGAGAGTGGCGTGCGCGGCAGGGCGCGGTTCAGCATGCCCCGCGTGCCACCGCTGCGTCAGCTGTCAGCGTTGATCGCACGCGCGATCGCGAATGTCGGTGGTGTCGTCGACGTGTCGTGGGAAGAGCTCGCCGTCGCGATGGCTGTGCGCACGGCTGGTCTCGACGCAGGCGCGACCTCGAGCGGGAGTGCGCTACCGTTGAACGCCGAGGCGCGCGTGACGCGTGTGCTCCGAGCCATCGAGCGGCATCCAGATGCCTCGTTGTCGCTGAGACGGTTGGCGGGGGAGGCGGGCCTCAGCCCGTATCACTTCCTACGCACGTTCACAGGTCTGGTCGGAGTCACGCCGCATCAGTACGTGATGCGCACGCGCTTGCGCGAGGCGGCCTCGCGACTTGTCGCCGACAGCGACAGCGTGCTCGACGTCGCACTCGACTGCGGCTTCGCCGATGTCGCGAACTTCCATCGCGCCTTCAGGACTGAATTCGGCGTCAGCCCTCGAGCCTACAGACGAAGCCGCTAGAACTCGACGTGCGTCTGCGCGAGCAGCCGGCGGTCGAGCAGCGCGGAGTCCGACATGCGGAACGTCTGCTCCAGCGAGATCACGACACCGAGACGACCGCGTCCCACCTGAGCCCAACGCGCGCCGCCGAACATCAGCCGGCGCTGTGAGTCGTTGTCGTTGTCGGCGTCTGGATCGAAGATGTCCAACCCGACGATGCCGGCCCAGCCGATAGGCCCTTGGCGTCCTTCACCGAAGAACGACATGCCGTGTCGCTTGATGTCGACGGCGACGAATGGGTTGTCGGTGGCGGACAGATACTGCGCGGTGAGCAGGACCTTTTCGCTCTCGTAGCTGCCCATGCCGATCGCGACGTTGCGCGGTCGATCCTTTGCGTACCAGCCGTACTGATAGAAGCCGGAGATGGTGACCTTGCCTAGTTCGCTGTCGGCATCGAACGGCCTGAATGTGCCGCGGCCATCGATGCTCTTGTACTTGTCGATTTCCGCGCGCCCGAAGCCCTCGCCGTTGTAGATGCCCACGTGCACTTCGGTGCGTTCGCCTGTCGCCTTGACGCTCATGCCGAGATCGACCGGGCCGGGAATGAGGCCCAGACGCTCTGCGAAGAAGGGTCCGACCACGCGATAGCGGTTGACCGTTTCCTCGAACGCGAGCCACGGCATCTCGTGCAGGCCGAACATGACGGTGATGCCGTCGGTGGCCTTGACGTCGAGCGCCGCGTACTCGAGGCGGAGTCCGAGGTTCTGATCGAGGTTGGCGTCGATCGTGGGCCGCACGTCTGGCGTGAAGCGGAAGCTCACACGATCGTTGAGCCGCGCGCGAATGTTCAAATAGCCGCGGGTGACGTCGAATGCGTTGTAGCCGTTCGATTCGTGCAGCTGCGCCTCGTACTGCAAGAAGGACAGGACGCCGAATGTCACCTGCGGGAAGTTGGTCGCAGACGGTGTGACCGCTCCTCTCGGCGATGTCTGGTCGGGTGCTCTCGGCGATGTCTGCTCGGGCTCGGGCAAGTTCGTCGGCAACTCGAGACCAGGCGCGGCCGTGTTCACGGGCGCGGGCTCGAAAGCCGGCGTCGCGTCGTCAGGCGCGGCCGCAGCCGTGGTCGCTCGCGCAGTCGTCGCCGCGATAGCAGGAGTGGCAGCCGGCTTTGCCGACGGCGTGGTCGTCTTCGCCGTTGATTGCGCGAACGCCACTCCAGACAGGTTCAGGGCCAGCGCCGCGATTACACAGTTTCGAATCATCGCCAATTCCTAGAAGATGGCCGGCGCGCCGGCACGGAAATCACCGCCGAGAATCGAGACCGAGCTCACACCCAACCACCCATCCAGCAGTCGTGCGTACACCGATCGGAAGTCGGTCTCGTAGTGCACGTCTCCTGAATTGTTTTCGAGCGTTGGGTGTCCCGGCGTTAGCACTGGCGACGTGCCGTGCAGTCCACCGCGGACGCCTCCACCCATCACCATCATCACGCCCGCGGCGCCGTGGTCGGTGCCGCCGCTGCCGTTCTCGGAGATGCGCCGGCTGAACTCGGAGAAGACGATGAGTGTGGTGTCGCCGAGGAGACCCTGATTGCGAATGTCGCCGTAGAACGCGCCCAGCCCGTCGCCGAGCGTGCCCATCAGGTTGGCGTAAGCGCCGCCGCCGCCGGCGCCCTGCCCCGAGTGGGTGTCGTAGCCGCCGGTCGACAGCCAGAACACGCGCGTGCCGATGCCGCGCACCATCGCACCGGCAACCGTGCGCAGCGCCTGCCCGAAGCCGTTATTGGGATACACGAGGGTCGGCGTATACGCCGTGGCCAGCGCGACCCGATCGAGCGTTTCGATCGCGCCGAGCGCCGCACTGTTCACGAACGCCAGATGCGGTCGTCCGCTGGCCGGGTTCGACGCCATGATCTGCGCCGCGCTGCGCTCTTGCAGTGCCGCCGTGCCGCGGTTTGGACTGGCATAGCTATACGTCGTGGCGTTCGGGATCGCCGGCACGCCGCTGGTCGGCGAGATCAGTGCGCGCGGCGTTTCCGCGGTCGTGTTCCATGCCGCAAGCGCGTCGAGTGGGCGAGGCAGCGTATCGAGGTAGCGGCCGAGCCAGCCGGGGCCGGTCGTACTTTGCGGATTCGCCGTGCCCCAGATGTCGCCGGCTTCGAAGTGCGATCGGCTCGAGTTCTGATAGCCCGTGCGCTGCACGATCGCGAGTCGCCCGTCGTTGAAGATATTGAGCAGACCACCGAGACGGGGATGCAGACCGAGCGCGTTGCCAGCGGCGTCGGTGCCGACCTGCAGCACCTGCCCGGCAGGAATGGCGATCGACGGACGTCGGCTGTAATACGCGCCGTCGCGGTACGGGACCACGGTGTTCAGTGAATCGTTGCCGCCGCCCAGATAGACGACGACGAGGTTGCGCGTGCGGATCCCCTGTGCCTCGGCGATCGCGGTGAGGAATGACGGTGCGGCAACGCCGACCGTCAGCGTTGCGACGCCGTTGCGAATGAAGATTCGTCTCGAGACGTCCATGTCGCGCTCCCCTTAGACCAACTGATACTCGGCGGAGCCGACGAGAAGGCGTGCGAGGCCCGCGGCTCGGGTGTCGAGTTGTTCACCGCTGCCGATCCATGAGCCAGCACCGCCGAGATATCCCATCAGTGCCTGCTGCGGACCTGGATCGAACGGCGCCGGCGTCATGCGTTCGAGCATGGCGGCAAGAAGTGCTTGCGGTGAGCTGCCGTCCGACGAGAACGACGCGCCGAGGAATTCCTTCTGACTGGCCGCCAGCGTCGCCGCGAAATTGGCGCGCGCGAGAAACTGCCCCGTCGAGATCCACGCGGCACCGGGCGGCCATCCGGCGACGTTCGGCGGCTCATAGAGCTGCTGTCCCATCGCGGCCAGAGGTGATCGCGCCTTGTCGACCGAGAAGTTCTGCCAGCCGACTTCGCGGATCGATCGGATCACGTACTCGACCGGCGACGAGTAGCGCACGAAGCGATACGCCGGATCGTTGAACCACGACGAATTGAGGATGTAGCTGACGACCGGTCTCATCTCGGTGCCAGACTGGCGATAGACCCCGGCCACGCCTTCGATGAATGCCGGATCGGGCGGGTGGACGTCGCTGATGAAAAAGCTCCAGAACTTGCGCGCGAAGCGGCGTCCCGTCTCAGGGTGCGTCGCGAGCGCGTTGATCAAGTCGATCCCGTCCTGATAGCCGGCCGATTCGCTGCGCGCCGGAATCGTGTGGCTGCCGTTGCTGTAGATCGGGAACGAGAAGGTTTTTTCGCTGGTCTCGTGCTGATCGGCGTTGTAGACGAACTCCTGATACGCGTTCAGGTCGCCGTACTCATCCTGGCGATAGTTGTCCGATCCGCGGAGGTTCCAGCCGGTGAAGACGCGCGCGGCGGCGTAGACGTCCGGCTCGGTGTAGTAGCCGACGCCGACCGTGAACAGCTCCATGATCTCGCGGCCGAAGTTCTCCTGCGGCTTGGCCTTGGTGTTGGTCTTGCCGTCGAGCCAGATCACCATCGCGGGATCCTTCGCGACTTCGATCAGGAGATTGCGGAAGTTGCCGAGCGCGTGCTGTCGAAAGAGCTCGATCTGTCCTTGCGGTCCACGCAAGGTGCCTGGCTTGTGCGCCAGCAGCTTGGCGCCCTGGATGTTGCCCGAGTCCGCATTGAGCTTGCTGTAGGCAGTGGCGAAGTGGTTGTGCCAGAACAGCGTCATCTTTTCTTGCAGCGGACGCCGGCTGTGGATCATGCGGAAGATCCAGCGCTGTCTCGCGTCTTCGATGTCGATGTCAGGAGCGAAGTTGTCCTTCGACGACACCTGCGCGTGATCCGGCCGTCCGATGCGCTCGTCCACATCGTCGGGATGCGTCTCGTAGTCGACGAGATACTGCACCGCTCTGGCGACCGACATGTCCTTGAAGATGTCGACGTCGAGTGCGCTGGAGCCGAAGCCGGCGCGGCGAAGCAGGTGATCGATGTCCGGTCTGATCTGGGCCATGGCAATTACAGCGAGATGGTCACCACACCGTCGGTGACGCTGGTGGCGTATTGACGGAGGTTTGCCTTCGCAGGACCGTTGACGACTTGCCCGGTGCGGTTGTAGCGCGAGCCATGACACGGGCAGACGTAGATGTCGCCGGCGGCACCGGTGACGGTGCAGCCCTCGTGCGTGCACGTCGCATCGATCGCCCCGAAGGCGTTGGTGCTCGTCCGCGAGAGCAGGAACACGCCGCCAACCGACTCGATGAGCGCGGCGCCGCCGATGTTGTCGAGTGCAGTACCCGACGTGTTGACCCGCACAGTGGATCCAGCGAGCTGACCGTTCAATTTGGGAAGCGTTGTGGCCGGAGTGCTTGGCGAGTTGGGCGATCCTTCTCCGCACGCCGAGGCCAGCGTGCCGAGGGCGGCACAGCAGCCGGCGCAGAACTGCCGTCGTGACACAACCATGTTGGTCTCTGACATCGCGATCCTTGTGACTGGGGGGCCGAGTTACTCGTCGTGCAGGTTCGGCAAGATCGAGGCCCACGGGTTTGCCACCGAGGCCGCGTGCAAAGCGTGCGAATTGTGTGAATCAGTGGGCGTAGATGAGTGAGGCTGCGATCACGAACCGGGGGCGTCGACGCTCGGTTTTGTAAGTTGGCGCCTCATTTCGAGACGCGCTCAGGTTGGCCGGGTTGGTCGCTCGGACCTCGTGCGGGGTAGTTGAGTATCAGACGCGGACTCATGCGCCAGGACGCAGCCATCCGTCGCATTGTTGCGACCCACCGAATTGGCTTCGAGGTCCGGTACGGCACCTGCACCAACCATGATCGATCTCCAACCTCAAGGAGAACGATCAGTGTTCAAGACCATCACCGCTCTCATCGTCTCTGCCGGAGCACTCCTCGTTGGTGTCGCGCACACGTCCGCGCAGAGTAGTGCGTCACCAACACCGTCGTCGCAGGATCCGATCGCAACGCCTGCGGCGGCGCAGCAACCATCGCCGGCTCCATTTGCACCGTGTCTGCCGACGCCGACGTCGCGGCCACTTGATCCGACAGCTCCTGAATCGCCGACGACTCCGTCGACATCGCCAACGCTTCCACCAGTGACCTCATCACCGAGCCCGTCATCGACAGCAACGCCTGGACAACCGCCGACGACGACACCACCAGCGCAGCCGTCGACAACGACGCCGGCGCAGCCATCGACCACACCCCCCGGACAGCCATCGACTACGGCGCCAAGCAGGCAGAGCCCGAGCCCCGTCGCGCCGCCGGGATCTCCGACGACTACGCTGCCTCCATGCCCGCCTGGAACGCAGCGCGACACGACGATCCAGCCGTCACGCTGACAACGCGCCGCGGGGTGCCATGCGTCTAATGCGCGTATGGCATCCCTTGTCAGCGATCTGCGTTTTGCCGCGCGCCTCCTCCGACGCACACCCGGATTCACCATTGTCTCGGTGCTGACGCTTGGCGCCGCCATTGGCGCCTGCACCGCCATGTACAGCATCGTCCATGGCCTGATCCTCGAGCCGCTGCCGTATCCCAAGTCGACGCAAATCGTGCAGCTCGAACAGATCGGCGCGTCAGGTCGGCACAGCCAGACGTTCTCCGATCCGAACTTCGAGGATCTGCGCGATCAGACGACGAGCTACGCGGCGATGGCCGAATTCAACCAGTACGGCTTCTCGTCGATCGTGGTCGAGCACGTACCGCTTCGCGTGCGAGTCGCCAACGTCTCGCGCGCGTTCTTCGAGGTGATGGGCACGGAGCCCGCGCGTGGACGACGGTTTTCGGCAGACGAGAGCCGTGAAAGTGGGCCGCTCGTCGTCATCGTGAGCTGGCGTTTCTGGCAGGAGCATTTTTCGCGCACCGCCGATCTATCGACAGCCAGCCTCAAACTCAACGACGCCGTCCACGCAGTCGTCGGCGTGATGCCCAATGGTTTTGCGTTTCCACCCGACGTCGATGTGTGGAAGCCGCGTGAGGCGACGACCCGCAATCCATATCGCACGGCTCACAACTGGCCTGTGATCGCGCGTGTGCGCGACGACGTCAGTTTGGCCGTCGCGCGAGCCGACGCCAGTGCCGTCGCGAAGCGGCTGAAAACGCAGTTCGGGCAGGACACGATGATGTCCGATGCCGCGGTGGTGCCGCTGCACGATCAAATGGTCGGCAGCGTTCGACCCGCGCTGCTGATACTGCTGGCGTCGGTTGGCTTGCTGCTGCTCGTCGCCTGCGCGAACCTGGCGAACGTACTACTCGCGCGTGCGACCGCGCGACGCCGCGAACTGGCGGTGCGGGCCGCCATGGGCGCGACGAGTGTCGAAGTGATCCTACCGCTCGTCGCCGAGTCGCTCATCGTGTCGGCGTGCGGGGGTGTCGTCGGGATCGTACTTGCGGCGGCGATCGTCCGGTCGACATCGCTCATCGCCGCTGCTGACCTGCCGCGTGTCGGTGACATCCGTCTGAGCTGGCCAGTGCTGCTGTTTGCTATCGGCGTGACCTGGTTGACGGCCTTGGCGCTGTCGCTGCTCGCGGCGTGGCGCGAGCGGAGGCCGGATGTGCTGTCGTCGCTCAGAGAGGCGCAGCGCGGCCACACGGCTGGCGGATCGGTTGGGCGCTTGCGCAATGGTCTCGTGGTGGCGCAGCTGGTCGTGTCGGTGGTGTTACTCGTCGGCGCTGGCCTGCTCGGGCGGAGCCTGATGACGCTGCTACAGGAGCGACTTGGCTTCCGCACCACTGGCATCGTGGCGATTGAGATCACGTCGCCGGCACCGCGCTTCCGCATCACGCCGCAGGGGCTGCAGCTCGACGACCCATCCGTGTTGCCGCGGCAGGCGCGCCTCTACGAGCGGATCATCGAGGCGTTGTCGAGTCTGCCTGGTGTGATCGACGTTGGTGGATCGAGCATCATGCCGCTCACCGGGGGCGGCCCGAACGGAACCTTTCTCGTGCTCCCGCGCAACGATCCGCGTGCGAGCCTGCGGACATTCGACGAGCTCGTGCCGTTGATGAAGGATTCGAGCATCAATGGCCGTGCCGAATATCGAGTCGCGAGCGCCGGCTACTTCCGCGTGATGGGCATCCCGCTTCGTCGCGGACGGCTCTTCGACGAACGCGACAGCGTCGATGCGCCGCACGTGGCGGTCATCAGCGACACGCTCGCTCGCACCCGCTGGCCCAATCAGGATCCGATCGGGCAGCAGATTCAGTTCGGCAACATGGACGGCGACCTGCGCATGTTCACCATCGTCGGCATCGTCGGCGACGTGCGTGAGGGCGGCTTCAACATCGCGCCCTCGCCAGTGTTCTACGTCAACGTTCGTCAGCGTCCCATGCAGGCATGGGGCTTCACCTTCGTCGTACGCACCGAGACGCCGTCGACCGCGATCGTTGCCGATGCGCGTCGAGTGATTCGCGATCTTGCCCCCGAAGTGCCCCCGCAATTCCGCACGATCGGAGAAATCGTCGATCGATCGGTCGCGGGTCGACGCTTCACGCTGCTGCTTGCGGTGCTGTTTGCGGGTGGCGCGCTGCTCGTTGCGGTGCTCGGCATCTACGGCGTCACCGCGTTTCTCGTCGCCGCGCGTTCGACGGAATTCAGTCTTCGCGTTGCGCTCGGCGCGCAAGCACGCGACGTCCATCGTCTCGTACTCGGACAGGCGATGCGGTTGATCACAATCGGCGTGGGCGGAGGTCTGGTGATCGCCTATGCGCTGAGTCGGGTGCTCACCGCACAGCTATTCGGCATCCGCGCGACCGACCCGCCGACGTACATTGGCGCTGCAGCGATCCTGACGTTCGTTGCGATCGTCGCGTGCGAGGTGCCCGCGCTGCGAGCGATGCGCGCCGATCCCGCGCACGTGTTTCGCGCCGATGGATGAGGTCGGCGATTCATGTCAGAATCGACGACCCAGTGACGACGCGCTCGTCGATTCAGATCGCCCTTGCTGCCGTCGTCGCCAGTGTGTCCCTTGCGGCACAAACACGCTCGCTCGCGATCACACGTGTCAACGTCGTCGATGTCACGAGCGGACGCATCGTCCCGAACAGTACGGTCGTCGTCGACGGCTCGACGACAGCCGACGTGACACCCGATTCCTGTTTGGCTGGGCCTGGTGGCGAATCTCCGCGACGCTGTTCGCCTTCCTGAACACGTTCAACCGCGTGAAACAGCGGGCGCAGTGATCCTTCGAATCTCGCCCGTGGCCCGTATGCTACGCTTCACGGCCACAGGGCTGTGACTCTCACCCGAGGACACCGCGTCGGTCGCTTGCCATTCGTCGCTGCCGTGGCCGTGTCCGCAGTGTTCGGCTTTGTCCACCGCGGCGTGGCAGTCGCGCCGCAAGGTTCGCAGGGTCGCCAGGCTGAGACCGCAGCGTCATCGGGGGCGCTCGAGGTCTTGGAGGTGCGCGCCAACTTCTTGATGATCGCCGGCGCTGGCGGAAATATCGGCGTCCAGGTGGGCGACGATGGCGTCGTCGTGGTGGATGCGGGAACGGCCGCGAAGGCCGCGGATGTCGTGGCTGCCATCGGGCGGATCACGACCAAGCCCATTCGCTACATCATCGACACCGGACCCGATGTCGATCACGTTGGCGGCAACGACGTGCTCTCGAAGGCTGGCAATCAGTTTTTTCCAGGCACACGTCCCGCCGGCGCGCGTCCGGATGCATTGAGATCGGCGGCGGCGATCGTCGCGGCCGAAGGCGTGGCGCAGCACATGACCGCTGCTGCTGATTCGACGCGCGCGCCGATCGGCCTGCCCACGGAATCGTTTCACTACGCGCGAAAGTACTTCTACTTGAACAACGAGGCGATCGAGGTCCTGCACCAGCCAGCCGCGCACACCGACAGCGACGTGTTCGCATTCTTTCGTCGATCGGATGTCGTCGTCGCTGGCGATGTCATCGATACCCGCCGGTTTCCGATCATCGACATCGAGCGCGGCGGCAGCATCGACGGGGAGATCGCGGCATTGAATCGTCTCGCGGATTTGGCGGTGCCCTCGGTGCCGATCGTGTCGCGCGAGGCGGGCACGATCGTCATTCCAGGTCACGGCCGGCTCTGCGATCAATTCGACGTCATCGAGTATCGAGACATGGTCACGATCATCCGCGACCGCGTGCGCGATCTCGTGACGGCCGGACGATCGCTCGAGCAGGTGAAGGCCGCGCGTCCAGCAATGGGCTACGAAGGGCGCTACGGCACCGACCGTGAGTGGACAACGGAGAAGTTTGTCGAAGCCGTGTACCGCAGCCTCATGAAGGAGAAGTCGTGAGGCGCTCGCTCGTTACGATTGCCGGTCTCGCGGTCGTCGTTGCGGCGTTTGGATCGCCAGTGTCGATCCATGCGCAGCGGGCTCAGGGCGGCGTCTCGCCGGCTACCGCTCGCGACGCTGCGCCGATCGATCTGACCGGCTACTGGGTGTCGTACGTCACCGAAAACTGGCGGTATCGGATGGTGACGCCGGCGAAGGGGGAGTATCGGCGCATTCCGGCGTCGCCGGCCGCGGTGCCAATCATCAACGCGTGGGATCCGTCCGCGGACGAAAAAGCTGGAAACCAGTGCAAGTCGTATGGCGCTGCCGCGATCATGAGTGTGCCTGGCCGGCTGCACATAACCTGGCAGGACGCCAACACGCTGCGCGTCGACATTGATGCGGGAACGCAGACGCGGCTGTTTCATTTTGCCGCACGCGCCGCCTCGTCTCCCGCGCGTTCGACGTGGCAAGGCGAGTCGACCGCACGCTGGGAACCGGTTGCCGCTCCCGATCGCGGCGGCAGCCTCAGTGTGGTCACGTCGAATCTGCGCGCGGGATACCTGCGCAAGAACGGAGTGCCCTACAGCGAGCGCGCCACGGTCACCGAGCACTTCGATCTCGCGCCGCTTCCGGATGGCGGTCAGCTGCTGCTCGTCAACACCGTCGTCGACGATCCGATGTATCTGAACGCGCCGTATGTCGTGAGTCCGCATTTCAAGAAGGAGCCCGACGGCTCGAAGTGGGATCCCACACCATGCTCATCGACGTGGTAAAGCGCTCAGGGCTCGCGTTCGTGATGGTGGCGTTCGCCGCGACGGCCGCGTTCGCGCAGACGCTTCCGAATCAGTTCGAGTTCGCGGGATCGTGGGCGCCGATCGGGACTGAGGACGTGCAGAACGACTCGGTGCCAGTGGACTACCTCGGTCTCGCTCTTACCGACGAAGCGCGGACCCGGGCGCTCTCGTACGACGAGTCGCAGAAATCGATGGTCGAGCGGCAGTGTCAGGGCTGGGGCGCTGCGTATCTGGTGCTCGGCCCGTTCGGACTTCGCGTGTCATCGCAGACGGATTCCGCGTCCAATCGCCTCGTGTCGTACAGGATCGACGCGTGGGAAGACTGGATGGAGATGACGATCTGGATGGACGATCGTCCGCACCCATCCGCGCACGCGCTTCATACGCAAGCCGGTTTCACGACGGGCCGGTGGGAGGGCGGCGCGCTGGCGGCGCATACGACGCATATCAAGGCCGGCTTCATCCGCAAGACTGGCGTGCCGCTGAGCGATGAAGCGACCATCGACTGGCGATTCTTCCGCCACGGCGACGTACTCACGGTGCTGATGGTGGCGCGCGATCCTGTCTATCTCGTCGAGCCCGAGATCATCTCGAAAAGTTTCCGCCTCTCGAAGACGCCCCTCGACTATCGCGATCCGTGCGCGCCGGGCTACGAAGGACGCGAGCCCGGCGACCCCGTGCCGCACTTCGCGCCGGCGCAGAACCCGTTCATCGACGAGTTCATACAGCTGTACCACTTGCCGCGTGAGGCGGTGCTCGGTTATCGCGACACGCTGTATCCGGAGTACCGCAAGAAGATCAAGGACACGTACGTGCCGCCACCGCCGTGCACCGCCGACTGCGGCGTCGCCGGCAACTTCGTCCGGCGTCGCGGCCCCACACCCTAGCGGGACTCGTCGTCATCGATGTCTCGTGCGAGCCTGACTCGCTCCTCGAATGGGAGATCGCTTGCGCGGACGAAGCCGGCCGGACGCCGGCCATCGTGCGGTTTCAGGATCCAGGCTTTCTCGAACAGCTCCGAGTAGCTTGGCAGATCGGCGTCCGTATACGCGGTACACGAGGCGACGGGAAACGTGATGACGAGCGGTCGCGTCATCGGTATCGCCTCGCACCGGACGATCTCTTCGTCGAGACGTCTGCCTCGTGTGATCGTCGAATGCCGACATCTCTCGCACAGGCTCTCCTCGCTTTGTGAGGGCGTGCCCGCGTACACCTTCATTCGCATGTGAATCGCTCCACCTGTGAAGGTGCAGCCTGAATGCCAGAGCGACGAATGCGCGTTTTGGGCGGCGGGACGTCAAAAGCGAGATGCGCCGCGGGTGCGGCGACGCAGTTTACGCGATGCCGGTGTCCGCCGAATGTGGCACAAACTGCGTCATTGCCGGCACGCGACGATGACCGCGAAGGGTGAGCGTCGCCATGGCACGTCGACGGCGAAGCCGGCCCGCTGCAGAAGGCGGATCTCTTCGGCGAGCGGAAGGTACGTGTCCTCGTCGGCCCACGATTCGTAGACGCGTCGTCCTCGCGCACGACTGCCGAACGACTTGCCCAGATGCGTGAACCACACGTCGAGGTCGCGAGCGAACCCGCGTGTCGTCGACGCTGGCGCGCAGTCGCCATTGACGAGCACGCCGCCAGGACGCAGCGCCCGATAGCAGCGCCGATAGAACGCCAGCTTCGCGCGCGAGGTGCGGATGTGATGCAGCGCGTAGCTGGCGACGATGGCGTCGCACGCTGGCAGCGGCACGTCCAGGAAACTTCCTTTCGTCATCTTCACCCGGCGTGAGAGCCCGCCGAGCCGCATGCGTGCGATCGCCATCATGTCCGCGTCTGCATCGATGCCCCAGATGCGCGCACCAGCCGCGTGTTCGAGACACGCGCGCGCGAGCGCGCCGGTACCGATACCGAGGTCGACGATGGTCCGCACCGGCCGCGCGGCGTGCCCGAGCGCGCGCGCGACTTCCGCGATCAGCTCGTCATAAAGCGGGATCAGCGATCGAATGCGAACGTCGTACTTTGCGGGTGATACCGCGAGGTGAGAGGCGACCGACATCAGACAGATTGTATCCGCGCGAAACGCGCCGGCTCGTTCCTAGCGCCGAGGTCTCGTCAGCTGCTGAAAGGCCCTCGAGGATGCCACGCGAAACCGGTTGGCGTAGGCGTCGTGATTGCGTTCGAGGTCGGCGAGGCGATACACGTAGTTCACCGTCAAGCCGTACGATCGATGCAATCCCGTGGTTGACGTGTCGCCCATCCAGTTCAGTCGCTCCAACCTCGCGCCATTGGCGAGGTGAAAGCGGGCGACCGAATCCTGTGCCCCCACGCCATCGAGTGTAGAGATCAGATAGCGCGCGCACCGTTCCATCATTTCGTCGCGGAGGGCGCTGGGCACGGCGGCGATTTCAGCGGCGCTGATGTCGTCACCTTTGGCCACTAGTGTCGCGAGCCCCTTGGACATCGCTCCCGGTGCCGTGGTCGTCCGTTCCATGAGCCATGCACGGAACCCCGGAATCGGCGAGAGCGTCGCAAATGTCCTGACCCGCGGAAACTCCTGACCGAGATCGTCGACGACCTGCTTGATGAGCACGTTGCCGAACGACACACCCCTCAGGCCCTGCTGGCAGTTCGTGATTGAATAGAAGATCGCACACGTCGCGCGCGCCGGATCGTCGACGGGCGAGTCGGGATCGAGCAGCGGCTGCACCTGCGCCGTCACCGCTCGCGTCAGCGCTACCTCGATGAAGATCAACGGCTCCTGCGGAAGCGCGGGATGGAAAAACGCATAGCAGCGGCGATCCGACTCCAGTCGACGACGTAGATCGCGCCACCCCTGAATCTGGTGAACGGCTTCGTATCGAATCAGGCGCTCGAGGACGACGGCCGACGTTTGCCAGTCGATCCGTTCCAACGTCAGGAACCCGCGATTGAACCACGACCGGAACAGGTGCGTGAGGTCGGCGTCGATTTCGATGCGATGCGGATGGTCGTCCAGCGTACGCAGCAGCCGCCGGCGCATGTCCACCAGGGTCGCCGTGCCTCCTGGTGCCATGTTGCAGCGCCGAAACAGTTCCTGCCGCGGCGGTTCGACGGCCTCTTGCAGCGCGATCAAGTTCACCGGTGAGGCATCGTCGGCGTAAGCGGCGGCCGCCTGCTGCACCGCCTCGGCGTCGACCGAGAATGCCGCTGCCAGTCGATCGAAGAACGCCTCGACTTGCACATCACTGAGCTGCTGATACGCGCCCAGCACTTCGGTGGCCACACGCGCACCGGAGACCTCCCCACGTTCCGTGAGGAGCGCCCGGCATAGTTCGATTGCGCGGTCGACGTCACGGTTCCTTGCCCCTCTGACGCGAGCGTCGTCGGCGTTGTGCGAGCGAAAGAAGCGTGCGAGATCGAGTGCCACGAGCGTCTTCGTTGATTGTAGGCCGCTCGCGGCTGCGCGCGTATCGCTACCGCTTCAACGCTTCGTCGAGGAGGAACAGATCAGTGAGCACGGCGCGCAGGTGGCTCGACGCGTTCAGGTTGTCCACCAACTGCGAACCGATCGCGGGCTGTGCGAGTACGAGGCGGACGGCGGCCCTGGCATTGCGCGCGTCGTGATCGAGCACGTCGACGAACGCGTCGAAAGGTGACGCTTCTTCGGGCGTGAGCGCACGCACCGAGCGGCTGGCGGCGTCGGCCAAGCCGTCGAGCGCCCGCTCACACTTGCGGAGGAACTCGCGAATCTGGCTGCCCGAGGTGCTCCCTTGCTCGTGCGGAAGGCCTTGCGCGGCGTAGGCGAGCATGAACTCGTACGCTTCTTCGATCGCGTCGCAGCGTGCCGCGAATGCCGCGCTGCCCTCGTCGCCCGGTGCCGGCGACGAGGACGGCGACGACGTTGGAGTCGAGTCGCCGGCCACTATCGGCCCGCGGGCGGATTCGCGGACACGCGCCACCGATCCGGTTCGTGGTGCTCGAGGAACTGCCGGCGCGTGATCCAGCCGACGATCATCGCCTTTGTGATCCACCACTTCTCGGGGCGCACCGCGAAGTAGACGTGTGCCATGACCAGACCCACGAGTGCGACGCCGGCCAGACCGTGAGCGACGTAGGTCACGCCCCAAGTCGCGTCACCCAAGAGATACGGGTTGCGCGTGAAGAACGGTGTGCGGACGCGCGACATCATCAGCACGCCGGTCAGCACCGCACCGAGCGCGGTCACGACGATGACGGTGTGATAGAGGCGATTGCCGAGCGGATACTTGCCGGATTTGGGTCCCGGCACTTCTTTGCCAAGCTCGCGCATCAGCTCCGCCTTCAGTTCTGGGATGTCCTTCGGGCCAACCCAAATAGACCAGAAGTCGAGCCACACTGACGCGTGGATGATGTGGAAGACGATCGATCCGGTCAGCACCACTCCAGCAATCCAGTGCCACGTGACCCACGCGAACTTCACGCCGACCACCGGGAGGAACGCGGTGAACAGCAGCGTGAACATGGCAGCCGCCATCACCCAGTGGAAGGCGCGCGCCATGAGCGAGTGCCGCTCGATACGCTCCGGGAGGCTGGCAAACGTCGCCTCGAGTTGATCGGTTTCAGTCGCCGAGCGTTTCCGATGGGCCGACAGCAGCATGTAGCTGCCGTGCGCTACGAGGAACATCACGCCGGCAAAGAGCGACGCCCAGAAGAGCGTCCACGAGACGTGCGTGAGGATGCTCTCGCCCCAGGGGTTCAGGCCCCACTTGACGAAATCCATTGCGTACTCCTGTAGTGTCCGCCTTCAGGCGGACTCTGAAGGCCGGCTGAAGCCGGCCACTACGGTCGTGAAACTCGCGCTACGTGTCGCCGCGTCCTCTGATCGCCCGCTTCACCAGATTCCTCATCAACGGGATCTTGTAGGCGTTGTAGCGCAGCGCCTGCGCTCCCTCGATTGCGATCTGCCCGGCGCGCGTCGCCGTGTCCTCGCTGCGAGGCTGGCCGACGACGGCCGCCTCGACGGCATGCAGACGCAGCGGACGAGCGGCGGCAGCGTTCACCACCATGCGGATGCGTTCGATCCGGCCGCTCGCGTACGTCGTCGCCGATGCGACGTTCAACAACGGGAAGTCCCACACGTTTCGATCGCGCACCTTCTCGAAGTAGAACTGTGCGCCGGCCCACGTGCCTGGAATCCGAATCGCCGTCAAGAGTTCATCGGGCGCCAGTACGGTCATCCGCGTGATGTCCGTGCCCGGGCCGACGAAGAAATCTTCGGCGTTGATCGTGCGCTCGCCACGCGCGCTCTGGATCACCATCTGCGCGTCGAGTGCGATGAGCGCCGGTGCGGTATCAGACGGATTCACGGCGACGCAGCGATCGGCGCCGATGATGGCGTGCTCGCGATTCACCGCCGTCGGTGTGTCCGCGTAGCAGATGTTGCCGCCAGCCCGGTAGCAGCTCCAACCAGCGCGGTAGTACCAGCATCGCGTGTCCTGCGACACGTTGCCGCCGAGCGTTCCCTGATTGCGAATCTGCGGCGAGGCAACGAGCTCGGCAGCCTCAGCGAGGAGCATGAACTTGCCGCGCACCAGCGGACTCCGCACGATCTCGGTGAGCGTCGTGGCGGCGCCGATCTCGAGGCCGCCGTCGCGCTCCTTGATGCCGCGCAACTCCGCGACGCGGCTCAAGTCGATGACGACGCTCGGGCGCTTGATGCGATCCTTCAGCCAGTCGAACGAATCCATTCCACCGGCCATCACCCACGCATTGGGGCTGTAGCGATCGAGGAGCGCGACCGCAGCGCCGGTGTTCTCCGGCTGGAAGAGCTCGAACGCGGGCATCACGTCGTGAATAACGGCCATGACGTCCCTCCTTCAGATGTGAGCCGTCAACGGCTCGATCGTCGGCCGACCCGCTTCGAGCGAGGTCAGGATCATGTCGAGCGTGACCGGTGCGCGTTGATAGATGTTGTCGCCCAGCGCGTCGCTGATCGCGTTGAGCACCGCGCAGGCGCCGGCCCCGACCGGCGGCTCGCCGATGCCCCGTGCGCCAACGGGTGTCTCTGGATCCGGAATGTCCAGTGCGGCCCACGCCATCTGCTGCGGTGCATCGAGGATCGTCGGCGGCCGGTTGTGATGGAACCGCCGGGCGAGCGCGACACCGTACTGCTGGTCGTAGACCCACTTCTGCCCGATCGTGTGTCCGATGCCGAGCATCGATCGCCCGAGAATCTGCCCGCCGAGCGCGCGCGGGTGGACCACCGTACCAACGTCGGCGACAGCGAGGTAATCGACGATGTAGTACTTGCCGGTCTCGACATCGATCTCGACTTCGGCGAAGCCGGCGACGAACGAGCGTGACTGGCCGTCGCGCGGGTAGTTGTCCTTCGCGACGCCCATGAGCCCCTGCCCCGCGAGAGCGGTTGCCGATGCGGTCGTGAACTTGTTGATGTCCTTCGGCAGCTCGTGACCGTCGTACGCGCCGCCGAGATCGATCGCCCGTTGCGCGGCCTTCGCGAGAGTCATGCCCTGCCCGCCGCCTTTGCGGAAGACACGCTCGTTGGCGACGTCGTAGTCCTCGGGACGGCCACCGAGATCTTTGGCCGCGATCTCCTGCAGTTTCTTCTTGGCGTCCATCCCCGCCGCGTGGGCGGCGCGAGTCATGGCGTGGACGGTTTGACTGCCCCCACTGTTGCATGTCCACGGCAGGTTCTTCGCCGTGTCGCCCCAGGTCACCACCACTTTGTCCCAGGGGACGCCGAGGATCTCGGCCGACACACGGTGACAATCGCTGACCGATTCAGTGCCGTGATTGCCGATGCCCGACTGGATGTAGAGACGTCCGTCAGGCTTGATGACGAACAGTCCGTCGTAGCCAGTGGAGCCAGCACTGTAGGTGCTGACCGCGACACCGACGCCGCGCACCTTGGTGCCGTTGCGCTGACCGCTGTTCTTCTTGCGTTCTTCCCACTTGAACAGATCGGAGCCCTTGTCGAGCGCCTCTTTCACGAATGCGCTCGTCACGTACTGTTGTACCTGCTTCGGTCCTCCAGGCGGGCCGAATTTCGCTTTGCCGGACGGCGCGTTGATGCGACGAATCTCCACCTGATCGATCCCGAGCTTGCGCGCGGCTTTCGAGATCACCGGTTCCATCAGCATGTGCGACTGCGTGCCTCCCGGCTGACTCTGCGGACCTCTCGGCGGTGTGTTCGTCAGCACGGAGATGCCGCGGAAGCGCATCGCCTTCGGCTGATACGCCAGCGAGGCGATGACGCCGGTGTTGTTGCAGTCGCCCTGACGCTCGTACGGACCGTTGTCGCTCACCGAGCACATGTCGAGCGCGGTGATGCGGCCGTCTTTCGCGAAGCCGATCTTCATCCGCCCTCGGACGCCGGGGCGCGCGCGGCCGATGTAGTGCTCTTCTTCGCGAGTGATGCGCATCATCACCGGCGCGTTCGCCTTCTTCGCAAGCAGCACCGGAATCACCAGCGAGATCGCGCCCGTGATCTTGCTGCCGAAGCCGCCACCGGTGTACTCGCTCACCACCACGACGTTCTCGGGCGGCACGTTCACCCAGCGCGATACACCGAGCACCGTCTGCGCGGTGCTCTGCGTGCCCGTGTACACGTGGACCTTGCCGTTCTGCCAATACGCCATGACCGTGCGCGTCTCGAGCGTCTGGTGGCTCGTGTCCGGTGTGACGAACGTTTCGTCCAGCACCAGCGCGGCTTCCTTGAAACCAGCCTCGAGATCGCCGTGTGCCCAGGCCTCGGGTGCGCCCATCATCATCGGCAGTCGGCCCGCATCGGCCTCCTTCACCTCCTCCGGCGTCCACTTCATCTCGCGGATCTCGGGGCGCGGTGGGCTCTTCGGCGGTGGCGCGCCAGGCGCCGGGGGTGGTGGAATGAACCAGTAGTTTCCCTTCGTGCGCGCGTTAGGCCCGCCGGGGCGCAGGCTCACCAACGGATCGACCACGAAGGGCAGCGCCTCGTACTCGATCACGATCTTCTCGATGGCTTCGGCCGCCGCCAACTCGTCGACTGCCGCCACCGCGAGGATCGGCTGGCCCTGATAGACCGGCTCCTTCGTCAGCGCGACTTCGCCTTCGAGGTTGGCGAGAATCAACTGGCCGTTGTCGTTCACGGCATCGGCCGGTGCGGGAAGATCGTCGGCGGTGAGGATGGCTTTCACTCCAGGCACCGCCATCGCCGCACTGGTATCGAGGCGCGTGACGCGCGCGTGTGGGTGCGGGCTCAAGAGGAGTTTCGCGAACAGCATGCCGTCCGCGCGAAAGTCTTCGGCGTACTTGCTCTTTCCCGTCACCTTCGCGATGAGGTCGGGTGTGGTGTAGTTCTGTCCGACGAGTTTCTCGGCCATGTCACGCCTTCCGCATGTTCTCAGCACCACGCATCAGCGAGGTGAGAATCTTGTCGTAGTCCTGACAGCGACAGAGGTTGCCGGAGATCCCGTGCGCGAGCTGCGCGCGCGTCGGATTCGGATTGGTTTTGAGGAAGCCCACCGTGGCCATGATGAAGCCCGACATGCAGAACGCGCACTGGAAGCCCTGCTCGTCGACAACGCCCTGCTGCACGGGATGCAGCGTGCCATCGGCAGCCGCGAGCCCCTCGATGGTGACGATCTGCTTTCCGCGCACGGCGTGCGTGAGGACCGAGCAAGAATAGTGCGGCACATCGTCCACCAGCACGGTGCACGCTCCGCATTCGGCGCGGTCGCAACCGAGCTTGGTGCCGGTGAGCCCCAGCTTGTAGCGAAGCGTCGTCGCGAGCGTTTCCTGTTTGAGTACGTCGACGCGACGCTCCTGGCCGTTGACCGTGAGCGTGATCAGACGTTCGACGCTGCCTGGTGCAGACGGCTGTTGACCGAGCACCGATGACGAGCGCCAGAGGTACGCCGCGGAGGAGACCACGGCTCCTGAAGCAATGACACCCTTGATGAAATTGCGCCGAGAGACGTTCTTGGGTGTGTCGTCAGTTTTCGTCTTGTCGTCCATGGACGGCCACCTATTCGAAAGAGGCCAACGGAGCGATGGCGGGGCAGGCAGAAAGTATCGCCAAGTGAGTCCGAACGCAACTAGATCTTCGGGGTACCGAGGAGGCGCCTTTGCGCTCGCCCTGGCCTCCGCCATCGTGATGATGTCCTGCCGCGAGCCCCGCCCCGAGCCTGCCAGGAAGGAGGTCGTTCTCTGGAAGACGCTCGGTTCATGGTCGGGGCACGGTAACGCCCAAACCGAGTCGTTTCTTGGACTCACGGGCTCTCTCCGGCTGCGCTGGACCGCGACCAACGAGAAACCCAAGGGTCAGGGGAGATTCAAGCTGATTCTCCAGAGCGCGATCAGCGGTCGAGCCCTCCAGGAGCCGGTCGACCATGAGGGACCAGGAGAGGGAACAGCCTACGCGGCTGACGATCCGCGAGTGTTCCACATCGTGGTCGAATCAGCGAACCTCGATTGGTCGTTCACGGTCGAGGAAGCCGCCTTCGGCACTGTTTCCCCGTAGAAAAGATGGCCGCGCCGAAGGCGTGGACCAGCCTGCCGTCGTGACCCGCTTGACATGCGACAATTGTCGCAGATACTATGCGACAACTGTCGCAGGAAAGCCATGGCCAAGATCCCCCACGATCAGCTCACGCGTCGCGAACGGGAAATCATGCACGCTGTCTTTGCCCTGGGCAATCGTGTTTCGGCGGAGGAGATCCGGGCGCGGTTGACGAGTCCGCCCGGCGACTCCTCGGTGCGCGTGATGCTCACCAGGCTCGAGCAGAAGGGGTTCCTCAAACACCAGCAGGATGGGCTGCGCTATCTCTACTCGGCGACGACTCCTGCGGCCGTCGCGAAGCGCTCTGCCCTGCAACAATTCGTCGACACTTTTTTCCGCGGCTCCATGACCGAGATGGTGACGGCACTCGTCAGGGAAGGTTCCTGGACCGACGAGGACCTCACCACCCTGAGAGCCGAAATCGAACGCGTTCGGAAAGAAAGGAAACAGCCGTGACCGGCATCCTCGAAACTGTGCTGCTTGCGCTCGGCGGTTCGGTTGGTCCGTCGATCGTCGTGAAGGCGACCATCATCCTGATGATGGCGCTCCTCGCGACCTCACTCGCGCGGCGCTGTCGCGCGGCGGTTCGTCACGTGATGATCACGGCGTCATTCGCCGTCCTCCTGCTCCTTCCAGTGGCATCTCTCGTCGGTCCCGCGGTTTCCCTCGAGGTCGCCGTCGAGTCGAACGCGCCAGCGCAGCCGACGCCTCTCGCCGCGCTCGATGTGGCACGAGCCGCCGAACCACGAGACGCTGCCACTCGCGGGTCGGGGGACACCGTGAGCGCCGCGTCGAGCGCAGGCTCCGGGATTTCGTTCACCACGCTGATCGAGCCGGTCTGGGTAGCGGGGACGGTGTTGTGGCTCGCCCCAATCGCGGCTGGCCTGTGGCAAATGCGTTGGTTGCGACTCGTCGGCGAACGCTGGCCGGACGGTGAGGAGCTCGCACGACAACTCGCGCGAGAGGCGGGCGTTGCTCGCGACATCGACGTGCGTGTGGGCGCGTCGTTACCCGGCCCGGTGACCTACGGTATGTGGCGGCCGGTCATCATCCTGCCGGCGGACGCGCCTGAATGGGCCGGCGAGGATGTCGAACGAGCGCTTGTCCACGAGTTGGAACACGTTCGTCGTGGCGATTGGTGGACACAAACCGCAGCTCGCGGCATCTGCGCGCTCTACTGGTTCCATCCGCTCGTGTGGATGGCGAGACGTCGCATGGTCCTCGAGGCGGAACTCGCCTGTGACGACGCGGTGTTGTCACGATTCGAGTCGACGTCGTATGCGGAGCAGCTGGTGAAGCTGGCGCAACGCCTGTCGACGCGCCAACCGATGCCGGCGATGGCGAACCGCCGCGATCTGCGGACCCGCATCGGTGCCGTGCTCGACGCCGCGCAGGCACGTGGCCGGGCCCGAGCCGCCAGCACGATGCTCACACTGGTCGCGGCCGCAGCGTTAGCTGTGGGACTGGCGCCGCTTCGAACAGTGGCGCGCGCGTACGCCGTGAACGAGATCACGCGCGATGTGGTGCTCGAGCCGTCGCGTCCCGTCGCAGCGGCCGATCCGACAGAACGACGAACGATCGTCGATGCGCCCGTGGTGCGGCCAGTCGCCGGCTCGGCGCGTGATCAAATCGTGCGAGCGCAGGGCCAGGCAGGAGCCGTCGATCGTCCGCGCTACGCCGAGGCGACGATTACTCCGTGCGGAGACGCAAACGGCGGTCGTAACGGCGGACCAGGATCACTGGGAACTCCGTCGGCCGGCGTTCTCGGAATGGGCTGCCGGAGCGTCGCCGACATGATTCGACGATCGCACGGCTACGGCGAACACTCCGGCGTACCGGTCGAAGGCGGACCGTCGTGGATCGAGTCCGAGCAATACCAGATCACCGCGCGAGCCGAAGGCAACCCGGGCATGTCGGTGATGATGGGGCCGATGCTGCAGACGTTGCTCGAGGATCGTTTCAGGCTGCGCCTGAGTCGAGACACCCGCAACGTGTCCGGCTACGCCCTCGCGGTCGCCGACGGCGGGCACAAGCTCACTGAAGCCTCGTGCGATCCACCGCGACAGCCGCCGGTGGCGTTTCTGCCGCCCCCCGACAGGCCGTGCGCCTGGTCCCTCGTGATCACCGTTCGCGGCTCGAACGGGAGCGTCGGCGGCAAGTGGGTCACCTCGGGCGAGTTCGCGGGCGCCCTGCGCGATCTGCTGGGCCGGCCCGTTGTCGACCGAACGCAGATTCCCTGGAGATTCGATGCCCGTATCGAATTCGCGCCCGAGGGCACGATGGTCCAAGCTGCGATCGGGGATACTCGCTTCGTGAAGAACCCGAACCCCGGAGGCGCGACCGCGCCGGTGATCTTCAGCGCGATCGAGGGAGAACTCGGACTGCGACTCGAGCCGGCAACGGTGCCGACCGACGTGTTCGTCGTCGAGCACGTCGAACGGCCCTAGAGACGATGCTCGCTATCGGGATCCTGTGTCGCCCGGTAGGCGCGGCCGAGCGTTCTTCACGTACTGGTCCAGCCAATTCAGCGTCTCGGCAACCACGTGCATGTTCGACTCGCGCGCGAGGTACCCGTGCGCCTCGTGCGGAAGCGTCACGTAACGCGCCGTGGCGCCGTTCCCTTTGAGCGCCATGTAGAAGCGCTCGGACTGGATAGGGAACGTGCCGGAGTTGTCGTCGGCCTCGCCGTGGATCAACAGGATCGGCTCCTTGATCTTGTTCGCGTACCAGAAGGGCGACATCTTCGCGTAGACATCCGGAACTTCCCAGAACGTGCGCGTTTCGCTTTGGAAGCCGAACGGCGTGAGCGATCGGTTGTACGCACCGCTGCGCGCGATTCCCGCTGCGAAGAGATCGGAATGCGCCAGCAGATTTGCCGTCATGAACGCGCCGTAGCTATGACCGCCAACGGCGATCCGATTCCGATCAGCGATGCCGAGTTCGACGGCCTTGTCCACCGCAGCCGCCGCACTGGCGACGAGCTGCTCGATGTATTTGTCGTTGGCTGTCTCTCCGGGTCCGACAATCGGCATCGTGGGGCCGTCGAACACCGCGTAGCCCTGCATCAGCATCAGCAGTTGTGACGCTCCAGTCACGCTGGTATAGCGGTTCGGCGACCCGACCACCTGACCCGCAGCATCGCTGTCGACGAACTCCTGCGGATAGGCCCAGAGCAGCATTGGAACTCGCTGACCTTTCTGGTAGCCAACCGGCAGATAGATCGTTCCGCTCAGGCCCACGCCATCTTTCCGTTTGTAGGTCACGAACAGCCGATCGGCCATGGCCTTCGTGAGCTGCGGATGTGGGTCGGCAAATCGAGTGACCGCCTGTTCCGTGCCGGCCCGAAGGTCACGAATGAAATAGTTCGGCGGCAGGGTTCTGCTTTCTCTGCGGGTCAGCAGGCGTCCGGCATTCTCGTCGAGCAAGCCGACGATCGATTCGAAGTTCGTCGTGTCGCTGCGGAACAGCCGCTCGGTCGCGAACGTGCGCAAGTTCAGGCGATCGAGGAACGGGCGATCGCCGTCTGGCGATGCACCGAGGCCGTTCAAGTAGATCGCATCCCCAACCTGCAGAATCGTTGGCCGCCCCGGGCGGAACACGGGATTCCCAGGATCACCGTAGCTGTCCTGCTGCTTCCGGTCCCATAACTTGCGCGGCTCACCCCAACGGTTATTGAGTACCCAGGTCCGCGTGGTTCGCGTGTCGCGGTCGTTCTCCGTGAGCAGGATCGTTCCGGTGTCAGTCCAGCTCGCGCCGCCGAATCGATACTGCGTGCGCGCAACTTCGGCCGGCTCTCCGGTGAACGGCGCGGCGAACGAGAGGATCTTGTCGCGATGCGGAACTTTGTTCTTGATATCGCCCTTGTCGAGCGCTTCGACCCAGATGAGCGTGGCCGGGTCGAGCGGCGTCCAGCGGTGCGCGCGAGGTCCGGTGAGCACACCGTTCATGGGCACCGTGTCGGCCATTGGCATGTCGGCGACCGATCGCACCTTCTCTCCCCGAAGATTCCACACTTCCACGTCGCGTGGGAATTGCCCGAATGTGAGCAGCCGCGAAAACGGACGCTTCACTCTCGAGACGAGCAGGTACTGTCCGTTGGGCGATGCGACGCCGGTCACGATGCCAGGCTTGCCGATCGGAGAGCGTCGTCCCGTCGCGGCGTCGACGAGGGCGAGCTGTGATGTCGCGTAGTACTCGAACAACGCTTCGTCGTGCGCGCTGGTCAACAGATCCTCGAACGTGCGGATCGGACCGGCCGGCCCGTGGTTCTCCTGGATGTTCGGACCCGCCGGCGTTGCTGGCGCGGGCGGCGGAGCCGCACGAGTCGTCGGCACGAACGGGCACAACAGCGCCGAGCTGTCGATCAGCCAGCCACATCCGCCAACGACCGTGTTCAGCGCTGCATCGACGATGCGCGTCGCTCCTGTGGCCACGTCGACGATGTGCAGATCGATGCGCGTGTTGCGCGTGTTCGTGAAGGCCAATCGCGTCCCGTCCGGCGAGAAACCGACGATCGCGATGTGCGCGTCCGCTGGGACCTGGATCTTCCGTTCGACGCCTGTGGCAATCGTTCTCAGCGTGATGTCGGTTCCGCTCGGAATCGTGCGCGGCCCGTTGTTCGACGGATCGATGCGCGAGCCGGCGAGACCGAGCCACGGTCTGGCGAGCTCGGCGATCGATGGCATCGACCGTCGCGAGCCGAGCGCGATCACATCGCGCGACGGGCTCACGGCGACGAGCGGCAGCGGCGCTGCCTCCATGATGTCGACGATCGACTGGGGCGGCTTCTGATAGGCCGGCGCGTCCGCCTGTGCGAGGATGAAAGCCGAGGTGATGGCGAGCAGAACGGTCAACAGGAACGTGCGCATCCGCATGACAATCTCCCTGGCACCCTTCGACTCGCAATCCGCCAGCCTTTGGCAGGCGGATTACTCGCTCAGGGCATTCGACGTGAGAAGGGCTCGCCATGAGCGAGCCGTTCGGCTCGCCGGAGGCGAGCTGAACAGCGAGTCGAGTGGTCAGCCGGTGCGATCGATCAGGTATCCGAGGACGCCAACAATGAGCAGCGTGACGATCACGACCGCGGTAACGGAAGACGCAACCAGCACTAGAAGGCCTTGCCCAAGAACGGCAGCATCCGACCCGCCCAGAGGACTGCGAGCCACGAGCACATGGACAAGATTGCCATCGCCTTGTCGCCAAGGCCAGCGTCGAATCTCTTGTCGCCGTTGCTGACCCACGGCCCTCCGAATACCGTCAGATACAAAAAGTTGGCGCCGGCGATCACCAGGAAGACGATCTTCCACTTGAACGGTTCGCTCGATGAGTACTGCCCTGGCTGACCGACGAAAAAGAACATCCCGGTGATCAGATTGGCGCCGAATCCCAGCATCCCCCAAGGCAGCAGACGATGTACGTCGGAGAAGGGGGTCTGTTTCATCGCTCCGAGTATTCGCAGGTTCACCGCCAACAGCACACCGAACGACAGCGAGAGACCCAGGAAGTGGACCGTTTCCGCCGCCGGCCACGCCCATCGGCTGTACACGGCCACTTGATTGATGCTCCACGTCATGAACCGTTCCGGATCACCCGCAGGCGCCGCCACACCGCCGGCGAGGATTTCAGGATGGCGAATCTCTCCGCCAAGGTTCGCGGCGCGCGCCATGAGCGCAAGCGCGAGCACCAGCAATACCGTCGCTGCCGGCACGATCCTCGGGGCCGCATGACCGCGACGTCTCCACTGCCACAGAGCGGCCCACGCGACGAATCCCGCGAATTCCATCACGGTGAATCCGATGAGGGCCGCGTCCTGATGGACCCTGATCGCATCGTCGGAGACCTCTTTGATCGGCCGTATCTCTTGATGGGCAGCGACGCCGCTCACGTAGACGGGAAGCGTCAGGAGCGCGATGAGGAACAGCACTTCCAACCCGACGTGCTTCAGGTGTTCGTTGCGCCGCAAGTAGCCGAGGAGTAAGAGACCCAGCGCGCCCACTGAACCGACAGTGGGCACGTGGTTCATGATCAGGTGGAGATGGGCGAGGTTCACGGGACCACGTACGCGAGAAGGCGACCCGCAGTGATCGCGCCGCTCCAGGCGACAATCGATGCGATCGCGAGCAGACGCATGTTGCTGCTCACCTCACGCTGCTCGGGACCGCTGCTGAGCACGAGCGAACGCATCGGCACGACCGTGGCGGCGCTGGCGATGACCAGACCCATCTTGACGAAAAACGGAAACGCTGTGCCCCAATGCGTCGGGTCTTTGATGAACAGCAGGATGCCGGTCACGATGTTGACGCCGAGGCCGACGGCGAGCGTCGGAAAGACCCAACGATACGAGGACAAGGGAACGTTTCGGCCGATGCCGAGCAGGCGCAGATCGAACACATAGCTCGCGCCGACGAGTACGCCCATGCCAGTGGTGTGAAGCGTCAGCACGGTTGGGAACGCCCACACGGAGGGCGACTCCTTCAACCACGTCGACAGCGCCGTCGCATCAATCCAGTTCAGCACTTTGGTCCTTGGGCCTTGGGTCTTGGTTCTTGGTCCGTCCTTGGTCCCTGGTCCTTCGTCCGTCCTTGGTCCCTGGTCCCCCGTCCATCCTCCCGTCCTCGTCCGTCCGAGGTCCCTGTCCCTATGTGGACAAAGGACTTCGGACTATGGACGGACGAGGGACCAGGAACGGACCAAGCACCAAGACCCAAGGCCCAAGGACGCCTTTTCTTTAATGCCTGTACTGAGTACTGACTTCGTTGTGTTCGGTCTCCGTGCAGCTTCCGCGCTCGGCAACGATCGCATTGGTCGGGGAGAGGCGCAGCGTTCGCTCAGGCATCACCCACGGCTGCAGAAGCACGTCCGGGTCTTCGATCGTGACTTCGTACTTCATCTGGTTTCCGGTCCTGGTGAACTTCTCGATCGCCCGCATCTTGTCGGTGTGGAAGAAGCCGCCCCGACCGAGCCAGGTTTCGTCGGAGAACCCGATTGAATCGAGGACGAGGGTGTCGCCTTCCCAGCGGCCGACGGTATAGCCAAAGTACGTGTAGTTGTTCGCGCGCCGCGGATCGTGCGGCTTCCCGTCGATCGGAATCATGCGGAACTCCGCGTACCCACCGGCACCGTCGACGCCGGCCCTGTAGATGAACGTGATGTCGGTGTCGGTGGCGAAGATGCGCGCCGGCGGTCCCTGCCGCGGAACCCCGAGCGGAAGGCAGGTCATGACCGGGTCTTCTCGATTCGTCCACTGATCCAGCTCGATGATCTTGTCCCAGAACTCCGGCTTGTACAACGGCTGGCGCATATCGAGCCGCATGCCTGACATGAACGGCCAGTCCTCACTCTGATTCGTCCACTCCATGCAGTTCTTCGACTGGAACGGCGTGCATCGGCGGAACATGTCGCCCACCGTCACACCCGGAGCGCCGGCACCCGTCAGACTCTGGGCTCCTCCCCAGGAGCCAGTCAGGTCGGGCTTCCCGTTGGCCAATCTCGGTGTCGGCGCGTTCGGATCCGCCGGCGGCGGAGCGCCGAAGCCACCACCACCCTGCGCCGCCGCGGAAACGATGAAACCGAGAAGCACCGCCACGGTCGCCAGGAGCCGCGCACCCGTCATCTGCCGCTTCATAGCCACATCCTCCAATTACTTTCCCGCAGCCTTCCGCACACTGTCCGGAACAGGCACGATGACGTAGATCTGGCCGATCTCGGTCACCTTCGATTTCAGCTCGCGAACGACGGTGCCGTTCCGGCGCTCCACCATCGTAGCGGGCATCAGAGCCTCGATCTTGAACAGCGGATTGTTGAAGTCCTGGAAATTGCTGTAGACGAACTCCGTCGTGCTCGTCCCGCTCTTCACGACAATTCGTTCCGGCAGGAAGTTGTTGAGCGTCGCCGTCGCAATCGCGCCTGGGACTCCCGGAATCGGATAGGTGACGATGGCCTTGTCTCCCTGCCATGTCAGCGTGGTCGTTCCCTTCACTCCAGCGGCTGTCTGAGCATCCAGCAACGTAGCCGGGTTCTTTCCGAAGGACTCGGTCGTCGGCATGCCGGCGGCGCCGGCGATGGCGGCCTTCGGCGCACCTTGCGGACTTGCCCACAGACGGATCCGCCGCTCTTCAAGCGTGGCCGGCCTTGGTGTGGCCTTGCCCTTGCCGGGAACGAGCTCCGCGCCCGGAATGTCTTCGTCCCAGGCGTAGTCGCCGCTCATCGTTTCAACGTTCTTGTACGTCTGCTTATTTGGGAGCGTGCACTCGATCTGTGTCCGGTAACCTGGGATCTGATAGTTGGCCTGAATACGCGCCTTCGTCACCGCACAGGCTTGACCGTTCACCTGGAACGTGCCGCCGTCGGCGTGGTAGTCGAGCGTCTTAATGAGCTCGGATTCGGCGCCGCTCCGAAGCATCCCCATGTGCCAGGTCCAGTTGTAGAGGACCGACTTCAAGTCCTTGGCCCCGGGGTCGGGCGTAAACGCTGGCCCACGAGCGCCGAAGCCTCCACCGCCGCCTCGGCCACCCCCACCAGCCCCTCGCCCCTGCGGCGCTCCCGCGCCACGCCCCTGATCTCCGGCTCCAGCGGCAGGAGCACCCTGCCCCTGAGGAGCCTGCCCCTGATCTCCGTACGTCACCTGGCTCATCGCGACAAGGAGAGCGAGCACACCTATCGCGACAGCTCGTCGATCAAACATGGCCAACTCCCGAGCTATTCAGCTAGTCGCGTCCGTCGCCGAAGAACAGCTTGATCTCGCGATCGCCGAGCGTGAGATTCCTGATGAATCCTGACGGGTGGCCGTTGACCGCTGGAAGCACCGTCACCTTGAGGATCTCGCCTGGCTTCATGGAGGTCTTGTTGATCCCCTCCCGGGTCAGCGTCTGCACCGACGCCGTGGTCAGGATCCAATCGGTGAACGTGCCATCTTTGTTCGGCACGGTGAGCTCGATGCTCGCGTGCGGGTTCGTGAAGTTCAACTTCTTGAGCCGGCCCTGAAGGACCACTTCCTTGTTCAGGTCGTATACGCCCGCGACCGCATGATGGGCCTGCACGGCGCCGCCCGTGACCAGGATGCCAGCCGCCAAGAATCCGCAGAACGCGATCAGTGCACTAATCCGTGTAGTCATCGTTGCTGCTCCACAGCTGTAAATGCGTCCGGATCGTAGCAAGACGCTGGCTCAAACCTCAAGGAGCATTGTTAGGCTCCGTCGTGACGTTCTCACTGCCGACTTGCGCATAGCCAGATAGGTCTCCGCGCTGAACGCTGGGGCCTTTCCCAATCCTTGAAGGAGCGCATATGCGCAAGTCTTCTGTAAATACGGTCGCACTCGTCGCTTTCGTTGCCATCATCCTTGGAATCACTGCGCTTGTGGTCAGTGCGCAGAGCAGCGATTGCTGCAGCCGGGACGCACTCAAGAAGATCGCCTCTTCGGCCGGGTTCATCGACCTCGCCGGCATCAAACTCGGCATGACGCCGGAGCAGGCCTGGCCCTACGCCGCACGCTCCCGACCTGCTTCCGCTCGTTCTTTGCGGTGATTGCGATGCTCAACGCACAGATCCTCGAGTCGTATCAAGTCGATCTCGTGAATCTGCCGTACGCGTTCAAGGCGGCGACCCCGGTAGGAAATGCGAATCACGCCGCGGCCGATGAGGCTCGGCGCAATCAACTCGATAAAGCGGATCGCAACAAACCGAAATTCTAGAGAGACGAGCTTTCGGTAGTCGCGACGCGGATCAAGTGATAGCGTGTTTCCAATCTTTTGTGGAGATGCGCTGATGACGCGAGTGCGTTCGACGATAGGTGCCTTTGTTGCGATCTTGGTCTGCTCGCTGGCGGCGGCCGATCGTCAGGAGATCACGTTTGCCGATGCGAGGGTCTTTCCCGAGAGCCTGACGTCGACGAAAGACGGCACGCTGTTCTTCGGGAGTCTCGGCCAGGACAGCGTGTATCGCGCTGCGCCCTCGTCGACGAAGGCCGACGTGTGGATCAAGCCGAAGTCGAACGGACTTTCGACAGTGCTCGGGGTGTTCGCCGACGAGAAAGCGGGGACGCTCTGGGTGTGCGCATCGGCGACCGGTGGTCGCAACGGCGCGCCGGTGGTGGGGGAGACCGCACTCAAGGCATTCAATCTCAAGACGGCAGCGTTCAAGGCCAGCTACGCCTTTCCGAACAACGGCCTGTGCAACGACGTCGCCGTGGCGAAGGATGGCACCGTCTACGCCACCGATACGACGCAGGGTCGTGTACTGCGACTGAAGAAAGGCGCGACGGCGCTCGATGTCTGGGCCGCCGATCCAATGGTGCTGGCCACCGCTGACGGAATCGCATTGCTCGCTGACGGCAACGTCTACGTCAACTCGGTCGGTCAGAACACGCTCATGCGAATTCCGGTCAAGGCCGACGGTTCCGCCGGACCGATCGTGAAGCTCGAACCCTCACGAGCGCTGCAGGGACCAGACGGCATGCGATCGGTCGGCAGCAAGACGATGCTGCTCGTCGAGGGCGGTCGGTTGGACGAGGTCACGATCAATGGCGACAAGGCAGAAGTGAAGGTTCTAAAAGAGGGACTCACAGGAATCACCGCCGTCACGGTTGTCGGCAAGACGGCGTACGTGGCCGAGGCAAAGTTGAACCTGCGCACCGATGCGACCAAGGATCCCGGCCCGTTTCGCGCGATCGGCGTGCCGTACACGGCGCCGAAATAGACGCGCGTCAGTCGGGAGTGGGCTTCTCGATGTTCTCGATGACGAGAACCGGCCGCGCGATCGACTCGGGCTGCAGCTTGAGTCCGAGTTGCTCGGTGAGCGCAGTGAACAGACTGGCGCCGGCATTCGAAACAGGATCCGCGGCGTCGACAAAGGCTGGTGAGTATTCGAGTCGAAAGTCGTAACGGCCTGACAAGCCAGTACGGTCGGTGACGAATCGATCGACTGCGGGGTAGCCGCTGAGATTTCCTGCGAGCTCGGATGCGGGGACGGCGCGCCCCGTAATCACGCCGCCGGCCGCACGGATTCCGCACCATCTATCGGGATCCGCATTCGCGGCCTCTCGCTCGGTCGCTGATGGGCACTCGATCGTGGATGGACGCAGTTGCGGGCCCAGTCGCCGGTCTCGTCGCGCCACAACCAGCGCGTACGCCGGCATGCGGCGTTTCTCAGTGTGCAGCCGCAGTCGGAATCGATCGCGGAGAAGCGTTCGCAACATCGCCGGCAGCTGATTCGTCACCGCGGCCTGCGTGATCGAATTGCCTCCCGTTTTCGCGACGATGTCGAATCGGTCGACGCCGATCCAGGACGGCCCGTCGACGATCTGATCGAATCGCTGAATTCCCTCGGATCGGTACGCCATGGCGATGAGCGTGCGCACGTGGAACGCCGTGAAGCGTATGCCGTCGGCCTGCAGGGCGATAGCTTCCGGAACGGTGTCGTTCGGATTCAGTTTGACAGAAGCGACGTCGAACGCCGGCTCTCGCGCGACTGGTTGTTCCTGGGCGATGCCTGCACTTCCGACGAGGAAGATGGCTGCGAACATCGCGAGGCATCGATGGCCCATGCGCGGCACTCCTGGAACCGTGTCTCGCTAGAATCGGCTCGGGTCGATTCCCCAGCCGCGCAGAATCGCGGACTCATCGGCCGCGCTGGTGGCTTTCTTGAAGCGGGCACCGGTCTGCCCTTTCACGCGCCGTTCGCAGTCCGCCCACGTGACGTGGCGCATCGGAATTCCATCGACCACGCTCACATACGAGTACGCCGCGGCTTTGCTCTTCGCGACCGATACCGAGCCAGCGGTTCGCTTCGGCACCGTCGTGACGTCGGGCAGTTCGAGAATCGGCAGCGCGTAGCCGTCCAGCGGCCCGACATAGAGGTCCGCCGGTTGTTGCAGCGCGAACGCCACTGAAATCTGATCGGCACGTTCGTTCCCCGCTGTGCCCACGTGTCCTCGCACCCAGTGCCAGTTCACGCCGCCGCGGGCGCGGGCGCCGACCAGGCTCGAGAGCTCTTCCCACAGCTCGCGATTCAGCACGTCGCTGCCTTCCGCGGTCTTCCACCCGCGCTTTCGCCAGGCCCACACCCACTGCGTGATGCCTTGGATCAGATATGTGGAATCGGTGTAGATGGCAACGGGCTCAGGGTGATTCGCGACGTGCTGCAGCGCCGCGATCGCACCGCTCAACTCCATCCGGTTGTTCGTCGTGTGTGGCGCGCCGCCACCGAGTTCGGTGACGTATCGAT
>Ga0075423_10000117_pt1 | contig 49603 bp, 39 predicted proteins | sample SoiMethybrSBSTD2_FD_80114 | JGI IMG/M metagenome (GOLD analysis project Ga0075423, IMG submission 80114) | Bulk soil microbial communities from a Populus tree surrounding site in Tennessee, USA - Soil MetaG P. TD hybrid SBSTD2 | ecosystem: Environmental > Terrestrial > Soil > Tree plantation... | reverse complement strand
GCGCACCGAGGCCCACGCCGCTCGAACACGCGCCCGCCAGGCGGCCAGGTCGCGCGCCCCGCGCCAGTTCTCGCGCTCCAGGTCCCGGAACTTGCCGCTCCCGGCGACGTAGAACCGCTCCGCGTACTCCATCACCATCCGGTGCGAGCTGAAGCGCGGCGCGAGGGACTTGATCGACGCCTTCATGCGGCCGATCCACCCGCGCGGCAGCTCCAGCTTGTCGCGGGAGTAGAAGAGCGGCACGATTTCCTGCTCGAGAAGGTCGTAGATGGCTCGGCTCTCCACGAAATCCTGGTACGCCTCGTCCGCGTAAATCTCCCCGCCGCCGACGGCCCATCCGACGCCCGGCGCATACCCCTCCTCCCACCAGCCGTCGAGGACGCTCATGTGGAGCGCCCCGTTCATGACCGCCTTCATCCCGCTCGTCCCCGACGCCTCGTAGGGGCGACGAGGCGTGTTGAGCCAGATGTCGCACCCCTGTACGAGGTACCGCGCGAGCTCCATGTCGTGGTCCTCGAGGAAGACCACGCGTCCCCGGAACCGCGGGTCGCGCGCGAAGTGGGCGATCATCTTGATGAATTCCTTGCCCGGCTGGTCCTGCGGGTGGGCCTTCCCTGCGAAGATGAACTGCACGGGCCGCTCGGCGTCGGAGACGAGTTTCGCGAGGCGTTCGGGATCGGCGAAAGCGAGGATCGCGCGCTTGTACGTCGCGAAGCGCCGCGCGAATCCGATGGTGAGGGCCCGCGCGTCCAGCGTTTCATCGGCCCGGGCCACCTCCGAGGCGGAGGCTCCCTTGGCCAGGAGCTGCTGCCGCAGCTTGCGCCGCGCGTAGAAGACGAGCCGCTCGCGCCGCGCCTCGTGGGTGCGCCACAGCTCGCCGTCGGGGACCTGGTCCACGCGCGCCCACGCCGGCACGCTCCACGGCTCGTCCTGGTAGCGCGGCCCGATGTACGTCTGGAAGAGCGCCTCCATGTCGTGGCTCACCCAGCTCGACCCGTGGACCCCGTTCGTGACGTGGCGGATGGGAACCTCGTCCTCCGGCACGCCGGGCCAGAGATGGCGCCAGAGCCCGCGCGCGACCGCCCCGTGGAGCCGGCTCACGCCGTTGCAGTGCGCGGAATGGCGCAGCGCCAGCGTCGTCATGCAGAAAGGTCCGCCCCCGTCGCCCGGCGCGCGCCCGAGTTCGAGAAGTCGCTCCGGCGCGATGCCGAGTTCCCCCGCCGCCGGCGCGAGGTATTTCCAGACCAGCCCCGGATCGAATCGCTCGTTGCCCGCCGGCACCGGCGTGTGGGTCGTGAAGACGTTCGAAGCCCAGACCGCCTCCCGCGCCTCGTCGAACGTCAGCTTTTCCTCCGCGACCAGCTGGCGCATCCGCTCGAGGACCAGGAACGCCGAGTGGCCCTCGTTGATGTGGAACGCCGCGGGGCGGATCCCCAGCGCCCGGAGCGCGCGGACGCCGCCGATCCCGAGCGCGATCTCCTGCTTCAGCCGGGTCTCCCGGTCGCCCCCGTACAGCTGGGCCGTGACGCCCCGGTGCTCCGGCGGATTCCCCTCGACGTTCGAGTCGAGCAGATAGAGCGGGATGCGACCGACATCGACGCGCCAGATCCGCAGGCGGACGTCGGAGCCGGCGAGCGAGACGGAAACTTCGCGCGGCTTCCCCTCGGGGGTCCGCTCGAGCAGGACGGGCGAGGTGTACCAGTCGTTCTCCGGATACTCCTCCTGCTGCCATCCGTCGGCGTTCAGGTACTGGCGGCCGTAGCCGCGGCTGTAGAGAAGTCCGACGGCCGCCAACGGAAGGCCCAGGTCGCTCGCCGTCTTCAGGTGATCGCCGCTCAGGACGCCGAGTCCGCCGGAGTAGATGGGGAGCGCGACATCGAGGCCGTACTCCGCCGAGAAGTACGCGACGGTGTCGCGGCCGCGGTCGGCGTGGGCCCGGCCGTACCAGCCCGAGCGCCCGAGCGCCGACTTGAACTGCTCGTAGGTGCGCTCGACGCTCGCGATGAAGCTCTCGTCCCTGGCGAATTCCTCGAGCCGCGCCTGGGGCATCTGGCCGAGCATGCGGATCGGGCTGTGGCCGCAGGCGTCCCAGAGGTCGCCGTCCATCCGGATGAAGAGCCGCTTGGCGTCCCAGTTCCACGAGTACCAGAGGTTCATCGCCATCTCCCGCAGCGGCTGGAGGCGCGGCGGCAGGTTGGGCGCGACGACGTACGGATGGATTTTCATGACGCGACCGAGTCTATCCGGCCCGCGCGCGGCGGTCAAAGTGCGATAATCGGTACGTGTCGGCCCCATCGATCGACGAGGTCATGCGCCGGATGCGGGAGAAGGGGTTCCGCGCGGGAGCCCCCTCCACGGAAATCCAGGTCCGGAAGCTCGAGAAAGAATTCGGTTTCCGCCTGCCGGAAGACTACCGCTCCTTCCTTCTCACGTTCGGCGGAGGCGAGTCGGGCGCCTTCGAGGCGTGGCGCGGACTGTGGCGCCTCGCCGACCTCTGGATGCTCAACTCGCGCTACCACGTGCAGGAGAATTTTCCCGGGCTTCTCGCGATCGGCAACCAGGCCTTCATGGTCTACGCGCTCGACTTGAGGGGCCCCACCACCCCGGTCGTCAGCCTCGGCTTTTCCAGCTCGCTCTGGGAGGACGTCCTCCTCGAGGCGGATTCATTCACGGAGTGGCTGGATGCGATCGTCCCGGGGTGAGTTTCGGAGGCCGGCGGTCAGATCGGCTCCCAGGTCAGCGCTTCTTCGATGGGCACGTTGAGGCAGGTGTCGACGTAGTACGCCTCGAGATCCGGATCGTGCGGCGCGCCGCCCGAGCGGAAATGGGCGCGCGCCGCGGCGGCGAAGAGGAGCCGCTTCGTGCTCGCCTGCTCTCGATGGCGCAGGCGCAGGTGCCACTTCCCCTTCGCGTCCTGCGCCTCCGAGCCCTCGACGGGATTGGCGTCGGCGAACGCGACCTCGACCCCCACCTCGGCGAGGGCCCGGACGAAGGCCTCGTCGCGCATGTGCTCGTCGAGCCGGTGGCGCGAGCAGAACTTGCGGGCCGCGGCGGCGGCGGAGGCGCGCGCGTCGGCCGGAATTTTCGCGTAGCGGGGCTTCGCGTAATCCGCGAGGCAGAGTTCGGACTGGCGCGCCCGGCACCGGCCGCAGAACATCCGGCGGCACACCTGGCACCGCATCCGCTCCCGTCCCTCGAACCGGCCGCATTTCTGGCACGCGATCATGGAAACGTTCGGGAGCGGCGTGATCAGGTCGACCCGGTGGCGATGGTTCGCCTCGAAAAGCGCCAAGGCGGCCTCGCGCGAAAACCGGCGCGTGGGGATCTTGTCGTCGAGCGGGGTCCCCGCCAGGACGAGCTCGCGCGTCCGGTCCCACGAAGTGACGCGCGACGACTCCCACACCATCCGGCGCCAGTCGTCGAGGAAGAGGTAATGGCGCTCGCGGGCCCGGTCCGGGACGCGCGTGAAATCGCCGATCTCGAGCAGGGCCTGCAGGAGCATGATCGCGTCGAACGCGGGGGCGACCTTGGACTCCGAGAGCGGGAGGATCCTCCGCTGCGGCGCGTCGAGCTTGATCTTCTTGGGAGGCGGCGGCGCGAGGTGGCGGAGGGGCGACTCGAACGTGTCGAAGAACCGGTTGATGACGGGAAGGCCCTCGTCGTCGACGCGCCAGAGCGCGCCCGCCCCTTCGAGATTCCAGACCGCCGCGAAGAGCTCGAAGAGATCGTCCATGACGGGGTCGAGGCCGCGCCCCGGCACGTCCTCCAGGATCGCCCTCAAGCGGCGGCCGGCGGCGGAGTGCACCGTCCGCCAGAGGTCGGGAGCCTCCTCCAGCGCGGAGGGCCCGAAGGTCTCGAGGAGGTCGCGGACGGTGGCGGGGGCGGTCCGCAGGGCCAGGTCGACGCACCGGGTCAGGCCGCGTCCGCCCTTGGTCCGCGTCTCCTCCACCAGCTGCGCGAGGTCCGAGGGTAGTTCCGACACGCGGGGATTATAGGGACGGGATCGCCCCCTTGCAAACGATTGACCCGGCGAAGGGCGTTTGGAGTATAATCCGCCCACATGAACCTCCTCCTTATCCTCGCCCTTCTTGCCGGCGCGCCGCAGGAGGAGACCGAATACACGGTGCAGCGCGTTTCCAAGGACGCCTACCTGACCGCTCTCAAGGAACTCGACCGCGCGAAAGAGCTCATCGACTCGGGCGATCCCCGGAGCGCCATCGAGAAGATCACGACGGTGCTCGGCAATTCGAGGATCAAGTACTTCGAGTGCCGCCTGAAGATCGAGGTCCAGCCGGTCACCTACGAGCGGTTCACCTTCTTCCCTTACCAGCTTCGAGCCAAGGCGCGCCTGGCCGTCGCGAAGAAACTGGCGACGGAGGCGCAGGAATCGACACTGAGGGAAGCGATCGAGGATTTGAAGATCTCGGTCGACAAGAAAGTGGGCGGCAGCGCCGAGCTCCTGAAGAACGCGGAGGGCCTGCTCAAGGTCTCCCTGGCGGCCATCGAGGCGGCCAAGACCAAGGACGATCCCATCACCCTCATCCGGCCCAAGCTGAACAACAACCTCCGCGACTTCAAGTTCAAGACGGCCGTCGCGCTCATCAACGGGCCGGACGGCGAGAAGGTCGGCGCGGAGGACAAGGCGAAGCTCCTCCAGGAGGTCGAGGACCGGTGCCGCGATTATCTCGACGGCAAGATCTCCAACTTCCGGAGCAACCTGGCCGTCCCGCTCAGCAACGTCACCGGCATGAAGGACCGCGAGTTCACGAGCGCCTTCTCCATGCCGGCGCCCGACGAGATCACGATCAAGGACCCCGTCTTCGACTGGGCGCGGAAGCACTACAAGACATTGAAGTCGCTCAAGGAAGGCCGGCCGGAGGAGCCCCTGGCCGCCGCCCAGGAGGCGCTCCAGCTCGACGCGGTGGGAGATCCCACGGCCGAGAATCCCTACTTCCGCGCCATGGCCGCGTTCGGCTTCGAAATGTGCGACAACGCCATCCTCACCCGCACCGAGAAGGCGCTGAAGCTGCGCAAGGACGACCGCGCGAAATCCGAGGCGGACGTGGCCCGGATCCACGGGATCTGGAAGGATTTCATCGGCAAGCTCGACAAGAAAGTCGTCGAGCGCCACCAGGACCTGGACACCTGGTCCCGCGACCTCGAGTTCAAGTCCGCCGATTTCCCCAAGGAGATGCCGGAGCTCGCCTCGATCAACATCGACGAGTGCTTCAAGGACGATCCGGTGCCCGCGCTGGACAAGGTCGAGGTCACGCTCCGCGGGCTGGAATCCCAGGTCCAGACCAAGGGAAGAATCGCCATCGAGGCCAAGCAGTCGCTCTACACGATGCTCATCACCGTCTCCGCCCTCAAGCGGCTCATCTACGGCGACAGCGAGGACGACGTGGTCCAGGACCTCCTGAAGTACCAGACGCGGCTGAAAGAGGCCGGAGGTCCCATCGACCCCGAGAAGTACGGACCGCGCGTGAGGAAAGTTTTCGAGCGGATCCAGAAGAGTTGAGGCGCGCCGGCTACTTCTTCTTCGTCACCTTGAACGACTTGTCCTGCCAGGTGCCCGTCACGACGTAGGTTTGTCCCGCCTCGAGCTTGTTCAGCGGCACGTCGAAGGTCCCGTACTTGTCATGCTTCAGGACGAGGACGTAGTCGTCGACCTTGATGCCCTCCATCCGGAAAGGCGTGGCGGGTTCGACGGAGAGCTGGATGGGGGTTCCCGCGAGCTTCACCTCGATATCGGCGTACGGCGCGACGGTCACGACGAGGTTGAACGTCCCCTTGAAGCCCGAGATCTGCCCGGCCTCATCGCGGATCGGGCCCAGAGATTCGACGGGCTTCTTCAGGAGGTCGTACCCCCCCGCCACGATGCTCATCTGGTCGAACCAGTTCTGCCACTGGATCACCTTGTCCCGATTCTTCGTCCAGGAGTTGCGATCCTGGTAGATCTTGTCGACGGCATCCCGGGATTTTTCAATCTCGTTCTGGAACCACTGGATCACCAGCGTGTCGATGGCGTCGTTCCGAAGCTTCGGCATCTCCTTCAGGTGCGTGGCGGCCGTCTCCGCCAGCTTGGGATTCTGCCCGGGCTTCCACTCGCGGAATCCCAGCTCCAGCTTCATCTTCTGCCAGTCTTCCTGCCACTTCTCCCGGACCTTCCGCGCGTCCTCGTCCTCGCCGGGAGTCCCGCCGCCGATGTTGGTGTCGTTCCTCCGGCGCCCGCCGGGCAGGACGACCGCGACGACGACGATGGCCGCGATGACGACGACCACGCCGGCGATGAAGGCGGACTTGTGGCGCTTCGCCTTGCGCGCGATGTGGGTCAGGAAGCCGGGACGCGTCGCCTCGATCTCCTCGTTCGCGATGAACCGCTTCAGGTCGTCGGCGAGCGCCTGCGAGGAGGTGTAGCGGTCCTCCTTCTTCTTCTGCATCGCCTTCAGGATGATCGTCTCGATGTCGGCGGGGATCTCGGCGTTGTGCTTGCGCGGCGGGACGGGCTCCTCGTTGCAGACCTTCATGAGGATGTCCATCGCGGTCTCGGCCTGGAAGGGCGTCTTGCGGCTCAGGATCGCGTACATCGTGGCGCCGAGCGAGTAGACGTCGCTCTGGTGGTCGATCAGCTCCAGCTTGCCCTGCGCCTGCTCGGGGGGCATGTAGGCGGGCGTGCCCATGACCGAGCCGGTGACCGAGAGCGAGCTGTCGCCCCGGAGCGCCTTCGCGAGGCCGAAGTCCATGACGTAGGGCCAGTTGTCGCTCGTCAGCATGATGTTCTGGGGCTTCAGGTCGCGGTGGATGACGCCCTTCTTGTGGGCGGCCTCGATCCCCTGCGCGACCTTGACGAAGATGTCGAGCATCTCCTTCATCGGGAGCTGGGCGTTGGACATCGACGCGCCGTCGATGAACTCCATCGCGATGAAGTGCTGGCCGCGCGCCTCGCCGACCTCGTAGATGGGGGCGATGTTCGGGTGGCGCAGGCCGCCGGCGAGCTGGGCCTCGCGCTTGAACCGCGCCACGCCCTCCTCGTTCCCGTCCACCGACGTGAGGAACTTGATCGCGACCCAGCGCAGCAGGGACCGGTCGAACGCCTTCCACACCGTGCCCATCCCGCCCTTCCCGATCTGGGCGACGAGGATGTACTGGTTCAGGAGGTTTTTCGGGTCCCGGGCGGACGCCTTGACCTCGTCCGGCCAGTTGGGCTCGCCGACCTTGCGCTTGGCCGAGCTGGAGTCGGTCTGCGGGTTGGATTTCTCGACGTTCGACTCGGAATAGACGATCGTCCGGTCCGGTTCCGGCCCGGGCGTGGCCTGGAACTGCGCCATCGTGTAGTCGCAGTTCTGGTGCTTGATGGCGGATTCGGACGAATAGAGCTCGCCGCAGCCGATGCAGCGCTGGCTGGTGGTATCCCCTACGCCGCCTTTGGCGGGCTTATCCGAAGGGTCCGGCATGGTCGGTGATTATATCACCCCCCGGTCCGGACGGAAGGAGTTTCGGGGACGGACGTCGCCCCCGATGCCTTGAAACGGCCCCTTCGCGCCCTGGACGGCGAACGCTTCTCTTATCGGTCAAAAGTGACCGGGACTTCGATCTCCTTGCCCCCCCGGCGCAGGAGCACCTTCGTCTCTTTGGGCGCCGTCTGGATCGCCTCGACGAGGGATTCGTAGTCCTTCACGGCCTTCGTTCCAATTTTCAGGATCAGGTCCCCGACCTTGAGCCCCGCCTTTTCCGCGGAGCTCCCCTCGACGACCTCGGAGAGCGTCGCCCCGTCCTCCTCCACGTTGACGCCGAGCATCCGCCGCCCTTCCGGGGCCGCCGGTGCCGCGGCCGTGAAGGTGAATTCGATCTCCAGTTCCTTGTCGCCGCGCTTCACGCGCCATTTCGTCTTCTGGGGGGCGTCGCGGAGCGCTTCCCGCAGGCTGTTGTAGTCGGTCACGTCCTTCGCCCCGATCTTGAGGATCCTGTCGCCGTCCTTGAAGCCCGCCTTCTGGGCCGGTTTCCCCTCGGCGACGTCCTTGAGCGTCACCCCGTCGTCCTGGAGGCCGACCCCGAGGTCGCCGAGCTTCCGGCCCGGCGCGCGGGAGGCGGTCAGCCCCTCGCGGGGGAGCATCGCGTCCAGGTTGGCTACGGCGTACGCGCCGATCGCCACGACCATCGACGTGTGCTGCTGGTACTCCGGGATCGCCGCGTCGAACGTGTCGTACTGCGTGTGGTGCGTGTGGGTGTAGTTCGCCTTCCCGGCCTGGCTCCAGAAGAAGCCCGGCACGCCCGCCATGAGGTACGAGTCGTGATCGCTGCCGATCCCCATCGGGAGGCCGGCGACTTCGCGGATCTTGAAGGGCATGTCCGGGTTGAGGCCCATGAGCGGCTCGAACGCTTTCTCGAAAATCGGCATCATGGCCTTCGTCGCCTGGATGCCCGAGACGTAGTTCGTGCCCCCGTCGTGGACCAGCACCGCCGAAATGCGCGCATTCTCCTCGGGGTGCGCCTTGATGTACGCGCGGGAGCCGAGAAGCCCCTGCTCCTCGCCGCTCCAGAGCATGAACCGGATCGTCCGCTTCGGCCTCGCGCCCGCCTTCATGAGGAGGCGCGCGGCCTCGAGCGTCGTGGCGGTGCCCGTCCCGTTGTCGGTTGTGCCCGTCGCGCCGTCCCACGAGTCGAGGTGCCCCCCGACGATGACCATCTCCTCCGGCTTCTCGGTGCCGGGGATTTCCGCGAGCACGTTGAAGAGCGGGATCGGGCCGGGTACGAACTCGTTGCGGATATCGAACCGGAGCTTCACGTGCTTGCCGTCGGCGATGTGCGCCTTGATCTTCTCGAATTGATTCCGGATCAGGACGATATTGACCCGCTTCGGCAGCTTCTCCCAGGAGATCCGGTTGTTGCCCGACGTGATGATCAGGTCCGCGCCGCCCCGCCGGATCAGGCCCGCGATGCCGGCCTTGTCGTACGCCGCGAGGATCTTCTCGTTCAATTCGGCGGAGGTCGAGACGCCCGGCGAGAGGACCCACGCGCCGGCGAGGTTGGGTTCCACCGCCTCGAGCTCCGCCTCGGTCGAGGGGCCCATCACGGCCAGGCCCTCGACGGGACCCTTGGTGCCGGGAGTCCACGACATCGTCGCGAAGGTGAGATCTTCCCCCTCGGGCTCGATCATGCGGCCCGACCACGGCCCCCGGTTGAATCCGACGGGGAAAGTGCCCCACTCCTCCAGGCGGCAGTTCTTGAGACCGAAGCTCTCGAATTGATGTCGGGCCCACGAGGCCGCCCGCGTCAGGCGATCGGAGGAAGTCAGCCGCGGGCCGATCTGGTTCACGAGATGGTCGAGGAGGGGCATCACCTCGGAGCGCTTTCGACCCTCGTCGATGATCCTGTCGACAACGGACGCGCCCTCCTGGAATCCAAGGCCGGACAGGAGCGCAAGGACGAGGACAGAAAATCGGGCAAGGCGAATCATGAAGAGTCTCCTTCGGGGGTCTTCGACTTTACATACAAGATACGGACCGATATCCTCCCGCCGTGAAGCTTTTTTGCGCGGCGCCGCTCTTTCTCCTCTGCGCCTCCTGCGTTTCGCTCTACTCGGGCACGGCGCAGCCGGCCGACGCGGCGATTCTCGACGCGCCGGGCTGGATCGCGGTCAGGGGCGTCCCGGTGTTACGGCAGCAGAGCCAGCGGGACTGCGGAGCCGCGGCGCTGGCGATGGTCCTCGCCGTGTACGGGGACCAGGTGCCTCCCGCGGAGATCCTGGCCCGATGCCAAGCGGGGCCTGATCGCGGCATCCGGGCCGACGCGCTCCGCACGTTCGCGCTCTCGCGCGGCCTTGCGGCGTCACTGATATCCGCAACCCGGGAGGATATCCTCGCGGAGCTGGGCGACGGGCGCCCCTTGCTCGTGGGCGTGGTCAAGCCGGCGGGCGCCGTCGGCTTTCCGCACTACGAGGTGATCGTGGGGATCCAGGCGCAGACGTTCGAGGTGGCGTCGATCGACCCTGCACGGGGCCTCACCGTGAACACGTGGGAGGGCTTCCTGCGCGAATGGGATCCGGCCGAGCGACTCGCGCTTGTCGCCGGCCGCGAAGGGAAGTAATCGGAGCCCGGGATGCGTCCAGATAATATGCGCACGCTGCTGCAGGAACCGAAGCCGATCGCGAAGGAGCGGCTCAAGGCGTACGCCTCGCGCGAGGCGGCCTCGCCCCGCCTGGGTTCGTTCGAGGGAGGCGTCCCGCCGGCCGGGATCTGGATCGGACTTGCCGTCATCTGCCTGGTCGTGGTGACGATCTACTTCCTGATCATCGAGCCCCAGCAATTCCGCCGCTAGCTACACTCCGCGGAGCTGGACCGCCTCGTAGACCCGCTTGATCGCGACCATGAATGCGGCCATCCTCAGCGGGACCTTGTGCTTGGACGCCATCTCCCACACCTCGGTGTAGGCGCGGTCCATCTTGGCCTCGAGCTTCTGCTGGACCTCCTTCTCCTCCCAGTAGAACTGCTGGAGGTTCTGCGTCCACTCGAAGTACGAGACGGTGACGCCGCCCGCGTTCGCGAGGATGTCGGGCACGACGGGGATGCCCTTCTCCTTCAGGATGTGGTCGGCGTGCGGGTTGATCGGGTTGTTGGCGCCCTCGATGATGAGCTTCGCCTGGATGGCTTCGACGTTCTGCTCCGTGATCACGCCGTTGAGCGCGGCCGGGATCAGGATCTCGCACGGAACGGAGAAGATCTGCTCCTTGGGCAGGATGTCGGCCTCCTTGAACCCCAGGATGCTCTTCTTTTCCTTCGCGTGCTGGATGAGCTTCGGGATGTCGAGGCCGTCCTTGTTGATGAGCCCGCCGTCCGCGTCGGCCACCGCGATGACCTTCGCCCCGCCCTGGTGGAGGAATTCCGCGGCGAAGGAGCCCACGTTGCCGAATCCCTGGATCGCGACGCGCGCCCCGGCGAGCGGGAGCTTGTAATCGCGGCAGGCGCGTTGCGCGATGTAGAAGACGCCGAGCCCGGTCGCCGACTGGCGTCCCTTCGAGCCGCCGAGGGCGATGGGCTTGCCGGTCACGATCGCGGGCGTGTAGCCGTTCTTCCGGCCGTACTCGTCCATGATCCACGCCATGACGCGGGCGTCGGTGTTGACGTCGGGCGCGGGGATGTCCCGGTAGACGCCGAGGGCCATGTCGATCTTGCGCGTGAAGGTGCGGGTGAGGTACTGGAGCTCGTTCTCGGACATGGTGTGCGGCTCGCAGTTGACGCCGCCCTTCGCGCCGCCGAAGGGGATGTCGACGAGAGCCGTTTTCCACGTCATGAGCGAGGCGAGGGCGCGGACTTCGTCGAGGTTGACCGAGGGGTGATACCGGATGCCGCCCTTGTACGGGCCGCGCGCGCCGTTGTGCTGGACGCGGAAGCCGAAGTACTCCTCGAGCTTGCCGTTGTCGCGCCGGACCGGGAGCTGGACCTTCAGCTCGCGGTAGCAGTTCCGCATGATCGACTTGTACTGCTCCGGGATGCCGATCAGGTCGGCCGCCTTGTTGTACTGCCAGTTGACCTCTTCGTAGGCGGTCATTTTCCGGCGGTAAGTCTCGGCCATTTAGGATTCCTCTCCTGGTAGTCGTGGAGCTTCCAGATCCCCGGTCCCGGATTCCAGCTCCCGAAGCTTCGAGCTTCGAGTCCGACCCATGACGCCGGCCGCTTCGGGTGCGGGATCCGGAGTCTGGATGCTGGAAGCCGGCCCTTTTTCCCTTTCTGTTGCGGTCGAGGGATTGTAGCTATTATCTTCCGAAATGGGAGATTTCGCTCAGCCCGCGCCGGCCAATGTTTCATGGCCGCGGTACAGCCTGACCCCTTTCCCGAAGTATCGATTCGTCCCGGGGCGCGGACCGCATCCCCGGCGCGACCCGCAGGGCCATTCGTTCGGGACGCCGGAGCCGAAGCCGCCGAAGCCCGATCCCGCGAAGTGGAAGGAGAACGATCTCTATCGCCACGGGATCGATCTGTACAACTACGCCTTCTGGTGGGAGTGCCACGAGGCGCTCGAGGCGCTGTGGCACGCGGCGGGCCACGAGACCCCGACGGGCCAGTTCCTGCAGGGAATCATCCAGGTCTCCGCGGCGAACCTGAAAAAGTTCATGGGGCTGGAAAAGACGGCGCGCGAAATGTCGGCGGCGGGACTTGCGCGGCACGCGGGACTGCCCGATCCCTACATGGGCGTGAATCTCGCCATCTTCGCCCGGGAGACGAAGGATTATCACGAGCTCCGCTTCAACCGCCCCGCGCTCATTCGGCTCGACCTCTAGAATCTGCTAGAATTCCCCCGGAGACGAGGGGAGCCCGCCGTGACCGCCGGACCGCTGCAGCCGTTGCGCGAGACTCCCGTGCTCCCCCCCGCCCTCGAGCCGCCCTCCGCGGCCGTCGAGCCCCGCCAGTGGGGCAACATCGTGACGATGGCGTGCACGATCTTCTGCACGCTGACTTGCGTCTTCTCGTGGTGGCGCATCACGTCCCCCTACCTGCGCTCCCTCGGCGCCGGCCCTGAGCTGATCGGGTGGTGCTTTCTCCTCTTCACGATGGCCAACCGCCTCCCCGGCGCTCTCGGCGGCTGGATCTCCGACCACGTCGGCCGTCGATGGATGATCGTCGCCGGCACGTTCTTCATGGGGATCGGTTACGTCGGCATCGCGTTCGCGAACACTCCCGCGCTCGTCACCGCCGCCCTCTGCTTCACGTGGATCGTCGGGGCGCTCCAGCACCCGTCGCTCCTCTCGATCCAGGCGGAATCGGTCCCGGCGGCGCGACGAGGATTCGCGATCGCCATCGTGGAGTCCGCGGCCATGGTGGGGATCACCATCGGGCCGCTTATCGGCGCGCGGGTCTTCGAGTGGTCGCACTCGATCGGCGCGACCTGGAGGCTGCTCGCGCTGATCACGGCCGCCGTCTACCTGTGCGTGGCGATCGCGCGGCTCGTCTTCCTGCGCGAGACCGACCGGCGGCGGAGCGAGCGCACGCCGTTCAAGCCCGACTGGAGGCGCCTCGCGATCCCCCTCGCGATTACCGTATGCTTCGTCGCCGCGATGCTCGTGACGATCGACGGCCCGTCGGTCTCCCTCTACATCGTCGACGTGACCCGCGGGGACGAGGCAACCGTGGGGTACGTGAACTTCTTCGGGGGCGCGCTCGCGATCGTCGGAGCGCTCCTGGGCGGGTGGCTCGCCGACGCGTGGGGCGCCGCGCGCGTGATGGCCGTGTCAGCGGCCGCGACCGCCCTGACTCTTCTCCCCTTCGCCCTGCCCCAGGCGCCGCCGGACGTCGACCGCGCGCTCCTGGCGTTCGCGTTCCTGCCGATCGAGACCTTCGTCATCGCGAACTGGAAGCTGATCGCCTCGATCGGACCTCCCGGCCGGCGCGCGCTCTACGTGGGAATGGTGACAACGACGACCGGCCTGGTGTCGTCCTGGGGCGTCGTGATGAGCGGCTACCTGTACGCAGGGCGGAACCAGGCCGCGCCGATGCTCGCCGCCATCGGGCTGGCGCTCGTCAGCCTGTTCCTGACGCTCCGTCTGCTCCGGCTCGCCGGCCCGAGCCGGGATCCCGGCCACTTGGCCTAGTCCGGCTTGAAGCTCGAAGCTCGAAGCTCGAAGCTATTTTTCGTCCTTGTCTTTCCACTGCTCCGCGTAGAGGCCGGTGTCGCCGAAATCCACGTGCGAGGTCCAGCATCCCCAGCCGATCCCGCCCTTCGCCATGATCGCGTTGTTCAGGACGAACTCGGCCTGGTTGGACTGGCGGCCCGTGAGGTCCCACTCGTAGTTGATCTCGGCGTCCTTGTACTTGTGGACGAGGCAGTCGGCGTGGACGAACCGGTCGCCGAACGCGTCCATGATGCCGGTGCTCACCACCGGAGTCTTGTGGCCCGGGTTGAAAATCGCTTTGGTCTTCAATTCGAGGATGCCGGGGATCGTGACGCCGTATTCCGTCTTGTCCACGGAGACGGTGTACGTCATCGGCACCTTCCGCATTCCGACGAACTTGCCCGCGAGGTGCGGCGCCTTGACGCCCATCGACTTCACCATGTCGCCGAGCATGGCCTGGAAGGCCTGCATCTGCTCGTCCGTCGCCTTGTCGGTGACGTAGCAGTAGACCCAGTTCTTCGAGGTGTCCTCGCCGAACCCGCGCCCGATGAAGACGTACGTGAACCCGTCCATCCGGGTCTTCCCGAGGTGCCCGGTGTCGATGCGCACCGCGTCGGTGTGGTCGCATCCGTGGCAGTGGTACGGCTTCTTGTTCAGGCGGCATGGGCAGGGCGACGGACAGCAGCAACCGATGATCCGCGACCCGTGGAACTCGAACGCGACTTCGCCCGGCGGGGGCGGAGCCTCGGGTTTCGGTGACGGACGGCCGGTCGAAGCGCACCCCGACGCGATCGACAGGATCGCGAACACCCCCAGCTTCTTCATCATATTTTTCTCCTCCTATGCGGTCGTCTTGAGCGCCTGCACCAGCCATTGGCCCGCGGAGGCCAGGCGCCGCTCGTCGCCGAACGCGCGGGCCGCGATCATGGCGCCCTCGAGCGCCCCGAAGAACGTCCGGGCCGCCGCGGCCGGCTTCCCCGCGAACCGCAGGCGCTTCGATCGCCGACCCTCGTTGAAGACCTCCGTCAGCCACGTCTCGGAGTCGCCGTAGAACCGGCGCACCTCCGTCCGAATCCGGGCGGGGAGCGTCGCGTACTCGGTCGCGAGCATCCCGCACAGGCAGAGCCGGTCTCCCCGGCGGAGGGTGTCGCGGAAGAGGCCCACGAACCTCTCGAGCCGGCGGCGCGGGTCGCGCACCTTTCCCGTGATCGATTCGAGGGCCGCGCCGAATTTCCGGCGGTAGCGATCCATGAGCCGGCGGCCCAGGTCGGCCTTCGAGGGGAAGTAGTGGTGGACGCTCGCCGCGCGGATGCCGACCCGCTTCGCGAGGTCGCGGAAGCTGAAGGCGTTGTACCCGCGCGTCTGGACGAGCTCCTCCGCGGCGTCGAGGAGCTTCTCGCGCGTCGGGACGGGGGCCGCGGTCATGGCGGTCACCCTACCTACTGGTAGATAGGGAGGCAAGACAAATGCGCGGCCCGTTCCCCGATTTCCGATCCCCGATGCGGAATCTTCCCGCGGGCCGCTCCAGAGGCGGGAAACGGGGATCGTGGAACGGGAAGCGTGACCCCATATCCTGAGAGCCGCTGTATAATCTCTCCGCGATGAATCTGGCAAAGATGAAATGCCTTCCGTGCAAGGGCGGCGTCCCCCCGCTGTCGCCCGAGGAGATCGCCCCCCTCGCGGTCCAGGTGCCGGGATGGCAGATCGGGAACGGACACCACCTCCACCGGGTCGTGACGACGCGGGACTTCGCGGAATCCCTGGCGCTGGCGAACCGGATCGGCGCGGTCGCGGAAAAGGCGGGACATCACCCCGACCTCCTCGTGGCGTGGGGCCGCGTCGTCATCGACATCTTCACCCACAAGATCGACGGCCTCACTCAGAGCGACTTCATCCTGGCGGCCAAGATCGACGAACTCCTGGGCCGGAAGCGGCGCTCGACCTCGAAGCGCGGTTGAGTTTGCGGCAATCTCGGTTTCCTGATTCCGGGGATCCTCTCGTTCCATGCATGATCTCGGTCTCATTCCGACGCTCGCCATCGCGTTCTCGGTGGCGCTCATCCTCGGCTACCTGACGCACCGGCTGGGCCTCTCCCCCATCCTGGGATACCTCCTCGCGGGGGTCGTCGTCGGGCCGCACACGCCCGGGTATGTGGCCGATGCGGCGATCGCCGGACAGCTCGCCGAAGTGGGCGTGATCCTCCTCATGTTCGGCGTCGGACTTCATTTCCACGTGAAAGACCTGGTCGCCGTGAGGAGGATCGCGCTCCCGGGGGCGATCGGCCAGAGCCTGGTCGCGACCGGGCTGGGCCTCGGCGTCGCCCTGGTGGCCGGATGGGGATTCGCGTCGGGCATCGTCCTGGGACTCGCGATTTCGGTCGCCAGCACCGTGGTGCTCACCCGCGTCCTCGTCGACAACGACGCGCTCGACACGCCCCAGGGGCACATCGCCGTCGGCTGGCTCATCGTCGAGGACATCTTCACCGTGCTCGTGCTCGTGCTCCTGCCGATGGCCGCGCTTTCCCTGCGATCCGGAGGAGGCGGCGTCGCCCCCGTGTTGACCTCGATCGGGATCGCGCTGGGCAAGCTCGCGGTGCTCGCCGTGCTCGTCCTCGCCGTCGGGGGGCGCGTCATCGGATGGCTCCTAACCCGCCTGGCCCGGGCAAGGTCGCGCGAGCTCTTCACGCTCGCCGTCCTCGCGTTCGCGCTCTCGATCGCCGCGGGATCGGCGGCGTTCTTCGGCGCCTCGATGGCCCTCGGCGCCTTCCTCGCGGGCATGGTCGTGGGGCAGTCGCGCGTGAGCGACCAGGCCGCGGCGGACGCCCTGCCGATGCGCGACGCCTTCGCCGTCCTCTTCTTCGTCTCGGTCGGCATGCTCTTCGACCCGAAGTTTGTCCTCGCCCAGCCCTGGCTCGTGGTTGCCGTCCTCGGCGTAATCCTCGTCGCCAAGCCCGCCATCGCGCTCCTCATCGTTCTCGCGCTGGGGTACTCGGTGCGGACCGCGCTCACCGTGGCGATCGGCCTCGCGCAGATCGGAGAGTTCTCGTTCATCCTCGCCGACGGAGCGCGCAAGCTCGACCTCCTGCCGGGCGAGGGCCAGAGCCTCCTCGTCGCCGGAGCGCTCCTCTCGATCGGGCTCAATCCCCTCCTCTTCCGGGCCTCCGGCCGGATCGAGTCGTGGCTGCAGGCAAGGCCGGCGATCTGGAGGAAACTCAATCGGCGCGCGGAGGCTCGGGGCCGTGAGGCCAACGCCGCTTCCGCGGAGGAGCTGTCCCGGCGGGACGACCGCGTACGCGCGATCGTCGTCGGGTACGGGCCCGTCGGCCAGACCGCCGCCAGGATCCTGGAGGAATTCGCCATCCACCCCGTCGTGATCGATCTCAACGTCGATACGGTGACGCGACTCGTCGGCGGCAAGCGCTCGGCGATCTACGGCGACGCGGCCAAGGTGGATATCCTCAAGGCCGCCGGCGTGGACCGCGCGAAGTACCTGGTCGTGACGCTGCCCGACGAGTCGGCGCGCACTCCGGTCATCGCCGCGGCGCGCCAGCTCCATCCCGGCCTGCACGTGGTGGCCCGCGCGCGGTACCTGGGCGAACGTTCCGTTCTCGAGGGCATGGACGTGGCCTCGGTCTGCTTCGACGAATTGGAGGCGGCGGCGGGACTCTCCGAGATCATCCTCCGCGCGGAAGGGACGCCCGAGGACCGGATCGCCCGGGAAATCGACCGCATCCGGAGGGCGATGGCATGAACCTGCGCCGCGCCTTGAAAGAAACCGCGGTCGAAGGGATTTCACGCGCGTACCGGGCGCTCGTCCCGAAAGATCTTCCGCTGCTCCAGTTGAGCGAATCCGATTTCGAATCCATCGCCACCGAGCACGCCACATATCTCGACCTGTGGGGAGACCAGCTGGACGACCTCATGGCGCGCGCACCCCGGAAGTCGCTCGCGGCACGCACGCTGGAGGATCTTCCCTTCGAGGCGCGCGCGGAACTCAAGTCGCACTGGGACGCGGTTCTCGATCTCCTCGTCGCGGTGGACCGGATCAAGACGTTCCACGAGCATTTCCCGGCCCTCTCGCGCCACGGAAGACGCCACGCCCGTTCCTTCGAGCTGGCGTTCAAGGCCTTCACGATCCAGTTTCTCACAGGGCTTCGATTCGTCCGTCTCACCGAGGACGGGCCGGCGGCGCGGCGGCTCCTCGACGAACCGATCCCCGAGCACGGGATCCCGGCCCGGCGATTCGACCTGCTCCGCTGGAACGTTCTGCACGTCGTCGAGGCCCCGAAACTCGCCGCGGGTGAGGCGTACCTCGCGGAGCTCCGCGACGAGATCGGGCCGACGCCGGAATTGGACAAGCGGATCGCCGAATCCCGCGCGCTCCTGCGGTTCCGGGACATCGCGAAGAACGGGCTGGCCATCCTGCGATCGAAGGTCTTCGACGCCTGGTTCTCGCTGCAGAAGGGCGTCGCGCACTGGATGGGCGAGACGAAATTCAAACGGCGCACGGCGCCGCTCATCGGTCGGCCGGCCCTGCGGGACCTCGAGCCGGCCCTGAGACCGGGGGACATCTTCATCGAGCGGCGCAACTGGAACCTGTCGAATGTCGGCCTGCCGGGATTCTGGCCTCACGCGGCGCTGTACGTGGGCCCGCCGACGCGGCTGAAGAGCTTCCTCGGGGTCGGGGAGGCCGCGATCCGGAAGCGACACCCGTCCGCCTGGCGGAGATACCTCGAGGCGCATGACGACGGAAAGCCGCGGGCCGTCATCGAGGCGATGTCGCCGGGAGTCATCTTCAATTCGCTGGAGCGTTCCGCGGGCGCGGATTACCTGGGCGTCCTCAGGCCGCGGCTTCCCGTTGAGGAAATCTCGGCGGCGGTGGAACGCGCGTTCGGGTACCTCGGGAGGCCGTACGACTTCGATTTCGACTTCCTGACCGACGCGGAGCTCGTCTGCAGCGAGCTCGTCTACAAGTGCTATCAACCCGGACCCGAGCGGCGCGGAGTTCCCTTCCGCCTAGTGCTGGCCGCGGGGAGGCAGGTGCTGCCCCCGAACGACATGGCGGCGCAGTTCGACGCGTGGCGCGACGGCCCTGATTCTCCGCTGGAATTCGTGGCGTTCCTCGACGGCCGCGAGAAGAAAGGCGATTGCGTGTCGCGCGATGAGACCGCCTTCCGCGCCTCTCACCGACGCCCGAAGTGGGACTTCCTCCAGGAGTAGGCCGCCTCACCGGAGTTTCCATCCCAGCCACGCGCACCAGGGGCAAAAGAGCGTCATGAGCGCGGCGGTCGAGATCGCCATGGCCGTCGCGCTCCCCGCGAGGACGCTCGCCGTGAGCGCGATGCCGCTCGCCCACACGGTCCACGTGACGCCGCGCAGGAGTCCGCGCATCGGTGTCGCGAGGGTGAGGATGATCCCCGCGACAGTGTAGAGACCGTTCCCGATGGCTCCGGTGAAGATGCCCGCGAGGCGCTGAGTGGCGTCACCGAGCGGCGCCCAGCCGATGTAGAAGGACTCCGCCGTCAGGTCCGCGGCCAGCCCGATCAAGGTGATGACGAAGGCCACCCGTCCGGCGCGGGAGTCGGGCAATCGAGTCCCCCACCAGGCGTAGAAGGCCGCGAGGCTGAGCGCGGCGGCGATCCAGATTCCCCACGACGCGCGCCAGAGTCCGGCATGGCCCGTCACGAAGTCGGCGCGGACGGCCGCGTCGGGCTCCGACTCGAGCCCGTGGCGCAGGACGAGGAGCATGAGCAGGGCGCCGAGCGCATTCAGGGCCGCGCAGGCGTACGGAGCCGCGCCGCGGAGCCGCGCGCCGAGGCGCGTCCCATCGAGGAGAATCAGGCCGAAGGGGAGCCACCACACGAGGTCGTTGAAGAGGATGAGCGTGAAGGTGCGGACGGGCCATTCCCCCGAGGCGACCGTCGCGACCCAGCCGATCGGCCCGAGGAGTTTTCCGGCGAGTCCGAGCGCGACGATCGGTTTCGCGAGGTCGGGCCGGAGCGCGGCCCAGGCGTACCCCGCGCCGTAGACGCCGATCACCATGCCGAGGCATCGCCAGATCGCGGGGTGATTGGGCGCGGCGAGGCCGAAGCACGCGAAGAAATCCCCGGGCCGCAGGACGGCCCACGCGCCGAAGGCGAGGTTGTACAGCGCCGCGAGGATCAGGACCATCCGGTGGAGGCGCCACCGGCCGGCGTCGGCCATGCCCGATTGTAGCGCGGTCCCGGACGCTTCAATCCTTTCGCGAATCGCCGGGGAGGCGGTATAGTCCGCGCGGGGTCCGAGATTGGCGGTGTACAGGGGGGTCCAACCATGAGAATGCTCTTCGTCGGCTCGTTCGTCGCTCTGCTGTTCGCCGCCTGCGGAAAAGCGGAGGAGCCGTCTTCCGGCTCGTCGGACGGCGGCGGGTCTGACCCGGCCGCGGCCTCAAAGGCGGAGAAGGACGGCGGCAATCCCTGGGACGACTTGTCCAAGCCCTGTCTCAACGACAAGAACATGGACAACTTCGTCGAGTCGCTGACGGACCCGGCGGGCCCGTTCGACGCGGTCTCCAAGGGCAAGGTCACCGCCTTCAACGCGCAGGGGCGCATGGCCGAATTCGATGCGGCCGCCAAGAAGCACGGCTTCGCCAATGGCGAGGAGTACCTCGGGGCCTGGATGCGGATCGGGGCCGCCCGGACGCAGATCATGACCGACGAGGCCAACCAGTCGATGATCCAGATGCAGGAAGAGGTGATCAAGTCCGCCAAGGAAGGCCTCAAGAGACCGGACGTGACTCCGGAGATGCGGCAGTCCTACGAGGACCAGATCAAGGGCGCCACCGAATCCCTTCGAGCGCTCAAGCAGCCGCGCGAGGGGGGCGTGAACGCGAAGGACATCGAGACTTACAAGAAGCACCAGGCGGCGTTCGAGGAGGCGATGAAGAAGTGGTCGAAATAGCCGGCGTCGCGGGACGCTAGCGGGCGTACACCGTCTCTCCCGCGATCACGGTGCGCTCGACCTGGACCTTGAGGACCTCCGCGGCGGGAACCTTCAGGATGTCCGCGGATAATATTACGAAATCGGCATACTTGCCGGGGGCGATCGAGCCCTTGACGCCCTCCTCGAAGGCGGCGACCGCCGCGTCGAGGGTGAAGAGCCGGAGCGCCTCGTCGCGCGACAGCCGCTGGTCGGGAATCCATCCCCCTTCGGGCTTCCCCATCTCGTCCTGCCGGGTGACGGCCGCGTAGAAGCCCAGGAGCGGGTTCTCGCTCTCGACGGGGAAATCGCTCCCGCCGGCGAGCCGCGCGCCCGACTCGAGGAGGCGACGCCACGCGTAGCACCCCTTCAGGCGCTCCTTCCCCACCCGTTCCTCGGCCCAGCGCATGTCGCTCGTCGCGTGGGTCGGCTGCATCGACGCGATCACGCCGAGCCTCGCGAAGCGCGGGAGGTCGTCGAGAGACAGGCACTGGGCATGCTCGATCCGGAAGCGCGCGTCCTTCGCGCCCGCGGCCTCGAACGCGTCCAGCGCCTCGCGGTTCGCGCGGTCGCCGATCGCGTGGACGCAGACCTGGTAGCCGTGCTTGAGCGCCGAGGCGGAAACCGAGCGGAGGATCGCGGGATCCTCGACGCGCAGGCCCGTGTTGGGCTCGCCCTTGTCGTTCACCGGCTGGTCGCTGTAGGGCTCGAGGAGGAGCGCGCCGCGGGAGCCCATCGCGCCGTCGATGTAGAGCTTCACGGCCCGGACGGTGACGCGCTCGCCGATCGCCGGCTTGCGCGCCGCGAGTGTCTCGCCGATGTCCTTGTGGCCCGAGAGCGCCAGGTAGAGTCGGATCTTCAGTTTTCCCGAGTCCGCGAGGCGGGCGTACTCGTCCGCTTCCAGCGGCGAGACGCCCATGTCGTGGACTCCCGTCAGCCCGACCTTGAGGCACGCGGCCTGGGCGTCGAGCGCGACGGGCTCGAGGGAGGCGGCGCGGAGCGGGATCGCGCGACGCACGAGATCGACGGCGTTGTCGACGAAGATTCCGGTCGCCTCGCCCGAGGCGTCGCGGAGGATGTCGCCGCCCGCGGGATCGGGCGTCTCGCGCGTGATGCCCGCGAGATCCATGGCTTTCCGGTTCGCGAGGGCGGCGTGGCCGTCGACGCGCGAGAGGAGGACGGGGATGTCGGGGACCGCCTCCGAGAGCTTGTGGTGGGTCGGGAACTCCTTCATCCCCCAGGCCGCGTGGTCCCAGCGGCCGCCGAGGATCCACTCGCCGGGCGCGGCTTTCGCGGCGCGCGCCTTGGCGAGGGCGACCATCTCCTCGTACGATTTCGCGCCGCGGGCGTCGAGCTGGCGCTTGAGGCGGCCGAGCGCGGCGAAGTGGGCGTGGGCGTCGATGAGCCCGGGGACGACGCATCGCCCCTTGAGGTCGACGACCTCGGTGCGCGGGCCCTTGTGGGCCTTGAGGAGGTCTTCCGATTTCCCAACGGCGATGAATCGTCCGCCCTTGACGGCGAATCCTTCGGCGCGGGGATTGGAGGCGTCCACGGTGTACACCGCCCCGCCGATGTAGATCGCGTCGGCCGGTTCGCCGGCCTGCGGCGCGGGGTTCGGGAGGAGCATGAGGGCGAGGATGGCGGAGAATCGCATGGCGGTCAACTCAGGATTATAGCCGGCGGTCAGCGGTCCTGCGGGTGGCCCGGCAGGCCGTAGAGGGAGTCGGGCCTGGCGTCCTGGTGGCACTTGATGCACGACGCGATGCGGCCCGATTGCAGGACGCGCCTGCCGTTGGGCGACACCGTTCCGTAGTGCCAGCCCTGCTCGTCCTTGAACATGATGAAGAGGCCGTGCTTCTTTCCTGCCGTGAAGTGCGCGCCATCGCGCTCGGCGGGTTGCATGCGATGTTCGTAGTCATAGGCGCCGGATGCCTCGAATTCCTCGCGGGAGATCGCCTTGGGGTCCCAGGCCTCTTTCACGATGGCCTGGCCCACGGGCTGGCTCTCCTTGATGCCCGAGACGTACGCCTTCCAGTCCTTCGCGTAGAGCAGGTAGATCTTTCCCCCATGGGTGGCGGCGTCGTCGCTTTCGCTGATCCGGCCCGGGGGCTGGTAGACGCGGCAGAGCAATTGGACCCAGGAAAACTTCATGTCTACGACTCCGTACTGCTCGTACTCCCGTGCGATCTTGAGAAGGCGCTGGTCGAGATCGGAGGGCCTCGCCTCGGGCGGAAGAGGGCGAGGCTCCGGCCGGGTGGGCGGCGGCTTGGCGCAGGACAGTATCGAGAGCGCGACGAGAGCCGCGGCGATCCGGGACATATTCATCAGACGCTCGTGCCTCAGGATCCGTTTGTCGGATCGATCAAGAATACCCCCGGGCCGGTTCGAACGGCCAGCCTGCGGTTTAGGAAACCGCCGCTCTATCCAATTGAGCTACGGGGGCGCAACCGGAGGGTGATTATAACGGGAGCGACCTACCCTGCCGACCGCCTTACTTCGGCTCGTCGGCCTTCGGTGGCACCGGGGGCGGCCCCTTCTTGAACTTCTCCGAGTCCTGCTCGTCGAGAACGATGATCGGCTCGGGCCCCGGCGCCGCGGGCGCCTTGGGAGCGGCCGCCTGGGGCTCTGCCACGAACGCCGCGCGCTTCTCCGTCTTCGCCTTGGGGCCGAACCCCGTGCGCGCCATCGTGCCCCACTTGAAGGTCCGCTTCGTGAGGTGCTGCCAGATCCCCTTCAACCGCCACCACACCGTCAGCTGGCGGTACCCGAAGTTCTCCATCACCGAGTACATGGCCAGCCGCAGGATGTCGCGCAGCCGCGGGTACTTCGCGTACGAGGCCTCCTCGAGCACGAGCGCCCCGATCGAGACGAAAATCCCCGCCACCACCGCGAGCAGGTAATAGAAAATGACGAAGGGCCAGTTCACGAAGCCGAGCGCGAACATCAGGGGCACCATGATGAGCCCGGACATCTCCACCACCGGCCCCAGCACCTCGAAGAGCAGCATGTACGGGATCGCGAGCATGCCGGCCGTCCCGTACTTCGGGTTGAACCACATCTTCCGGTGCGCCCACAGCGTCTGCATCAGGCCGCGCTGCCACCGCGCCCGCTGGGATCCCAGCACCTTCAGCGTCGTCGGCGCCTCCGTCCAGCAGGCGGGGTCGCACACGAAGGCGAGCTTGCAGGGCTTCCCCTCGTCCGCCAGTTTTTCCCGCAGGGACATCACGAGCTCGAAGTCCTCCCCGATCGCCCCCTCCTTGTACCCTCCCACCTTCACCACCTGGTCGCGCCGGAAAAGGCCGAACGCCCCCGAGATGATGAGCAGCGCGTCGACCGCCGACCACGCGATCCGCCCCATCAGGAAGGCGCGGAAGTACTCGACGTTCTGGTACATCGCGAGCGGCTCCTTCGGCAGCCGCACCTTCACGACGCGCCCCTCCTTGATCTCGCAGCCGTTCGCCACGCGCACCAGGCCGCCCACGCCGACCGTCGACTCGGGATCCTCGATGTAGAGCCGCGCCACCCGCATCAGCGCGTCCTGGTCGAGGAGCGAGTCCGCGTCCACGATGCAGAGCAGCGGGTACTTCGAGATGTTGATCCCCGCGTTGACGGCGTCCGCCTTGCTCCCGCCGTTCTCCTTGTCCACCACGACGAGGTTCGGATAGAGCGGCGTGATGTACACCCCGCGGATCGGCGCCGAATTCACCTCGCGGCGCCACGCGCGGTAGACCTTTTCGAGCTTGAAGGTCTGGACCAGGATCTCCAGCGTCCGGTCCTTCGACCCGTCGTTCACGAGGATGACCTCGAACTGCGGGTACTGCAGCCGGAGCATCGACATGGCCGCCTCGGCGATCGAGAGCTCCTCGTTGAAGGCGGGCACGACGATCGAGATCGGCAGCGCGTTGGGCAGCGAGCCGATGCTCGTGACGTTCCGGAACCGCAGTCCCTGGATGTACCGCCGGATGACGCGGAAGGACATCAGCAGGAAGACGAGGTAGCTCACCTGCAGCCCGGCGGTGTACAGCAGGATCGCGCCGTTGTAGACCTCGAGGATCGCGCGCCACATCAGGGCGTCCCCTGGCGCACCTGCAGCTCGCGCAGCACGTGCATCGAAATGCGGCGGGCGAAACGGTCCGGGCTCGAGAGATTGCGCTTGAGCGAGAGCTCGCCGGGGCTCCCGAGGCGCGCCAGGGCTTCCGCGGAATTGCGCCGCACCCACCACGAGCGGTCGCCCAACCCCTTCTCGATGTCGGGAACCGCCACCACCGACCCCAGTTCGCCGAGCGCCTGCGCGGCCGCCGCGCGGACCGACCACCACGGATCCTTGAGCGCCTCGATGAGTTCCGGGTCGGCCGAGGGGTCGCCGATGCGCCCGAGCGCCCGGGCCGCGCGCGTCCGCAGCTCGAGGTCGGCGTCCTTCATCGCGGCGCGGAGGACCGGGACCGCCTCGACGCTGTGCATGAGCCCGAGGAGTTCCGCCGCCATGCGCCGCATCTTCGGGGGGGACCACGCCTCCATCGCCTGCAGCAGGGGTTTCGAGGCCGCGGGACCGAAGCTCCGGAGGATCTCGTACGTGTCGAGGGCGCCCCACCGCCCGGGCGTCGCGAGGACGCCGAGGATCGTCTTGAGGAGCGCGAGGCTTCCCATCGTCCCGAGGGCCCGCGCGGCGGAGAGCCGCACCTCGATGACGGGATCCTTGAGGCAGCGCGCGATCTCGTCCACCATCTCGGCGACGTGGAGGTCGCCCAGCTCCTCGCACCCGTGTGCCCGCCGGAACCAGTGATCGGCGCGGAGATCGGCCACGGCGTCGTTCAGGAAGCCGCACTGCTTGTAGATGAGGCGGGCCGTGACGACGTCGGCGCCCTGGAGGCTGTGGGCGATGGAGGCGATGACCTCGCGGGCGATGCGCGGGTGTTCGCGCAGCTTGAGGACCGCCTCGGGTTCGGCGGGCCGGTTTTCCGAGATGCAGGGGGCGAGGAGGTCCTGGAATTCCCACGTGAGGCCGAGGACCTCGCGGCGGCGGCGTCCCCGGAGGGCGCGGGCGATCGTGATCGCGACGAGCGAGAGGACGCTCAGGAGGATGAAGGCCTTGAGCAGGCCGAAGGCGGCGGCTTCACTGACGAACATGACCCGCTTCGAGCTTCGAGCTTCGAGCTTCAAGCCGGAGGAACCGATCCCCCGGCCCTGGACCCGCAGACGCGAGCGCGCGCACCCTCCACCCGGGAATGCAAATCTGAATTATCATTGTATCATTTATGGGCCTTCCGCGCCACCCGGGCGGCGCGCGTCGAGCAGGCGGAAGAGGTTGCGGATCTTGAGCGTGAGGAAGTCCAGGTTGAAGGGCTTCGTGATGTAGTCGAGCGCGCCCAGGTCGAACGCCCTGAGGATGTCCGCCTCGAGGTGCCGGTCGCTGATGAAGATGAACGGGATGGCGCTCGTGTACGGGTTTTCCCGGGCCATCCGGAGGATCTCGAAACCCGAGAGCCCCGGGATCAGGACGTCGAGGATCACGAGATCGGGGCGGTGGGCCGCGATGTTCGCGAGCGCCTCTTCGCCGTTGTAGAAGTGGACGACCTCGTGCCCCGCCCGCTTCAGCTTGTGCGAGATCACGAGCACCTGCGGCTGGTCGTCGATGACGAAAATACGGGCCAAGGGAGAGTCCTTCCAATCTCATCTTATATCGGAGCCCGGGGCACCCGCCCTGCACCCTGGAAACCGGGCACGCGAAGCTTGCATCGCCCCACCTCCGGCGACACTATGGTCCGGACCCCCGGAGAGCCGCCATGCGCCGCGTCGTCGCCCTCCTCGCCCTCGTGACCGCGGCGTTCGCGCCGCCCCCCGCCGACGAGAAGGCGCCCAACTTCACCCTCGACGACATCGCGGGCCGCCGCCACACGCTCTACGATCTCCGGGAGCCCAAGGCCGTCGTCCTCCTCTTCATCGCGACGGAGTGCCCGATGGTGGCGCGGTACGCCGCCCGCCTGAACGCGGCCCATGCGGCCTTCTCGGGCCGGGGCGTCTCCTTCTTCGCCATCCACTCCAACGCGGGCGAGACCGCGGAGAGCGCCGGCGCGCACGCGAAGAAGTGGAGCCTGCCCTTCCCCGTGCTCCTCGACCCCGACCAGAAGGCCGCCGACGGCGTGAAGGTCGACACCACGCCGTGCGCGGTGGTCCTCGACGGCGAGTTCACGATCCGCTACAGGGGCGCCATCGACAACAACAAGTCCGAGGAGCGGGTGAAAGTCCGCTACCTCGCCGACGCGATCGAGTCCATCCTCGCGGGCCGCGACGTGAAGACGCCGACCACGAACGCCGTCGGATGCGCGATCCAGCGCCGCCGGGCCGCCGCGCCGGCGGGCGAGGTGACGTACGCGAACTCGGTGGCCGAGATCCTCAACCGGCGGTGCGTCTCCTGCCACCGCCCGGGCCAGGTGGCGCCCTTCCCGCTGACCACGTTCGAGAACGCGGCCCGCTGGTCGCGCGACATCCGGCGCGCCGTGCAGTCGAAAGTGATGCCGCCCTGGCTGCCCTCGAATCACGGCGCCTTCCGCGACGAGCGGTGGCTCACCGACGAGGAGATCAAGACGCTCTGCGCCTGGACCGAGGGAGGCGCCCCCGAGGGGGATCGCTCCAAGGCGCCGGCGCCCCCGAAGTTCCCCGAGGGATGGATCATGGGCGAGCCCGATCTCGTCCTTACGGCGCCCGAATACGACGTCCCGGCGAAGGGCAGCGACGAGTACCGCTGCTTCGTCCTCCCGACCGACCTTCCGGAAGACCGGTGGGTTTCGGCGGTGGAAGTCCGCCCGGGCAATTTGAGCGTCGTGCACCACATCATCGCGTACGTCGACACGAGCGGCGCGGCGGAGAAGATGGACGAGCTCGACCCCTTGCCGGGCTACCACAGCAACGGCACCGGCCCGGGGTTCATCCCCTCGGGCGAGATGAGCGGGTGGGCCCCCGGCGTCACGCCCTACGCGCTGCCCGAGGGCGTCGGCCGGCGCCTGCGCAAGGGGGCGCGGATCGTCCTCGAGGTGCACTACCACAAGAATGGACGCGTCGAGAAAGACAAGACCACGATCGGCCTCCACTTCGCCACGAAGGCGGTCCGTCATCCCTTGCTGTGGATGACCCCGATGAACGCGACCTTCACCATCCCGCCGGGGGCCAAGCGGCACAAGGTGACGGCGCGCGCGACCTTCAAGCGGGCGGCGAAGGCGATCTCGGTCTTCCCCCACATGCACCTGCTCGGACGGGAGATGACGGTGGAGGCGCAGTTCCCGGACGGGACGTCGAAGGTCCTGATCCAGGTGCCGGCGTGGGATTTCAACTGGCAGGACACCTACCACTTCAAGGAGCCGGTGCCGATCCCCGCGGGGACGAAGATCCTCGTCACGGCCTACTTCGACAACAGCCCCGAGAATCCCAACAACCCGCACGATCCCCCGAAGGCCGTCCGTTGGGGGGAGGAAACCACCGACGAGATGTGCATCGCCTTCCTGTCCTACATCCGGGACATGGGCGGCGACGACGACTAATCAAGCTCTCATTCGCACTCGCACCGCCGGCGCAACGAGTACGCCACCGGGCACGTGTCCGTCGTCTCGATGTTGTACGAGATCGGCTTGCAGTGCGCGGCCCCGCAATCCCCCGAGCAGATGTAGGTCTTCACCTGCCCGTTCGGCTTGATCGTCGCGAATCCCGAGCACGAGGAGGGACTGAGATTGGGATTGCAGACGCACTGGAACGTCCGCGATCCGTCGGGGTTCTGGAAGGTCGATTCGGTGCACTGCCCGTTGACGCCGGAGTTGCAGTCCCCCACGCATCGCGCCGTGAGCGAGTCGATCCGCTGGCCCTGGGGCCCCAGGCTCCCGCGCTCCTCGCACTCCGAGAAGCAGGAGGGCGTGTCCTTGCAGCCGGGGGCCGCGGCCGCGCTCACCGCGAAGCCGGGACCCGACCGGAGCAGGAGCAGGCCGAGGAGTCCGAACAGGACCCCCGCCGCTCCCCGAATTCCGCTGGGCGACATGGCGCCTCCCCTCCGCGTCACCGCGGGTACCGCGCAAAATGAAATTTCAGCGCGGCTTCGGCCTCCATCCGGAGCACCCGGCTCGGATGGTTTTCGGCCAACCGCCGCAGGAACGGTTCGATTTCCTTCCCGTACCGGGGCTCCAGCCCCGCGAGCGCCCGCACGGCATGGTACGCCGTGTCGTCGACGCAGTTCGGCAGGACGTCCATCAGGGCCCGGAACGAACGCTCGGACCGGAAGCGCCCGAGGCTCGTCAGCGCCGTGCGCACGAGCAGCCCCGGCCCGCCCGTCCGGGCCACCTCGATGGCCCTGTCCTCTAGACGCCGGAAATGGGTGAGGTCCGGCGCCGTAAAGAGGATCGAGGCGCGGATGAGGTCGTCGGAGGAGCCCAGGTACTCGTGCTCCATCCAGGTGGCGACATCCTCCCGCTCGCCCCCGTACCAGGTCGCCACCCCGTACATCTTCGCCCGCGTCATCGGAGTCCAGCGTCCGGGCGCGTTCCCCTCGAGGAGGACGTCGACGAGCGGCGACGATTCCACGACGCGCGCGGGCTCGAAGATCAGCACGTTCCGGGGCCGGTTCTCCTCCAACTTGTGCATGCCGGTCCGGATCGAATCGAAGAAGTCGGAGACGGCCTGCGAGGAGGTCTCGCCCGCCACCCACCCGGCGACGTCGCCCTGGCGCCGGAGCCAGAGGAGCGAGACGCCGGCCGCGATGCGGATCGCGCCCGACGGGTCCGATTTCGCCAGCGCGCGCAGGCCTTCGATCGCATCGGCGGAAACCTCGCGCCCCGCGAGGAGCGCGATGGCCCGGACGCGCACGGCCTCATCGCCGCCGTCGGTCGGAATCGACCCGGCCACTTCCGCGGCCTCCGCCGGGCCCCGGGCGAGCCTCAAGAGGCGGTCGGACGGGTCGGTCCCCGCCGGCGCGTCGAGCAGCGCGGCGTCGACCTTGTTCACCATCTCGAAACCGCGCCGGATGGACTCGGTGTCGTACCCCATCATCTCGAGGTTGAACTCGGCGCTGCGCAGCTGGGCGTCGATCTCGTAGCCGGTCGCCACCTGCCGGTGGGCCCGGCCCGTGAGCCAGTGGGGGCGGTTCACGACGTGGACGGGAAGATCTTTCCAGGTCCGGATCGTGCGCGAATTGCGGCGGAAAACGGCCGGCTCCGCCGTGGCGGGCAGGACCGACGACGCGGAGGGCTCGGCCAAACCCTCCGTTCCGGAGGTCGCGCCATCCCCCGGCGCCGGCGGGGTGATCGCGCCCTCGGCGGCTGCATTCCGCTTGTGCGCCGGAGTGGAGTCGGGGGTGGCCGATCCGTGGGCGAGAAGCCCGACGAGGAGGAGCGTGGAGCCGGCGGCGAGCACGACGTCGCCCGCGCGGACCCGGCCCGAGGCATTGGACATGGAGCCACCCCGCACGACGCCCCCTTCCCGGAGGAATTCTATCACGCTTGCGGCGCGGAAGAACGGCAAACGCACCCGACGGCCGATTACTCCCGCCGGTGCATGCGCTCCTTCTCGGTGGTGAACCAGTTCATCATGTACTCGAGCAGCTTATGGGCGCCGCGATCGAGCAGCTTGAACTGCAGGCCAATGCTCCAGGCGCGCCCGCCCCGCGAGGCCGTGCGGCGGCTCCAGACCACTTCCGCGGTCGTCTGGAGCATGTCGGAAAATCGGTTGAGGTGGAGGAGGAACCCCACGCGGGACCCGGGGTCGAGGAGTTCCGTGCACACGACCTGCGCGCCGGAGAGGCTCAGGTCGACCAGGCGGAAGGCGAGATTGAGCGGCTTCGCCGACGAACCGTAGGGCGTTTCGCGTGTGACGCTGACGAAATAATCGTCCACCGGAAAACGCTCCCGCCGCCGCCGGGGGTTTCCGTTGCTCGACAGGAAAGCCGCGGGAGTCTTGGGTTCCGCCGGCTCCGGACCCTGGAAGAACCAGGAGCAGGTCGCCATGGGGGTGTAAATCTCGTCGAACTTGACCCCCACCACGTGCATCTCCGCGTCGATGACCCTTCGCGTGTCGCACCACGTGACATTGCCCCGGGCGTGGAAAATTCCGCCCGTGGAGGGATCCTTGATCTGGACGCTCAGCGGGCATGGCGGCCGGAGCGGGTCGGTCGAGATGAACTGGATGCCGCCCCAGCCGATGTCGCGGAGTTCGATCGCGAGGTTCTGGCGCAGCCCGGTATGGCCGCGCGTTTCCGTGACATGGGTGCAGGTGACGACGAACCCCGCTCCTCCCCGGCGCGCGCGCCGGCGCGTGTCGGCCTTGCGCCCCGGAGGAAGCGCGGGCTTCTCCGGCGTCGCCCGCCGCTCGGGCAGCACGCGCCGCTCCGGCGGCGGCGGGGGCGGAGACGGCGGTGGCGGCGGCCAAAGCGGCGTTTCGTGCATGGCGGAACCTGCGGGGCTCCCGAATAGGGAGAACAATCCTACCAGAAATCGCGCCGGCAATTCGACCGCGTGAATAGTGGAACTTCCCGGCCGCCCCCCGCGTCAAAGGGGCGAATACCCGAGGAGGCGGCGATGAAACGGATTGCGATGACCGTCCTGGCGATCGTGGCTTTGGCCCCCGCCCTGAAGCGAAGCGAAGCGCATGCTTCAGGGCCCGCGGAGCTCCCCTGCCGCATCATCATCGACGATGACCGGCTCCCCGGCGGGGTGCCGCGGCCGCTCGCGATCACCCACAAGTCGTTCCGGGTGGAGGCGAAGGTCCGCGACCAGGTGGCCGAGGTGGTGGTCACCCCCGTTTTCCGCAATCCCAATCCCTACCCGGTCGAGGGGACGTACTTCCTGTCGCTCCCGGCCAACGCCCAGGTGCGCGAGTTCACGATGAAGGTCGGCGACCGCATCGTGGCGGCCGAGCTGCTCGACGCCGCGAAGGCGCGGGCGATCTACGAATCGATCGTCCGGCGCCAGCGCGACCCCGCCCTGCTCGAGCTGACGGGCACGCGGATGCTCAAGGCGTCGATCTTCCCCATCGCCCCCGGCGCCGAGGTGCAGGTCTCCGTGACGTACACCGCGCTCCTCCCGAGCGACGGCGGCCTGGTCTCCCTGGAACTCCCCTTCTCGAACCAGTTCGGCGGGCTGGAGCCCGTGCCACAGGTGTCGGTCCGGGTTTCTGTGGAGTCGAAGGTCGGCCTCCGGGCCTTTTATTCCCCCACGCACGACGTGGAGATCCGCCGGCCCGACGACCACCACGCGGAGATTTCCTATGAAGCGCGGGACTACGACGTCCGGCGGGCGTTCCGGCTCCACTGGTCGGCGGCGGGCGGCGACGTCGGCGTCGCGCTCCTGACCTGGCGCCGCGGGAGCGAGGACGGGTACTTCGCCTTCCTCGCCTCTCCCTCCATCGCGGCCGGCAGGGACAAGGTCGTCCCCCGCGACGTGATCTTCGTCCTCGACCGGTCGGGCTCGATGGCCGGAGAGAAGATGCAGCAGGGCCGCGAGGCGCTCCGGATGGGGATCGATTCGCTCTCCGAGGGGGACCGGTTCGGGATCGTCGATTTCGCGTCGGAGGCCGAGGCGTTCCGGCCCGAGCTGGCGGCCGCGACGAAGGAAAACCGGGCGCAGGCGCGCGAGTACGCGGCGGCGCTCAAGGCGGCGGGATCGACGAACATCAACGACGCGCTCCTCAAGGCGCTCGACCTAGTCCGGCCCGACGCGGGACGGCTGCCGATGGTCCTCTTCCTGACGGACGGGCTCCCGACGGTCGGCGAAATGAGGTTCGACAAGATCCTCGAAAACGTGCGCGCGAAGGACGCGCGTCCGCGGATCTTCGTCTTCGGCGTCGGCAACGACGTGAACACCCAGTTCCTCGACCGACTCGCCGAGGAGGGACGCGGGGCGCGGGACTACGTCGCGCCGGAAGAGAAGATCGAGGGCAAGGTGAGCTCCCTGCTCGAGAAGATCTCCAACCCCGTCCTGGCCGGGATCACCGTCGACTTCGGCGAAGGCGGCGCGCGCGACGCGTACCCCCGTACGCCCCCGGATCTCTTCAAGGGGAGCCAGCTCGCGATCTTCGGCCGCTATCGCGGCACGGGTCCCGCGAAAATCACGGTGAAGGGCCGGGCCGGCGACGAGATCCGCGAATACGTCTACGAGGTCAACTTCCCCGCGGAGGATTCGAAGAACGACTCCGTTCCGAGGCTCTGGGCGGCGCGCAAGGTCGCGTACCTCGTGGACTCGGTGCGCCTCGGCGGCGGGCCGCCGCCGAAGGAGGTTCTCGACGAGATCGTGGCCCTGAGCCGTCGCCACGGGATCGTGACGCCGTACACGTCGTTCCTCATCACCGAGGAGGGCGCGGTCCAGACGCGGGGCGCGGCGGAGCGCGGCCTGAAATTCCTCTCCGAAGACGCGAGGGCGTCGGGCGGCGCCGCGGCCCCGCCGCCAGCCCCCGCCGGCGCCATGAAGGACCAGGAGGCGAGCGAAACGCTCTCACGGGATCGCGACGGCCGGTCCGCCGACGATCTCGACAAGGCCGAGAAGAAGACCCGGCTCCGGCTGGGAGGCCGCGGCGTGGCCGTGAAGCGCGCGGGCGCCAAGACGTTCTTCCTCAAGGACGGCGTGTGGACGGATTCGGAGGTCGAGCCCGCCGACGCGGCGCGCGCGACGGCGATCAAGTTCCTCTCGGACGAGCACCTCGCCCTCGCCGCGTCCGATTCCGGGCTGGCGAAATGCCTCTCGATCGGCGAACGCGTGGTGATCGCGTGGGACGGGAAGGTGTATCGAGTCGAGCCCTAAATCAGCTGCGAGCTTCGAGCTTCAAGCAGCTCCAAGCTTGTGGCGGCTCGAAGCTCGCCGCTTGAAGCTCGGAGCTTGGAATCTGTTGTGATTCGAAGTAACACCGCTATAATACGCCCCGTCTTAGACCCATAAACCGGGGCGTTTTCGTGATCGATCCCCTGATACCGCGCGGGTTCCTTCCACAGGATGCCCCTTCCCCGGCACCGGCGCCGACCCCCGCGGTCTCAACCTCCACGTCGACCGGAACCCCGGGCCAGACGGGGGCCCAGAACGCCCCGCCCGCCTGGACCACCTTCCTCCCGCTCATCATCATCTTCGGGCTCTTCTACATGCTCCTCATCCGCCCCCAGAAGAAGCAGCAGAAGGAGCGGGAGCTGATGATCAACAACCTGAAGAAGAACGATCACGTCGTCACGACGGGCGGCATCCGGGCGGTGGTCGACCGGATCAAGGACAACGACATCTACCTGCGGGTCGACGAGAAGTCCGACGTGCGGCTTCGCGTCGTCCGCAGCGCGATCGCGGCGGTCGAGAAGGTCGCCGGGTCCGCGGAGTCGAACGGGTCGGAGGCGCCTCCCGAGAAATCCAGGAAGTAGGATTCGAGCGCCCCCCAGCTAGGGAACGGAAGGAACCATGCAGGAGTCCAAGACCCAGCTCATCATCATCCTGATCTGCGTCCTGGTCGCGGGCCTGATCCTCTCGCCCAAGAAACCCCAGTGGGTGGAGAACGTCCTCGACAAGCCCCAGATCGAGAAGGGCATCGACCTCGCGGGCGGCGCCGAACTGCGCTACCGCGCCCTCTGGCCGGACGGCTACACCGAGAACAAGACCGCGGAACTTCAGAAGATCCAGCACGTCCTCGAGAACCGCTTCCGGCAGACGCGCGGCGCGCTCCTCGAGCCCCGCATCACCCCCGCCGGCGAGGACCAGATCATCCTCCAGATGCCCGGCATCGACCGCGACAAGCTCGACGACTACAAGCGCCTCGTCACGAAAATCGGCCACCTCGAACTGAAAGAGGGCGCCTCCAAGGAGATCTACGACGAGTTCAACGCGACGGGCATCACGCCCTCGGGCTACGACAAGTACCCGCAGGGAGAGCACGGCGCCAGCCGCGAGGTCTATCCCTTCATCAAGGACTGGCTGCTCACGAAGCACGACCCGGTCATCACCGGCGACGAGGTGAGCGACGCGCGGCCCGAAGCCGACCTGCTGAAAGGCAAGAGCTGGGTCGTCAGGTTCGACCTGAAAGACCTCGGGGCGAAGAAGTTTGACGATGCGGCGGGAAGGCTCTTCGGCCAGACGCCCCACGGGGCCATCGCGATCATCCTCGACGGCAACCCCATCTCCGTGCCGGCCGTCCAAACCGGCAAATTCGGCGGGACCGGAGTGATCTCGGGCGGGTTCACCCAGGAAAGCGCGCGCGAGCTCGCGATCGTCCTGAAGAGCGGCAGCCTCCCCGTGCCCATCGGGCGCGTCCTCGAGAACAAGATGACGAAGGCGGGCGAGCCCGAGGCCGAGAACTTCGTCGGCCCGTCGCTCGGGCAGGACTCCATCCAGCGCGGCATCTGGGCCTGCGCGATCTCGCTGATCGGCGTCGCCCTCTTCATGTTGATCTACTACCGCGCGGGCGGAGTCATCGCCGTCGCCGGCCTCGTCATCAACCTCCTCTTCCTCCTCGGCCTGATGGCCCTCTTCCACGCGACCCTGACGCTGCCCGGCCTCGCGGGCCTCGTGCTGACGATCGGCATGGCGCTCGACGCGAACATCCTCATCCTCGAACGCATTCGCGAAGAAACGGAGCGCGGCAAGACCGTGATGCAGGCGATGGAGGCGGGCTACCACCGCGCCTTCTCGACCATCATGGACTCCAACCTGACCACCCTCGTGGCCGCCGTCGTCATGTACTACTTCGGGACCGGCGCCATCCAGGGCTTCGCCGTGACGCTCTCGCTCGGCATCCTGACGACGCTCGTCTCCGTGCTCTGGTGCTGCAAGGTCTTCCAGCGCATCTTCGTGCAGAACGGGACCATCCAGCACTGGAAGTTCCGCCAGATGCTCAAGACGCCCAAAGTCGATTTCGTGAAGCTCGCCCTCCCCGCGACCCTGATATCCCTGGCCCTCATGATCGGGAGCGTCGTCGTCTTCGTCGGCCGGGGGGACACCCAGTTCGGCATCGACCTCAAGGGCGGGTCGATGGTGCACTTCGCCTTCGCTTCGCCCCAGGAAATCGACCAGATCCGGAAGACCGTGGCGGGGATCCAGACCAACGCCGACGGCCGCCAGACGGAGAAGTACCCCGACGCGGAAATCCAGACGGTCGCCCAGGCGGGACAGGGGTTGAAGTCGGTCGCGGGCATCGCGATGACGCAGTCCCTGGAATTCCAGCTGCGGACCGTTTCGTCGGACCTCGACGCGCTGAAGAAGGACCTCCAGGACGCTTTCAAGGGGGCGCTTTCGCACGAGCCGTTCGAGATCATCGCGGAGGTCCCCCCCAACGACCGCGATTTCGACGGGCGGGGCCGCGGCGCCGGGATGTACCTCTACTTCCGCGACTCGAAGGACTTCGCGCTCGAGAAGGTCGACGCCTCCCTCGCCGACGGGCTCAGGGACCTGCTCGAGAGGGATTCCACGGGCCGCCCCTTCTTCTCGCTTTCGAGCGAGCCGGACGCGACCCCCGGGCTGAAGAAGGCCCTCTTTCTCATCTCCAGGAAGGACGCGGCCCGGCTGATCGAGGTGAAGGAGAAGATCAGGACGCTCGGCAAGTCGGGCGCGATCCCGCTGACGAGCGACCCCTTCGTCGCCTCCGAGAAGGTGCACGCGTCGGTGGCCGCCGAGCTGCAGAACAGCGCCGCCTGGTCGATGATCTGGGCCTGGATCCTCATCATCGTGTACGTGGCGTTCCGGTTCAGCAAGATCGCCTTCGGCGTGGCGGCCGTCCTCGCGCTGATCCACGACGCGGTCATCGCGGTGGGCTTCACTTCGCTCGCGGGCCTGATCGTCCCGAAGAGCTGGGGCCTCAGCTTCGAGATGAACATGAACACGGTGGCCGCGATCCTCACGATCATCGGCTACTCGGTCAACGACACGATCGTCACGTTCGACCGGATGCGCGAGAACTTCGGGCTGATGAAGAAGGATTCCTTCAAGGACATCATCAACGCGAGCGTCAACCAGACGCTGTCGCGGACGATCCTGACCGCGTTCACCGTCTGGGTCACCTGCATGGTGCTCTACTTCTTCACGATGACCTCGGGCGGCGGCATCGCGTCGTTCGCCTTCCCGATGCTGATGGGCGTGATCGTCGGCTCGTACTCGACGGTTTACATCGCCGCGCCGATCCTGATCTGGTGGTTCCGGGGCCAGAAGCCGGTCTCGGCCTAACACACAGTTCTCGGACTTCAGACCTCAGACTTCAGAAGGACTAAAGACTTCTGAAGTCTGCAGTCTGAAGTCTGTCTCAGAATCAGGTGAAGGTTTCCCGCCTTCGATGCCGATACACCCCCGGACGCCGTAGTTTTCAAAGAGGGGGACAATCATGACCACCAAGGTGAAAATCGCCGTTGCCGCCGTCATCGTGGCCGCCATCGGGGCCGTCGTCGGCTACGACCTGATGCAGGGGAAGAACCGCACGTCCGCCGCGACCGAATCGGCCGCACGCGACGACTCCGGCCTGACGCTCGTCCGCGACAGCTCCACGCCCGGGACGACCGGCACGGAAACTCCGCCGAACGCCGCGGCCGTGATCGGCGAGGCCGATCGGCGCGAGTCCGGAACGGTGGCCGCTCCGCCTCCCCAGTCCGACCGGACCGTCACCCCGATCCCCGCCCCGGCGCCGCCTCCGGCCAACCCGGCTCCGGCGACCGAGGAGTACGTCGTCCAGGCGGGCGAGACCCTCGCGGCCATCGCGGAGAAGAAATACGGCGACCCGAACAAGTGGACGGTCATCGCGAAGGCCAATCCGACCGTGAACCCCAACCGCATGAAGGTCGGCGCGAAGCTCGTGCTCCCGAACGCGGCGGCGACGCCCGCCCCGGCGACCGAGGTCGCGGCGACGCGCACGGAGCCCGACCCCGCCCCCGCGGACGGTTCGCCCCGCACGTACACGATCCAGGTGGGCGACTCGCTCTCCAAGATCGCGAAGAAGTTCTACGGCACGACCACGGCCGTCGCGAAGATCCGCGAAGCGAACGCCGAGGCGCTCCAGGACCTCGACTTCCTCGCCGTCGGCCTGAAGCTCGTCCTGCCCGAGATGCCGGCCAAGGCGCCCGCGACGGTGACGACGGGCGAGCCGGGCACGGAGCATACGACGGCCAAGGTCGACCCCCAGGTGCCCACCGGCCGGACGCATACGGTCGCGCGCGGCGAGAGCCTCTGGAAGATCGCGGAGAAGTACCACGGCGGCCAGGGCGTCCTCGCCTACATGGACAAGCTCGTCTCGGCCAATCCTGACAAGCTGGCCTCGAAGAACACCACGCTCCACGTGGGTTGGGCCCTCGCCATCCCGAACGTTGAATAACCCCGGCGAACCCCGCCGACCAAGGGCCTCCCGCGAGGGGGGCCCTTTTTCATTGGTCCGAAGTCCGAGGTCCATCCCTTATCATCAGGGAATGGTCGTCCGTTTCCTGTGCCCGTCCTGTTCCTACGACGCCCCCGTTCCTGAGGAATACGGCGGAGCCACGCTCAAGTGCCCCCAGTGCGGCGCGTCGTCGATCGCCGGGTCCGGCGGCGGCAACGGCGACGCCCCCACCCGCCCCTGCCCGTTCTGCGCGGAGCCCGTCCGCCTCGCCGCGCGCAAGTGCCGCCACTGCGGCGAGATCCTCGACCGCAACCTTGCGATCGCCAAGCAGCAGGAGCGGATGAAGGAGATCGAGCGGCGGCAGGCCTTGCTCGTCACGGAACTTCCCGGATCGCGCGCCGCCTTCATCTGCGGCGTGCTCTCGATCCTCTCCGCGCCCGGCGTCTTCGTCGGCGTGGCCCTCGGGAGCGTCGCGATGCTCCTCGGGGCCTCCTCGATCAAGGAGGCGCCGCGCCATCCCGGCCTCCCCGGCGGACAGCGCGCGCGCCGAGCGATCCTGCTGGGGGCGCTCGGCGTCGTCACGAGCCTCCTCATCTTCGCGATGCTGCTGCCCCGCCTCGGCCGCGCCCTGGCGGACTGAGGACGGATGCTCTTCCTCCCCTTCGACCGGAAGATCAACGATCGCGTCCCCTGGGTGATCTGGGGGCTCATGGCGGTCAACGTGGCCGTTTTCATCCTCGTGAACTGGTTCCATTCCCCCGGGCGGCTCCCCAGCATATTCCTGAATCACGGGGCGATCCCGGCCGAGCTCCACGGCTCCGCCTGGGTCACCCACCTCTTCCTCCACGCGAACGAAGGGCACCTGCTCGGCAACATGGCCTTCCTGCTGCTTTTCGGGATGAACGTGGAGCGCAAGATCGGCCCGGCGGCGACGCTGGCGATCTACCTCGTCTCGGGATTCGCGGCCCTCGCGGCCTTCGCGTATTTCAATCCCCTGTTCCGCCAGCCGCTCATCGGAGCGTCGGGCGCGATCTCCGGCGTCGTCGGCATGTACCTGGTCCTCTTCCGGCGGCGGGTCGTCGACGTCCTCTGGTGGGCGTTCGTCGTCGCGGGGATCGTACGCCTGCCCGCCCTCTTCGTGGCGACGTTCTGGTTCGCCCTCGAAGTGCTCCAGGCGGTTCTCTTCAACAAGTACGCCGAGGTGGCCCACTGGGCGCATGTCGGCGGATTCGCGGCGGGGTACTTGATCGTGCTGGCGGGGCGAAAGATCCTCCCCTCCCATTCCGAGATCTACGCTTCGGTCGACGAGGCTCCCCGGAAAGCCGACCGCTTCGAGGAGAAGGCGTACATTCCCGAGGCTCCGGCGGCGCCCAAGTCGGATGGATTCCGCCTGGTCGCCAGGGAGTGGAAGCCGCTGACCTCGGGGATTCGGCGGATCGTCGACGGCGTCCTCCCGGGGTCCGGGGCATTCGCGACCGCCTCGCGGATCGCGGCCGGGCTCGCGCCGCCGCAGGCGGAGGATCTTCGCTCGCGCCTCGAGCGCGCGGGATTTCCGGTCCTGATCCAGCCGCAGGAGCGCGAAGTCCCCTCGGCGCCGCTGGTCTTCATCGACGCGCTGTCGACGGATCCCGGAGGGCTCGTCGCGCGCGACGCGGTGAGCGCGCGGCGCGTCATCGAGCCCGGCTCGGTGATCCGCATCCAGAAGGGGTCGACGCGGGGCGGCGTGCCGATTCTGGACATCGTGACGCGCGACCCGTGGAGGCGGTACCGGCTCAGCGGGGCGACGTCGGCGGTCCCGCTCGCGGAGACGATTCGAATCCTGCGAGCCTCATTTCCCAAGCTGCCGGGGTTGGAAGACGGGCCGGTGGGATTCGAGAAGCTGTCGGACCTGGACGAGTACTTCGGCTGGGAGTTGCAGGTGGCCGGATCGGGCGCGAAGGCTCAGGCCTGAAGCTTCGGGTCGGGCGCCGGATGCGGGGTCTTGCCGTTCCCATTCCCGTGTCCATTGCCGTTGCCGTTGCCGCCCGCGGGCGCCTTGAGCTTCGACTTCTTCTTCTGTTCCTCTTCCTTGGCGACGTTGATGCTGAGGTTGAGCGCCTCGATCTCGCAGACCATGTGATAGATCCGCTCGTTCACGTCGTCCGCCTCGTCCTGGAGCTTCATGTACTTCTGGATGAGGACGAGCTTCCGCGCCTCGAGTTCCTTGACCTTGCTGGCTTCTTCCATTTCCATGTCCGCCCCCCTTCCCCGGATTTATCGTATCACACGCCCGTTGGCGGGGCGAATTTGAGCCCCGTTCCGCTTCCGGCGAAGGGTCTACATCGTCTTATAGCCCAGCCCTTTAGAGTTGCCACCTGAATTAGGAGCCCGCGATTTCGTTTTCTCACGCCGCCGGGCGGCGCGCGCGGGCTTCGCAGCCGTAGATCGCGCACCCGCCGAAGTACTTCCAGCAATCGGCGTGGTGCGGCGTGGCGCACTTCGGGCAATTCCGGGCGGCGGCCTCGACGCGATGTCCGCACACCGGGCAGGTCGAGCCCGCCGTCGTTTCGACCGCCGCGAGAACCACGCCCGCGACCCGCTCCGCGCCGCGCGCCTTCTTCAGGATTTCGATCGCGAGCTGGATCATCTCGTCGAGGCGACCGGAATCGCCCGCGAGCATGCGGGAGATGCGCACCGTGATGCCTTCCGGCCCGACGTCGACCGTGATCCGGTTGAGCCCCGCCCACGAGCGGTAGGTGGCGAGACGGCCCATGCGGCGCCGCACTTCACCGTCGAGAACCTCGCGCGCCCAGGCGGCATCAGAAGCCTCCACCCAGTAGACGCGGTCGAACATCGCGTCGCCGATCTCGACGTCGCCGCTTCCGAGGAGTCGGCGGAGCGAGGAGGACAACCCTTCCGGCATCACGCGAAGGCGGCGGGACGAGCGCCACTCCAGCCGGACCCGCGTCCAGGGACTCCGGCCCGAGTGGCACTCGACGCGGCCCCGGACGCCCTCCGGATGGATGTCGAACGCCGGATCGGTGAGGAAAACGCCTCCGCGGACCCGGCTGTCCCACCGCGTCGCGACGGAAGAGAGCGTGTTCATCCAGGTCCTCCTCCGGTACTCCATGCCGAAGACGATCGCGAGGACGAACCCAAGAATGACGAAGCAACCCGAGGAGTCGTTGCGGGAAAGGAAGGCGAGCAAGTTCACGGATCAGGCGAAGGTACGGGAGAGGTCCTCTTCCGAATGCTTCTGGCCGTCGTACACGAGGAGCTTGAGCTGGTCCTCGAGGACGGTCTCCAGGTTCACCGGGCGCTGCCAGATCCGTTGGAGGTTGCGGAGCGCGTCGCGCGCCTCCTCGAGATCGAGGTCGAAGCCCTCGTGGGCGTGGATGAGGAGGAGCTCCGACCGGTTGCGGAAATTGCCGTCCACCACCTGCAGGAGCGGGTGGCCCATGTTCGTGAGCCGGAAGAGAAGCGTGCGCTTCACCGTCTCGAAGTCGCGCTCGCTGATCTCGTACCGGTTGGATTGCGCGTTGTGGCGGTAGACGAAGAGATTCTGGTCCTCGCAGAACTCCTTCGTGAGGAAGTCGTCGATGAAGGTGAGGTCGTTGTAGATCCGGCGGACCTCGAAGATCTTTTCGCGCCCGAGCCCCAGGTTGAGGTCCCACATCCGCTTGCGCGCCAGGTCGTCGCACTCGTCGTACTCCCGGCCGAACCGCCCCCGGTTCCAGCGGTCCTCGATGTCGCGCCAGAGCTCGACGCCGAGCTTGTACGGGTTGAGCGCGCCGGGCTGGGTGCCGAGCGTCGCCGAGTGGTGGTCCGCGAAGTCCACGACCTCCGCGGGGTCGAGCGCCTTCTCCGTCATGATCTTCGCGTGCCAGTAGGTCGCCCACCCCTCGTTCATGATCTTGGTCAGCGCCTGCGGGGCGATGTAGTAGGACTCCTCGCGGACGATCGAGAGGATGTCCCGCTGCCAGTTCTCGATGGGAGCGTGCTCGATGAGGAAGGCGAGCACATCCTTCTCCGGCCGCTCGGGGAACCGCTTCGCGGCCTTGGCCCGGTCCACGTTCCGCTTGCGCTGGGCCTCGAGGTAGTCGGGCGGGTTGATGTAGCGGTCCATGTAATCATGATCCGCCCTCAGCCGGTGGACGGCCGCGGGGTCCTCCGGCTCCGAGAAGTCGTACCGCGTCCGGCGGCGCGTCGGCGAGTAGACGGAGTGATAGTCGATGAGCCACTCGAGCGAGAGCGCCGCGTCGAGGAACTCCTCCACCGTCCGCTCCCCGTGCCGCTCGAGGTAGCGCCGGATGCGCGTCCCGTGGTTCGCCATCTCGTCGATCATGCGCCGGTGGGTCTGCGAGAACCACATGTTGTTCTTGAAGAAGTCGGAGTGGCCGTAGACGTGGGCGATCACCATCTTCTGGTCGACGCGCGCGTTCGACTTCATCAGGTAGGCGTAGCACGGGTCGTTGTTGATGACGAGCTCGTAGATCTTGGAGAGTCCGTAGGTGTACCCCTTGGCGAGTTCCTCGTACCCCATCCCGAAGCGCCAGTGCGGATAGCGCGTCGGAAATCCCCCGTACGCGGCGATCTCGTTCAGCTCGTCGTGGGCGACGAGCTCGAAGACGGTGCGTATCGGGTCGAGGCCGAACGCCCGCGCGGCCTCCAGGATCTCTTCCTGGACGATCCGGAGCGGCTCCTTGCCGTTGCGGTGCACCGACTTTTTCGCCGCCATAGTCATTGCCTGCGGAGCTTTGAACCCTTGCAGCTCACCCGGCGCCAGGGCTCATTTACCTCGTCCCAGGAACTCCTTGATGCTGTCATAGATCCCCGCCTTGTCGCGGATCTCGCTCGTGATGACCTGGGGCGAGTCGGGGAACGCGCCGTCGAGGTCCTTCTTGAACTGGCCGCTGCCGTAGGCGCTCTTCACCTGCCCGTAGCAGAAGACGTTAACGCGCGGCAGGACCGCCTCCTGGAGGAGATCGACGCACTTCTTCGTGTCCTCGCTCCCCCAGTTGTCCCCGTCGGAGAAATGGAACGGGTAGATGTTCCACTCCGAGGGGTTGAAGCTCTTCTTGATGAGCTCGTCGCAGACGAGGTAGGCCGAGCTGATCTTCGTCCCGCCCGATTCCTTGATCGAGTAGAACGTGTCGCGGTCCACCTCCTTGGCCGAGGCGTCGTGGACGATGTACCGCGTCTCGACTTTCTTGTACTGCGACCTCAGCCACGTGTCGATCCAGAATGCTTCCGTCCGGACGATCTCCTTCTGCTCGTCGCCCATCGAGCCCGAGACGTCCATCATGTAGATCACGACCGCGTTGTTCTGGGGCACCTGGCGCGGCTTGCGCGACCGGTACCGGCGGTCTTCGCGGATCGGCACGATCATCGGCGCCGCGGGATCGTAGATCCCCATCGCCATGGAGCGCTTGAGGGCCTCGCGGTAGGTCCGCTTGAAATGGCGGAGCGATTCCGGTCCCGCCCGGGCGACGCCGGTGTATCGGTCGCGGTCCGCCCACAGCGTGCTCTGGCCGCGGGGCTTGATCCGCGGCAGCTCCAGCTCCTCGCCGAGGATCTGGGCGAGCTCCTCGATGGTGACGTCGACCTCCAGCAGGTGCTGGCCCGGGGTGTCGCCCGCGCCGCGGCCGCCGGGATCCTGCTCCCCCGCCGCGATGGGGGTGCCGGGCTCGCCTTCGCCCTGCCCCACGCCGGTGCGGTCGTTCTTGCCGAACCGGAAGGTCGGGATGCGCAGGCTCGGGAGGGGGATCGAGACGGCGTACTTGCCGCGCTTCCCGATCATCTCGCCGTGGGTGATGTACTTCCGGAGGTCCTTGCGGATCTGACCCTTGATGATCTCTCGGAAGCGGGCGAAGTCCTTCTCGATCCTCTTGACCATGATTGGAAGCCGACGTCTACCGCTTGCCGTTCACCGTCACGTTCACCGTTTGATGTTCACCGTTCCGAACGGCCGACGGCAAACGGCCAACGCAACGGCAATCGGTTCACGGCCAACGTCCTCTACTCCTTGGAAGATCCCCGCGCGAAAATCGAGGCCACGAACGACAGCACGTCGGCCGAGCAGGTGTGGCAGTAGCCGTAGCTCTTGATGAGCCGGCTCTTCACGATGTCGATCTTCTCCTGCGTGTCCTTGTCCACGACGCCCGAGACGAGGCTCGAGAGCTTGATGGTGTCCTTCTGGTCCTCGAAGAGCTTCAGCTCGAGGGCCTTCTGGAGCCGCTCGTTCGACTTGTAGTGGAACTTCTTCCCCTCGACGGCGAGGGCGCCGATGTAGTTCATGATCTCGCGGCGGAAGTCGTCCTTGCGGCTCTCGGAGATGTCGATCTTCTCCTCGATCGAGCGCATGAGCCGCTCGTCGGGCTCCTCGTCCTGGCCCGTGTACTTGTTCTTCACCTTCTGCTTCTGCGTGTACGCCTTGACGTTGTCGATGTAGTTGCTGAAGAGCCGGCTAATCGCATCCTCGTCGGCGCAGATGGCGCGCTGGACCTCGTTCTTGACGATGTCCTCGTACTCGCTCTTCGCGTCCGCCAGGAGCTCCTTGAACCGCTTCTTCTGCTCCTCGCTCGAGATGAGCGAATGGTGCAGCAGCCCCTCCTCGAGCTCGTTGAGGACGCGGAACGGGTTGACGCATCCCGCCTCGTCGACCTTGACCAGCGCGTTCGAGATCTTGTCCTGGATGTAGCGGGGCGAGATGCCCTCGAGCCCCTCGCGCCGCGCCTCCTCGCGCAGCTCCTTGATGTTGTCCTCGGTGTACCCGGGGAGCGTCTTCCCGTTGTAGAGCTTCAGCTTCTGGAGGAGCGTCAGGTTGGCCTTCTTGGGCTCCTCGAGGCGCGTGAGGACGGCCCACATCGCGGCGATCTCGAGCGTGTGGGGCGCGATGTGCTTGCCGCGGACGCGCTCCAGGTTGTAGTCGCGCTGGTAGATCTTGATCTCGTTGTCGAGCTTCAGGTTGTACGGGATGTCGATCTTCAGCGTCCGGTCGCGGAACGCCTCCATGAGCTCGTTGCTCTGGAGCCGCTTGTACTCGGGCTCGTTCGTGTGGCCGATGATGACCTCGTCGATGTCGGTCTGCGCGAACTTCTTGGGCTTGATGGCGTGCTCCTGGCTCGCGCCGAGGAGGTCGTAGAGGAACGCGACGTCGAGCTTCAGGACCTCGATGAACTCGATGAGGCCGCGGTTCGCGACGTTGAACTCGCCGTCGAAGTTGAAGGCGCGGGGATCGGAGTCCGACCCGAACTCCGCGATCTTCCGGTAGTTGATGTCGCCGGTGAGCTCGGTCGAGTCCTGGTTCTTCTCGTCCTTGGGCTGGAACGTGCCGATGCCCACCCTGTCCTTTTCGGAGAGGATGAGGCGGCGCACCTTGGTGTGGCGCATCGTCTCCTTCCAGTCCCCGCGCGATTTCTTCATCCAGTCGGTGTAGTTCTTCCGGCACGAGGGGCAGAGCTCGCCCCCGGTGCGGATGTCGTACGAGCCCGCCGGGAGCGCCTTGTTGAGCTCCTTGAGAATGCTGTCGCGCACCTCGACCGGCACGAGGCGCAGCGGCTCCTCGTGCATGGGGCAGTCATTCCACGTCTCGGGGTTGCCCTCGTCCTGCCAGGCGAACGTGTAGATGGCGCCGTCCTTGGTGCGCGAGTAGGCCTCGAGGCCCTTCTTGAGGAGTCGGACGATCGTGCTCTTGGAGCTCCCGACCGGGCCGTGGAGGAGGATGATGCGCCGCTCGGTGCCGTACCCGTGGGCCGCCGACTTCAGCGCGTTCACGAGGTGCATCAGCGATTCCTCGAGGCCGAAGATGGAGTCCCGGCCGCCGCCCATGGGGTCGCGGAAGAAGTGGTAGCGGAGGAAGTCCTCGCGGTTCTCGACGTACTCCTCGCACCCGTAGGAGAGGATCATGTCGTAGACGCGCTGGAAGGCGTTGCGGCCGACGCGGGGGTTTTCCGCGACGATCTTGAGGTAGTCGTCGAAGGACCCCTCCCAGTGCAGTTCCTGGTAGGTCCGACGGTCGAGGCCCTTGTCGATCGTCCCCAGCAGCTTCGAAATGAGTTCCTGTCCCATGCGGAATGCCCTCCTGACGTCCGGTCCTGCGACACCAGGGCCATCGGAATTCGTGGAGAAGAAAAGAACGGTGTGGCGGCCCACCCCCCCTTTCCGCGGTTCCGGGGCCGCCGCGCGCCAACTCCTCGCGAGGCCCCGGGGGCGCCTTGCGCGCGCCCGCATGATTATTATAGTCCTCCGTCCGGAGTTATTTCAAAAATCCGGCCGGTCTCACGCTTTCCCCTTCATGTCGGCCAGCGCTTCGTCGAGCGAGGCCGTGTAGAGGTACTCGCGCCGGGTGGACTTGAGGCCGCCCTGCTTGGGGCGCGCCGCGGGAAGCCGCATCTCCTCGCTGGTGACGGGACGGATCCGGGCTTCGCCCAGTCCGTACGCTCGAGCCACTCGCCGGGCGAAATCGATCCGCGTGAGGACCTCGGGTCCCGCGACGTGGTGAATGCCGGTCCATTTCTTGCGCATCGCGACTTCCGAGATGACCAGGCTCTGCGCGTACGTCGGACTCCCCGACTGGTCGGAGAAGGCCTTCACCTCGCCGCCGGCGCGCAGGGTGTCGCGCACGAAGTTATGGAAGTTCCGGGAGTCGGGATCGTCGCTGTAGACCATCGAGGTGCGCAGCACGGCGCACTTGTCGCCCGCGGCCCGCTCCGCCTCGAGCTTGATCCGTCCGTAGACGCTGATCGGATCGGGCGGATCGTCCTCGCCGTAGGGTCCGACCTTGCCCGAGAAGACATAGTCGGTCGAGAAAAAGATGACGTGCGCGCCGATCGCCTCCGCGGCCTCGCGCACCGCCACGGTTCCGTCCACGCATATTCGACGCGCCTCCGCCTCGTGCGTCTCGCACCAATCGACGGCGGTGACTCCGCCGGGAACGAAAATCCCCTCGGGGCGGACCTCCCGGATGAGCTTGCCGACCGCCTGGGTGTCGGCGAGATCGAGGGGCAACAGGCCGCCCTTCGCGCGCTTGTGACCGGTGCCGACGGTCTCGGGGCCGAGATGACGACGGAGCGCCTTTCCGACCTGCCCGCTCGCGCCGATCACGAGATATTTCATGAGGCGGGACTCTCCTCGGTAGGGGTGCGGTGGATCCCTATCAGGAACGCCAGGTGCGTCAGGAAGATCCCCCCGCCGGCGTAATGTTCGGTGAGCGAGAGCACGGCGAGCGTGACGATGCCCGCGAGGATGGTGTCGCGTAACGGGCCGGCGCATCCGACATTTCGCGCCACGAGGATCCAGAAGGCGATCATCACGCCCAGTCCTACCAGGCCACCCTCCGCCATCCAGTGAAGGTACGAATTGTGGGCGTGGCGGTCATCGTTCTCGACTCGCGCGGAAGTCGCGATTCTTCCAATCCCGATCGACGTGTACGAGAGGTCTCGATCGTTGAATCGACCGAATCCGATGCCGACGACGGGACTCGATTGGACATGTCCCCACGCCCGGCTCCACACTTCCCGGCGGAATTCGTCGCGGTCGCCTTCGATCATGCGCTGGAAGCGCGGCCAGAGGAGGCCCCCGCCGGCGAGGAGGGCGACGACGAGTCCCGCGATCGCCGCTGTCATGACCCGGCGCGATGCGCCCTGCCGCAGCGCGCGAAAGACGATGAAAGCCACGCCCGCGCCGAGCGCCACGAAGGCGCCGCGGGAACGCGCCATGATGCACCCGAGCGCGAGGACCGCGGCGAGCGTCAGGAGCACGATGCGAAGGCGCCCTTCGGTTTCGCGACGCAACGCCCAGGCGAGCGCCCCGAGCGTGAGGAGCGCGTAGACGCTCGCAGTCGCGTTGTGGGCGACGTACAGGCCGAAGAAGGTCGGCTTCTGGTCGACCACCTCCGCCGGATGGTAGAGCTGGGAGGTCCAGCCGCCCAGGACGCTCACGCCGCCCGCCAGGGCGATCGCGGCCTGGATGACGAGGTACGCCAGCAGCGCCCCGCGGATCCGATCGCGGTCCATCGGAAGCGCGGCGAGGGCCGCCATGGGAAGAAGCGACGCGAAGATCGCGCCATCCCGGCGCTGGAACTCGGGCGAGAAAAAGACGGTCCACGATTCCCGGGTCAGCAGGAAGCTGAGGGTCCAGTAGCCGAAAGGCAGGAGCAGGAGCCACGCTTCGCGCGGAATGCGGCGGGCGTGGATCGCCTCGGCCGCCCCGAGCGCCGTGATTGCCAGGATGAGAACCGCGGCGGGCCAAGCCGTGTAATTGCACGCGAGCGATCCCAGGAGGGCGATCGTCGCGGTCGTCGCGACCTTGACGTTCCAGCCGTTCATAGCCGACGCCGTGCCTCCGCCCATTCCGGCGCCCCGAACAGGCCCATGAGGATCGCGTACGCGGCCGCGCCGAAAAAGCCGAGCATCGCGACTTCGACCGCGGTCTCGATCTTGCCCGTCCCCCAGCCCGCGCCCTCGAAGAGCGCCCGGCCCCCCGTCACGAGCGCCGCCATCAGCCCCGCGGCGATCGTCATCCGCGCGGCGGAGCGGGCGACTTCCCCGAGGCGCAACGCCGAAGCGCGGGAGAACGCGACCAATCCGCCGACGCCTACGCAGAGCGTCGCCGCGGCGTACGCCAGCGCCACGCCGCGCACTCCCATGGAACCGAGCAGCGCCCACCCGATCGCGAGGGTCAATCCCGTGATCGCGCACCACATCACGACTACGGCCCGGATCCTTCCCATCGCGAAGAGGGCCGGGCCCACGACGAGGACCGCCGAGCCCGGGAGGATCGGGGCGAACCAGAAGAGCGTCGACGCCGTTTCGCGAGCCGCGGCGCGGCCGAACTCGCCGTGCTCGTAGACCAGCCGGACGAGCGGCCCCGAAAGCGACATGATGCCCGCGGCCGCCGGAATGAGGAAGAGAAGCGACGCGCGGATGGCGGAGGAGGTGATGCGGGCGAACGCGGCGCGCTCTCCGGCCGCATGGCGCGCCGACGCGGCGGGAAGAAGCGCCGCGCCCAGCGACGCGGCCACGAGCTCGGAGGGCACCATCACCAGGCGCTCGGCGTACCCCAGGTGCGACACGGCGTGCGGCTCGACGGAAAGCGAGGCCAGGCTCCGCATGAGGACGAAGTTCGCGCCGAAGACGATCGCGCCCGCGGCCAGAGGAATCAGCGTCATCCCCCACGTGCGGAGTCGTGGATGGGAGAGGACGGGCCGCCATCCGACTCGCGCGAGATCGGGCGCCATCACCACGAGCCGGAAGAGATTGCCGGCGATGGTCCCCGCCACGAGCGCCCAGATCCCCCATCTCCCGGCGCCAATCCAGACGGCGGCGATCACGAGCGCGTACGACGCGAACGTGTCGAGCGACGGCGTGAAGAAGACGAAGCGGGCGTTCAGAATTCCCTTGGCGAGATTGGCGACGCCTCCGAAAACGACGAGCGCCATGAGCCATCGCAATTGACGCTCGACCTCCGCGACGTGGTCGGCGTGGAGACCGGGCGCGGCCAGGCGGGCGAGTCCGGGAGCAGCGGCGATCCCGATCAGGGCCAGCGCCGTCAAAGCGAGCGTCGTGGCATTGAGCGAGGCCGAGGCGAATCGACGGGCTGACGCGTCGCTCTCCGACTTGGCGACCTTGGCGTAGATGGGCACCAACGACTGGGGGAGGACGGCTCCCGCGACGACGAGGAAAGCGTACGGAACGGCGTACGCGCAGAAGTAGATATCGGTGTCGATCGACGACCCGTACGCCGCCGCGATCGTGACAAAGGCCCCAAAGGC
>Ga0075423_10000115_pt1 | contig 50015 bp, 34 predicted proteins | sample SoiMethybrSBSTD2_FD_80114 | JGI IMG/M metagenome (GOLD analysis project Ga0075423, IMG submission 80114) | Bulk soil microbial communities from a Populus tree surrounding site in Tennessee, USA - Soil MetaG P. TD hybrid SBSTD2 | ecosystem: Environmental > Terrestrial > Soil > Tree plantation... | reverse complement strand
GGGTCGGATCCAGCTGGAACAGCTCGAGGACGAATTCCTGGCGAACATCAACCACGAGCTCCGGACGCCGCTGACCGTCATCGTCCCGGCGCTCGAGCACGTTCTCGAATCCAACCCCACTCCTGACGAATTGCAAGTCCTCGTGGCCGGCTCGATCACCCAGGCGCGGCGGCTGATCGGTCACATCGAGAATCTTCTGACGCTCTCGGAGATAGGCCAGAACACCCTTTCGTTGCGGATCGTCGATCAGGACGTGATGCCACTCCTGGAATCGTATTATCGGGAGCGCCTTCCGGGGGTGAGCGCGAGCCTTCGAGAACTCATCTTCGAACCATCGAACGAGCCGCTCTCCGCCCGCTTCGACGAGAAGCGTCTCTCCCAGGTGCTCGACGCCCTCGTCGACAACGCCGTGAAATTCACCCCGCCCGGCTCCCGGATCGTCCTCTCAGCCGATGCGTTGACCCAGGGGGATCATTCCTGGGTGCGCATTCGCGTGGAGGACAACGGACCGGGTATCCCGGCTGAAAACCTCGACACGCTGTTCGAGCCGTTTCGCCAGCTCGACGGCTCGGCCACGCGCCGGGTCGGAGGCCTCGGGATCGGGCTCGCGCTGGCTCGCGATCTGGCGAGCCGAATGGGTGGAGACCTGACCGCGACGAGCCAGCAGGATGGGGGATCCAGCTTCATCGTGCTGTTGAGAAGGTGAATTCAAGCGCTTGAGTCTTGAGCGTCTGGGTCTACTGTTCGCGCTCGTGGCGCGTCCGTTATAATCGTGGCGTTGTAGCGCGAGCTCCAGGAGGTGAACCGTGAGCCTTCGTGGCAGTATGGCTGTTGTCTTCTTTCTTCTCGCTTCCCTCGGGGCCCCGATCGGCTGTACCCCGAAACGGGAGCAGGCGGAGCAGAGGCAGGGGACGTCGGGTGGGTCTCAGGTCCCCCTCCCATCCGGCAGCGGGCTACACTCCTCGCCCGCGGCGCCCAGCAGCACGGTCGTGGATACGGCCAGCTCATTGGACGAAATCATCAGTCGAATCCACGAACACGAATCGACCTTGAGCCAGATCATCGCCGCCGGCCGTCTGAACGAGATGGGCGTCGAGGTATCTCGAATTCGCGAACTTCTCACGAAGGCCGTCACGTTGGCCCAGGTCCAGCCTGATCAGCGGACCGAACTCGAGGGGCATGTTTCGGAGGCAAAGCGAGTGGCCGCAGCCCTGGTTGAGGCGGGAAAGGCCGGTAGCCTCGAGGAGTCCAAAGCGCGGAACGCCGACCTCCAAAGGGAGCTCGGTCTCGTCGAGCGGATGGTCGTTCCGCACCTGAGCAGGGCCCGTGGGTGACCGCGGGCATCTTCGTGGCGCTCCTCCTGCTCGCGGGATGCGGCCGCCAAGAGGGGGGCGCCCCAACGGGGGGCAATGCCTCGCGCACGAGTCCTCCGGCAACGATTAGCCCCGGCGATTCGATCTCCATGGCCGATTCCGCATCCGCCGCACGCGCGGTGGCGTGGATCCAGGACTACTACAGCGCGATCAACGAGCATCGATATCGCGACGCGTATGCCCACTGGGAGCGAGGGGGTCTGGCCAGCGGGAAGGGTTTCGAAGAATTCCGGAAAGGCTTCGAAGAGACCGAGCGAGTGGAGGTGAGTGTTGTCGGCGCTACAGGTCGAATCGAGGGAGCAGCGGGCTCGCGCTATATCGAGGTGCCGGTCCGGATCGTGGCTCGGACCCGCGGTGGCGATCGGCAGGAGTATTCGGGGAAGTACACGCTGAGGCTCAGCGTCGTGGACGGGGCCACACCGGAGCAGCGGTCCTGGCACATCTATTCCGCCGCAGTGAGGGCGTTACCTTAACCGCCGTCCGCTTTTCGACGCCCCGGATGGGTCACTCCAATCGCATCCTCCCTGCCACTAGTGAGGGCGGCCCGGAAACGACCGTCCCGTTCGAGCATCGTCGATATCGCAGCGTGCTAACTTCGTACGCGATGGGTTATTATCGCTGGGATGGCGTGCCATGCGGTGGAGCCGGCGCGCTTCGTAAATCACGGTGAGACAAGTGAAACCGACCGATACCCGACATCCCGATTACTACCACAAGGTCGTCGACTGCCAGTGGGCCTGCCCGGCGCACACGAACGTGCCGGAGTATATCCGGCTTATAGCCCAAGGGCGCTACACCGACGCCTACATGCTCAATCGTGAATCGAACGTCTTTCCCGGCATCCTGGGCCGCACCTGCGACCGTCCCTGCGAGCCCGCCTGCCGGCGCGGGCGTCTCGAGGGGGACAAACCCGTAGCCATCTGCCGCCTCAAGCGGGTGGCCGCCGACCTCAAAGGGGAAATCGGCCACCTCTTGCCCAAGGCTCCGGCCACGAAGAACGGGAAGCGGGTGGCGCTGATCGGAGCCGGTCCGGCATCCCTGACCGTGGCCAACGATCTGATGCCCTTGGGCTACGACGTGGTCCTCTTCGAAAAGTACGACAGGCCGGGAGGGCTGATGCGTACCAACATCCCCTCCTTCCGCCTCCCGGAGAAAGTGCTCCAGGAGGAGTGCGACGCCATCCTGGAAATGGGGGTCGATGTTCGTTACAAGTCTCCGGTCACGAGCATGCGAACGCTCCTCACGGAACGATTCGACGCGGTCTTCGTCGGGAGCGGCGCCCCCCGCGGCAAGGATCTAGAGCTCCCGGGACGCTCCGAGGCGGCCGCCAACATCCACATCGGTATCGACTGGCTCGAATCGATCGCGTTCAAGCACCTCGACAAGATCGGCGAGCGCGTATTGATCATCGGTGTCGGCAATACCGCCATGGACTGCTGCCGCTCGGCCCGACGACTGGGAGGCCGGGATATCAAGGTGATGGCCCGCCGCCCGCGGGGCTTCTTCAAAGCTTCCCCTTGGGAGCTGGAAGACGCCGAAGAGGAAGGGATTGAAATCCTCGTCAACCACGCCCCGAAGCGCTTCGTGCTGGAACGTGGAAAACTGGTTGGAATGGAATTCGAGCGGCTGGAGTGGGACACCGACGCCAGACATTCGAAGACGATCGATTCCATCATTCTCCCTTGCGATGATGTGATCCTGGCCATCGGTCAGGAGGCTGCCTTTCCCTGGATCGAGCGGGATATCGGCATCGAATTCGGCAAGGAAGACCTTCCCATCGTGGACGAGACCACCTTCATGTCCACGAGGCCCGGCGTCTTCTTTGGCGGCGACGCGCCCTGGGGCCCGAAGAACATCATTTGGGCCGTGGCCCACGGGCACGAAGCGGCGATCTCCATTCATCAGTACGCGCAAAGCCAGCCGGTGACCTTCCGGCCGCCCCGCGGGATGAACCTGGTCAGTCAGAAGATGGGAATCTCGGAATGGAGCTATTCCAACGATTTCAATCCGGTGCTCCGCCAGAAGATGAAGCACGTCGATCTGGCCAAGCGCTTTCGGGAATTGTCCGTCGAGGTGGAGCTCGGCTTCACGCCCGAGCAGGCGGCCCGCGAGGTGGAGCGCTGTCTGAATTGCGACGTGCAGACCGTCTTTGTCGCTCCGCGCTGCATCGAGTGCGATGCCTGCATCGACGTCTGTCCCGTCGACTGCCTGACCATCGCCCGCGACGGCGAGGAGGAGGATCTGAGGAACCGGCTCACGGCCCCCGCCATCAACCCCGACCAGGCCCTGTTTGTCTCCGAAGAGCTGCCCCAGACGAAACGGTTGATGCTCAAGGATGAGAATATCTGCGTGCATTGCGGACTCTGCGCCGAGCGTTGTCCCACCGCCGCCTGGGACATGCAAAAGTCGGATGTCCTCCTGCCCTACGCAGGGAACGGCACGTGCCCGAAGTGAATTCCCCCGTAAACGATTTCGCCTTCAAGCTGGCCAACGTCAACGGCACCGGCTCAGCCTCCGCGAACGGGATCCTGATGCAGGCGATCTTTCGGATGGGTATTCCCGTCTCAGGCAAGAACCTCTTTCCGTCCAACATTCAGGGGCTCCCCACCTGGTATGAAATCCGAGTGAACAAGGACGGCCGGACCTCCCGGGCGTTGGTCTATGACTTGATCGTCGCCATGAACGCTCAGACGTACGCGCGCGACATCAAGGAAGTTCGTCCGGGAGGCTACATCCTCTTCGACTCGACCTGGCCCCTCGACAAACGCCTTCAGCGTCCGGACGTGACCTTCTTGGGCGTTCCGTTCGCTCAGCTCTGCGTCGAGCACTTCCAGGAGCCCCGCGAGCGAATCTTGATGAAGAACATAGCCTACACGGGCACCGTGATCGCCCTTCTGGACATCGAGCTGAGCGTGGCCGAAGAGCTTCTACATGAGACGTTCGGTAAGAAGAAGGCCCTGCTCGAGTCCAACCAGAAAGCGTTGAAGCTGGGCTATGACGCCGCCAAGCAAAGCCTCGAGTGCCCCCTCCCGTTCCGGGTGCAGAGGATGAACGCCAACGGCGATAGGATCTTGATGGACGGAAACACAGCCACCGCCCTGGGAGCGCTCTATGCGGGCTGCACGGTCGCGGCCTGGTATCCGATTACGCCGGCGACCTCCGTGATGGAGTCGTTCAAGGGCCTGTGCGAGCGCTACCGCAAGGACCCCCAAACCGGAAAGAACAACTTCGCGATCCTGCAGGCCGAAGACGAGCTCGCGGCCATCGGCATCGTCATCGGAGCGGGCTGGGCCGGCGCTCGTGCCTTCACGTCCACCGCAGGGCCCGGCGTTTCCTTGATGAACGAATTCCTCGGGCTCGCCTACTACGCGGAGATCCCGGCCGTCCTGGTGGACGTGCAACGGGTCGGCCCCTCCACCGGAATGCCTACCCGAACCCAGCAGGCCGACCTGCTCCTCTGCGCCTACGCATCCCACGGCGACACCAAGCACATCCTGCTATTCCCGGCCCATCCGGCCGAGTGTTTCGAGTTCGCCGTGAAATCGTTCGACCTGGCCGAGAGATTCCAGACCCCGGTGATTCTCATGAGCGATCTGGATATCGGGATGAACGACTGGGTGGTGCCTCGCTTGTCCTGGGACGACAGCTACAAACCCGACCGCGGGCGCGTGCTCTCCCCCGAGCAGATCGAGAAGCTGACCGCCTTCCACCGCTACTCGGACGAGGACGAGAATTTCGTGACGCCCCGCACCCTTCCTGGGGTCTCTCCCAAAGGGGCGTTTCTGACGCGCGGCTCCGGACACAACCGGCTGGGCGGCTACACCGAGCTGCCCGAAGAGTATCAGGAGGTTGTCGACCGGCTCGCCAAGAAGCACCGTGCGGCGGCCCCGTTCATCCCTCCCCCGGTCATCGACTTGTCCCGGAGCTCGCATGGGAAGCGGAAGGGGAGAGCACCGTTCTCCCTCGTTACCCTGGGCGGGTGCGACGCGGCCGTCCGCGAGGCCCTCGATCTCTTGTCGGAGCAGGGAATCCCCGGCGACTACATGCGCATCCGCGGCTTCCCGTTCGGCGCCGAGGTGGAAACGTTCTTGAACGCCCACGACGTCAATTACATCGTAGAACAGAACCGCGACCACCAGCTGAAGTCCCTGATCGCGCTGGAAACGAACGTCCCCAAGGAAAAGCTCAAGTCGTTGCTCTATTACGGCGGCTTTCCCCTGAGTGCCGGTCAAGTCGTGGAGGGCTTCCTGTCGGCCATCGGAAGACCGGATGGCGAAACCGCGCGCCGTCTCGGGGGCATGCCGGATGTCTTGAGCGGGGCCGAAGGATGAGACACGGATGCCATCGATTTCCAAACCGATAGCCGTCCACCCGGGTCTGCAAACGAACGACCTCGGGCTGACCGTCCGCGATTACGAGGGGGCGATGTCCACGTTGTGCGCCGGCTGCGGGCACGATTCGATTACCGCTGCCTTGATCCGGGCCCTCTGGGAGCTTTCCATCCAGCCGCATCGGATCGCCAAGATGAGCGGCATCGGCTGCTCGTCCAAGACCCCGACCTATTTCGCGTCCGGCGCCCATGGCTTCAACGCCGTACACGGCCGGATGCCCGCCGTGGCCACCGGCGCCGCGGCGGCCAACCGGGAGCTCTACTACGTCGGCATCTCCGGCGACGGCGATTCGCTTTCGATCGGATTGGGACAGATGTCTCACGCCATACGCCGAAATGTCCGGATGCTCTACGTCATCGAGAACAACGGCGTCTATGGGCTGACCAAAGGGCAGTTTTCTGCGTCGGCGGATGTCGGATCGAAGTTGAAAAAGGGGGAGGGGAACCAGATGGCGCCGATCGACCCGGTGTATCTCGGGCTCTCCATCGGCGCGACGTTCGTGGCTCGGAGCTTCTCGGGCGACAAGGAGCAGTTGGTGCCGATTCTGAAGGCCGCCTTGAAGCACCGCGGGCTGGCGCTGGTGGACGTCATTTCCCCCTGCGTCACCTTCAACGACCACGAGGGCTCCACCAAGAGCTACCTGTACACCCGCAGGCACGATCAGCCGGTCGCCCAGGCCGATCTGGTTCCGCCCGCGGAGGAGATCTCGGCTCCGATCGGCAAGGGCGTCACCACCATTGAGATGCACGACGGCAGCCTCGTGCGCTTTTCAACCGTTCCGGAAGGGTACGACCCCCGCGACCGGGCCAAAGTCTTTCAATACCTGCAGCATCAGGCCCATGGGGTGATTCCGACCGGGCTTTTGTATCTGGACGAGTCCGTGCCCGACATGCACGAAATCAACAACACGAGTGACACGCCTCTGGTCCAGGTTCCCTTCGAATCCCTCTGCCCCGGCGCCGGAGCGCTGGAGAAGCTGATGGAGGATTTTCGATAGGCCTCGCTATCACTCCAGACCTTCGACGACGTAAAGCTCCGAGAGAGTCCTGCTGTAGCTGTACGCGTAGGCTTCGCCGTCGGGGGAGACGCGCAGATTGATGCTCGTGACCCCGCCGAGATCGGCGGGCCCGATCTCCTTCCACGGCACGCGATGCCCCCTCGAAAGATCGAGCAGGTAGGTGGGACACGGCACCCGGCCCTGCGAGGCGCACACGTACACCCGTTCTCCCCCCCGGTCGAACGCGACGATCCGTTCCTCGGCCTCGAGCGAAGGGCCGGCTCTCTTCGAGCCGTCGAGCGGGGAGACGATGTCCGTGGCTCCATTCGGATAGGAGACGGCCAGGCGCGACCCGTCCGGGGAAAGCGCCAGGCCCAGGGGCAGGTCCTGCCATTCCGAGGGAACGAGAGTCCATTCGGTCGTCTCGAGGTCGAGCAGCCACGCGACCGGAGCGCCACCCGGGGATCGTCCGAATTGAAGGATTCTGCGGCCGTCCGGAAGCCATCGCACCTGGCGTCCCGGCGCGAGCTCTCGGCCACCGGCATCGATCTCCCGCTTGGGGCCCGGTCCCGTCGGATAGAGCGTGAGCGGACTGTCGGGCATCGGAACCCGGCAGAGCGCCCAGCGTCCGTCAGGGGACAGGAGGCGGGCGGCGCCTTCACCGAGCTGCACGACCGGCGATCCATCCGTTCCTCGCACGCAGGCCACGTAGTGGGGGCCCGCCTGTTCGTTCTCCTCGTCGAACAGGATCATCCTTCCGTCGGCGGTGATGTCGGCGAGTAGCGACCAGTCCATCCAGGACAGCTCCCGTTCCCGCACCTCCCCGGGAGACTTGGCGTAGATGCCCACGCGGATCCCGTCCCGGCAAAGGAGAATCCGGCCGTCGGGCGAGACATCGAGCAGTCGCGCCGCTCCGGGGAATCCGGACATGGATCGAAGCTCGCCGCCCAGGCCTATGGCGTAGAGCGATCTCGCCGTCCCCACGGCGGCCGCCGCGATCCAGACCTCCGTGCCGTCCGGAGACCAGGCCAGCCCCTGGACCGTCGCCCATTCGTTCGAAAGCGTCGACTTGGCTCCATACAGGTCCACGACCGCCACGGCGCCTCGATCGTCCAGCGGCCACGGATGCTCGATGAACGCGATCCGGTCCCCGCCGGGCGAGAATCGCGGGAAGCTGAGATGTCCTTGGGATTCATGGAGCACATGCCCGATCGGAAACTCGAGCCTTCCCTTGCCGTCCCGGTCGCGCGTGACCGCGAGCTGATCGTTCTTGGGCGAGTAATCGGCGTGCTGGATGTCCTCCGCCACTTCGCGGGGAGCCCCGCCGAGGAGCGGGGAGGTGGCCAGCGTGCCGCTCCAGACTCCGTTGTGCACGAACCGCGGGTGGAGCTGGCTCGCAACCTCTCCACGAGCGGAGATCGCGAGCACCTGAGCGGGCGGAAGGTGCAGGGGTATGGCATCGGGAGCTTCAGGCCGCTTCAGGAATGTCTCGACCGAGCCGCCCTCCCAGGCCGCGCTGTAGAGAATGGTTCCTCCGTCCGTGGCGAATCGCCCGGAGTAGACGCGCCCCCGGCGAAACGTGATCTGCCGGAAGGTGACCTCCCGGGCGGCCTTCCGCGACGGAGCCACGGGTGCGATCGCGACGCTCTCGAGCTGAAACGCCAGGTCGTGAGCGGATCGGAACCGCGCATCCGGCGACTTCTCGAGGCAGTGTCGGACGATCCGCTCGAGCGCTGGCGGCACGAGGCGCGAGGCCATGAGGCCCGGGGCATCCTCGTGGAGGATCGCGCTCGCGGTATCCGCGGACGAGTCTCTTCGGAAGGCGCTCCGGCCGGTCAGCATCTCGTAGAGCACGGCGCCGAAGGAGAAGAGATCCGAGCGGTGATCCAGCGTCTGACCACGGAGCTGCTCCGGAGAGGTGTATCCCAGGGATCCCCAGATCTGCTCCCGTGTCATGGCGAGAGTCCTGGTCGAATCGGAGTCCTTGGGGCGGGTCAACGTGGCCAGGCCGAAATCCAAGATCTTCACCTGGCCGTCGCGGGTGAGGAAGATGTTGTGCGGTTTGAGATCGCAGTGAACGATGCCGTGGTCGTGCGCGAAGGCGAGGCCGTGGGCGACGCCGGACGCGATCTCCACAGCCCTGCCAACCGACAACGGGCCCCGCGCCAGGCGGTCGTGGAGCGTGTCTCCCTCCAGGAGCTCCGTCACGATGAACGCCTGGTTTTCTTGATGGCCTACATCGTAGACCCGGAGGATGTTCGGGTGGCTGAGCTGGCCGATGAGCCTTGCTTCCCGCTCGAACTTCTTTCGGCGCGCGGGATCACTCGCGTGGAGGGCCGGAAGGATCTTGATCGCGACATCGCGCCCGAGCCGCGTATCGCGCGCCCGATAGACCTCGCCCATGCCGCCCGCACCGACCTGACGCAGGACCTCGTAAGGGCCGAGGGTGGATCCCGAAACGAGTCCGGAGGAGGGCCGGTTCATCGCCTATCCATCGGCTCCAGGGAAACCGAGTCGATCCAGGCCACGCCGTCACCGGCGAGAGACACCCCAAAATCAACGAAGCTCGTTTCCTTTGGTATCTCTCCAACGATCTCGATCTCGCGCCACTCAGCTGATGTGATGGGTTGATCCTCGGTTCCCTTGTAGAATGTCTCGGCCGCAGGGCCAAATCCCGGCTTCGAGCCGCGCAGCCAGACGTACGCCCGGCAGTTGTCGCCGTGACCCTCGACCCGAACCGACGCACGCAGGCGCACCTTTTTCCCAGCGTATGGCGCGGCGTAAAGGCGTTTGGACAGATTCCCCGACCACTCGCCGTAGCGGTTTCCCGGAAGAGCGCGGATCATTCCGCAGCGCGATCCGCCCCGCGGATGATCCCTGCTGGTCTCGGCACGGTAGAGTGTCCCCGTGATCCCAGCCGGAGCGGACCAGCCAGGAGGCACTTCGCCAACCGCGCCGTCCTCGAAATCGAGATTCCCGATGGAATCCGGTTTGGCAGGGGCCGAGAGCGGGTTCATTCCTCGGTGGTTGCGGCGTGCCGCGCTCGTGTGCTCCACGAAAAGGATGGCATCGTAGTTCTGTGTGACCAGGGCTTTCTGGAAATACGCGTCGGACAGCGAATCGCTGTATAGAGCTCCGATGCTTCGGGTCTTGTGCGGCGCTGCAAGCCAATCGCCCACCGGTCCAACGGGGGCGCCGCGCAGATCGAAGGCCGCGATGGGGTACCGGGTGCGGGCGAGGGTTTCGTCAAGGCTGCCTTCAGGTGCCGGACCGACGCTGAAATCCGTGAGTCCCCGCGCCCGGGGACTTCCGTCGATCGCTTGAAAGGAGCCTTGATTGAACGAGAACCCGAACACAACCATGGCATCCCCAAGCTTCCGCCTCAGAGAGGCACCCATCCCGTTCCCCTGATCCTGCGAAGTGGAAACATGCCCATTGTGAGCCCAGACCACCATCTTCGAGGCCGGTCCCTCGCGTTCCAGGATCCACCCGATATTCTCGGCCATGCTTTGATCGCGGACCATGCCGCCTCCGACTCCCTTCCGGCTCATTTCGACAAACTGCTCCGCGACACGGCCGTCCTGGCGGGCCAGGGCCCATTCCCGTTCGCCCGTCGAGCTCGTGAACTCCACCTTTCGGGAATCCATCGTCTCCAGGAGCTTTGCGAGCGCTGCCGCAGCTTCCTCCTGTCTGGTCGATGAGAGCCGGGCGAACTTCATGGCGCGGTAGGCGTCACTCAGCGGTGCCAGCGCGGCCGCGGCCCGGTCGGCCTCTTGGGGGTCTACGCGCCGGAAATAGGCGAGGAGCGTTTTGAGCGCGCGGGGAGCAAACTGCATGTCGAAGCCATAGAACGTGACCTTGCGCCGATGCGTCGGATCGGAGTTGTAGCGACGCATCCAGTGAATCATTTCCAGGACCTCTTTCGTATTCCACGTCCAGAAATAGAGTCCGTCCAGGGCCTTGGCTGGATCCCCCCGCCCATTCAGCACGTACTCGTTCACGTCGAAGCCCTCGGGCATCGAGGCCTCGATCCCAAACACGTTGAAGCCCATCTCGCTGACGAGGAACTCGAGCATCCGGTGCTTGAGCTGAAAGAACTCGCGGGTCCCGTGAGTCGCCTCTCCCAACGAAACGACCCGGGCCTTTCCCACGATGGAACGGAGGGCCTGCATGTCGGAAAATCCGTGCCCCGCTTCCACGCCCCGGAGGGGGATGCCGGTGCCGCGGAACCAGTCGACCACCTCGTTCGGCGCCGGTCCGGCGGGGTACAGCGGAGGGAGGGCAAGGACGAGGGTCCTGGTCTCCTTCGACTCCGCCACACGAACCGCGGCCTCCCGACCGGGGGCCACCGCGAGGAGCATGTACGTCGCCTGGGGCAGCATCACCGTGAACTCTCCCGAGCTATCCGCCAGGGTGTAGAAGACATCGCCCGTGAAATCGCTATACCGCACGGCGCGGAGCTCCGCGCCGGGAATCGGATTGCCGGACGTTGTTCGAATCGTCCCGCCGAGCACCATCCCGCCGGCGGGAGAACGAAGGCTCACACCGCGGACCGTTCCACCGGGTTTGACGTGGAGCCCACCTTCGAACGCGGCGGAGCGCCCCCGCATTGTGGCGGTCACGGCATAGGGACCTGGCGGGAGATTAGCGAACCGGAAGCGCCCGTCGCGGGACGTGCGCACGAGGGCCGCCGAACGGGTCTGTTCCTCGGATACGCCCGGGTTCTCGGGCACGGCGGCGACCAGAGCACCCGCGATCACTCGACCATCCGATCCCAGGACTCTGCCCTCGATCGAGCCCGGATCGCTCGGGGCGGAAGCCGTAGCAAGTGCCGCCAGAGCCAGAACAGCGCCGAAGTGAGCGCCCGATAGCTTGCCCGAATGGGAGCGGGTATTCATGAGGACCACCTGTCTTTGGCCCGGCGAGGACTCCGGTGGGGTCGGGTTCAACCGATGGTAGGCTCAGGGTGTCCTTCGGGCAAGCGGGGCCCACGTGGGCGGCGGAAGTCGGTGTCCGTTGGGGTCCTGATGTCCGTCCAGTGGGGGTTTGGAAACGACGGACCCGCAGCGGGCACCACTGACTAGGATAGTCCCGAAGAAGCGAGAAGGGTAGTAGAGCTACCTAGATTCTTCGCGGAAAGGGCCCCTTTTTCCGTTCCGGGCCGTTTTCCGCGGCAGGTTCGGCCAGTGAAGTCTTGCTCCTACAGTGGGTTAGGAGTATACTACGTTGGGCAGGGATGCCCGCCGCGCCGACTCTCTCCGTGAATCTGGACGGCAGCCAAGCAACGAGCGATGAGGCAACGCGTCATGGAGATTCGCCGCCTCGAACACCACCAGGAGGCACAACATGCGATGTAGAGGGGCACTCGTAACCGTGGCGCTCGGAATTGCGGCTCTCGTATTCAACGCGGCAGGCGCCGCTGCCAACATCGTCACCGCGAATATCTCATGCACTGAGGTGACCTTCCAAGCTGCGGCCTTTCCCGTTGCAACCAACAACACGGTCCATGAATCAGTCTTTGTCGATGGATCTCTGGTCTCATCGATAACGTTCAGCTTCAACGGGCCGGTTGGCTCGAACACAATCCCCATCAGCGTTCCAGCGGGCGCGCACAACATCGCGGCCCACGCGGATTGGAACACGAACGGGTCTACCGGGTCGTACGACGACGCCAAGAACGTCTCCTGCGGTTCGCCGCCCCCGCCGCCCGGCCCGTGCACGGTGATCGGATCCATCAATTCGAACTTCAACGGTACCGCCGTGGTCGGCGTGAGCAGCGGTCCCGCCTTCATCTGGTTCAACAGCAACTTCTCGGTCAAGGGTATGACGGCAGGCAACAGCATTTCGCTGACGAACTCGAGAGTGTTCATCAACGGCGTTCCACAGGATGTGCCTGACGCGAGGATCACGTTCGCGAACGTGTCCTGCGCCACAACGTCCTTCGACACCGGTACGCAGAGCTGGGTCACCACGGTTCCTTTGAGCGGCAGCGACGAGATATTCCTCTCAGGCTTGGCGTTCCCGGTCACCAATCTGCCGGGCGGTGCCAAGGTCAGCTGGGAGGGGACGTTCGGGACGACCCAACCCGGCGTCTGCCTGTCGTGGAAGTGGGGCGCGGCGGCCTACAAGAGCTTCCCGCTCCAGAACACCGATCCCCTGGTCATCGATTACAACGTCGCTCAGATCAAGCCGACCCACCAGGGGTCGTGCCTCTACAGCAACGGCGATCACGCCGGGACGCCGCAGAACCCGACGGTTCGCGCCTCCGTCACGGGCGGCGCGCGCGGCGGCGGCGGGTCCAACTTCACGGGCTCGTGGAGCGGAACGGGCAGCCTGTGCCCGGTGTGTCCTCCGGAACTGGCACAGCGGCTCGGGACTTCGGACGGTCTTGCGTCCTCGGGCATGGCGTCGGTCGGCCAGCTCACGCCGCGGGTCCTGTCCCTCGCCTCTCCGCGACCGAGTCCATCCCACGGGAGCGTCCGATTCACGGTCGGGGTGCCTGCGGAAGGCAGCCTGCGCTTGAGAATCTTCGACGTTCGGGGACGGCTCGTCGCCACGATCAGGGATCAGCACGAAAACACAGGCTGGCGTGAGGTAACCTGGGACGGGCGAGGCGCATCAGGCCATCTGGTGCCCGGTGGGATTTACTTCGCCAAGGTCGAGTTCTCCGGACAGTCTGTAACGCGGAGGTTCATCGTAGCCCGCTAGATCTCGAAACCGGAAGTCGAGAGTAACGGACGGCGGGGCGGATCGATCGATCCGCCCCGCTGAGCTATCGTCGCGGACCCCAGTCCGGCTCGATGTCGTTGGCGTGGTTCCGGCTCAGATTCTGCGGATCGGTGCCGTCGAGGCGCACGGAATAGACCTCCTCGTTTCCGTCGAGGGCATCGGTGACGAAGATGATGCGTTGTCCATCCGGGGACCATCGCGCATCGCGTCCCACGGCAGGTGAGGAAAGGCCCGTGCCATCGGCGTTGATGACGTACACGCTCTGCCCGGCCGAATACACCATCTTGGTGCCGTCCGGAGACCAGTCCAGGGATCCCTTCGCCGCGCCGTCGGAGGTGATTCGGACCGCGCCGGTACCGTTCGGATAGATCGTGTAGATCTCGTTTTGCACCTGACCGCCCAGGCCCGTCGAAACGTACGCGATCTTCGAGCCGTCCGGTTTCCAGGCGGCGAAGGTCGCCCCGACCCCCAAGCTGCGCTTTCCGGTCGCATCCGAATTCATCACGCAGAGGCTGTCCGTGACGAGGGCGAGCTTGGAGCCGTCTGAGGACCACGCCGCCCCCTCGCCCGGGGCGAGGCCGACTTGGTGGGTCCCATCCGCGTTCATGACAAAGACCGACGATGGATTGGTCGCCCGCCGGAAGGTGATCTTGGACCCGTCGGGCGAGAGGAGCGGTGCCGCGTCCTCGACCGCGTTGTTCGTGAGGCGGGTCACGCGCGTCCCGTCAACTTCCATGATGTAGATTTCGTAGTGGCTGTCATCGCGATTGCTGGAGAACACGATCTTCTGGGGCGCGCTCGGAACGGGGTCGGGGTCGAAGACGCGCCGTGTGTCGCAGCCGCTCAGGAGAAGGCAGAGCACCCCCAGACGTGCGAGATCGCGTCCGACCACGTTCCGTACCTCCAGCGTTGTTGATCCGGCGAGGGAAGTTTCTCGGCTACGTATCGGAAGGTCCGAGCGTTTCGTAAAGTGCGTTGATGCTCGCCGTGCAACATGCGTCCTCAGGCCTCGGAGTCATGGTTCCTGCAACTCTTGACGGTCCTGCATGTGGCGGGGTCCGACCACTTGACCGGCTAGACGAGCGCCCGCACTCCCATCACCACGTGCAGACGGTGCGTCGCGCCGTCGTCGATCAGCGGTACCTTCCCGGGGTCCACCTCGACGCCGTCCAGCTCCGCCTCCATGACGCCGCGATTCTTCCGCTCCGGGTTCTCCACCGTGATCTCGTACAGGCTCCGTCCAGGCCGCCAGCGCACGACGAAGTGGTCCCAGGAGGCGGGGATGCAGGGGGCGATCACGAAGCTCTGCCCCCTGCGCCTCAAGCCCAGGATGGATTCGAGGCCGAGCCGGTACATCCACGCCGCCGAGCCGGTGTACCAGGTCCAACCCCCGCGGCCGATGTGCGCCGGGTGGGTGTAGACGTCGGCCGCCATGACAAACGGCTCGACCTTGTAGCGTTCCACGTCGGCGCGAGTCCTCGTGTGATTGATGGGATTCAGCATGTGAAATAGCTCGACGGCCTCATCCCCGCTCCCGACGAAGGCGATCGCCATCACCGCCCAGATGGCGGCATGCGTATACTGGCCTCCGTTCTCTCGGACCCCCGGCACGTAGCCCTTGATGTAACCCGGGTCGAGCGCAGATTGGTCGAACGGCGGCGCGAGCAGTTGGATGACGCCCGCGTCGCGACGCACGAGCTGCGCGCGAACCGAGTCCATCGCGCGTTCGGCCCGGCGGGGCGGCGCCGTTCCGGAGAGCACGGCCCAGCTTTGCGAGATCGCGTCGATGCGGCACTCCGAAAGCTGCGCCGAGCCGAGCGGCGTACCGTCATCGAAGTAGGCTCGGAGGTACCAATCTCCGTCCCATGCCTGCTCGAGAATCGGCCCCAGACGCGCCTGCTCCGCACGCCATCGGGTGGCGTGCTCCGCGTCGCCGCGTGCTTCGGCAATGGCGGCGAAGTCGCGAAGGATCTTCGACAGGAACCAGCCCAACCACACGCTTTCACCGCGACCGCCCTCCCCGACGCGATTCATTCCGTCGTTCCAATCACCGGTCCCGATCAACGGTAGGCCGTGCGGGCCGATGGTGAGGCCCTTGTCGATCGCTCGCACGCAGTGCTCGTAGAGCGTCCCTTTCCGTCTCGCCTGGGCGGGCTGCCCGTAGACCTCGCGCTCGTGGGGCTGAAGGACGGGTGCCTCCAAGAAAGGCACGCGCGTATCCAGCACGGCCTGATCGCCCGTGCATCTCAGGTAGTGGCACACGGCGTAGGGGAGCCACAGAAGGTCGTCGGAGCAGCGCGTGCGCACGCCTTTCCCGTTGTGCTCGTGCCACCAGTGCTGTACGTCCCCCTCGGTGAACTGGCGGCCCGCGGCCCGCAGCAGGTGCTCCCGGAAGAGATCCGGTCGCGAGGAGGAGAGCGCCATCACGTCCTGTAACTGATCGCGGAATCCATAAGCGCCTCCGGGCTGGAAGAAGCCGGTGCGGCCCCAGATCCGCGAGCTGAGCGCCTGGTAGAGGAGCCAACGGTTCATGATCAGGTCAAAGGAATCATCCGGCGTCTCGACCTGCACGACCCCGAGCAGCCGGTCCCAATGCTGCTCGAGCTGCTCCAGCGCCGAGCGCGCGGCCTGAACGTTGCCGAAACGTGCGATGAGATCCAGCGCGTGCTCCCGGTCGTCCCCCTGGCCGAGCAGCAGCACGATCTCGGTCGTCCCGCCGGGCTCGAGGTCCACGTGCACCTGCATCGCGGCGCACGGGTCGAGACCCGCGCCGAAGCGGTCCCCCAGCGACTGGCGCCCCAGTGCGGCGGGTTGGTGCAGGGACCCGTTTCGGCCGAGAAACTCCAGACGATCGCCGGTGGCCGATCCCGGCATGAGACTGGAGTGCGCGAACGCAATCCGCTGCGCGAAGTCCTGGTTGTAACTGTTGCGGGCCAGGATCGCCCCGGTGTCCGGCATCTTTTCCGTGACCACGAAGCGGTTGTCGCCGGCGCGCGGGGGACACAGCGCCCACTCGTTGTACGAGACGATGCTCAGCCGACGGGGACGGCTGCTGGAATTGGTGAGCGAGAGCGTCATGAACTTGACCGGCTCTTCGGCGTGTACGAAGACCGAAAGATCGCAGCGGACCCCATGGGCGCCATGGGCGTACCGTGTCACGCCCGCGGCATGGCGTATGACCCACCGGCCATCCCGGGGCGAGCGGGGCAGCGGTCCGGGGGTCACGCCCCAGGTCCTTCCCGTGTCCTCGTCACGCAGGAAGAGCGCTTCGCCCGTGAACTCGCTCACCGGATCGTTGCCGAATGCCGTGAGGCGATTCTCGCGGCTGTTCTCGGACCAGGTCCACGCCGCACCCGTGGTGCCGACTACCGTTCCGAAGCGCTCGTTCGCGAGCACGTTCACCCAGGGCGCCGGCGTGTCCTCGCCGCCTCGCAGAACCACGGCGTACTCGCGTCCCCCGGAGGTGAATCCGCCGATTCCGTTGCCGAGCGTGAGCGGGGGGACTTCGACGTCGGGGCCGGAATCGCGCGGCAAGGATTCGGGGGCGATACGCGGGGCGAGCACGGCGGGCCAGCGGGGCACGTTGTGAGGAACGTTCACCTGATCGGCGAGCTCGCCGCGGTCGCCACTCAGCACCGCGCGTGCCGCTGCCATCAGGAGCACCCGTTCCGGTTTCGGCATTCCATCGCCGCGAAGGAGGTAAACGCCTCCGGGGCGATGCTTCCACGCGGCCCACGGGCCGCCTTCCAGTAGATCCTCGAGCTGCTTGTGAATCTCGTCGAGGTAGCTCGTGGGGTGCTCGTTCAGGATCACCAGGTCGGCGCTCAGGCCTTTCAGCCGCCAGTATTCCTGGGCGCGAAGCACCTGACGGACCAGCGCCAAGTCGTCGTCCTCCACGACGCGCACGACCAGCATCGGAAGGTCCCCCGAGATCCCGTGTCCCCACAGCCCGGACTGGGCGAGGGTGTTTTCGGCCAGGTACTCCGGTGACGCGCGCAGTGACGCGTCGGCCCATAGCACGTACGAGGCGAGCTGCTCGTAGAGCTGCGCCTCGTCGGTCGAAATACCGAGGTGGCGCAGGCGCATTTGCGTCTGCGTGGTGGCGAGCGCGAAGGTGCGTCCGGCGGAGGCGGAATCATCGTACTTGTCCGCCAGGGCGATCGCTGCGGCGCGGCTCGTCGTCACCCCGGTTGCGAATGCGAGGCGCACGCGCCCGCCTGGAGGAATGCGCAACCGCGTGCGAAGGCTCAGCACCGGGTCGAGGACCGGGCCGGTCGTGCCTGAAAGCGCGCGTCCGTCGAGCGCCACTGGATCGCGGCGCGTGTGTCCGCGGCCGAGAAAGCGCGCGCGGTCGGTTTCCCACTCGATGGCGCCGTGCCCGCTGCCCTCGGTGCTCAGCACGTGAACCGCCCAGGCCGCCGGTTCCTCGGGCGATCGCGGGCGACGCCCGCAGAGAAGGCCGGAGCATTCCGGTCGGTATTCGGTCTCCAGGAAGAGTTTCAAGAACGCGGGATGCGATAGATCCTCCGCGGCCGGCGCGAGCACGATGTCGACCAGGCTGGTCACCTCGATCTCGCGCACGCGGTCGCTGCGATTGGTCAGCGACACGCGATGTACCTCGACATCGTCCTCGGCGGACACCGTGACCTCGAGGCGCGTATCGATTCCCTCGTCGGTGCGGTCGAACACGGCCTCGTCCGCGCGGAAGCTCACCTGGTAGCGCTCGGGCTCCCGGCAGGTCGGCTGGTACGCGGCGGACCAGACCAATCCGCTTCGCACGTCGCGCAGGTAGATGGAGTGGCTGCCCTGGTCCCGGGTGGGATCCTCGACCTGGCGCGTGACGGCTCGCCCGCGCCAGCTGCTCGATCCTCCGCCCGCGTTGGTGACCACGGTCGTGTACTGCCCGTTGGAGAGGAAATGGGCGCTGGGATAGGGCGTGTGTGGAGAACGGAAGCGGCGGGGCGAGACCGTGACCGGCGGCGGGCCGACCCGCGTGGACTCGGCAGGCAACGGGCGTGTGACCGGAACGAAGCGCGGCACGCGCTCCTGCAGCAGGGGCTCCGTGGCCTGAACGCGCGGATCGGAGTGAAAGCGCCGGACCATCGGCGCACCAAGCACCGCGTTGACGAGGGATACCAGGCTCATGCCCTGGTGGTGCGCGAAGAAAGCGTGGACCGGCTGGGCGCGCCTGTGGTCCGGGGGCTTCCCGCCGTCGGGCTGCGTTCGTGGAGTGTAGTCCAGCGCCTCCTTGAACCCGTAGCGGGTCACCGGGATCTCGCGCGCGATGCGTCGGAAATTGGCCGCGGCCGCCGCCGGATCGACCATCGCGGCGAGCGCGGTGGCATAGGGGGCGATGACCAGGTCCTCGGCGAGGCCGCGCTTCAATCCCAGACCGGGCACCCCGAAGGCCTTGTACATGTAGTTTCCGTGCTGGTCCACGAGGCTGTAGGCGGATTCGGAGAGTCCCCAAGGCACGTGCCGATTCCGTCCGTAGAGAACCTGGGCGCGCACCACCGCCCGGTAGGTATTCTCGAGCAGCGTCTCGGGGTGGCTGCGCAGCACCACGAGGGGCATCAGGTATTCGAACATCGAGCCGCTCCAAGACACGAGCGCCGTGTGACCCACGACGCTCACGCCTGTTCTCGACAGGCGGAACCAGTGCTCCTGCGGTACCGCGCCCCTCGCGATCGCGATGAAGCTCGCGAGCCGGGCCTCCGACGCGAGCAGGTCGTAGCACGAGGCATCCAGGCGTCCAGGTCCCTCGGCGTCGGGCAGGCGGAAGCCGATCGAGAAGATCCCGCGCGTCCGGTCGTAGAGGAACTTCCAGTTCACCTGGTCCGCCAGCGCGTCGCAGCGGTCGGCGAGACGGTGGAATCGTGCGCCGAGATCTTCGGTATCACCGGGCCCCGCGTTCCTTCGGGCGAACGCCTCGAGCAGCGTCGCGCTCCAGTCGGAGACCTCGTCCCCCTCGGGGCCCGGAGGCGGATCCGCCACGATACGCTCGAGCGTCGGCCGGAGCGCCTCGGCGTGCCGCCGCGCCTCCTCGAGGCGGTCCCGCGCCGGCCTCGCGCGCGTGAGGACTTCGCGTAGCGCTTGCACTTCACGGCGCGCGGCGACATGGCGATTGCGAAGGGGCGTCGCGGCATGGCTCCGCTCGATCAGCGCCGAGAGCGATTCGGCGAGCACGCCCGCGGTGTCCGCGGTACCGGCGAGCCATGGTTCTCCGTCGCCTGTGGATTCTTCGGCCAGGTGGCGCAATCCCGCCGCGAGCGTCATCAGCGCGCCCACCAGATTGCCGCTGTCCACGGTGGACACGTACCGCGGGTGGAGCGCGACCAGGCTCGTCGTGTCATACCAGTTGAACAGGTGTCCCTCATAGCGATCGAGCGATTCGATCGTGGCGATGCCTTTCTCCAGCCGGTCGGCCAGCTGAGATGTATCCAGATAGCCCAGGTCGTGGGCGGCAAGCGTCGAAAGAAGGCTCATTCCGATATTGGTGGGCGAAGTCCGGTGCGCGACGCGCGGCTCCGGCACCTCCTGGACATTGTCCGGCGGCAGCCAGTGGTCCGCCTCGCCCACGAAGCGCTCGAAGAAGTGCCAGGTCCGGCGCGCGATTCGCCGCAGCTCGACCTCGTCGGCCTCACCGAGATCGAGATTGCGCGGCACGACCGGGCGGCTCAGTCTCCAGGCCACGACCGGCGAAGCCAGCCACGCGGCGAGGAAGGGCAGCGCGATCGGAAGCGCGGTCGCGCGCAGCGCCACCACCGCCAGGAGCCCCAGCAGCGCCGCCACGGGCCCTGCCCACATCTCGGTGATGAACACCCACGCTCCCTGGCGCGCGAGCAGACCCGCGGCGCGCGCCGCGGAAGTGGCCGCGGTCTCCCACTCGAGCAGCCTGCGCTGGGTGATGACACGCCGGACGAAGGTCAGCACGATGGCGTTCAGCATCTCGTAGGCGTGATACGCGAGAAGTATGGTCTCGACCGCCACCTGCGCGGCCGCCGTCTCGAGCTCCGCCCACACGTCGCGCAGGAAGACCCCGACCGGCTGCTGCGGGCGTGGCCCGCCGAATAGGTGGACGGTCGGAGGGAGCATCGGAAACCCGAGCACGACCAGCGCGGCCAGCGTCCAGCCGACAGGTGAGCCGGGCAGCCAGATCCACGCCGAAGCGAGGAGCGCCAAGAGCGCCGGCGCCACGAGGCTGCGTCGCAGGTTGTCGAGGATCTTCCAACGGCTGATCAGCGGCAGGCGATTGCGTTCGAGACCCTGCCGCGTGGGGACGAACGGGAGGAGCCAGGCTAGGATCTGCCAATCCCCGCGCACCCAGCGATGCTGGCGACGTGCGTGCGCCAGCACGCTCGACGGGAAATCGTCCACGACCTCGATGTCGGAGACCAGCGCGCAGCGGGCATGCAGGCCCTCGAACAGGTCGTGCGAGAGGAGCGCGTTTTCCGGGACCCTGCCATCGAGCGCGGCCGAGAAGGCGTCCACGTCGTAGAGGCCCTTCCCGGTGAAGTTTCCCTCGCCGAATAGATCCTGATAGGTGTCCGAAACAGCGGTCGTGTAGGGATCCACGCCGGTGTGCCCTGCATAGGCGCGGGCGAAGGGAGAGCCCGCGGCGCTCGCCAAGGTGACGCTGACCCGAGGCTGGAGAATCCCATACCCCTCCGTGACACGCCGGAGCCGGGGATCGAAGCGCGGGCGGTTGATCGGGTGCTCGCCGACACCGATCAGGCGCCGCGCCGCGTCGCGTGGCAGGTAGGTGTCGCTGTCCAACGTGATGCAATAGCGAACGCGGGGCAGGATCTCCGGGTCCCCGACCTGTCTTACGAAGCTCGTGTCGGTGGCGCCCCGCAGCAGCCGATTGAACTCCTCGATCTTTCCGCGCTTGCGCTCCCAGCCCATCCAGGAGCCCTCGCTGCCGTTCCAGCGGCGCGCGCGATGGAACAGGTAGAAGCGACCGGGACCGTAGCGCGCGTTGAGCGCCTGAATTCCGGCGACGGCTGCGTCCAGAATCTCTTCCTCGCCCGGAAGGTGCTCGGCGGACGCGTCGGGAAAGTCCGTGAGGAGCGCGAAATGGATCCGAGGATCCATGTTCCCGAGCGCATGAACCTCGAGGCGTTCCACGATCGCGCGCGCCCCATCGACGGACGAGATGAGGGTCGGCACGATCACCATGGTTCGGGCCGCTTCGGGCACGCCCTCCCGAAGGTCGAGCCGCGGCATCAGACGGGGTTTGGAGAATCGATGAACGACCCGGTGCATGAGCGCGACCGCGAGCTCGCTCGCAGGAATCACGACCAGTGCCGCTACACCGACGAGATCCCATCCTCGTCCGCCTTGCGACATCGCCGCCGCCGTCGCGAGCGCGACGCCCAGGGCCGTGATCCAGGCGACCGAGCCCAGATAGAAGAGCGTGCTGTGGGCGTACAGTGCGCGCCTCAGCCGCTGCCTCAGGTCCGGAAGGTATTCGACATCGATCTCCAGCCCGTGGCGACCGCGGGCGATCAAGTGATAGCCCACATGCGCCCCCACCGAATCGAGGCCCAGCTGTTCCGCGACCTGACGCGCGCTTTCGACGGCACGGAGCGCGACCCGCACCTGAGCCTCGCCGGTGGGCTCCGCCAGCTCCTCGATCGCGTGGCGATAACGGTCGCGGCTTCGGAAATCCATCCGCCCATAGATCCCGGGAGGATCGCGGCGCAGGATTTGTTCGATCAGGCTGACGCCCTCGACGTACTCGTTCCAATCGAGCGTGCCGCACAACCGCAGGCTGGTGATGGTGTTTCCGATCGAGACGTGGCCGGTCGCTTGGCGCTGGTGCTCGGCCCGGACGGCATCCTCGACCGTGGTCCCCGCGCCATCCAGCCGCTCCTCGAGCTGCTTCCTGAGCTCGCCGGCCGCGGCCCCGTACTCCCGCATGCGCTGGAGAAGCTCGTCTATGAAGGCCACGTGCAGAACCGTCGGCAGCGGGGGGAGGTTGCCGTTGTTTCGGGCACTCTCGAAATCCGCGAACAAGCGGTCCGCCTCGAGCCGTCCCGCGCGACTCGCGAGCAGCTCGTCCGAAAGCCGCCGGAGATGTTCGATCAGGGCCGCTTTGAGCATGATGGGCCAGGCCCAGATCTCGCCGATCGTGAGCGGAGAGACCGCTTGGTAGGCATTCATGAAGCGCTCCAGCCGCTGGGAGTCGAGACGCGCGTCGCTGTAGCGGAGCAGCTCTTCGGCCATGGCGTATACGCGCGCCATGCCGGCACGGTCGCGCGTGGCCAGCTTGGGGAGCTCTTGGTAGTAACGCTTCGGGAGGTGATGCCGGATTTCGCGGAACTCGGCCTCGACGAGATGGAAATTGTCGAGCAGCCACTCGGCGGCGGGCGCGATCGCCTCCCCCCGCCGCACGTCATCGGCAAGCGTGCGGTAGACATGGCGGAGCAGGCGCGCGTTCTCGGCGAGACGGCGCAGCAGGCGGTTGGGTCCGCGACGCGGGTGACGCGACAGCGTGAATCCCGCCGCCAGCGCCCGGGCGCGCTCTTCGAGGCGTTCGACCCCGAGCAGCTCGCCCTGGAGACGATTGGCGTCCAGACCGATGGGATATGAGCTTGGAACGTGCCGCGGTTCAGCGCGAGTGCGGCGCGCCAGGCGTAGGAGTGGCATCGGGCGGGTTTCCTTCGGAATGGGCGTGCTCCGGATCGAGGGCAGCCCAGCTATTCTAGCAAAAACGCTCTACTTCCAAGAAGACCTGTCCGGTCGGAGGCCTTCTTGCGTTCCTCATGGTAGGAGGCTAGGTTCCCATCGAACGGGTGAATGGATCCACCACGAGGCTAATCGAGGAGGTCTGAGAATGGGAGCACTCGGAAAAGCTCAAACGTTCGCGTGGGGGATCGCTCTCGTTGGAGTGACCGTGCTTTCCGTCGACGGTCACGGGGCGGAACCGACAAGGACACCGAGGATCACGACACGCTCCGCGAGCGTGACCCGTGTCCTCGTCTTCAAGGGGACTGCCCAAGAGAAAGCCGGGCAGCTCCTGCCCACGCCCCAGAGTTCCGACCAAGCGCCCCAGAACGCCGCGCCGCCCCCACAGCTCTCCCCCGCAGAGGCGAGCGGAGCGCTCGCGGCCGCGGGAATCTCGATAACGCCTGCCATGCTGGGCACCAAGAAACCGTTCACGCTGACTCCGGCCTCGCCTCGTCTGGCGAATGGAGCCCATATCTCGTTCATGAACGTTTTTCAGGGCTCCTTGTGGGGAAACAACCAGGGCGGCTTCTATAACTTCTTGGGTCCGCAGGGCGGCGCGGAGCGTTGCGTCGAACTGTACGTGCCCCCCTCAGCGCTGATCATAGGGAAGTCCTATCTCGTGGACTTTGCGGTCTATTGTGGTGAGCCCGTCTCTTGGAGAGTGTACATGCCTGGAGGAGGTCAAGAGATGAAGCTCCAGCCAGGCGGTCAGCATTTACCCGTACTGGTTTCCTGGCAGGGGCCCGCGCATTCTTCGTTCCATTTGACCCTCTCGAATTTCTACGCTCCTTGGACCTTCTACTCGGCTACGGTGACTGAGTTGCCGTAGGCCCGGCGCCGCCGCCGAAATGCACCAGGAGAGACTGTGCCGAGGGACCGTAATCCGGCCAGCGCCGCACCACCTCGCTCCAAACGACACGCGCCGAATCCGCCTTTCCGGATCGGATCAGGGCCACGCCGAGATTGTGAAGATAGTCCGGGCGAGGATCGGTCCGCATCACCGCCTCCCGATATGCTTCGACCGCCTCGTCGAAGCGTCCCAGACGAACGAGACAGCTCCCCAGCGTGAAGTAGGCGTCGTGGCGATCCGGAACGCGTCGAATCCCCTCCTGCAAGTAGGGGATCGCGGCGTCGTAGCGTCCCAGGCCTGAGAGGATCGCACCCTCCCGGATCAGGAACCGACCGTTGCCGGGCTCGGCCGCCTGAGCGCGCTGGGCGTACACGAAGGCGGAATCCAGCTCATTCCTTGCCATGTAATACTTCAAGAGTTTCTCGTTCGCGTACGCGCGTTCGTGGGCCGAAAGGACCATGGCCGGATCGATGATCGTCTTGAATCGGCGGGCCCCGGTCTGCTCATCGGCATTGACGAGGAGGAACGCAAGCAGTGGCGCCAGGGCTAATGCGATCAGGCCCACGCCGAGGATCCTGGGCATCGAGGAATGCATGGCCTCTGCGATGGCCCAGATCGCGGCCGGCAAGACGGCAACCGACAGAAGGTCCCAATCCTGTGCCGGCGACCCCGGTAGCACGAGGACCACGGTAGCAAGGATTCCCGGAGCCCCGGCCCAGGCAAGGAAGGAGCGATCCGGACTCGGGGGGTTTCGACGCGCCCGAGAAGCGAGATGGGCGACGGCCAGAATCGCGGGGACCGGCATGACCAGGAGTAGGAGGTTTCCGAGGTCGACCAGCGGCCTCGAGATCAAGAGGTGGAGCGGTGTGGCCCCTCCAGCGGCACGCGAAGAAGATCCCACAGCGACGCCCAGGGTCTGGAAAGGCTCGACGATCGAGTTCAGGTCGATCCCAATGAGCCAACCCACGCCGATGGCCGTAGCGACCGGCGCGAGGAGCAAAGCGATCCGACGAAAGGCGCTTGCCTGGGAACGGAAGATGAGAGCCACATAGGAAGGAACCAGAAAGAGAGCCAAGAGGTGGGTTGCGATCGACAAGGCGAGGGCGAGCCCCGGGACGATGGGGGAGCCCTTCCCATGAGCAAGCCTCAACCCGGCGAGCAGGTAGAGAAGCACGGCAACGCTGAGAATGGAGTAACTCTCGATGTAGCCGGCGTACAGCTGCCCCGTGCCGAGGGTGCAGATCAGAGCGAACGCCAGAAGCCTGTCTCCCCGCCCTCGAACGACATATCCCGAGATCTTCCACGCCACGGTTCCGGCAGCAGCGCCAAAGAGAATGGGGAGAACGGCGAGCGATTGATCCGTGACGGCGATACCGAAGGCGTGAATCAACAGAACGTATCCCTGCCACGCCAAGGCCGCGAGAGGCTCGCTGTAGTGCGGAAAGTGGCCGCCACGAAGGTTCTGTGACCAGACCATCTGGTCTCCGAGGAGCACGTTTCGGACCCGGACGATCCAGAGAGCCACGATGGCGAGGATCATGAGGATGACCATCACCGGCCAGGAGGGTTGGCGGTCCCGGTCCTTGGCCTGGAGTTGACTGCCGGCAGCCGGTCCCCGGATCGCTGAGAACAGAACGAGCCCCGCCCCGATGGTCAGAATCGCGAGGATCAGGACTCGAAGAGGGGGTTCAAGGTAGCCTGGTGTGCCGATTCCCCAGGTGCCTGGGTACGGTCGCGCGCTGGCGACGATTACCAGAAGGGTGAAGCCGAGAGCGGCCGCTGCCAGCGTCCATGCGCTTGGGGCGTCGAGGACCTCCGGCTGCGTGGTGGATAGGCTACGCTTGTTCTCCCTGGCCGGCCGTCGTCTCTCGCCTCTTTTCACGGGCGCGATTCTACCCGGCGATCTCGAGTCGGAACAGTACATCGCGAAGCGTGAGAATGGCCCCGGCAGCTCTTGCCACCGGGGCCATTGTTTTCCGGAACGAATGCCGGACTGCTACTTGATGTTCTCCGCCGCGGGCGGGGGCGGGAGGAACACGTACGGGCGGGCCTCCAGGAGCTCCCACTTCTTTCCCTTCATCTGCGCCACCCCTGCAAGGTGGTATCTCATCTGAGGCATGGCCGAGCCGTCGGGGCCGTGCGCGTTGTCCACGGTCACTTCCGAGTCGAAGAAGGTCATGCCCGGGCCCAGGTGCCGCGTCTTCACCTCGAGCACCGCCGCGGTAGAGCCCTTGAACACCGTCGTCTGCTCCTCCGTGAAGAGCTGCTGGATCTCCGCCTTGCCGTGGGCGACGCGGCCGAGCGTGTTGATCAGCGTCGCGTCCTCGTTCCAGTAGCTCGTGAGCCCCGCGACGTCGTTCTTGTTCCACGCGGCGAAGAAGTCCTGCTGCATCTTCTGGATCCCTTCCGTCTCTTTCGAATCCATCGCCTTGTCCGCGGCGAATGCGGGAACGGCCAACGCGAGAAGCACGACGGCGGCGAGAAGCGACTTCATTCTTCCTCCGATATTCCATGGGGGAACACCCGCGAGTCCCGGGCGCAAACACCGGGGGCTTGGTCGACAGGGCGCATGGTAACACGTCGGAGCCTGTTACGTCCGGCGGGGCCCTTCAGACCCCAACCCAACGGGGGGACCCGACCGTGGAATCTCGCCAAGCCGATAGGAAGTTCGTCTCGACCCGGGGAACGCCGCGTACGTACTCGTATGAGGCGAATCATGGCGCCGGTCCAATCTCCCCTCCGGGTCGCACTGGTGACCGAGTACTACTACCCCCATTTCGGGGGTGTCACCGAGCATGTGCAAAACCTGGCCCTCCATCTCCGTGCCATGGGGCATGAGGCCCTGATCATTACCTCCCGAATGCGGGGAAGCGGTCCGGACATGCCCGGGGTCTACCGGATCGGCCGAAGCGTCCAGCTTCTCAGCAACGGATCCTTCGCCAGGATCACGGCGGGGGTGGGACTGACCGCCGCGGTCCGCGAAATCCTCCGCCGGGAGGAGGTCGACGTGGTCCATGTCCACGGACCGCTCCATCCGACGCTCGGGGTCATCGCGCCGGAGGCAGCTCGGGATCTCGGCATCCCGGTCGTGGGAACCTTCCACTCCTGGTTCCGCCGCTCGATCGCGTACGCTACCTTCCGTGGCTTGTTGCAACGCCGCCTCTCCCGCTACGCCGCCACGATCGCGGTGAGCGTTCCGGCCGCCGAGGCGCACGCCCGGTACTTCGACTCTCGATGGGAGATCATCCCGAACGGCGTGGACGTGGATCATTTCCATCCCAACGGGCGGAGACCGGCCGACGCCGTGGGATCCCGGCCCAGGCTGCTCTTCCTGGGACGCCTGGATCCCCGGAACGGACTCGACCAGCTTCTCTCGGCGATGCCGCGCATCCTGAGCGCGTATCCTCGGGCGGAGCTGATCATCGCGGGGGACGGTCCGCTTCGCCGCGCCTACCAAGCTCGGGCCCGTGCGCTCGGCAGAAGCGTCCGCTTCCTGGGTCGCGTGTATGACGAGCGACCCGCGCTCTACGCGTCGGCCGACCTCTACCTCTGCCCGACGAGCAAGGCCTCCTTCGGGATCACCTTGCTCGAGGCCATGGCGTGCGGCACGCCCGTCGTCGGCTCCGACATCTGCGGCTTTCGCGAGCTGGTCGATGGTGGGAAGACGCTGCTCGTGCCGCCGGATGATCCCTCGGCCTGGGCGGACGGAGTCGTCGGTCTGATCCGGGACCCGGACCGCCGCGCGGAGATGAGCGCCTGGGGGCTCGAGAAGGCGGCTCGGTATTCGTGGGCGGAGGTCTCCCGGCGCGTCGTACAGGTTTATCTGAGGGTGGCGGGCCGAATGGCCGCGGACAATGGAGGGGACTGATCCATGAGCGCCTGGGTCCCAGGAACGGCCTTCTGGAGTTTCGGAACGGCGGCGAGCGCGGGGATCGGCGCCTGGACCTATGGCATGCTCGCCCCCAACAGCCGTCTCTTCGGTTCCGTGATCGCACGCGGGCCGACGGACGCGAAGGTCCTCTACCTCACCTTCGACGACGGGCCCAGCCCCTCCGCGACCCCGCGAATTCTGGATGTCCTCGAGAAGCGGGACGTCCCGGCCGCATTCTTCCTCCTGGGCCGGCACGCGCGGACGTTCCCGGATCTCGCGGCACGACTCGGGCGTACCCCGCACGAGATCGGCAATCACACGCAGCACCACCCCAAGCTCCACCTCCGGGGCCGGGGCTTCATCGACGCCGAGCTTCGGACCGCCCACGCCACGATTCTGGACACCGCGGGGCGCGTGCCTCGCGCCTTTCGCGCGCCGCATGGATTCCGAAATCCAGCCGTGCACGCCGTCGCGCGTGCGCTGGGTTACGAGGTCTTCGGCTGGACGCTCGGAGTCTGGGACTCGGACCGCCCTGGCGCCGAGGAGATCCGGCGCCGCGTGCGGCGCGGGCTGAAACCCGGCACCATCCTCCTGCTCCATGACGGCGACGGCTACGACGTCGACGGTGACCGCGCTCAGACGGCGGAGGCGCTGGACGGAATCATCCGGGACGCGCGTGATCGCGGCTACGAGTTCCGCCCGCTCGGCGAGCTCATGAGCGGCGCGCGAAGGGCGGAGAGAGGGTGATGCCGATGCCGAGGCCCTCGGCGATTCTCAGGTACGCCTTCTGGATCGTGGGCGGGGTGGCCCTGGGCCTGTTTCTCGGTCGATTCGGCTGGCGGGAAACCTGGAGCGTGATCGAGAGGATGAATCCCGATCTCCTCGGCGCCGCGGTCGCGGTGAACCTGCTGTCGCTCCTGTCGAAGGGCACGGCCTGGCACCTTCTCCTGCGCCAGGTCGCGGCGTGCCGATGGCGCGTGACCCAGGAGGCGAATCTGCTCGGCGCTGCGATGAATTCGGTTTCGGTCGCGGTCGTCGGCGAGAGCTTCCGCGTCCAGGATCTCGCGGCGCGGGAGGGCATTTCCAGAACGGCCGTTGCCGCCTCGGTCGCCCGGGTCCGCACGCTGGAGGCCCTGGCTCTCGCGTGCTTCATGCTGCTCGCGCCGACGCTCCTCCGGCTACCCCCGCTTCTCCATGGATTGCAGATCATCGGAGGCGTCGTGCTTCTCGCTCCGGTCGCCGCCGTCTGGTCGGGGAGGCGCATTCAAGTGCTCGAGCTCCTGCCGGCCCGGGCGCGCGCGGCGTTGGCTCCATTCACGGCTACCGTCTCCGCGGGAACGTTCGTTTCCGCGCTCCTGCTCGCCGTGCTGAACTGGGCCGCGCTCTGGGCCACGTATCAGCTCACGTTTTCGGCGATCGGGATCGGGGTGCCGCTCGCAGCCTCCTTCACGGCACTCCTCGTTACCAATCTGAGCGGGCTTTTCCGTCTTACGCCCGGCAATGTGGGGGTGACTCAAGCGGCGATGATCGCCGCGCTCTTGCCGTTCGGCGTTCCTCCTCACGAGGCGCTCGCGGCCGGGCTCGCGTTGCAGGCCGTGCAGATCCCGCCGGTGCTCGTCCTAGGTCTTCTCACGGTCGGTGGCAGGCAATTCGCGGCGAGATGTGGCGCGGCAAACTAGCGCAGGAGCATCATCCTGCGGCTACAGACGAAATTCCCGGCTCGAATCCGGTACAGGTACAGCCCCGAAGGTAGGGGTCGCCCTTCCGCGTCGCGTCCATCCCAACGGCGTTCGTGATCTCCGGCCGCCTGGACGCCGTTCTCAAGCGTCGCGAGGCGTCTTCCTTGCACGTCGTAGACCGTGAGGAGCACCGAACCTTCGGCCGCGGTGCGATACCGGATCGAGGTGAGCGGATTGAAGGGGTTCGGCCGGTTCTGCTCGAGAGAGTAGACGCGTGGGGCCGCTCCCGCGTCCACGCCGGTCGTGACGCGCGTGACGTGGATCGTCGTTCGCACGCTCGCCGTCGCGAAACCGTTGATGGCCGTGAACCAGACGTCGTAGTCGCCCGCCTCCGACACCGCCGGGGTCCACGTCAGCACGCCCCGCGACTTCGGCCCCGCCGAGGTTCCCCCGACGCTGAATACGGCGTTGTTTCCGGGAGGCAGGGCGGACAGATCCGCCGCGAGGGAATCGATCCCCATGCAGGAGACCGCCGACATGTCCACCTCGATGAAGCTCTGCACCTGGTGGGTCACGCTCGGGGGAGCGGTGATCTGCGGAACTTCGAGCGTGTTGTTGACGGATAGAAACGTGGTCGTATTCGCGCTTCCCCCCAGCCCATCCGTTACGGTCCACACGACGCTGTAGACCGTCGGGTCCCCGTTGCCGTCGTCGCAGGACAGCCTACCATCGATCCTCGCGGAACGCGGAGACGGCCCGGACGAAGTCACGAACGTGAGGCTCGCGGGCATCCCGGATTGCGTGAGCGTCAGCGTATTCGAGGCATCGGGGTCGGACGCCGAAGCGGTGATGCTCACGAAGACCCCCTCGCTCGAGGTCACGTTCGAGGGTGCCGAAATCGTGGGTGCGGCGTTGGTGCCGCTGGTCACGATGAGAATCGTCGCGCCACCCGCCTGACCACGGAATCCGTCCGAGGCACACCACTCGATCGTGTAGGGACTCTGGAGCCCGCTCCCGGCGGGCAACGTGCCGGTGATCGCTCCCGAGGCGGGATTCCCGTTGGAGCCGGAGAAGGTGAGCCCGGAGGGATACCCCGAGGCGGTAATGGTGATCCCGTCGGATGCGTCCGGATCGGACGCGTTCGCGGTCAGGTTGACCGCCGCTCCCTCGGAGAGTGTCAGGTCGGCGGGCGTCGCGAGGGTCGGGTTCCGGTCGACCCCCGTCGGTGCCCGCGAGGAGAGGACAGGCGCCGCGGGCGTACCCACCAAGACGGCGCCGCCGTACGCGTCGGTGCCGCCGGCGGGGATGCCATCCGAGTAGATCGTGCCGTGGTCGGTCGTGGCGACGTTGTCGATGACCATGCCCGTCCCATAGGGCCAGAGACCGTCCGACGGCGAGATGAGACAGTCCGAGGTGAAGATGAGGTACAGCGCACGGTGGTGACTGTCGATCGTGACGGAGGTCTTGATCGTGTTCGGCTCTCCTGAGTTGGCGCCGCTGATGGTGACCGGTCCGGAGGTCGTGTTGATGAAGGTCGCGCCCGGCGTGGTGGAGAGGATGGTTCCGCTCCACGTCGCGAGGAGCCTGGCGTTTCCATTCGAACCGGTGGAGATGACCTGGTTCAGAGCGGTGAGGTCGTTTCCGAGCGGATCCGCCGCGTCTCCCCCTCCGCCGACGAGATACACATAGTCATAAAACTGCTCGGAGCTCAGGCTCATCATCATGGTCAGCGCGTAGTTCCCGCCGTGCGTCCCCGTGTCGATGTAGAGAATCTCGAACGCGAAATTCGGATAGCCGACGTTTTTCGCCCAGCACGGGTTGTAGGCGCCGCACCAGAGGCTCTTCGATCCGGACAGGATGGCGGGACGCTGCACCGGATTCAGGCCGATATCGACGACATGCCAGAGACCGGGGCCGGACACCGTGCTCGGCGCGGAGGGCGCGCGCAATGGGGTCGGTGCGCGATAGCCCGGGCCACGAGCCCCGAAGGCGGGTTCGCCGGAGAGCGCGATCGCGAGCTGCGCGGCGGCCGCAAGAAGACCCAAGTGGCTGAGGTACAGGCGTTTGTGATTCATGAACGTCCCCTGTTCGGGAAGATCGAGGTCTCACCGCTAACTTGCCTTTATGGTCATTGGAACGCAGAACCCGGAAGAAAGGGGACGCGCGAGGCGAAGGGGTGCCAGGAAAGATAGAGGACCGACGAAAAGCCTACGGACGCCGGGTCCGACCACCGCGCCTCCGTCGGGGCTCCTCGAAGAACATGATCGGCTTCCCGGCCGCGCCGATCGCCTTGGCCACCCGTTTCAGGGCGGCGGCCAGGGCCTTCTGCTGCCTGGATGGCAGGGACTCAATCGCCTCGATGAGCCGGTCCGCCGGGGGATCGGGCGCCCGCTTCACGAGTCGCGCCCCCGCGGGGGTCAACGTGAGCTGGAGCATGCGCGCGTCCCGCTCGGATCTCACGCGGCGCACCAGGCGTTGCTCGACGAGCCGGGTCACCACGGTCGAGACGCTGCTCTGGTGGGTATGGGTCAGCCGGGCCAGCTCGTTGAGGGAGATCGGAGAGGCCCCGGCGAGCTTGTGCAGCACGAAGAGCTGCGCGCCGCTGAGTCCGAATCTACGCTCGGACAAGCGCGCGGCTTCCCGGAGGGCGCGGACGATCCGGCGCAGCGAATCCAGCGCTTCCTGAGCGTCGTTCGCCCGGGATGTATTGGAGCCCATAGATCGCACGTCCTGCCCGCTGTATTTTGCGATGTATTGGAACCCATGTATCCATCGATACTTCGCATCCGCCGCGAGCCTAAGGGCGGGCGTCCGCCCGCGTCAACCGTCGGCCGTTCTCCTTGCCCCGCATCGAGTTAACCGCCCCCGTTTCCGGAGATGCGAGGTGCACGGCGCATGGCAGCCCTCGAGAACGGGACCTCGGGAAGTGACGGCGATCCCAGCGTTTGGCACGGTCGGTCCGGTGTGGCATATCCGATGCTCTTTATCGATCACATTGGAGTGGATCCATCACCGGAGACGTCAGGGAACGAACGACTCCACAGGAGGAGGTTGCGTCACCATGAGGCATGAGCAGGGTTTCACCCTGATCGAGCTGATGATCGTGGTGGTGATCATCGGGATTCTGGCGGCCATCGCGATTCCGAACTTCATCGCCATGCAGGACCGCGCGCGCGAAGCGAGCGTGAAAGCGAACATGCACAGCTACCAGCTGGCCATGGAGGATTTCGCGGTCCAGAACACGGGCACCTACCCGGTCGCCGCCGATGACGCGGCGGTGAAGGGGAACATGCCGAGCGGGAACTATCCGAAGAATCCGTTCTCGGGCAATAACGACGCCTGGACGTGGAACGCGGACCCGGCTGCCTCGGGCGTCATCGGCTCCAATCCGGCCACCACGACCGGATACACGATCAAGGGATACGGCAAGACCGCACTCCTGACGCTGACACTCACGAACGGCTGACCCTGGGTCAGTCGCTGGCGGGCCCGGGCGGCGGTTGCTGGCCGGGCTCGATCTGCGCCCGGCTCCGCTCCACGTGCGCCAGGGTCACGTAGGTCACGGTGTCCCAGGAATTGTGGATCCCGATGAACACGAGAAGCAGCTCGGCGCCTCCGACCCAGAAGAGCGCGTCGTGGGCGTGCCGCCCGATCGCGGCGCCGGCCACGAGGATCGTCGCGTAGGCCACGGTCGGCAGGATGGTGTGCCAGATCCAGTCCTCCAGGACCGGGCGGTATCCCCGCTGACGGAGCGCTCGCTTCAGGACGGCCGCGGAGTAGCCGAGGCCGGCCACCCCGCAGGCCAGGACGAGCCCACCCACCTGCCCCATCGTGTGCCAGGGAGCGCTGAGAATCGAGGCCACGAGCAGAGCGGCGCAGAAGTGGACGACGTTCGGGCTGCCGAACGCCGCGATCGTCTCTTTGCCCCCTCCCAGGGGGCTGATCTGAGCCACGAGCGTCAGGACGACGAACTGAAGACCCGTCAGTGCCGCCGCGGACGAGCCGACGACCACGTAGAAGTTCCCCCAATCTTGGAGGGAAACGACCGTTTCATGCATTTCGGGTTGCCTCCGTGGGTCTCGGGGAGCGGCCGTCCAGATCCAGCGTCATCTCGACCATGGTGTCCCGAAAACCCAGCCGGGTGAACAGGTGCTGCGCGCCCTCGTTCCTGAACTTGCTCCACAGCACGACCTGCTGCATCCCCTTCGAGCGAATCCAGGCGATCGCGGCACGCATGAGATCGCCCCCGGTGCCCTGCTGTCGAGCATTCGGGTCGACGTAGACGTCGTGCACGAATCCGCAAGGGCCGCGCAGGTCCCTCCAGCTGATCCCTTCGACGTCCGCGAACACATACCCGACGACCTCTCCGGAGCGCTCGGCGACCAGCACCAGGCAGTCGGGATCCTTGATCTGGGAAACGAGGAAGTGTCCGTACCCGCTCTCCGGGTACTCGGTGAGGATGAACCGGCTGGGATCGGCCGCGTGGTGCTGCCGCATGAGGGCGGCGCCATAGCGGCCCAGGGCTTCCTGGTCCGATTCCGTGGCCGGCCGGATGGTGAGCACGGCGCGACTATACCGCGGAAGTCGCCTCGCTTCGAGTCTCCGGGAAATCAGGCCGGCCGACTTCGCGCCGGCGGGGCCGCGCCTTTGATCAACAGCCAGAACGCGAAGGTGATCTCGAAGACGGCGGCCGGCAGCCAGATGAGCCCGGTCACGGGAATGTCGGCGAGCTGCAGGGGCAGCGTCACGACAAGGAGCACGGACGCGAGCACGCCGAGCCAGGCCAGCCAGACCGGAATCATCCGGCCGCGCAGGAAGAGCCATGAGAAAAGAGTGCTTCCCACGGCGAAGAAGATCGCGGGAAGGGTTGCGCCCCCTTGTCCCCAGAAGAGGAACGCGCCGATGCCCTGGCCGGTGGCCGGGTTCGGCGCCTGGGCTTGTGGCGCGGTGGCGAGCCACAGGAGTCCCAGGGACGACTGGACCGCGGTCGCCCCGATGACGCCTTCCACGAGTCGGCAACTCATGCCCAGCATCGCGAGGTCGGGATCCTCGTCTCGCGTGAGCGCGTAGAGCGTCACGGCCAGCACGATGGCCGAAAAGGCCTCGAGCAGGGTGAGTACGATGTTCACATGGACGGCGTTCGCGTGCTGGGCCATGGACGCGAGCTTCGCCGCGACACCTTCGCCCGCGGTCGCGCCGCGGGACACGATCATCGAACTGATGCCGACAGCGATGTAGAAGAGGAACGTGAAGCCGGCGATTCTCGAGTTCGTCTTTCGAGTCATGGGTCCCTCCAGGACAGGGACATCGACGCCTGGGTCTTCCCCCTACGCTCCCTCTCCGTGAAAAGATTCGCTGCTCTTGGATCGGAGGAACAGGATTGCCAGCAGGAGAGACGCGAGGGGGAACACGCCCGCGTAGCCCACAATCGCGAGCCATTGCAATCTAAGGTCGCCAAGCACAGGGCCTAGCGTACCCGCCAAGCACAAGCCACCGCCGACGCTCAGGCAAACCCGCACCGCCCGATGGAGGCGGTCGCCTTGAAAGACAGGGGCCGCGAGAAGCAGCGAGAGCCCGAAGAGGAAGTCCCACGCGAAGAGGTCCAGCCCGAACGCTACCGAGGGCCACCGGAACTCGAGTAGGGAAGAGAGTTGACCCGCCGCGACATGGCCGAGCCTCCGGGCCACGGTCAGCTCCACGAAGTGAATGCTCGACGTCACGCCCATGCTGAGACCCATGAACGTGAGCGCCAGGAAACTGAAGACCTTGCGGTCATCGGGAGAGTACGCATTCACGGCAACAAGCAGCGCCACCGCGAACGGCGCGATGATGACGATGATCGCCTCGAGAACGGCCCGATAGGGGTCTCCCAAGGTCGCGACGATGTACCCCGACTTCAATCCCAGGGCCCCCGTCATCATGTAGACCACGCTGAGGGCAAGAACCGCCGACGCGGAGCAGATCCCCACGCGGCGCGTGGCCGGGGTCCACAGGAGCGGCATCGCGGTTACCGTTGCGTCATCTCAATCGTCTTTCGGTGTACTCTTCACGCGGCCACAATACGGCAACGTCGGTGGGAGGGCAGCCAGAATCCCATGGAGCCGATCGCGTACGGGCCCAGCTCGGGACCGTTCCTCGAGACGCCTCGCCTGCGCCTCCGTCGCTGGAGTCCCACCGATCCCGAGCCCTTCGCCCTCATGAACGCGGATCCCCGGGTCACCGAGTTCCTGCCCACGCCTTTGGACCGGGACGCGAGCGACGCGATGATCGCGCGCATGGAGGCCCACTTCGAGCGACACGGGTTCGGTCTCTGGGCCGTGGAGATTCCCGGCGTGGCGCCGCTCGCGGGCTACGTGGGTCTGCAGAGGTCGCCCTTCGACGCGTCGTTCACACCGTGCGTCGAGATCGGCTGGAGGTTGGCGGCCGACACGTGGGGGAAGGGATACGCGACGGAGGGCGCCCGTACCGCGTTGCGCTACGGATTCCAGACGCTCGGGCTCCGGGAGATTCTCTCCTGGACCGTACCCTCGAACGAGCGCTCGCGACGCGTGATGGAGAAGCTGGGGATGACCCACGACCCGCGGGACGACTTCGACCATCCGCTCCTGCCGGAGGGTCATCCGCTCCGGCGGCACGTCCTCTACCGCGTCACTCCCGATCGGGCGGACCTCCGCAGCATCCACCCGTAGAGCCAGACGATCACCCCGATGAAACCGAGCAACCCCAGCCACGGGGCCGGCGCGAAGTTCTCGGGCACGAGCCCGATCGGCGCGTCCTTCGAGAAGCCGACGATGAGGCCCGCGTTGATCACGCCCCACAAGCTCTCGCCCACGATCAATCCCGAGGCCACGAGCGTGCCCAGCCGCTCCGCGCGTTCCGGCTTCGGCGTCGAGCGCACGCGCCCCACGTACCAGTGCGCCACCACGGCGCCGACGACGACGGCGAAGGTCGCCGACATCGGTAGATAGATCCCGATCCCTACGGCCAGCGGGGGAATTCGCAGCTTCTTCATCGCGCCCAGCGTCGAGTCCATCAAGATCAAACCCACGCCGACGAGCGCGCCGATGCCGAGCATCCTCCACTCGAGATTCCCGCCGATCACGCCCTGCGCGAGCGCCGAAATGAGCGTGGCCTGCGGCGCGGGAAGGGGATTGGGCGCCACCACGCCGACGTTCGCCGCTCCCGCGAACCCGTAGGCCTTGGCGAGCAGGTTCAGCACCGAGGGGATCACGGACGCGCCCGCCGCCACCCCCACGATGAGGGCGATCTGCTGGCGCATCGGAGAGGCGCCGACGAGCTGGCCGGTCTTCAGGTCTTGAAGGTTGTCGTTCGAGATCGTCGCGCACGCGAAGACGATCGCGGTCACGAAGAGCGCGAAGGCGACGAGGGCGGGCCGCGTCTCGGGAGAAGGATGCACGGCGAGCATGAGGGTCGAGGCGCACAGCACGATGGACAGGATCCCGACGCCCGAGATCGGGCTGTTCGAAGCGCCGATCAAGCCCGCCATGTAGCCGCAGATCCCAGCGATGAGAAAGCCGCCGATCAGGACGAACGGGATGGCAATCAGCGTGAGCGACAGGGCGCTGGGGGCGAGCACCGTCGACTTCGCGAACGTGAAAGCGAGACACCCGCTGAGGATCAGGCACGCGATCGTGAGCAGGATGATCCACCCCGGTGCGATATCCCTGTCCCGATCGTCACCGGTGCTCGCGGCCCGTGATGCGGCGAGCGTGCTGACGAGTCCGCCGATGACCGGCCTGGCCAGCGTGGCCAGCGTGTAGACCGCGGCGACCGCGATCGCCCCGGCGCCGATGAACCGCACCTGCGTTCGCCAGATCGTCAGGGTATGCGCCGCGAGCTCCACGCCCGGAGCGGCGGGCTGCATGGAGGTCAGGATCGGGACCGAGATGCCCCACGCGATCACGAGGCCGGTCAGCATCGCCATCCCGACCGACAATCCCACCAGATGCCCCGCGCCGAGGAGCGCCAGGGACCAGGCGATGTTGTATCCGCTCGAGGCCGCGCCCCCGAGACGGAGGAATCCGGTCACCTCCGCGGCCGCGATGCGTGTCGCCGTCAGGATGGCGAGCCCGCCTGACGCGACCGAGCCCAGGATCACGGCCGTGAGCCCTTCTCGAGCCTCGCCCGTCTCGTCCTTCGTCTCGCCGCGCGTGCCCGATCCGACCTTCAGGACCTCGGCCGCCGCGACGCCTTCGGGGTAGGGCAGGTCCGAGGTCGTCACCAGCGCGCGCCGGAGCGGGATCGTGAACAGCACGCCGAGCACGCCGCCGCTCAGGCAGATCAGGAACGATTGCCAGAAGGGAAATCCCGTCCACCAGCCCACGATCACGAGTCCCGGCAGGACGAAGATGATCGCCGAGAGCGTGCCGGCGGCGGAAGCGACGGTCTGGACGATGTTGTTCTCGAGGATCGACGAGTCCTTCACGGCGCTCAGGAGGGCCATGGAGATGACGGCTGCCGGGATGGAAGAGGCGAACGTGAGGCCGACCTTGAGGCCGAGGTAGATGTTCGCGGCCGTGAAGATGGTGGTGATGAGCGCCCCGAGGACGAGGCTGCGTATCGTCAGCTCTCTGGGTTTCAAGTGGTCGTCCCCCCTTGACCCCGGTGCCACCGCAATCCGCCTACAATAGGGCAATCCGGGGGCTCGCGCCTACCTCGATCCGCTCGTGGCCGCCTCCAGGCGCGCGATCTGCTCGCGCAGCGCCTCGGCGCCCTGCTGATCCGGATCCAGCCGAAGGGACTCGCGCAGCTCCTCGAGAGCCTCCGCATGCCGCCCCAGCTCGATCAAGATCGATCCATGATAGGTTCGCAGGTCGGATTCGCGGGGCTTGCGTGCGATCGCGATTCTGATTTCCGCGTCGGCCGCGTCCAGATGCCCCTGGAACCAGAGCGCGATCGCGAGGGCGCCTCGAAGCTGTGGCTCCATCGACGGGACGCCGACCCTCAGCCCTCGCCTCGCCCACTCCTCCGTCCGCTGGAAATCGCTGTACCGGGTGAACAGGCGCGCACAATCGACGCACCAGAGCTCGATTCGATCGAGCTGGCTGGGCTTGGGCATGGCCGCGGCGAACAGGCTGTCGCGCTGTTCCAGGCTGCTGATATCCCGTGGAAGGCGGCGGATCACGATGTGGGGGCCGGAGGTCGTCTTGATGTCCGATTCCCAGACGACCGGCGCGTGCCCGCGCAGCCATCGGTAGAACGCGTTCTCGACGGGATACGCTCGAGGCGCCGCCTCGAAGCGCCGCGAGATCTCCTCGGAAGCGACGTGATAGTCGAATCCATCGAGGAATTCCGGATGGTACGCCGGGCTGGCGGCTTGAGCGTGCGTCGCGAAGAAGGGCCAGATCACGACCGCGCGCTCCGCGTCGTCGAAGACGGGCCCGTAGAGCTCGACGGCCATGCGCGCCTTCGGGTCGAGATGTTCCTGAATCCAGCGACGGGACACGTGTCTCGAATCGGGGAGAGCGAGGGAGTGCCTCGTGGCGACGAGCTCCGGAAACGGCCATGCGACCGCCAGCACGGCCAGAGCCGGGGCCAAGACGGTCGACCGGCGCGCAACCAAGCCCTGGGTCAGGCGGATGATGGACAGAGCCGCCGCGAGATGCAGGAACGGGATCGCCGGGAGAACGTATCGTTCCTGCGCGACCATGAGCATTCCGTTCGCGAGCACGACCAGGGCGGGGATCATGGCCAGGAGGCGCGCCGCGCCTCCCATCCGCCACAGGAGCGCGAGCCCCATGAGGGCGGCCAGATACGCGGGCCATCCCATCGCGTGCGGGAGCGTGACGCCGAGGTACGCGGGCAGCGATATCGGGAAGCTGGTCTGCCCGACCCAATCCGAGAAGAGCGCGCGCCTTTGGCCGGTGACATCGACGAGCGTCTGCCTCCAGTCGATGAAGAGGAACGGCGAGCCGAGGAACAACGCGGCCACGATCGCGCCCAGGCCGGCCCAGAGGGCGGGTCGCGCCAGGAACGCTCCCTCGTCGCGGGCTCGAGCCTCGCCGGCGCCGAACCCCCGGTGGGCGAGCGCCAGGGGAATGCCGAGGACGAGAGGGACGTACTTGCACGCCCCCGCCAGTCCGATCCACGCGCCCGCGAGGATGGAATCACGCAGCGTCGGCTGGGCCGCGACTCGGAGCAGCGCGCCCGCCGCCAGGAGCACGAAGAGGAGCGCGAGCAGATTGGGGTCGCTCACGTGTTGGGAGGTGAGCGCGTGGAGGGGATTCGTCGCCAGGAGGAGCGCCGCCAGGAAACCCACGCCTCGACCCAGGCTGGCGGAGCCGAGCCGGTACGTCAGGAAAACGGTGAGGGTGCCGATGAGGGCGCCCACGATGCGCGCGAACAGGAAGAACGACGCCGATTCGGTGCCCACGATGTGCGCTTGAAGCTGGGCCGCGCTGGACGCGCCGGATGAAAGGGAGGCGTAGAGCTTGAAGAGGAACTGGAGCGCCAGGGTAAAGTAGAAGCTCAGAGCGGGCCATCCGCCCGTATGCGGATTCGGATCGAATGCCTGGGCGCCTCCTCGCCACATCGCCCACGCGCGACCGACGGTCGTACGATCGGTCTCCTCGACGGCCGAGTCGTCCAGCACGTGGACGCCGAGCGAGGCATCGGGCAGGCGGTCATGGATTCCCCAGAGGCGGAGCGCCAGAGCCAAGGCCACGATCCCCAGGAGAAGCCAGTCGGGCCGCTTGGCCCGGGCTGTGTTGCCGTGTCGCGCGCCGGGACGGGCGGCCCCACCTCCCCTTCCGGCGCCGCGCGCCTTCATCCCGCGACGAGCTCCATGGCGCCCACTCTAATTCGCAGCCGCAGGAGCGTCGCCTCCTTTTCGCGCGCGGGATCAGGGCTGCGGTATCGAGCCTTCGAAGCTTGCGCCTGCCGCAGTCGTCGACCACAATGGCGCTCCGGAATGGAGCACGCCATGAAGGAAGACCTCTGGCAGCAATTCGGGGCGGCGATCGACATGCTCGACCGCGCGATCGCCGCATGTCCCGACGAGGTTTGGAGCGATCCCACCCGGAAGCCCGAGTGGCCCACGAACGACGTGGTCGGCTTCTGGTACCTCGTCTATCACACCCTGTTCTGGCTGGACTACTACCTGTCGGACGACCAGGAGGGATTCCGACCGCCCGCTCCCTTCACGCTCGAGGAGATGGATCCCGCGGGGCTCCTGCCCGAGCGGCCGTACTCGAAGGAGGAGCTTCGCGCGTACCTCGAGCACGTTCGGCGGAAATGCCGGGCCGTGATCGACGCGCTCGATGATGCGGCCAATCTGCGGAAGGCTTCGACCCGTCCGGGGCTGAGTGCGGTGGGACTCCTCCTGTACAACATGCGTCACGTTCAGCACCACACCGCGCAGCTGAACTTGATCCTTCGACAGAAGATCGGCTCGGCCCCGGAGTGGGTATCCAGGGCGAGCGTGCCTCTCCGCGACGCGCCCCGTTGAGTTTGTTTTCTCCGGCCGGTTCCTACTGCGGGGTGAGCTGGACGTTCCCCACGTTGGTCGTGGCGCCCGAGTGCACGACGATGCCCGCAAGCGTCGTATCCCGGTACGCCAGGGCCGGGTGGAAGGCGAGCGAATACGTTCCCGCCGGGAGCGCCCCCACCGTGAAGTCGCCCGCCGAGGTCAGCGCGCTTCCAACCGTATCGGCTGCCTGGATGGCGTAGACCGTGGTCGAGACCGTATCCGGGAGCACGTGCCCCGTGATCGAGCCGGCGCTCGCGGTGGGAATCACGCGAACTGTCGGCTTGAGAATGTACGTTCCCGAACCGGTGAGCACGATCGAGCGGGCCGCGTCGAAATCAAGCGTGAGGTCCAGCAGGCCGCCCGCGGGAACGTTGAAGTCCCCGACGAGCTTGTATCCGCTCTGCATTCCGCTCGGCACGGTCACCGGATGGGTCACACCGTCGATCACGACGTTCGAGCCCGACGCCAGCTTGAGTCGAATCTGCGTGTAGTGACCCGCAGGAACTTGCGCGACCGCCAATGTAGTAAACACGCCGTTTCGAAGCGTGAGGAGATCGACGTTGAAGGGATCCGAGCGCAGCACCTGCCAGCCGCCGCCGGTTCCGGTGGAATCGTTCTCTCCCGCGGCCTCGCTACCCTCGAGATGTGCCGAGACCTGGGTGACCGCCAGATTCACCTGCTGGAAGTCGCCGGGGGCGTCCGTCAGCCTCAATTTGATGGTTCCGAATCCAGGGGCTGTGGTCTTGGAGCAGCCGAACGCGGCCATGAGAATGGCAAGAATGAACAGGGGAGTTAAACGACGTCCTCGCATGATGTTCCTCCATAGTTGTCGGCAGTTCGAGGATCGCTGCTGCCATGTCGTACCCCCCGACTACGTCAAGGATACACCAACCGGTCTGATCCGTGACTTGAGAAAAACCCCAGCCTGCCGATAACCCCATGGGGGAACCACCCAGACAGGGGGCAAGATCCGTGACCAGATCCTGGAAGATTTTCGCCTGCGTCCTCGCCGCCATCGTCATTTTCGCGATCGTGAGGGGTAGCTCGTCGTCGCACGCGCCGCAGAGCCAGTCGGCCGCCACCAGCATCTCGAAGGAGCTGTCTGATTCGCCTGCGTTCCCCAAGCCCCCGTCCGGCCAGGACCCCTTTGGCCCCTCGGCCGGCAAGCCGGGCACGCCGCCGCTCTCGGTCCCGTCCGCTCCGACCAGCAACTCGCCGGCGCCGGCTCCGTCCGCCATTTCGTCCGACGTGACGCCATCCCCCTCATCGTCGCCAACGTCCGCTTCGTCTTCGTCGGCGTCGAACCCGGCGAGCCCGTCTCCAGCGAGCTACCAATCGAAGCCGACCTACGTCATCACTCCATCCCAGGACGACCAGACGTCCTCGGATGGCGACGCGAGCCAGGGGACCCCGACGACCGAGACAGCATCGCAGCGCGTCGCGAAGCGTCTGCGTGGGGGGCACTAAACACGAAGGCCCCGGCTGGTTTCGGCCGGGGCCTCGTCTTTGACCTTTCCGGGGATCAGGGGCGCTGGTAGACGCGGAACTGGGCAATCCTGAAATCCGCGTTCGTGTCCACCGTCCACATGATGTCGATGAGGCTCGCGTCGAACATCGCCGACGGGGCGAGCGTGAACTTGGACTGACCCTTGCCGCGCGTCAGGTCGATGGTCCCGATCTGGCAGAGCGTCTCCCCGCTCAGGAAATCGCTGAGGGTGTCCGCGCAGACATGGATGTTGCCGCCCGGCTTTCCAAGGATCCGGACATAGATGTCGTAGATTCCCGCCTGGTTCGTGGCGAGGACGGCCCGGTGATCGGCCGTCGCGTTGCAGTCCTCGATACTCCAGCCTGTGGTCGAGTTTGTGACCAGGATCTGGGCCGCCTTCGCGTCACGGTTGACGAAGATCCGGTGCCCGTCGCCACAGTCGCCGTTGAAGCTCTGAGTCGCCGGCTTCCCGATCACGTTGAAATTGAAGACCAGCTTGGAGCCTGGCGTTATCGGGTGGGGGACCGCGAGCACGGCCGAGGTGAACGTCATGAGAAACAGGGAGCAAAGCGCGGCCGTGGTGAGAATGGGACGAGTTTCGAGGGGAGCTCGACGCATGGTTGCGCCTCCTTCGTTGGAGGAATTGAGGGTTTGGAGCTCCGGGCGGTCCGGGAGCGAGGGACAGGAGTTCAGATACCCGACGGGCCCTTCCGACGAGGCCCCATTACCTGGGTGACGGATCGTGCAGGCGCCGTGCCACGCTTCTCATGCGAAGTGCCAGGCAACGAGCGCGGTGCGCGGAGGGGAGTTCCTCGGAGCCCAGGTCCGCGCGGCGCAATCCGCAATGAATTCAACGTACTGGTTGGGTCGTCAGCCGTTCCCTGCGGTTCGCACGAATCCTGGCTCGGACCCTCTGGCCGCTTGATTCCGTGCCCGCGATTCCAACACAATGGGGTCAATTCCTGGCTCTTCAGCCAAAGAACCTAATGGAGAAAGGAGAACGCCATGAGAGGAGCGATCTTCGCCACGCTCATTGCCGTCGTCTTCTCCGGTGCGGGGTGCTCGAAAGACCAGGCTGTCGCCGACCGGAACAAGACCGAGACGCTCGCCACGGGGACCGCGCTGGTGGCGGCGCTTCAGAACACCGTCGACACCGGGAAGAACAAGACCGGCGACAAGGTGACGCTTCGCACGACGCAAGAGGTTCGCATCAATGAAATGACGGTTGTGCCCGCCGGCGCGACCATCAACGGCGAGGTGACCCACATCGATCCCGCCGGTCGCATCGCCGGTGGAGCCGAGCTGACGCTCCGCTTCACCGAGCTGGTCCTGCCGGATGGGAAGAGCTATCCGATCACGGCCGAGCCTCTCCGCATGAAGGGCAAAGGAGACGCCAAGGAGAGCGCGGCTGAGGTGGGCGGAGGAGCGGTCGCTGGAGGCATCCTCGGGGGTGTCCTGGGCGGCAAGAAGAGCATCGGAAAGGGCGCGGCGGCCGGCGCCGTCGTCGGGGCGGGAGTCGCTGTCGCCACCAAGGGAGACCAGATCGTGCTTCCCGCGGGGAAGAAGATCACGGTCACGCTCACCGAGCCGGTGATGGTGTCCGTGAAGCCGACCGCGAGCTAGGACGTCCGAGCTGACCTGAATCGCCCGCGGCGGAAAACGCAGACCGCCGCGGGCGTTTTCTTCCGTTCCTCGCTGAAAACGCCGGCCGGCAGGGCTTGAACGGCGCTGGCGCGCGGACCTATTCTCTCGGCGGGTCCCCCCCATGCAACCCAGGAATGCCCGAAACCGAAGACGGCCGCGCCCGTCAGGCTTGCTCCAGCCCGACTGGGTCCTCCTTGCGTTGCTCGGGTTTTCTCTCGCCATTCGCCTCTGGGGCATCGGCGACCGGCTCCCCGATCCCTCGCTCGGCGTGGATCCCTTGGGCGACTCCGTCATCGAGGAGACGGACCGCACCACGATGGGGCGAGCCTGGACGATGTGGCAAGGCGGGGCCGGTCACTTCGACCTGAACCCGCACACCGGCGGCTGGCCCGCGCTCAGCTTCTACCTGTCGCTGCTGGTCCAGTACCTCTATCGCGCCTGGTTCTTCGTGATCCATCCGGGCACGACTGCGTCGTACTTCGGCGCCAGCATGAGAGGCGAGATCGCTTCGCTGTTCCTGGTGGGGCGGATCGTGGGCGTGCTCCTGGGCGTGGCGACCGTGGCTCTGACCTACGTGCTCGCGTCGCGATATGTGAGCCGGAGCGCCGGGATCGTCGCGGGATTCCTGGTCGGGACGAATACCCTCCACGTTCTCACCTCGCAGCACATCAGCGATCCCAATCTGCTCGCCCTCCTGTTCACGCTTCTCGCGACCGTGTTCCTGGCGAAGGTGGCGCAGGGTGGCAGTGTCGGCGACTCGATCCGGGCCGGCGCGATGATCGGGCTGGCGGGCGCATGCAAGTACGTGCCCCTCGTGCTCGCGCTCCCGTTCGCGCTGGCGCATGGGTCGCGCGGCGTTCTCAAGAACCGCGGATTCTGGCTCGGGCTCCTCGCCATCCCCGCGGCCATGTTCCTCGCGTCGCCGTTCCTGTTCCTGGACTGGAGGCGGACGCTGATCGACATCGGGAATCAGCGACAGGCGCTCTTCTCGGACTGGGTCGGCCAGACCACGTTCCCCCTATCGCTGCCGTCGTACCTCTCCATGTCCCTGCCTCACGCCATGGGCTGGGCCGGCTATCTGCTCGGCATCGGGGGACTGGTGTTGTTGTGGCGTGCCGGTGGGGTCCAGCGGCTCCTCGCTTCGGTCCCCATCCTGATCGTGCTCGTCAACGGGCTGTTGAAGTCGCCCCAGGAGCGGTACGTTCTCGTCGCGCTGCCGTACCTCTGCATCGGTGCCGCGCTCGCGCTCACCCGGGTCCTCGCCTGGGCCAGGGAACGGATCGCCGCTCGAACCTTCCTCTCACCACGGACCGCGACAGCCATCCTCACGGCGGGTGTGGTGGCGTGGCCGCTGACTCAGCTCGTCGCCACCCGCCACTCCTTGCGCCTCCCGGACTCGCGGCATCTTTCCAGGCAGTGGATCCGCGAGACGCTCGAGCCCGGCAAGCGGACGGTCCTGGAGCTCTACGGCCCGGCCTTCGATGCCCGAGACAAGGGCATCGTGGTCTGGCCCTTCTTCGCCTCGGAGGCGGAGCTCGCGCGGCCGGCGTATCACTCCGAGTTTCTGGATGGAATCGAGTACTACGTGGCATCGGAGGAAGTCTCGCGGCGCTTCGAGGCGGAGCCGGCGAAGTACCCCGTCGAAAACGCGTATTACGGTTGGATGCGTCGATACGCCCCGGCGGTCTGGGAATCCGACGTGAAATCGACGTCCGGACCGCACATCGTCATCCGGCATCTTCCCGCCGGCATCAGCACCCGCGCGCAGCGCGACAGCGTGTTCGCCGCCGCCATGCCGAAGCCTTCCGGCGTGGACCGCGTCGCGCTCTGGTGCGCCGATTGTTCCCGGCTCTTCGCGCAAACCGGGGACTATGACCGGGCCGAAGAATGGGCCCGGCGCGGCCTCCAGGTCGGGGTCGAGTCCAGGGAGACGCAGCTGCGCTCGGAGCTCCTGGTGGCGCTGCAGAACACGGGCCGGCTGCCATCGGCGGAGGCGGAAACGAGCCGGGACGTCCAGCGGTCGCCTCGCGACGCGGCCCTCCGCCTGTATCATGGAGACATGCTCGCGGCCATGGGACGGCTGGATCCGGCGCTCGAGGAGTTCCACCGGGCGTTCCAGCTCTCGGGAGGCGATCCCAGGATTCATCTCCGGATCGCGCGGGCGCTGGGAGACCTCGGGCGTATCGACGAAGCCGTTCGGGAGCTGCGCCTGATTCCCGCCGGGCATCCGGACCGCGCCCGGGCGCTGCGGAACGCCGCGCTGTATCTGGTCGGCGATCCGGCGCGTCGCTCGGAGGCGCGGGACCTCTTGCGTGAGTCCATTCGGCTCGACCCGAATCAGGAGGAAGCGGACGCCTTGCGTCAGCAGCTCACCCAGCTCGAGGCACAGGCCGGAAACCGCTGAAACCCTCGATGGAGTGAACCCCTTTTCCAGTGGAGAGAATGAAATGAAAGTCGGCATCTTCGGTTCGGGCGAGGTCGCGAAGTCTCTGGCGGCGGGCTTCATGGGACAGGGTCACTCGGTGATGCTGGGGACGCGCGATCCTTCCAAGCTGGAGGACTGGGACTGGAAGAACCGCGGGGGCATCGTGGGGACGTTCGCCGAAACGGCGAGGTTCGGGGAGCTGCTCGTGCTCGCCGTCAAGGGCAGCGCCGCCGCGGATGTGCTTCGAGCGGCGGGGAAGACGGACCTGGCCGGGAAGACGGTCATCGACGCGACGAACCCGATCGCGGATTCCCCGCCCGTGAACGGGGTGATGAGCTTCTTCACGACCCTCGACGAGTCGCTCCTCGAGCGGCTGCAGCGCGAGTTCCCGGGCGCGCGGCTCGTGAAGGCGTTCAACTCGGTCGGGGCCAGCCTGATGGTCCAGCCCAAGCTCGAGGGCGGGAAGCCCACCATGTTCATCTGCGGCAACGACGACGCGGCCAAGAAGACCGTGGTGGGGATTCTCGATCAGTTCGGGTGGGAGGCGTCGGACATGGGGAAGGTGGAGGCCGCGCGGGCGATCGAGCCCCTGTGCATCCTCTGGTGCATCCCGGGCTTCCTGCGCCAGGACTGGTCGCACGCGTTCAAGCTGCTGAGCTGATCAGCTGGCGGCGGCGCGCCCCACCTGCTTCAAGAGCTCCTCATTGGTCGCGTACTCCTCCATGGCCTTCCGCAGCTCGACGATCGCCTGCTTGGGCGGGATCCCCAGCGCGCCCCGCCGAAGCTTGTTGATCGCGTCGATCTCCTCCTTGGAATAGAGAAGCTCGTCGCGGCGCGTTCCGCTCTTGGCGATGTTGATCGCGGGGAAGACGCGCTGATCGGCGATCGACCGATCGAGAACGACCTCGCTGTTTCCGGTTCCCTTGAACTCCTCGAAGATCAGGTCGTCCATCCGGGAGCCCGTCTCGATCAGCGCGGTCGCGAGGATCGTGATGGAGCCGCCGTGCTCCACGTTGCGGGCCATTCCGAAGAATTTGCGAGGGATCTCGAGCGCGCGCGAATCCAGTCCGCCGCTCATCGTGCGGCCCGAGTCGGAGCCGTACGAGTTGAACGCGCGCCCCATGCGCGTGAGGCTGTCCACCAGGACGACCACGTGACGGCCGCACGTCAGCTCGCACCGCGCCTTGTCCATGCACATGGTCGCCAGCTGGACGTGGTCCTCCAGCGATTGATCGCTGCTGCTCGCGAGCACCTCGGCCGCCACCTGCCGGCGGAAGTGGGTCACCTCTTCGGGACGCTCGTCGACGAGCAGGACCATGACGCTCGTGTCCGGAGCGTCGGCGAGGATGGCTTGGGCGAGCTCTTCCAGGAGGGTGGTCTTACCCGCCTTCGGCGGCGAGACGATCAGCCCGCGCGTGCCGCGGCCGACGGGCGCGAAGAGATCGATGATCCGCATCGACACGTTCCCGTTCGATCCCAGCCGGAACCGCCGTTCCGGATTCGTGGCGACGAGCTTGTCGAAGGGGGCGCGCTCTCGAAACGCCTCGGGCGCCATGCCGCAGACCGATTCGACGTTGTCGAGCCGCATCCCCTGACGCTCGGGCCGCGCGGTGCCGGCGACGAGAGCGCCCGACACCAAGCGAAAACGGTCGATGAGGGCCGCGGGGACGAACACGTCCTGTCGGCTGGGCGCGAACGAGCGCGCGGGATCGCGAAGAAAGCCGCCGCGGCGGTCGAGGACCTGGAGGACTCCGGAGACGGGCATGGGGCCGAAGTTTACCGGTCCCGGGGTTCCCTGTCATCCGGCGAGGTGACTGGCGGAGTTTGGTCCCCTACAATTCCTGGGTCATGGTCACGACCCTCGACCGCTACCGCGGAACGCTCCTCGGCCTCGCCGTGGGGAACGCGCTGGGCCTGCCCGTCGAGGGCTGGCCCAGCTCGGAGATCCGCCGGCGCTACCCACGGGGACTTCGCGAGATCGATCCCGAGGAGACGCAGCTCCCGTGGGATGACGATCTGGCGCAGACCGTCATCCTCGCGGAGGCGATCCTCGAGCACGACACGCTCCGGAACGACGACCTTGCCTCGCGGCTGATGCAATGGTTCGAGTCCAACGGGCGCGGCATGGGCGGGCAGACCCGAGCGGTCCTCAATGCTCTGCGTCAGGGGATGCTCCCGTCCGAAGCGGCCAGGCTCGTCTGGGAGCGGGACGGCGGTCAACCCGCGGGGAACGGGGCCGTCATGCGGTGCCCGCCCGTGGCGATGCGCTGGCCCGACGATCGGACGAAGCTCCTGGAGGAGACCGAGACCAGCGCGCGCGTCACGCACCACGACCCCCGGTGCTCCTGGTCCGCGTATGCCGTGAATCTCGCGGTCGCCGAGGCCCTGAATGGGCGAATCGCCTCCATCGAGGCGATCGGGGACGTCCTGGAGGGCGCCGGGGTCGGTCAGCACACCCTTCGCGCGGTTCGGGAAGCGTCGGGTCGCACGATGGAGCGCCTCCGCCTGGATGGAAGCACCATGGGATTCACGTTGAAGGCCATGCAAGTCGGTCTGTGGTGTCTGGAGCACGCGGAGGATTTCGAGGAGCCGCTCGTTGCCGTGATCCAGGCCGGTGGAGACACGGATACCAACGGGGCCGTCGCCGGCGCCATCCTGGGGGCGATCCACGGAGCAGGCGCGATTCCCGAGCGCTGGACGTCCCGGATCGCGAGAGCGGACCAGCTCGTTTCGCTGGCCGATCGGTTGTTCGAGCGGGCGGGCCGGGCCGCTGCGGAGCTCCCCAGCCCGGCTGAATCACCTCGAAATCGTCCGCGGTAAGTGCCTGACGCCGGCCGCGTCCATGGCCCCGATGGGACCTTGCCCCGCATCGCCGCCTCGGGCACAATGCGCCTCTCGTTGTCGGGCTCAGCCCGGGCCATCAGGGGGACGATCGAGCTGATTGGAGGCCGGTGATGAATAGGTATCGCGGTGCGCTCTGGATCACCTTCCTACTCCTGCTTCTCACGATGCCGCTCGCACGACACGCCGCGGCGCAGCAGATCCTGATCGACAAGCCTGTCCGCGCTGGAGAGCTGGTGGCGTTCCCGGACCTGAACGATCCCCTGTCGTACTACTACGTGAACGACAAGCCTCACCTGGCGGTGGATGCGACGGGAAAGCCACAGTTCAGCTTCCTTCGCTACGTGGAGAACGTCCGCTCGGGAGCCACGGAGGCGGAGGCTCGTGAGGGCGAGGGAGGTGGGATCGTGCACGCGGTGGTGGCGTTGAGCGTGACGCCGCAGCAGATCCAGGAGGCACAGCGGGAGCTTCAGAAGACGAAGCCCGGGGCGAAGCTGGTGGGGCCTGTG
>Ga0075423_10000113_pt1 | contig 50232 bp, 60 predicted proteins | sample SoiMethybrSBSTD2_FD_80114 | JGI IMG/M metagenome (GOLD analysis project Ga0075423, IMG submission 80114) | Bulk soil microbial communities from a Populus tree surrounding site in Tennessee, USA - Soil MetaG P. TD hybrid SBSTD2 | ecosystem: Environmental > Terrestrial > Soil > Tree plantation... | reverse complement strand
GACGACGGTCGCCCAGTACGCCGTCTGGTCCCACGGCAGCAGGTAGCCGGTGAACCCCTCGAGCATCCCGAAGACGAGCAAGAGCACGCCGACGATCCAGTTGAGCTCGCGCGGGTACTTGTATGCGCCGAACAGGAACACGCGCGCCATGTGGAAGAACAGCAGGATGATGAAGACGCTCGCGCCCCACTTGTGCATCCCGCGGACGAGCCAGCCGAGCGTGAGGTCGTTCGTGATGTGGTTGATCGACTGGTAGGCGGTCGACGGGTCCGGCTGGTAGTACATCGCGAGGATCACGCCCGTGATCGCCTGCACGAGGAACGCCGTCAGCGTCGCCGAGCCCAGCGTGTGGAACCAGTTCGTGTCGCCCGGGACCTTGCGGAAGAGGAAGTAGCGGATCCCGCCGACCAGGCCGGAGCGCTCTTCGAGCCAGTCGAGCGGATAGTTGACCGCCGCCTCGAGCTTCTGCCGGCGCGGGGACTTCCGCGTGCGTGTAGGCGCGGCGGTCAATGGGGCGGTTGGATCGGGTAGAGGATCTGCTCCCAGCCGTCGACGTGCTGACCCGGGCCGGCGAGCTTGTACTTGTGGATCTTCGCGTTCTTCCCCTCGCCGTCGACGTGCGAGACGCTGAAGGGCTTGCCGAGAACGAGGTGGCCGTCGACGATCGAGAACTCGTAGCGGTCGAGCGCGCGAACCGGCGGGCCGGCCGTGCGATTTCCCTCGGGGTCGTACTGGCCGCCGTGGCAGGGGCAGCCGAAGCCGCCGGCCGGGATCGTCGGGAGGAGCGTCACCTTCTGGCCCTTCTCACCCGGCGTGACCTGTTTCTTGTCGCCGGGCTGCACGGGCCCGTTCGGCTGCACCGGACAGCCGAGGTGCGCACAGCGGTTCGAGATGATCGTGAAGCTCGGCTCACCGTTCAGCTGGCCGTTGTTGCGGATGTAGGCGGTGCGGCGCGAGACGTTGCCGGCCTCGGGATGCATGTAGAACGTCGTGATGAGCCACTTCCCCTCGGGGAAGTTGTCGAGCGGGCCGAGGTCGACGTCGGGGTAGCCCTGCCCCTTGAAGGCCGGGACGACCATGAAGCCGACCACGGGGACGGTGACGAGACCGCCGATCACCGCGCCCAGGCCGAGCGTCGACGCCTCGAGGAAACGGCTGCGGGGGAAACGCTCGCCCGGCTCGGGCTCGGGCATCGCCGCCTCGCCCCGGTGCGCGGGGATGGGCGGAGCGTCGGGGACGGGCGGCTCGCCCCGCTCGGGCTCGATGGGCTCCGGCTCGCGGCGATAGTCCATCGTCGCGTCGCGGGCCCAGAGGAAGCCGAAGACGATCGCGATCGCCGCCCCGATCGGCGCGATCAGCTTCGGGTTGACGATCAGCCCGACGAGGATGCACGCCACGCCCACCGCGAAGCCGATCGGGTACAACGACGGCCCCGGGAGATGCGGCCGATCGCCGTGTTGAGGCTCCATCACCTTGGATTCAACTCCCGCCCTCTTCGACGTGTCAACGACGTAACAAACGACGCAACGGGCGGGGACTCTGACTGATCCGGCCGTTTCCTGCAGCGGCATCGACCGGTATGCCGTACTCGGCACACCGGCGGTCGACCAGGTCCTTCACCTCGGGCGTCATCTCGATTTCCGGCGGCCACTCACGCGTGCCCTCCTGCGGGCCCTTGTGGGTGGCGTCGATGCCCATCTTCCCGCCGTAGAACTGGCGGGTCGGGGCGTGGTCGAGGTGGTCGAGCGGGCCTTCGGTGATGAGGACGTCACGCTGCGGGTCGACGTTGGCGCCGACGCGGAAGAGCACCTCCTCGTAGTCGTGGACGTCGACCCACTCGTCGACGACGACGACGGCCTTCGTCAGGCTCAGCATCCCCAGGCCCCAGATCGCATGCATCACCTTCTGCGCGTGGCCGGGGAACGCCTTGCGGATGGAGACGATGCAGCAGTTGTGGAACGCGCCGGCAACCGGAAGGTCGTAGTCGACGATCTCCGGAACGGTCATGCGAATCGCGGGCAGGAAGATGCGCTCCGTCGCCTTGCCGAGCCAGGCGTCCTCCTGCGGCGGCTTGCCGACGACGATCGACGGATAGACGGCGTCGCGCCGCATCGTCATCGCGGTCAGGTGGAAGACGGGGAACTTCTCGGGCGGCGTGTAGTAGCCGGTGTGGTCTCCGAACGGCCCCTCGTCCGTGAGCTCGTCCTTCGCGATGTACCCCTCGAGCACGATCTCCGCGTTCGCGGGTACGTCGATCGCGACGGTCTTGGCTCGCACGAGCTCCACGGGCTCGCCGCGGAGGAAGCCCGAGAGCATGAACTCGTCGATGTGCTTCGGCAGCGGGGCGCTCGCCGAGTAGGTCGTCACCGGATCGGTGCCGAGCGCCACGGCGACTTCGATCTTGCCGTCGGTCGCGAGGTAGTCGGCCCGGCCGTCCTTGTGGATCTGCCAGTGCATCGCCGTTGCGCGGGGGCCGAGCTTCTGCATGCGGTACATGCCGACGTTGCGTACGCCGGTACGCGGATCGTGGGTGATCACGGCAGGAAGGGTGACGAACGGCGCGGCGTCGTCCGGCCAGCATTTCTGGATCGGCAGCAGGTCGAGTGACGCGTCTTCGCCCTGGAGGACGAGCTCCTGGCACGCCGCGCTTCGAACCGCCCTCGGCCGCGAGTCGGCGATCGACTTGAGCTTCTGCAGTCCGCGCACCTTCTCGACGAGGCCCTGCGGCGGCTGCATCTCGAGCACGTTGCTCAGCTTCTCGGCGACGGCGTCGAGTGAAGGCGCGTCGAATGCCATCGCCATGCGCCGTTCCGTCCCGAACTGGTTGATCAACAGCGCGAGGTCGGAGCCCTTGACGTTCTCGAACAGCAGCGCCGGACCGCCGCGCTTGACGACACGGTCGTTGATCTCCGTGATCTCGAGCTCGGGATCGACCTCGACCGGGACACGAATGAGCTCGCCCTCGCGTTCCAGCAGGGCGATCCACTCGCGCAGGTCACGCGGCGGGGCCATCTCGCGTCAGTCTAGGGGCGCCGGGCGCAAGTGCGACCGCGGCGTCGGGTCTAGCGGCGGCGGTGCCGAGCCCAGTGCAGGGTCTGCCCGATCGCGATCACGCTGATGAAGATCAGGCCGGTGATCAGCATGCCGGTGATGACCTTCTTGCCTTCGGTCGCCGCGTCCTCGGCGGCCACGAGCGCGGCAATGAGCGCGGGGAGCATCGAGCGCGACTCTAGCGCAGCCGCGCGCGGTGGGCGGCCAGCGCGGCGTCCACCTGGGCGTCGCCGGCCGTTGCCCGCGCCAGCCGCTCGAGCGGGCTCGGGTCGTTGTCGAGCCGGAGCGAGGAGCGCGCGTCGTCGAGGGCGCCACGGCCGAGGGTGGCGGCGGTCGCCGCCCACGCCGGCCCGTCCCCGGCGATGTCCTCTGCATGGAGATAGGCGCAGAGGGCGATGAGCTCGGCCAGGTCGTTGACAGCCGCGACCGTGCCGGCCTGCTCGATGCGGACGAGCCCGTGCGCATAGAGGTAGTCGCCGAGCAGAAGCGCCGCGTCCCCGTCCTCGGGCGCGAACAGCCGCGAGCTGCCGTAGTGCAGGAGGTAGCCCTCGTAGATCGTCTCGACCCCGAGCGCGTACTTGTCCTCCGCAAGCGTCGAGAAGACCGGCTCGCGCTGCTGGTCGCCGCGCCGCCGCAGCGCGGCCGTCCAGAGCTCGCTCTCGCGGCCCGCCTCGTCCGCGATCGCGTCCCAGAGATCAGTCGTGGTAGCTGCCAACGGCCTCGATCGTACGGTCGATCTCCTCCTCGCCGTGCGCGAGCGACAGGAACAGGCACTCGAACTGGCTCGGTGCGACGTAGACACCGCTCGCGAGCAGGTGACGGAAGACTGCGCCGTACCGGTCGGTGTCGGCGCGCTGTGCGTCGTCGAAGTTGCGCACCGGCTCGTTCGTCATGAAGAGCGTCGCCATCGCGCCGACGCGCTGCAGTCGGCCGTGCCCCGAGAGGCCCGCCTCGAGCCGCGCACCCTTCCCCTCCAGCTCGCGGTAGACGTTCTCGTCGCGCAGGCGCCTCAACACGGAAAGGCCGGCGGCCGTCGCGAGCGGGTTTCCGGAGAGCGTCCCGGCCTGGTAGACGTCGCCGCGGGGGGCGAGGCGATCCATCACGTCCGCGCGGCCGCCGAACGCCGCGAGCGGAAGCCCGCCGCCGACGACCTTGCCGAGGAGCGTCAGGTCGGGACGCACCCCGTACAGCTCCTGCGCGCCGCCGCGCGCGAGACGGAAACCGGTGATCACCTCGTCGAAGATGAGAAGCGCGCCGGAGCCGTCGCACAACCGGCGCAGCGCGGTGAGGAAGCCGCGCTCCGGCGGGACGACGCCCATGTTCCCCGCGACCGGCTCGACGATGATCGCCGCCAACCCCTCGCCGTAGCGCGCAACTGCTTCCGCGGTCGCGTCGACGTCGTTGTACGGCGCGACGATCGTGTGCTCGGTGACGCGCGTCGGCACCCCCGGCGTCGACGGGATGCCGAGCGTCGCGAAGCCCGAGCCCGCGCTCGCCAGCAGCGCGTCGACGTGGCCGTGGTAGCAGCCGGAGAACTTCAGGATCCGGTCGCGCGAGGTGAATGCGCGTGCGAGCCGCACGGCGCTCATCGCCGCCTCCGTCCCCGACGAGACGAGCCGCACCTTCTCGACGGATGGAACCGCGTCGACGATCTCGGCCGCGAGCTCCACCTCCGCCTCGGTCGGCGCGCCGAAGGTCATGCCCCGCGCGGCGGCCTCGACGACCGCCTCGATCGTATCGGCGTCGGCGTGTCCGAACAGGAGCGGCCCCCACGACATCACCCAGTCGACGTAGCGGCGGCCGTCGACGTCCTCGATGTACGCGCCCTCGCCGCCACGCATGAACACGGGCTCGTCGAGCCCGACGGAGCGCATCGACCGCACCGGCGAGTTGACGCCGCCGGGGATGAGCTCGAGCGCGCGGCGGTACAGCTCGCGACGCGTGCTCACAGTTCGTCTCGTAATCACTTCGAACGTATCGGTCGACGGTTTCCGACGGTCGGCGGGCAGCGCCCGCCGACCTGACGTCGGCGCCGCCAAGTCGGCGCCTTCAGAGCCAGGAGGCGAGCTCCTTCGTCCAGTACGAGACGACGAGATCGGCGCCGGCGCGCTTGATCGCCGTCAGCGACTCGAGGGCGGCCTGCCGCTCGTCGAGGAAGCCCTTTGCGGCCGCCGCCTTCACCATCGCGTACTCGCCGGAGACGTTGTACGCGGCGAGCGGGAGGTCGAAGCGCTCGCGCGCGGCGCGGATCACGTCGAGGTACGGCAGCGCAGGCTTCACCATCAGGACGTCGGCCCCCTCCGCGACATCCTGCTCGCACTCGCGCAGCGCCTCGCGAACGTTCGCAGGGTCCATCTGGTAGCCGCGGCGGTCGCCGAAAGCGGGCGCCGACTCGGCCGCCTCCCGGAACGGCCCGTAGAACGCGGAGGCGTACTTCGCGGAGTACGCGACGATCGGCGTCTCGGGCAGTTCTTCGCGGATCGCCGCGACACGGCCGTCCATCATGTCGCTGGGGCAGACGGCGTCGGCGCCCGCCTCGACGTGGCTGATGGCCGTGCGCGCGATCAGATCGAGCGTCTCGTCGTTTGCAACCTCGCCGTCACGGACGATCCCGCAGTGGCCGTGCGACGTGTACTCGCAGAGACACACGTCGGTCAGCCGGACGAGGCTCGTGCCGTCGAGCGCACGCAGCGCGCGTTGGACGATCCCGTCGTCGTCCCAGGCGCCCGAGCCCTCGTCGTCCTTGTCCTCGGGGATGCCGAACAGGATCACTGCGCGGACGCCGAGGCGTTCGAGCTCACCGGCCTCCGCGACGACGGTCTCCACGGAGTGACGCCTCATGCCGGGCAGGTCGTCGTTCGACAGTGCCTCCGGCCCCACGAACAGCGGCATCACGAAGTCGTCGAGGTCGAGCCGCGTCTCGCGGACGAGGTTGCGGATGCCGCCGGTGCGGCGCAACCGGCGGAGGCGGGTAACCGGGAACGCGCTCACGCCGAAAGGGTACGCCTAGCGCTGTGCTGCGGCGGGTGGCGGAGGCGCTTCCTCCAGCTCGACCTCGACCGGCGGCGCACCGCTCTTCTCCCACGGCTCGAGCTCGACGCGCTCCCCGAAGAACTCCCACGCTGCGCGTCCGGCGGCGAGCAGCGGCAGTGCGACGAGGGCGCCGGGCAGCCCGTAGATCTCGCCGCCGGCCAGCAGCCCGAAGATGACGAGCAGCGGATGGAGTCGCAGGGCGCTGCCCATCACGTTCGGCACGACGATGTGGCCCTCGATCTGATGAATACCGAGGAAGAGCAGGAACACCCACAGCGCCGACAACGGGTGCACGACGAAGGCGTAGATGAACGGCGGAATGGCGCCCAGCCACGGACCGAGGTAGGGGATCAGCTCCGTGATCGCAACCCAGGCGCCGAAGACGAGCGCGTACTTCTCGCCGCCAGGCAGCGCGCCGATCGCGCCCAGCACCCAGATGCCTACGCCGGCGCTCGTCCCGATGATGAGCGAGACGAGTGCCTGTCCCTTCACGTAGCTCACGAGCGAGTGCTCCATGCGCACGAGCAGCGACGCGGAGCCCGGATGCGGAGGGAATCGTTTGTCGAACGTTCGCGCCAGGCGCGGTAAGTCGAGGAGCATGTAGACCGACACGACGATCAGCACGATCAGGCTGAAGAGCAGCTTTCCGATCGAGATCGCCGCGCCCTCGAGGAAGTTCACGACCTTGTTCGTGTACTTGCCCACGTCGTGCTTGCGGATGTCGCGAACGAGCTGGTGACCGCGCTTCTGTACGTGGATCGTGCGCAGGCCGTGCGTGTTCAGCCACTCCTGCAGCCGGTCGACATCGCGGTCGGCGTCGACCTCATGGGTCTGTCCGTTCACGTCCGTAAAGTAGGAATCGACCCGTTTCGCGGCCGTTTTCGTCTCGCTGACGAGCACGGTCCCGAGCGCCCCTATGGCGGCGATCAACACAACGGCGAACACGAGGTACACGAGCGCGACTGCAAAGCCGCGAGGGAGGCGGACCCTCTGGACTGTTCGCACGAGCGGGCTCAGCAGGAGCGCGAGCAGGAACGCGACGAGGAAGAGGAAGACGACGTGACGGACAGCGCTCGCCACGACCCACAGCAGGAGAAGGAGGATCGGGAGCCCGACCAGCTGGATCCAGCGTGGGATCTCGATCTTCGCCGCCCGGGCGGGCATGTGATTGATCGTACAGCGGTCGTCGTACCTCTCAGGCCTTCGGAGTGGGATTGGGACTGGGCTCACGCGATGGAAGGCAGCGCCGCGCTCGACCCGGCGGAGCTGTGGCTCGAGCCGCCGCCCAAGCGACCGAAGGGTGGTACGGTGCCGCGGATGCCGGCCCCCTCCCGCCAGGCCCCCGCGGCTCGCCGCGGCCGGAGTCGCTCCCGCGCGCCCAGATCTCACGGCACGCGGCGGCTCGTCGTGCTCACGGTCGTCGCGGGTGCGCTGCTCGGGACGCTCTTCGTGACGGCGTTCGGCCAGGGGGCGACCCGCGAGGCGTCGCAGGCCCTGCCGGGGCCGTCGAGCCGGCTGCTCCCCGTCGGGCCGCCGACGCCGCTGACCGTCGCGCTGCACAACGGGCTACGCATCCTGCTACCGGTCGCACAGAGCCGCGTGACGGCCATCGGGTACCACTCGTCGGACGGCGGCGTCCTCCCGCTGACACCGCTCGGCCATCAAGGCAATCAGGGCGCGCTCTCCCGGCTTGCGCACAAGATCTTCGGCGGAGGCGGAGGCGGCTTCGTCTACTACCAACTGAGCGGCGGCGACACCGCCGCGCTCGACGTCGGCGCCGCGGCGGGGACGGACGTCTACGCCCCGGTCGACGGGACGATCGTCGGCATCTCGGACTACGTCCTCAACGGCAAGGCGTACGGATCGCGGATCGACATCCAGCCGTCGGCCGCTCCGTCGCTCGTCGTCTCGCTCACGCATCTCACGCCCGACCCGGCGCTGACGGTCGGCTCGGCGATCGCGGCGTCGACGACGAAGGTCGGGCGGGTCGTCGACCTCTCCGGCGTCGAGACCCAGGCGCTCGCCAAGTACACGCAGGACGCGGGGAACCACGTCTCGATCGAGCTCCGCCCCGCCGCGACACTGACTCTCCCCTGAGGATTCTCTTCGTCGCCGACGTCGTCGGGGTGCCCGGCCGGCGCGCAGTGGAAGAACGGCTCGCGTCGCTCAAGGAGGAGCTGCGCGCCGACTTCTGCATCCTCAACGGCGAGAACCTCGCCGACGGGGTCGGCGTGACACCGAAGCTCGCCGACAAGATGCTCGAGGCCGGCGCCGACGCGCTCACCCTCGGCAACCACGTCTTCCGCCGCGGCGAGATCATTCCCTACCTGAAGGAGAGCGACCGGATCGTCCGCCCCGCCAACCTCTCGTCGCGCGCACCCGGGAAGAAGCTGATCGTCGTCAACGGCGTCGCCGTCTTCAACCTGCTCGGGTTCCTCTTCATCAACCCGCCGGTCAATCCGTTCGAGGTGGTCGACGACATCGTCGAGCAGGCGCGGAAGCGAACGCCGATCATCGTCCTCGACATGCACGGGGAGGCCACGAGCGAGAAGGTCGCGATGTCGAAGTGGCTCGACGGCAAGGTCACCGCCGTCATCGGCACTCACACCCACATTCAGACGAACGACGCCCGCGTGCAGGCCGGCGGCACTGCCGCCATCACCGATGCCGGCATGACGGGCCCGCACGACTCGGTGATCGGCGTTCAGGCCGAGCTCGCCATCCGGCAGATGCGCACGTCGATGCCCGTGCGCTTCGAAACGGCGTCTGGCGACGTCCGCATCGAGGGCGTGCTCGTCGAGTGCGGCGACGACGGCCGCGCGACGAGCTGCGAGCCCGTGCGCGTTTCGGTGGCGTGAGCGCTCCGCCGATTCGCTACGCCGCGAGCGGAGACATCCATGTCGCGTATTGCACCCTCGGCGACGGGCCGCTCGACCTCGTCCTCGTGCACGGCGCCCTGACGAACCTCGAGGTGCTCTGGGACATTCCCGAGTACAGCAGTTACTGCGAGCAGCTGGCGTCGTTCTCGCGGGTGATCTGCTTCGACAAGCGCGGAATGGGCCTATCCGACCGCGTCCGTGTCGGGACGCTCGAGGAACGCATGGACGACATCCGCGCGATCATGGACGCCGTCGGATCCCGCAGTGCCGTACTGAAGGGCGTCTCCGAGGGCGGGCCGCTGTCGATGCTCTTCGCCGCGACCTATCCGCGCCGAGCACAGGCGCTCGTTCTGTGCGGCGCCGAGGTGAAGGAGGAGACGACCGAGGACTGGCCGTGGGGCGAGGCGACCAGGCAGGAGTTCGAGGGCTACTTGGTCATCGAAGACGTCGTGAAGTGGTGGGGCCAGGGCAGGATTCTGGACGCCGTCGCTCCGAGCTGGAGCGGCGACGAGCGGCTGCGCAAACTGTTCGGCCGGCTGCAGGTGCAAGCGGCGAGCCCGCACGATGCGGTTGCGTTCATGCGCATGGCCTTCGAGATCGACGTACGGCACGTGGTTACGGCGATCAACACTCCGACGCTGATCGTTCACCGCGTAGATGACAAGGTCTGCCACGTCGAGAACGCGCGCTGGCTGGCACGAAACATCGATGGCTCGAGATATGTCGAGCTGCCCGGCGACACGCATATCCCGTGGATCGACGGGGACGACATCATGGAGGAGGTCCGCGAATTCCTGACGGGCGTGCGCGAGCCGGCCGAGCCGGAGCGCGTGCTCGCGACCGTCCTCTTCACGGACATCGTCGGCTCGACCGAGCGCGCCCGCGAGCTCGGCGACCGGCGCTGGCGTGATCTGATCGAGCGCCATCACGAGCTCGTGCGGCGGGACCTGGCGCGCTACCGCGGCCGCGAGATCGACACCGCGGGAGACGGGTTCCTGGCGACCTTCGACGGCCCCGCGCGCGCGATCCGCTCGGCGAAGGCGATCGTCGAGTCGGTGCGCACGCTCGGTCTCGAGATCCGCGCCGGCCTCCACACAGGCGAGGTCGAGCTCGCGGGAGACGCCGTGCGTGGCATCGCCGTGCACACCGGCGCGCGCGTCGCGTCGGCGGCCGCCCCGAGCGAGGTGCTCGTCTCGCAGACCGTCAAGGACCTCGTCGCCGGTGCGGGCATCGACTTCGAGGATCGCGGTACGCGCGAGCTCAAGGGCGTCCCCGGCGAGTGGCGCCTGTACGCGGTGCGCTAGTCGTAGATCGACCGGCTGGCGCCCACGCGCGCGTTCGGCGGATACGGCGCGAGGTCGTTCATGTAGCCGGGCTGTTCCTCGACACGGCCGAGCCAGCTCCGCACCGACGCGTAGGGCCCCAGGTCGAGGCCGGCCTCGTGCGCGACGTGCACGTAGCCGAAGATCCCGATGTCGGCGACGGAGTAGCCGTCACCGGCGAAGAAGGCCCGGCGCGCGAGGTGCCCGTTCAGCAGCTCCAGCACCTCGTACGACGCCGCGCGGCGGCGGCGCGCGTCGGGATCGTCCGGCCGGAGCCGCCCGGTGATGAGGCGAAAGCGGAGCCCGCCCATCGTCGGCACCACGTCCGCCTGCTCGTAGAAGAGCCAGCGGTACACCTGCGGGTCGTCGGGCAGGTACGGCGTCCCCCGCGCGAGCTGGAGCAGGATCGCGTTCGACTCCTGCAGGAACGTCCCCGGCGGGTCCTCGAGCACCGGCGTCGTGCGCCCAGGGTTGATCGCCGCGAAGTCGTCCGTGAGCGTGTCGCCGCCGAAGATGTCGACCGCCACGCGCTCGTACTCGACGCCGAGCTGCGCGAGCAGCAGGCGCACCTTGTAGCAGTTGGCCGAGGCCGCGTAGTCGAAGAGCTTCATGCAGTGGCTGCAACGGGAGCGTGCCGCCGCGTGTGAGACGGCCACGCGAGCAGCAGTGCAAGGGCGACGAGGACGAGGTCGCGCGCAAGCAGCACCCACGACAGCCCGGCCTCGAAGTCGAGCGACAGGCGGAAGTAACGGAAGGGGAACCAGATCTGCGTCAACACGAGCGCGGCGAGGAGCAGTGCGCTCGCCCAGAGACCGCGGCGGCCGCGCACGAGCGGCACCACCGGTATCAGCCAGATCAGGAACTGTGGCGAGAGCACCTTCCCGAACGCGACAAACGCGCACACCGCCGCCGCGCTCGAGCGCACGAGCCCGACCGTCGTCGCCGGCCCGCGCGCGAACGACCACCAGATCCAGACGAGCACGCCAGCCTGTACGAGGGTCGAGACCACGCCGAGGACATGCGCAGCTCCACCGGCGACGTTCTGGGAACCGTGGCTGGTCTCCCCGGCGAGCCCGAAGCCGAAGACGTGGTGCGCGACGAGCAGGAACGCCGCGGCGGTGCTCTCCACCTGCAGGGGCCGCCCGAGCTGGACGCTGACGCTGTGCCAGACGCCGCCCGGCGCGACCACTACGAAGGGCAGGAACACCAGCGCGAACACGCCGACCGCGAGCGAGAGGCACACGAGCGCCTCCCGCCGCCCGCGTGTCTTCCATGCGTGCGCGACGGCGAGCGGCAGCAGCACGGCCGGATAGAACTTCGCGGCGGCCCCGATCCCCAGCAGCACGTGACCGAGCCGAAGCCGCGAGTACGCGAGCGCTGCGATACCGCCGGCCGCGAGCGCGGCCGGCCACAGGTCGAAGCGGCTCAGGATCACCGTGCCGAGTGCGAGCGGCGCGAGCGCAGCGAACAGCAGCGGCGCCCACAGCGCGCCGCCGACCACTCGCAACGTGAGCGCCATCGCGATCAGCGCCAGGGCACCGCACATCCACATCAACGTCTCGAACGTGCGTCTGAAGCCGGGCTTCACGTCCTGCTCCTGTCCACCGTGCGACACGAGACCGGGGAGCGCGAACATCGGCAGCGCGCCCGGCGGATACTCGAGCTGGAAGTCCCGGTACGGGACGTGACCGTGCGCGATCTCGTTGCCGTAGCGCTGATACACCGGCGTATCGATGATCTGCCGGTGCGTGTAGAAGCCGTGGTGCAGCGCCGTCCACGTGCCGACGAACACAGCGACGGCCGTGAGCGCCGCGAGGGCGACCTCGCGGTCAGGCCGTTGCTTGTCGACCACTGGCGATGACGGCGATCGCAACGAACGGGAAGAACCACGGGACGTAGAGGTAGAACCAGTGCGTCAGGACGACCTCGAACCCGATCAGCAGCGCGCCCGTGAGGGCGGCGAGCTGTAACGGGCTCTTCCGCGAGGGGAAGAACGCCGCCGCGATCGCGCCGATCACGAGCAGCCCCTCCAGCGCCCACTGGACGACGTGCAGGTCCGGGAGCCCGCGCGCGTGGTACTGCGCCCAGTCCCACAGCGAGAACGGCGACTCGCGGGTGACCTGCGTCTTGATCGTGCGGTCGTAAAAGGCCTCGGCCGCCTGGATCGGGTGCGCGTCGAGCAGCAGGATCGAGAACGCGGCGACGGTCGCCAGCACGAAGCCCGCCGCGAACGCGAGCGCCGGACGCGGCCGCCGGACCGGTCCGGGATACGTCAGCCACATCGGCGCGACGACGAGCGCCGCGAATTTGGTCCAGCCCGACAGCGCGATTGCGACGCCGCGCGCCCAGGCCGTGCTCGCGAACACGAAGCCCCAGATCAGGAAGGCCGGGAGGATCGCGTCGTTCGTGTTCGACATCAGCACGTAGGTCGTGAACGGAAAGGCCGACCACGCGAGCGCCAGTGCGCCGGCGAGCTGCGGGCCGCCGTACCGCAAGCCCGCGAGCGCCAACCCGAGCAGGCACAGGAAGTCGAACAGCACCGACGTGAACTTCACGGCAGGCAGCTTGTCCCACTTCCCCGACCAGCCGAAGATCTCGTAACCGGGCAGGTAGGCCTCGTACGAGACGGGGCCGTACGTGTCGCCGAGCGGGTTCGCCGTCTCGCAGCGCCCGTCGTGCTGGATGCGATCGCGGATCTCGCCGTTGGCGTCCGCCGGGCCGCACGCCTTGAGGTCGTCTTCCTCCGGGAAGTTGTCGTACGGGACGACACCCGTCGCGATGCGCTGCGCGCCGATGACGCCGGCGTAGCCGACGTCGATCACGTTCGAGCCCCCGCGGTAGTCGAGGCCGATCTTGAACCCGCCGAGGAACACGGCGAGGCCGATGAGGACCCACGCCGGCCAGACCGGCGCGCCGCGGTTCGGCCGTCCGCGGACGCCGATCCACACGCAGCGCGCGAGGAGGTATGCCAGCGGCGGGTACGCGAGCGGGGCGCTCGCGAACACGTTCCCGTCGTTGAAGTACCACAGCGACACGGAGAACGACAGCAGCGCGAGCAGGTCGAGGTTCCGGAGCGAGAACGGACGGCGCAGATCGGCGAGGCCGAGGAAGAAGAGCGCGCAGAACGGGAGCCAGTAGCGCAGGCTGTTGATGCGCGTGCCGCCGAACGCTCCGTTTCCGCCGCGCGCCATCGTCCACGCGACCTGCGGGCCCGTCCACGCCTCGGTCACGACCTTCGTCACGTCGTCGACCTTGCCCTTCGCGATCTCGCCCGCCTTCGTGTCGAAGACGCTCACGTTCCAGCAGCCGCCGCTCGCGCCGAAGCCGCACTTGCCCGAGTCGGACTCGAACGACGCGGAGGTCGAGCGCCGTTTCGCGGGGTAGCGATCGAGCCAGTCGGCGACCTTGTCGTACGCCACGAAGATCGCCGTCGCCTGTTTCTGCGTCAGGTGCTGTTTCGCCTTGGTGAGCGGCGCGGCGCCGTGGGCGGTCGAGGCGAAGACGAGCGCCGCGAGAGCGGCGCCGACAAGACCCTTCAGTGTCTTCTCCGAAACGACCAGAGCTTGTTGCCGACGAAGTTCGCCGGCGTCACCAGGACGATCGCGATCGCCTGCGACACGATCTCGCCGACGCCGAGCTCCACGAGGACGGTCAGGATCGCCAGGTTCCCGATGTACGCCACCAGCGCCACGACGAAGAAGCGCAGGCCCTGGAAGGCGAAGTGGCCGCGCGCGTGCCGGAACGTCCAGAGCCGGTTCCAGAGGTAGTTGTTCGTCACGGCGACGACGAACGAGCCGGTCGCCGCGACCCGGTAGTCGAGGTTCGCGCCGTCGAGCAGCGCCGTGTAGACGGCGAGGTTGACGGCGTACCCCGACGCGCCGACGACGCAGAACTTCGCCAGCTGGGTCCAGTTGTGCCGCTGGCGGAGGGCGTGGGTGGCGCGCGCGCGCAGACCCGGGGCGACTGCGGCGTCCCGCTGCTCCATGACCGTCGGCGAGCCTAGCGGGTCAAGCGGCTGTGCGGCGCGCCGGAGGGAGCCGCAGCGAGTCCTCGTACGGAAGGCGGTCACCGCTCTCGAGCATCACCGCGACCATCTCCCCATTCGGAGCGAAGACCACGTCGCGCAGCGTTCCGACTCTGCGCCCGTCCTTCGTCACGGCCTTTCCGCGCAAGGACGTCAACGTGAAAGCTCGGGCGCGATAGAAGGCGAGCTCGTCCTCCTCGAGCAGGACGAGCGGCGAATGGATCTTCAAGCCGTCCTCGGCGATCGCGGCCGTCGGGAGCGGCAGAAACCGGTGCACCTCGTCCCCGCAGAGCACGTCGAGCCCCACGACGCGCAGGCTGTCGCGGTCGAGCAGCAGGTCGGCCGGCCGGCCGAGCTCGATTCCGTGCAGCCGGATCGGCAGCGAAAGGATCGCGTCTCCCGACAACTCGCTCATGTGGCGCCATCGTGCCCGGACCGGGTGGTCAGAAACCTTCCTCGCCGACGAGGGGGACGAAGCGGCACGGCACCGACTTCACCACCGCCGGGCCCTCCGGGCTGCGCACGATCACTTCCAGCCGCTGGATCCCGAACCGGCCGACCGGCACGACGAGGCGGCCGCGCGGCTCGAGCTGCTCGTACAGCGTCTGGGGCATTCGCGGCGCCGCAGCGGCGACCGCGATCGCATCGAAAGGTGCACGCTCCGGCAGCCCCCGCGTTCCGTCGCCGACGTGCACGCGGACGCGCTCGTAGCCGGCGCTGACGAGGTTCGCCCGCGCGAGCTCGGCCAGCTCCGGGATCCGCTCGATCGTGTCGACCTCCGCGGCGAGCTCGGCGAGCACCGCCGCCTGGTAGCCGGAACCGGACCCGACGTCGAGCACGTGCTCGCCACCGTGCAGCGAGAGCGCCTCGCAGATCTTCGCGACCATGTACGGCTGCGAGATCGTCTGACCGCCGCCGATCGGGAGGGCCGCGTCGTCGTACGCGCGGTCGCGCAGATCCTCAGGGACGAACAGCTCGCGCGGCACGCGCTCCATCGCCGCGAGGACGCGCTCGTCGGCGACGTCGCGCAGGCGCAGCTGCTGCTCGATCATCTGATGCCGGTCAGGCGGCACGCGAGAGCGCTCGCGCATATGGAGGAGGCTCGACGCCGAAGTGGCGGAGCACCGCCGGCGCGACGTCGACGATCGACTCCGGGACGGCGTCGAGCCCGATCGCGAGCATGGGCACATCCGAGTCGCCGCGCTCCAGCGAGCCGTGGCTGCCGCCGCCGGCGTGGTGGCGGCCGGCGAGATCGGTGAACTCGACTCCCGGCGCGGCGGACACCATGACGTCGCCCGCGTTCGGGTTGTGCAGGGCCGCCCACGCGCGCGCGCCTCCGTCGGGGTAGTCGAAGAGCGGCCCGTTGCCATCGACCGCCACCTCTTCTCCGTCGCGACGCGCGATCACGTCGTCGCCTTCGCGGAAGAGAACGGTCTCGGCGTCCGCGTCGGAATCCAGCAGCTCTGCGAGGCCGCGCGCGTCGAGCCGGCAGTCGGGCAGGCGGTAGACCATTCCAGCACGGTTCGACGCGGTCACGAGCGTCCCGGGGACGTGCGCGAAGGCGGACTCCAACCGGGCCGACCGCTCGACACGCGTCTGGCCGTGGTCGGAGCAGAGGATCACGGCGTACCGGTCGAGGAACTCGTCCGGGCCGCCCGCGGCGTCGAGCAGAGCGCCGACCGCAGCGTCGCTCCGCGCAAGCGCCTCGAACGCGCCGTCCGGCCCCAGCGCGTGCGACGCGAAGTCGTAGTCCGGCAGGTAGTACACGAGGAAGTCGAAGCCGTCGCGCGTCACGAGCCACCGCCCGACGGCTGCGGCGTAGCCGTCGATCGACCCCTGTGCGCGACCGAAGACGGCAAGCGGCGCGCCGGTCGGATCCGACTCGAACAGGTTGTAGAAGAAGAACCGCTTCGGGCCGTACGCCGGAATCGTGACGCCCCGGAGCGTCGGTAGGTGGCGCGTCCGGCCCCGGTAGCACGTGATGTTGATCGCGGCCGTCGTGAAACCCGCATCCTCGAGCGCCTCGTAGACGGTGACCGCGTCGCGTGAAAGATGCAGGCGGTTCATGTTGATGATCGCGTCGAGGATCGAGCGCGCCATGCCGGCCGCGCGCAGCGCTGCGAACGACGAGCCGTACTCGACGAGCCGCGCGCGCTCGCGGTCGTACCAGACGAGGTGCGGAATGTGGTGCACGTCCGGGTGAGCGCCGGTAGCGAGCGACGACAGGCACACGGGGGTCAGCGACGGGAACGTCGACACGGCCCGCGCGTAGCGGCCGTGCTCGGCGAGGAACGCGAGCGCCGGGGCGCGGCCGTCCCCGACCGCCGCTTCGAACACCGACGGCGTCAGGCCGTCGATGACGATGAGAATGACTTTTTTGGCGGCCGTCGCCTCAGTCCCTGGCGAGCGAGCGCAGTCCGGCATAGCGCTCGGGCGCGCGACCGCGCAGGCGCGCGGCGAAGGCGGGGACGAGCGCCGCCTCGAGGTAGCCGGCGATCGGAATCCACGCGATCGCGGCGAGCACGACCGCCGCCAGGCCGACGAAGACGGTGATGCCGAAGCGCGCACCGCCGCGCCGCATCGTCCCCGTCACCACCTGCGCGGAGCCGATTGCCCCGAGCACGCCGCCGACGCCGCCGCCGATCGCCTCGTCCCACTGGCCGAGCGCGAAGCCGATCGCGACGCCGGCCCCCGCCGCGAGGACGAGCGCGGCGGTCAGTGCGATGCGCGTGCCGGCGAACACCGCTGCAAGCAAGACGCCGACAGCGACACCGAGGCCCGCGCACACGCCGATCCAGTACCAGGAGCCCATTTGTAATCAGTGTAGTTTGACCCGCCGTTCAACGGGGATAACCACGGCGCCGCTCCCCCGCGGTTCACATTCTCAGGAGGAACACCTTGACTGACGACAAGCCCCTGCTCGTCTTCTTCACGTCCGCGCGCTCGGGCCCCGCTCGCCGCATGGAGAGCCTGCTCGCTCACCTCGCGCGCAAGGAGCGCACGCGCGTGCGGATCATGCGCGTAGAGGTCGACGACCAGCCCGAGCTCGCGCTGAAGTTCGGGGTCGAGGACGTGCCGACACTCGTGCTCGTCAAGCGCAAGCAGGTCGTCGACCGGCTAGAAGGCCGCGCGAGCGCCCCGAAGATCGAGGCGATGCTGTCCCGGCACCTGCCCGCACCGGCCGGTGCAGCCACGGAGCCGCGGCTCGGCGCGCTCGGCGACGCCGCGTAAAACCGTCTCGCCCGCCGCCCCGTAACTGAGATTGACGCCTCGGCGCCACTGCCCCGGTGCCGAGGCGCCCCCTCAGATCGGGGCAGCGAAGGAGGCAGGGGGATGAGGCGAAAGGGCATCTTCGCGGCGCTAGCCGTCGGCGCGGCAGCTCTGGCTGTGGCCGCGTACGCGCTGGCAGGTGGATCCGGGCCCGGGTTCAACCATCTGTCGGCGACGATGAGCGGCTACCAGGAAGTTCCGTCCGTGTCGAGCACAGGCACGGCGGACTTCACCGCGGACGTTGCGAAGGATGGGCAGTCGGTCAGTTGGCGGCTCAGCTACGCGCACCTCGAAGGGAATGTCACGCAATCACATATCCACTTCGGGCAGCGGAGCGTGATCGGCGGCATCTCGGTGTTCTTCTGCACGAATCTGGGCAACGGCCCGGCGGGGACGCAGAGCTGCCCGGGGCCGCATGACGGAACGATCAGCGGCACGTTCGGCCCAAGCGATGTCATCGGCCCGAACGCGCAGGGCATCGCACCCGGCGAGTGGGACGAGCTCCTCAACGCGATCGACGCCGGGAAGGCGTACGCGAACGTCCACTCGACGATCTGGCCCGGCGGAGAGATCCGCGCGCAGCTGAACGAGACCGGCAACCCGCACGACTGAGCTGGACGAGGCGTCAGCGTTGTTCGAGCCGCCGGATTACGGCGAGGCCGAATTCGGCGGCTCGGGCACCGTCCACCACGCGGTGGTCGAAGGTGACCGAGACGTAGCCGATCGGTGCGGCGACGACCTCGCCGTCCCGAACGACCGGCCGTTGCGCGATGCGCCCGATGCTGAGGATCGCGACCTCCGGGTGGTTCACGATCGGCGTCTGCAGCAGACCCGCGAGCTTGCCGGCGCTCGTGACGGTGAACGTCGACCCGCGTAGCTCGTCCGCCGCGAGCGTCCCGTCGCGAGCGCCCTCGGCGAGCCGCTCGACCTCGCCCTGCAGCTCGTCGAGCGAGCGCGAGTCGCAGCTGCGCACGACGGGGACGACGAGCCCTTGCTCCGTCTGCACGGCGATGCCGAGGTCGTAGCGGTCGAGGTAGACGATCTCGTCGCCCTCGAGCCGGGCGTTCAGCTCCGGAAACTCCTGCAGCGACTCCGCGCACGCTTTCAGCGCGATGGCCACGAGGCGCTTCAGGTCGACGTTCGTGAAGTCGCACTCCTCCACCCACGTCACCGCAGGCACCTCGCGGTGCGCGCGCGACATGTGCTCCGCGATCAGCCGCCGCACGCCGCGCAGCGGCTCCCGCCGCCCTTCCTGCGGCGCCGACGCGACGCGCACGTCCTGCTCGGTGATCCGCCCTTGCGGTCCGGTGCCGGTGAGCGAGTCGAGGTCGACGCCGAGCTCCTGCGCGATCTTGCGCACGAGCGGTGTCGCCTTCGCGCCGCGGCTCTGCGGCTCTTCCCGCCGCGCTTCCCGGCGCGGCGGCGCGCCGTCGCCGCCGATGACGACGAGCACCGTCCCCACGGGCACGACCTTTCCCTCCTCGACGAGGATCTGCGTCACCTTGCCGGCGGCCGGCGACGGGATCTCGACCGTCGTCTTGTCGGTCTGGATCTCTACAAGCGGATCGTCCTCGGCGACGTCCTGCCCCTCCGTGACGAGCCAGCGGGCGATCTCGCCCTCTGTCAGCCCCTCGCCGAGGTCGGGCAGCTTCAGCTCGTACGCCATCAGGCCATTCTTATCGCGTCGTCTCGGAGCACGGCGTGCACACCCTTGACGCCGTTGACGATCTGGGTCACGCGCAGGTCGACCGCGACGCTGCCGAGCGCGATCGCGTACGAGCGATCGATCTCGAGCTCGCGCTCCATCAGGTCCAGCATCGTGGCGATCGCCTGCTCGGCGGCCAGGTCGAGATCCTCGTCGAAGCCGAAGGCAAGCCACGCGCCTGCCGAACGCGCGACGGGCGTGCGCAGCTCGAGGTCGGACAGGTCGAACGTAAGCTGCGCTCTTTCGACGAAGCACTCGATTGCCGTGCCGGACAGCTCCCCGTCGCCCTGGGCCGCGTGCCCGTCACCGGCGGACACGTGCGCCCCGTCGACGCTGATCGGCAGGTACAGCGTCGTCCCGGCGACCAGCTCCTTGCAGTCGATGTTCCCGCCGGAGCGCCGAGGGGGCCCCGTCGAGTGGATCCCGTCCTCGTCGGGCGGCATGCCGATCACGCCGAGGAACGGCGCGATCTCGACCGTCGCGCCGCGGTCGTCGGTCGCGGTGCCTCCGTCCGCGTCGACCGTCCATTCGATGCGCGTGTCGCGCGCGAACGTCTCTCCGAACGTGCCCGGACGCACCTCGTCGATCTGCACGACGAGGGTGGATCCGGCGCGCGCGCCGCGGACGTCGATCGGCCCGATCAAGGCATGACCGGCGTCGAGCTGCTCGTCGCGTGGCTCGAACATCTCGCCGGCTGCAACGCGCCAGCCCGCGTTCGGGCACGAAAAGGCAACGGAGTCGCCGGGCTCGATCGTGGCCACCGCCGCCAGCCCGCGCGAGAAGTGTCCGTGCAGCGTCTCGCGCGTGTGCGGGAGCTCGTGGATCACGCGCGCGGCGCTCCGATCCACGCGTCCTTCGGCGCGAGCAACAGACGCAGCCCGACGCGGCGGTCGCCCTCGTAGAACTCGAGCAGCGACACGGCCTGCCACGCGTCAGCGTCGATCCCCGCGGCGGTCTCGGCCGGAACGTATCCAGCCTGCACGCGGCGGTCCGCATCCCACACGCCGATCGCGTTCGGATCGTGCTCGTTGTCGGGCTCCGGGACGAGCGCGAGCCGTCTTCCCGGTGCGAAGCCCTCGTCTTGCAGCGCGTCGAGCCGATACGAGACGCCCGCGAGCTTGATCACGCGGACGCGCGGGTCCTCGTAGCGGACGACTTCCTCGGTCGCCGCGTCACGCAGCCGGTAGCCGTCTCTCGTGCGCTCGAGCCAGAGCCGGACGCGGTCATTCAACTCAAAAGTCGAGGAGCTTCCGCACCGCCGCCGTCACGCGCTCGACCGAGGGCATGTACGAGTCCTCGATCTGCCAGTACGGATACGGCACGTCGTACCCCGTCACGCGCAGGACCGGGCCGCGCAGGTCGAGGATCGCCTTCTCGGCGAGGATCGCGGCCAGCTCGGCGGCGAAGCCGCAGACGCGCGGCGCCTCCTGCACGATCACGACGCGCCCCGTCTTCGCGGCCGAGGCGAGGAGGGCGTCCTCGTCGAGCGGCTTCAGCGTGCGGATGTCGAGCACCTCGACGGACACGTCCTCGAGGACATCGGCGGCCTGCTCGCAGAGCGGCACCATCGACCCGTAGGCGACGAGCGTGACGTCGTCCCCTTTGCGCGCGAGCCGTGCCTTCCCGAGCGGTACGACGTGCTCGCCGTCCGGCACCTCGCCCTTGAGCGTCCGGTAGTGGAGCTTGGGCTCGAGCACGACCACCGGGTCGGGATCGCGAATGGCCGCAGCCAGGATCCCCTTCGCATCGCTCGGCGTCGACGGGATCGCGACCTTCACGCCGGGCGTGTGCACGTAGTACGTCTCGGGCGAGTCGTCGTGCAGCTCGGGTGCGCGCACTCCGCCGCCGTATGGCATCCGCACGACGAGAGGAAACGACATCTTCCCGCCGGTGCGCCACCGGTAGCGCCCGACGTGCGTGATCAGCTGGTCGAGGCAGGGATACGAGAACGCGTCGTACTGCATCTCGCACACGGGTCGCCAGCCGGCCATGCACAGGCCGACGGCGCTCCCGAGGATGCCGGCTTCGGCGAGCGGCGTGTCGAAGCACCGGTTCGGCCCGAACTTCTCGCGCAGGCCGGCCGTCGCACGGAAGACGCCGCCGGCACGGCCGACGTCCTCGCCCATCACCATCACCGTCGGGTCGCGTTCGAGCTCGACGTGGAAGGCGTCGTTGACGGCCTCGACGATGCTGAGCTCAGCCACTCTCCCCGCCCTGGATCCTTCGCAGCTCCTCGAGATCGGACTCGAACGACGCCGGCGGGTCGACGTAGGCGTGCTCGAACAGCAGCGACACGTCGGCGGGCGGCTCGGCCTCGGCCGCGGTGATGCCTGCGCGCATCGCGTCGGCGGCTTCCGTCCGAATCGACTGGGCGAGGTCGTCGTGCAGGATCCCTGCGCGCCGCAGGTAGCCCTCGAAGCGGCCGACACACTCTCGCTTCTTCTCCTCCTCGACACGGGCGAGGTCGATGTACGCCCGCGGGTCGTCTGCGGTCGCATGCGGCGCGGCGCGGTACGAAAGCGCCTCGATGAACGTCGGCCCTTCGCCGGCGCGCGCGCGGGCGACCGCCTCGCGCGCCGCCTCGTAGACGGCCAGCACGTCGGTGCCGTCGACGCGCACTCCGGGCATCCCGTAGCCGATGGCCTTGTCGGCGAGCGTCTCCGCGTGCGTCTGCGCCTCGATCGGCGTCGAGATCGCCCACTGGTTGTTGTTGCACAGGAGGATCAACGGCGCGCCGGTCACGGCGGCGAGGTTGGCGCCCTCGTGGAACGAGCCCTCGGACGTCGCACCGTCGCCGAAGAAGGCGACCGCGCAGGCGCGCTCGCCCTTCAGCTTCTTGCCCCACGCAAGCCCCGCGGCGTGCGGCACGTGCGTCGCGATCGGCACGCAGATCGACGCGACGTTGTAGTCCTCCGGGCTCCACCAGCCTGCTGGATGACCGCGCCACCACGAGAGCACCGTCGCGGGAGGCATCCCGCGTAAGAGGCCGATTGCCGACTCGCGGTACGACGGGAAGATCCAATCGTCGTCGTCGAGCGCGTGCACGACGCCCACCTGCATCGCCTCGTGGTTCCAGAAGATCGCGTAGGTGCCGATCCGGCCCTGCCGGTGGTAGACGAGCGAACGCTCGTCGTACGTCCGCAGCAGCACCATCGAGCGATAGAGCTCGAGCAGCTCCTGCTCGCCGAGGCCGTCGACCTCGCGGTCGCCGGCGCCGTCGGCGTCGCCGATCACACGCCGCAGGTCGCGCTCGGCCGGAAGCACCGCCATTGCGGGCGAAGCCTACCCCGCGAGAAGCTGCACGAGCCACGCATCGCGCTCGTCCCGCGCCTGCTCGTCGAGCTCGTGCGCGGCGTCGTACCAGCGCTGATCCTTCGGGCCGTTCGTCGCGCGAACGAGCGCGTCGACGTCAGCCTGCGGGGACGTCGCGTCCCGCCGGCCGTTCTGGAACAGGAACGACGTCCCGCTCGACCGGCCGACGTACCGAGCGGGATCGACGACGGAGTACGCCCGCCGGTACCTCGTACTGTGGCAGTACGCCCCGAGCGGGACGCTCAGATGCGCACGGCCGGACTGGATGACCGCGCCGCGCAGACGGTGGTCGACCCCGGCGAGCGTCGCCGTGACGTCGGCGCCGAAGCTGAAGCCGACGGCCGCGACGCGACGCGCGTCGGCGCCGGGCAGCTTCGCGAGCAGGTCGAGCGCGCGCCGCCGACCGATGACGTAGTCGACATAGGCGCGCACGTCGGCCGCGGCGCGGCAGCTGAGGAGCATCGCCGGCGGGCCGACTGTCAGCGACGCGATGCCGCGGTGCGCGAGCCGGTCCGCGTCGGGGAGCTGCGTGCGCGCGCCTCCGTCGGAACCGGGTGAAAACAGCACGACGGGCCACGGCCCGTTGCCCTCGGGACGCGTCCAGTAACCCGCCTGGCGGCCGTGACCGGCGTCGAAGCTGAGCGGCTGACGCACGACCCCGTCCTGCGACTGCGCCACACCGAGCCGGAGCGCGAGCGGGCGCCGCTTGTCGTAGGTGAAGCGCGGCTGCACTGCGAGCTGCACGTCCGCCGCCTGCGGCGAGAGCGCGAGCGCCGCGGTCGTGAGCAGCGCGGCAATCACCCCGAGAGCTCCCGTCTCGTCTTCTCCAGCCACTTCAGCCGCGCAGGCATCAGCTCGAGTCCGTACTCGAGCGTCAGCGCGCCGAAGCGTGTCGCCGGCGTGATCGCCTCGTACTCCGCGAGGAAGCCGCGCTGCACGTCCGCGTAGGCGTCGAGCTGCCGCAGCAGCGCCTCGCGCGAGCAGAGCTCGGCGAAGAAGACCTTGAGCAGCAGCTCGTCCCACGATTTCGGCGGCGCCGTTTCCAGCCATTGACCCACCGCGGCCCGCCCGGCGCGGGTCAGGCGATACACCTGCTTGTCCGGACGTCCCGTCTGGCGGACCGTGCGGCGGCCGGCGAGACCGGCCTCGACGAGCCGCGGGAGGACTGCGTACAGCTGGCTCTTCGCCGGCGCCCACATGTGAGCGACGCTGCGCTCGGCGCGCTTGAGGAGGTCGTAGCCGGAGCGGTCTCCCTCGGCGAGGAGCCCGAGCACAACGCCCTCGGTCGTCGTCAACGTCGTAGTCTGCTGCGGAATAGTCCGCACCGGACTATCAGGCTAGCACGGTCACCGCCGATCGCTCCGCCTCGAAGACGGCTTCCGTCACGTCCCCGAGGTCCTCGCCGTCGGCCTGCAGCGGCAAGGGTGACTCGGAGCGGACCTCGATCCGGTCGAGGTCGTGCCCTCGGAAGGCATTTCGAGCCTGCTTGCCGGTCGCGAGCGCGAGCAGGAGCGGCGGCAGCGTGCGCGGGGTCAGCGAGCGCGGCGCGAGGAAGTCGAGGCCGGCATCGAACACCGCCTCCGGCGCCGTCTTGATGGCAAGCGCCTTCAGGAACGTGTACGGGCTCCCGTTCGACACGAGGACGAAAGCCGCCCGCCCGTAGCCCACGACGTCTAGCACGGGCTCGAAACGGCCGCGTCGCTCGAGCAAGAGCTTCGCGAAGGTCGCGACGAAGGCGAGGTCGCCGGGCCGTTGGCCTTCCGGTGAGCGGCCCCGCTCGTCGACACGCCGGACCGCCTCGGCATCGATCCCGATGCCGGCGTTGAACGCGAAGCGGCGTCCATTCACGCGCCCGGTCGAGATGCGCTGCGTGCGTTCGTTCGCGAGCGCGTCGGCGAGCTGGTCCGCTGCGGCCTCCGCATCGCGCGGCAACCCGAGGGCGCGCGGCAGCACGCTCGTGCCTCCGCCCGGCACGAACCCGATCGGGAGATCGTCGTGCTCGACCCCGTTGAGGACTTCGTTGAAACCCCCGTCGCCGGAGAAGACGATCAGCGCATCGGCCTCGCCTGCGTCTCGGGCGAGCTCGACGGCATGGCCGGGACGCTCGGTGCGCACCGTGCGCACGTACGCCGTGCGCATGAGCGAGCGCTCGACGGCTGCGAGCGTCACGTCGTCGACGCGCGACGCGTACGGGTTGACGATCAGGACGACACGCTTCATCGTCCGCGAGCATGCCACGGTTGGATCACGTCGCCGTCGAGAGCCCCGACCCGGACCGCTGCGGCGCCTTCTACGAGCGGTTTCTCGGCGCGAGGATCGTCCGCACCGAGGGCCATCCCCTGATGGCGTACGTCCAGGGCGGCGCGGTCGCGATCCACGAGCAGGGCGGGCCCGGGACGCACGTCGCGTTTCGCGTCTCGGAAGAGGAGCGGCGCGCGTTGCGGGCGAAGCTCGACGAGGCAGGCATTGCGAGCGAGGAACGCGATCACGAGATCGCGGTCGGGCTCTTCTTCGAGGACCCGGACGGCCGTCAGCTCGAGGCGATCAGCTACCGCGGCGTCGAGTAGCCGCGCATGCCGTCGAGCAGCACCTCGTTGAAGCGGTCGGCGAGCTGCTCCGTGTCCGTCTCCGGTCGGATCCACGTATAGGCCCAGTTGGCCGCGGACAGCGCCAGCAGCGTCGCCGTCGAGTCGTCGAGATCGGTCCGCAGCTCGCCGAGCTCGCGCCCCTCGCGGAAGAACGCGCGGAAACGCTCCTCGTAGCGTCGCCGCTCCGCGAGGAACTCTTCGCGGCGCTCACCGTCGAGGTAGCGCCACTCGCGGATGAAGACAGTCGCCACGTCGAGTTGCTCGGCGACGACGCGCAGGTGCGCCCGCAGTGCGAGCCGGATCTTCTCCGTGGCCGGCAAACCGTCGTCGATCCCGTCGAGCGCCGCGTGGAAGGCGGCGGCCCCGTTGCTTGCGACGTCCCAGAGCAGGTCTGCCTTCGAGTCGATGTGGGCGTAGAGAGAGCCCTTCTGGACGCCCATCGCCTCGGCGAGATCGCCGATCGACGTCCCGTGATAGCCCTTTTCGGCGAAGAGCCGGGCCGCCTGGCGGGTGAGCTCGTTTCGCCTCGTGCCCACGTGGGGTACCCTAACGATCGTTAGGGTACTGTCGATGGCCGAACGCGAACAGTCATTCCTCGAGTACGTCCAGTCCGGCGGCCAGGTCGAGGCGACCGACTGGATGCCCGACGACTACCGGGCGAAGCTCATCAAGTTCATCGAGATGCACGGCAACTCGGAGCTGATGGGCGTCCTCCCCGAACGTGAGTGGATCCTGCGCGCACCGACGCTGCAGCGGAAGCTCGCGCTGACCGCGAAGGTGCAGGACGAGGTCGGGCACTCGCAGTTGATCTACCGCGTCGTCGAGGACCTCGGGAAGCCGCGCGAGCAGTGCCTCGACGACCTCATCTCCGGGAAGGCGAAGTTCCACAACGTCTTCCACTATCCGACGAAGACGTGGGGCGACGTCGGCGTGATCGCCTGGCTCGTCGACGCGGCGGCGATCATCTCGCAGAAGGCGCTGCTGAAGTGCTCCTACGCGCCGTACGCGCGGATCATGAAGAAGATCTGCTGGGAGGAGTCGTTCCACATCCTCCACGGCCGCGACGTCGTGCTGACGCTGATGAACGGCACCGACGCGCAACGCGGGCTCGTGCAGGAGGCGGTCGACCGCTGGTGGGGGCCGCTGATGCAGTTCCACGGCAACCCGATCGCGAAGGACGAAGACCCGATGTACGTCTGGCGGATCAAGTCGCAGGGCAACGAGGAGGCGCGGCAGCAGTTCCTCGACGGCTACGTGCCGCAGATCTGGGAGCTCGGCCTCACGGTGCCGGACCCCGAGCTGCGGAAAAACGACGACGGCGTCTGGGAGTACACAGAGCCGGACTGGGACGAGCTGCGCAGCGTCGTGACGGGGCACGGCCCGAAGTCGCAGGACCGGCTCGACCTGCGGCGCAGGGCACGCGAGAGCTCCGCGTGGGTGCGCCAGGTCGTGCTCGCCGAAGCGGCGTAGCGCGCGTGATCTACGAGATCTTCCGTCAGGAGCGCAAGGGCCAGCCGTTCCATCACGCGGGCTCGCTCGAGGCCGCCAACCACGACTTCGCCGAGCAGTACGCCAAGGAGTTCTACGGTCGCCGCGGCGAGTCCGAGGCCCTCTGGGTCGTCCCGCGCGAGGCGATCATCGAGGTCGACGAGTTCGTGGACGAGCTCAACCGCAACTACCACCGCGTCGACGGCTACTCGCTGAAGGAGAAGCTGAGGAGGGCACGTGAACGAGTCGGAAGCGCGCTCGTTGCTCGAGATCGCTGACGACGAGCTGTTCCTCGGCTGGCGCGACTCCGAGTGGACGGGGATCGCGCCGCTGCTCGAGGAAGACGTCGCGTTCTCGTCGATCGCCCAGAACGAGATCGGCCACGCGCGCGCGCTGTACGAGCTCGTAGCGCGCGAGCAAGGCATCACGGCGGACGAGCTTGCCTTCGACCGCGCGCCGGAGGAGTACCGCTGCGCGCGCCTCGTCGAGCTCCGGCTGCTCGATTGGGAGAAGACGATCGCGCGCCACTACCTCTACGAGCAGGCCGACGCGGCGCGGCTCGAGCAGCTGAAGCAGTCGGACGACGCGGAGATCGCCGGGCTCGCGGCGAAGATCGACCGCGAGGAGGCATACCACCGCATCCACGCCCAGATGTGGTTCGACCGGTTGAAGGACGAGCCGCGCTTCACCGCCGCGCTCGATGAGCTGCGACCGTTGCTGGACGCCGGCCGCGACGAGCACTCCCCCGAGCTCGCCGAGCTCTGGGACGAGATGACGATGGTGCGGCGCTCGCAGCCTGCGGGGACGGCGTGGTAACCGCCGAGCAGGTGTGGAAGGCGCTCGCGGAGATCCCCGATCCCGAGATCCCCGTCATCTCCCTCGTCGACCTCGGCGTCATCCGTGACGTCGGCGTCGCGAACGGGACGGTGCGCGTCGCCTTCACGCCGACCTTCCTCGGCTGCCCGGCGCTCGAGGTGATGCGCGACGCGATGGCCGAGCGGATTCGCGAGCTCGGCGCGGAGCCGGAGATCGAGGTGCTGACGGACGACTCGTGGTCGACCGACCGCATCACGCCGGAGGGTCGCGAGAAGCTGCGCGTGTCGGGCTTCGCACCCCCCGCGCCGCGCGAGGCGTCGGCACCCACCCTCGTGCAGCTGCAGTCGAACGTCTTTCGCTGCCCGTACTGCGGGTCGGCGGACACGAGGCTGGAGAACATCTTCGGGCCGACTCCCTGCCGGTCGTTGCGCTACTGCTCGAGCTGCCGCCAGCCGTTCGAGCAGTTCAAGACGATCTAGCGCACGAGCACCTCGATCGTGTCGCCGTCCGCGACTACGTGGTCGCGCCCGACGCGCTGCCCGTCGAAACGGGCGCTCGGGCCCCAGATGCGCGCGCCGGTGCACGCCGCCTCGACCTCGTGGTGGATCGTGCGCGCGACCTCCGACACCGTCGCGGGCGGGCGGAGCGGCCGCGGCTCCGCCTCGTCGTGACCCGGACGGCGCAGGAAGACCCGGATCAGCCCGGTCAGATCCCAGACCGCGTCACGCAGCGCCTCGAGGCTCTCTTCCTCGAGCACCGACACGCCGAGCGCGCCCTCGGGCGGCGGCGTTTCGTCCGTCTTCGTCGCGACGACGAGCGTCGGCTTCTCGATCGCCGCGAGCTCGAGCTCCGCGCGGATGGCGTCGAGCGACTCGGGTTGTGCGGCGTCATGGCAGAGCACGATTCCGTCGGCGCCACGCAGCACGCCGAGCAATGCCCGACCCCCGCCGCGGCCCTCGGCCGCACCCTCGATCAGCCCGGGAATCTCGACGAGCTGGACGAGCACGCCGCGCAGTCGCGTCAGCGCCGGGACCGGCCGTGTCGTCGTGAAGGCGTAGTCCCCGGTCTTGATCTGGATCTGGGACAGCGCCTGCAGCAGTGATGACTTGCCGGCGTTCGGCGGCCCGACCAGCGCGATCTGTGCGGCTCCTTCGCGGGGGACCGAGATCGAGTCGCGGTGAACGACACGCGAGCGGACGCGCGTCTCTTCCAGCTGCTCCTGCACCCACTTGCGCAAATCGGCATACGGGCCGTTCTTGTAGTTGGGCAGCTCCGAGAGAACTGCGCGCAGCTCACGCGTGCGCTCCGAGCCCTCCTTGCCGACGAGCCGCCGCTTGATGACCTGCTTGAACGTGCGACGCGGCATTGGCATCGCGGGACCTCACTTTCACCAGCTCCAGGCGGGCGCGTCGCGTCCCGCCGCTTCCACCGACGCTTGGTTCCGGAAGCGGCGGGCTAGCCGTTTTTCTGTCGTACCGTGACGAGCCAGCCGAGCATGCAAGCGAGGCTAGCACGACCCGTTCCAGACGATCTGGACGGTTGCCGATGAAGGGGCCGTGCCTCAACGCGTCGCCGCAGTCCTGCCGGTTCCCGCCCTCGCCGGAGTTGCGCGGGGCGCGGCCGCCACGCGCGCTGCCGTAGGCGCACGGCGACGATCTAGCATCCAGCGGTTGGCACAGCACATTGTCCTGCTCCGCGGGATCAACATCGGCTCGCGGAACCGCGTCGGAATGCCGAAGCTACGCGACGCTCTGGCGGAAGCCGGCTTCGCAGACGTCCGCACGTACGTGCAGAGCGGCAACGTGGTGCTGTCGAGCGCTCAGAAGAGCGACGCGGTTGCGCGCAGCGTGCGGCGGGTGATCACGACGGAGTTCGGCCTCGACGTCGCGGTCGTCACGCGCACGCGCGCGCAGCTCGCCAAGGTGGTCGAGCGGAACCCGCTCGCGCGCGTGGCCAAGGACCCCAAGCGCTACCAGGTCAGCTTTCTCGACGCAAAGCCCTCACGCGCGGTCGTCCGCCGGATCGAGGCGACGGCCGATCCGAAGGAGCGCGTCGTCGTCGACGGGCGCGAGATCTACGCGTGGCACCCCGACACGATCGCCCGGTCGAAGCTCTGGGCCTTGCTCGCCGGCCAGGACCTCGGCGTCACGGCGACGGCGCGGAACTGGGCAACGGTGCAGAAGCTGCTGGCGCTTGCTGATGCTCCAGCGCCCAGTTGAGCGCGTAGTCGGCGATCTCGTCCCAGCCGTCCAAGCCGGCCATGTAGTGCGGGCGGCCCGGATACTCCTTCAGCTCGGTCGCCGACGGCGCCTTGCCCTGCAGCTTCAGGATCTTCCTGTTCAACGAGATGGGGCTGATGTGATCCTCGCCCCCGGCCACGAGCAGCAGCGGCGGGCGCTGCGCCATGCCGGAGTCCACCGCGGCCGACGATCCGAGTGCATCGAAGAACGGGCGGTTCGTGCCCGGGATGTACTGCTCGTCGTAGATCCGGTCGGACTCCTGCAGGCTGAGCGTGTTCATGAAGCGCCAGTGGAATTGCTTTCGCGAGATCGGGCAGAGGCCGTTGCGATCGAACGGGTTCTTCAGCGCCGGGAAGCTGGCGCGCAGCGTCGACGGCGGCAGCAGGAGAATCCCCTTCGGCGGGGCCGTGCCGATTGCGACGCCCGCTGCGCCGAGCCCTCGGTTCAGCAGCAGCTGCGTCGTGAGCCCGCCGAACGAGTGCCCGACGATGATCGGCGGCCGGTCGAGCTGGCGAATGATCCGGTCGTAGTGGTCGACGATCGTCGTCAGCGTCAGACCCTCGAGCGCCGACGGATTGCGACGTGTTTCCTCGGGATCCTGGACGCCCGGCCAGCCCGGTGCGATCGGGCGGTAGCCGCGAGACTGGTAGTGGTCGATCCACGCATCCCAGCCTTTCGGCGTCAGCCACATGCCGTGGATCAGGACGACAGTCTGTGCCTCAGCGCTCATGAGCGCCTCCCCGGTTGTCGGTGCGACCCCGTGACGGAGTTATCTCACAGCCGAGGTTGCTTCGCGTGCGAATCGGGAACGCCACTCCGATGAAGCGCGCAATCCTCACTCTCGTCACTTTCTGCGTCCTCTGCGGCTCGGCCGGCGCCACGTCTTCCGGCTGGGCGCGCCAGGTCACGAATCCGTGGTTCCCGCTGAAGCCGGGCACGACGTTCGTCTACACGGGTGAGAAGGACGGAGAAAGCGGTCGTGACATCGTCACCGTGACGGACCGCACGAAGCTGATCCGGGGGGTCCGCTGCACGGCGGTCGAGGATCGTCTCTACCGCCATGGTCGCCTCGCGGAGCGGACAACCGACTGGTACGCGCAGGACGCCCGCGGCACCGTCTGGTATTTCGGCGAGGCCACGGCGGAGTTGAACCGGGCCGGAAGAGTCACGAGCCGCGAGGGAACCTGGCAGGCAGGCGTCGACGGCGCGAGCGCGGGCATCTTCATGCCGGCGCATCCGAAGGTCGGCCAGTCGTTCCGGCAGGAGTACCTCGAGGGTCACGCGGAGGACCACTTCGCGGTGGTCCGACTCTCGCGGCGCTCCCTCCTGACGAAGGAGTGGACGCCGCTCGAGCCCGACACCCTCGACCACAAGCTCTACGTGCGCGGCACCGGCCTCGTGAGGGAGGAGACCGTCAAGGGCGGCAACGAACGGTGGCAGCTTGCCGACGTGCGCCACGGGTAGGCTCATTCACATGGCGCACGTCGAGATCTTCTACTGCCCCGTCTGAAGCGGCTATGACGAACGGGCCGCGAGTCTCGCGGCCGAGCTGAACCAGGCGGGGCATGACGCGCAGGCCGTGTCCGGCGCGAAGAGCCAGTACGACGTCGTCGCCGACGGCGCACTGGTCTTCTCTAAGCAAGGGGAAGGTCGGTGGCCGGAGACGGGGGAGATCCTGCGGGCACTAGCCGCGGATAGCTCGGAGTGAGCAGCAACGTGTACGCCACGGCCTCGAGCTCGTAGCGCAGGCAGAACGTTCCGAGCTCCTGCAGCCCGCCCGTCGTGCGGCCGAGCGCGACGCCCGCGAACCAGGCCGGGATCGCGGCCAGCGTCAGCACGACGCGGAGCGCGGCCGCGAGCAGCAGCGGCGGGATCGCGAGAACCGGGCGGAGCAGCGTGACGACCCGCGGCTGCCTCGGGCGTTCGGGCACGTCGACGACGAACGGATGGTCCTCGGTGTGCATGGGATCGGGATAGCGCGCGGAGAGCAGCACGAACCACGCCGTGACCTGTCCCGTGTAGCGCACATACGCCGCGACGAATCGATGCAGCCACATCGGCATCCGTCCCTCGATCAGCAGCGCGAGCCAGACGATCACGAGTGTCGGCGCGAGGACGAGGCTCCAGACGGTCAGCACGATCGCGTGCGGCACGTACAGCACTGCGCGCAAGAGAACGGGGAGCCGTCGACGCCGCAGCGATTCCTCGTCTCTGACCCGGAGGCGTCCATCGTCCATGGAAGCCGGTACCGTACTTCGCGTGCGGCGGGCGTTCCCACTCCTGCTCGCGGTGGTGCTCGCAGGGGGCTGTGGCAGCGACAGCTCGAGCGGCGAGCGGCTCACGCGCGAGCAGTACGCCGCGAAGGCCGATGCGATCTGCAGCAAGTACACGCAGAAGGCGAACGCGCTCGCGAAGCCGGCGACGCTGTCCGATCTCGCGGACGTCTCGGATCAGGTCATTCCGCTCCTGCACGACGCGCGCGGCGAGCTACGCGACCTGCGGCCGCCTCAGCACGAGGAAGCGACGGCGAACGCGTGGCTCGACGAATTCGACGTGATCGTCGACGACGTCGAGAAGATCCGCGATGCCGCCAAGAAGAACGACGCCGCTGCGGTTCAGGCGGCAGCGACACCCGCGCTGCAGCACGACCGGCGCGCGAACGATCTCGCGACGCAGCTCGGCATGACTGTCTGCAACAGGGACTAGGCGCCGCGAAATCTCGGCGGGCGCTTCTCGAGGAACGCGGCGACGCCCTCCTTGAAGTCCTCCGTCTGCGTCGCTGCGGCCTGTAGCTGCGCCTCGCGCTCGAGCTGTTCCTCGAGCGTCGCCGTGACCGCATGGTCGAGCAGGCGTTTCGTCATGCCGACCCCGCGTGTCGGCAGGTCGGCGAGCTGTGCAGCCAGCTCGGCCGCGCGGGACGGGAGCGCGTCGGTCTGGACGACCTCCGACACGAGTCCCCAAGCATGGGCTTCGGCAGCCGTCAGCCGCCTCCCCGACGCGAGCCACTCGAAGGCGCGCGCCGGCCCGAGGATGCGCGTCACGAAGTACGACCCGCCCGAGTCCGGGATCAGACCGATGTTGATGAACGCCGGCACGAACGTCGCCGAGTCGGCGGCGATGCGCAGGTCGCAGGCGCACGCGAGCGACATCCCGGCCCCGGCGGCGGCTCCGTTCACTGCGGCGATGACCGGTTTCTCGAGCGCGCGGATCGCGCGGATGTTCGGGTGATAGTTGCCGCGTAGCCGCGAGCCGATGTCGCCGGGGGCCTCGCGGAACTCCGTCAGGTCCTGGCCGACGCAGAAGCCTCGACCGGCTCCGGTGATCACCACGGCGCGAACGCCGCCGTCTCGTGCCTCCTTCAGCGCGGCGGCCAGCCCTCGGTGCAGCTCGCTGTTGAAGGCGTTGAGGACGTCCGGACGGTTGAGCGTGATCGTCAGGACAGCGCCGTCGCGGCTCGTCTCGACCTCTGCCATCGGCCGGACTTTCGCAGATCGCATAGACCGCGGAGCCGTTGCTAGCTTGGCCGCATGGAGCTCCAGTTCGTCTCGTTGCCGTCGGAGGAGGAAGCGCTCGACGCGTACTCGCAGGCCGTGATCGGCGTCGCGGAGCGGCTTTCGCCGTCGGTGGCGAACGTCCGGCTCCGCCGCGGCGGGGGTAGCGCCGTCGTGATCACCCCCGACGGCTTCATGCTCACCTCCGCGCACGTCATCGCCCGCACGCGCGGCGGTCGCGCATCGTTCGTGGACGGACGCGAGCTCGAGTTCGAAGTCGTCGGCGCAGACCCACTCTCGGACCTCGCCGTGCTTCGCGCCGCCGAGGGACACCAGCTGCACCCGGCGGAGCTCGGCGATGCCGAACGCCTGCGGGTGGGTCAGTTGGTCGTCGCCATCGGCAACCCGCACGGCTTCACCGGGTCGGTCACGGCCGGAGTCGTCTCCGCCCTCGGCCGCTCGCTGCCGACGCGCTCGGGCGCGAACGTCCGCGTCGTCGACAACGTCATTCAGACCGACGCCGCACTCAACCCGGGCAACTCGGGCGGCGCGCTCGCGGACGGGCGTGGACGCGTGATCGGCATCAACACGGCCGTCGCGGGCGTCGGTCTCGGGCTGGCCGTCCCGATCAACGCCGCCACGCGGAGGATCGTCGGCGCGCTCATGACGGAGGGCCGTTTCCGCCGGGCGTATCTCGGAATCGCCGGCGGGCCGCGACCGCTCCCGCCGCGTCTGGCGCGGAAGCTGGGACGGACCGCCGGAGTCGAGGTCGTCCAGGTCGTCGAGGGTGGCCCGGCGGATCGCGCAGGCCTGCGCCCCGAGGATCTGATCGTCGAGCTCGACGGCACGCCCATCGAGGGGATGGACGAGCTGCAGCGCGTCGTCGTGAGCGAGCTGATCGGGCGCGCAGTGCGCGCGAGGGTCGTGCGCGAAGGACGGGAGCGCGAGCTCGAGCTCGTCCCCGCCGAGCTCGACGCCTGATCCCCCCAGCCTAGATCTCCTCCGGGTGCGTGTGTCCTTCGTGGCGCGCGAGCTCGTAGACGACCTGCGCCACCAGCGCGGCCGCGAAGATCGAGACGACCGAAAGGGGGCTCAGCCCGAGCGGGATCAGCACCAGCGCGATTGCAGCCGTGAGCAGCCGGAGGACGACGTCCGTGTCGATCACGACCGTGCCTGCGACGAGCTGGATGACTCCGAGCCCGACCATCGTCGACGCAAGCCCCGCGCACAACACCCAGCTCGTGTCGTCGTAATGGTGGTCTCCGCCCGCTGCGAGGATCGCGAGCTTCACGCCCGCGCCGAGGGCGGTGAGGCCCGCGACGACGAAGTAGTTCATGTACGTGTACGTGAGACCGCCGAAGATCCCCCGGGCGGTCAGGGCACCCTCGTCGAGGAAGTCGAAGTAGATCCACCACAGCGCGGCGGCGACGATGAAGCCGGCCGCGGCGGCCGCGGCCGAGCCGACGTCCCAGCTGACTTTCGACACTCCGAACACGACCGCCAGGACTGACTCCCCGAGCACGATCAGCGTCAGCAGGCCGAACCGCTCGGGCAGATGTCGCCGGTCGACAGGAGCGTCGCGCAGCAGACGCCACGCCGGGATCGGCGCCACGAGCTCGATCACCAGAGCGATGCCCCAGCACACGTACGCCCACGGCGCCTCGAACAGAAGAGACGCCAGCCAGATCAGGAGGCTGAAGCTGAACGCGCCGAGGAAGCTCTTGGCCAGCGCCCTCGCCTCCGGGACATGCCTGCTCGCGCGGGCGTACAGCGTGACGAGGACGATGCGCACTGCGACGTACGCGATCGGGAAGCCTTCGGTCGCTCCGCGGAAGACGCTGGGGATCGTCGTCGCGAGCACGGCGACGCCGAACATCGCGCAGAGCATCAGCAAGCGGTACGGCAGGTCGTCCGTGTCGAAGCGGTTCGCGTAAAACGTGAAGCCCATCCACGCCCACCAGACGGGCGCGAACAGGCCGAGGAACTCGAAGAAGCGCGTCGTCGTCGGCTCGGCGCTGAGCGAGTTCGCGAGCTGGCCCACGGCTGCAACGAAGACCAGGTCGAAGAAGAGCTCGAGCCACGTGGCTCGGCGCTGCTCGTCGACGTCGCGGCCTCGTGTGCGCAGGCGCGGCGGCTCGAGCAGCCGCGCGAAGCCGGTCAACGGCCTATGAACCGCTCACCCCGAACTGCCACGCGCGACCGTTTGAACCCTCTAGCGACCCTTGAAGTACGGCTTGCGCTTCTCGGTGAAAGCGGTCAGCCCTTCCTTGGCGTCTTCGGATGCAAACGCGAGGTAGAGGGCGCGACGTTCGTACTCGAGCCCGAGCTGCAGCGTCGACTCGTACGCGCGGTCGACCGCCTCCTTCGCCAGGCGTGTCGCGACGGGGCCTTTCGAGGCGATGTCGCGCGCGACGCGCTTCGCCTCCTCGAGCCATGCCTCCTGCGCGACGACGCGCGCGACGAGGCCGGCCGCGAGCGCCTCGTCGGCGCCGAGCAGCCGTCCGCTGAGGATGACGTCCATCGCAACCGCCTTCCCGACGGCGCGGGTCAGGCGTTGCGTGCCGCCCGCGCCGGGGATGATCCCGAGCGAGGTCTCCGGCTGGCCGAACCGCGCCGACTCGGATGCGACGATCAGGTCGCACGAGAGGGCGAGCTCGCACCCACCGCCGAGGCAGTAGCCCGACACGGCCGCGACGAGCGGCGTCCAGAGATTGCGGATCGCGTCCCAGCGCTCGACACGGCGGGCGAAGTACAGCTCGATCGCGCTGCTCCGCGCGAGCTCGCCGATGTCCGCGCCGGCGGCGAACGCACGCTCCGAGCCGCCGAGCACGATGCAGCGGATCGCGTCGTCGCGGTCGAGCCGCTGCAGCTCCGAGACGAGCTCGTTCATCAGGTCGTCTGACAGTGCGTTGAGCTGCTGCGGCCGGTTCAGCAGGACGACCGCGATCGGCTCGTCGCGTTCTACGACGATGAGCGCTTCAGAAATGCCTTCACCGCCTCCTGGGCCTCCTCGCCGAGCATCGACAATGCGAGCCAGTCGCGGGCGTGGTTCACGGTCTCGTGCCAGGAAAGGTCGCGCCAGAAGTTGAGCTGCTGCTTCGCGTAGCGCGTCGTCTGCGGGAGCTTCGCAGCGAGGTTCTCCACGACCTCGTCGACCTTCGCGTCGAGCTCCGCCGCTGGCACGACCCAGTTGACGAGGCCCCACTCCTCCGCCTGCGCGGCTGGGATCTCCTGGCACATGTAGATGATCTCGCGCGCGCGCCGATCTCCCACGAAGACGGGCAGCCACTGTGTCGCGCCGCCCGCCGGCACGGAGCCATGCTCGAGGCCCACGTGCCGGATGAATGCATCGTCGACCATGACGGCGAGATCGCACGCCATCTGCAGCTCGTTGCCCCCGCCGACGGCGATGCCGTTGATGCGCGCGAGCGTCGGCTTCCCGACCTCGCGCAGGCGGTCGTGCATGTCCTTGAACGCGCCGAACCACTTCCAGTACTCGCGCGGCTCCCCGAGATAGTCGGCCGACCACGACTTCAGGTCGGCGCCGACGCAGAACGCGCGCCCGTTGCCGGTGACGACGACCACGCGGATGTCGTCGTCCCACGACGCGTCCTCGCAGGCGCGCGCGATCTCCCGCAGCATGCGGAAGTCGAATGCGTTGAGCACCTCCGGCCGATTCAGCGTGATCGTCGCCCGTGGCGGCGCCTTCTCGTAGACGATCGACTCGAAGCCGAGCTCCTCGGGCGAGCTCGGGCGTGGATGCGTCGGCTCAGGCAACGTCGGCGAACATCACGCTGAGCTTGCCGCCCATCTCCATCGCGTCCTTGCCGGTCGCCATGAACTCCTCGCTCCGCGCCGCAGCCTTGAACGCGTCCATGTCCGGCCACTCCCACTCGGCGTAGTAACGGTACGGCGGCTCACCCATCGGCGCGCCGAAGATCTTGCCGTGGCGGAACGTCCCGCCCGGGACCTGGCGGCAAAGCTCGGCGTGCTGCTCGTAGCGAGCGGCGTCCGGCTCCTGGTCGTACAGGACGATCGCGCGAACCACTTCGCCTCCCCTTGGTCGTAGAGGGTCGGAGCGTATAGCTTCAACCTCGAAAGGAGGTCCAGCATGGGCAAGCGTGTCGTGCACGTGGAGTTTCCCGCGCAGGACATCGAGCGGGGCAAGAAGTTCTGGGAGGGCGTCGGAGGCTGGGAAATCAACGACGCCGGCATGCAAGGGATGCAGTACCTGATGTGGCAGGAGGGCGATCAGGGCGGCGGCATCTACAGCATGGAAGGCGAGAGCGGCACGAGGCTCTACCTCGGCACCGACGACATCGACGGCGATCTCGCCAAGGTGAAAGAGCTCGGCGGTGAGGCCGATGACAAGCAGCCGATCCCGCACGTCGGCTGGTTCGCGCGCTGCAAGGACAGCGAAGGCAACGACTTCAGCCTCTTCCAGAGCGACGAGAGCGCGCCGATGCCGGAAGGCATGCCAGGTCAGTGACGGCCGCCGCAATCGCCCTCGCGATTGCCGCCGGCATCGCGGGCGCGGTTCAGGCGGCGGTGATGGGAGAGCTCGGCGGGCGCGCGGGAATCTTCCCCGCGCTCGCCTTCTCCGGGGTCGTCTCGGTCGTGCTCGGGCTGAGCCTGCTGCTGATCGTGACGCAGAGCCTCCGCGGGTTGGGCGACGTCGTCCGCGAGCCGTTGTGGCTCTGGACGGGCGGCGCGCTCTCGGTTCTGATCATCCTGGCCATCACCGTGGCGTCGCCGCGGATCGGCCTCGTCGCGACGATCGGGACGATCATCGCGCTCAATCTCGGCATGGCCGCTGCGATCGACCGCTTCGGCTGGTTCGGGCTGGACGCGATCGCCATCGGGTGGACGCGTGTCGTCGGCCTCGTCTTCCTCGGCGTCGGAGCAGCGCTGACACTGATCAAGAGTGGCTGACGAGCTCGTCGTCGGAACGGTGACCGCCGCCGAGCAGCAGCCCGGCGCGCGCGCCCCGGCGCTGCTGCTGACCCTCGACCTCGGGACGTACGGGACCGAGCAGGCGGTCGTGCAGGCGGGCGGTCACGACGCGGACGCTCTTGTCGGCACGCAGCTCGTCTGCCGCCGAGAGGACGACGGTGCGGTCGTCGTCGCGGCGCGCTCGCACGAAAAAGGGGACGTGCCGCTTCGGCCGGACGTCGACGTCGAGCCGGGGACGCTGGTCGGCTAAAGCCCGACGATGTCGTCGGGACGTACGGGCACACGTGTGAGCTCCCGCCCGGTCGCGACACGCAAGGCGGAGACCACCGCCGCCGTCGACACGACCGTCGGCGGCTCGCCGACGCCTTTCACACCGTAGGGCGCGTCAGGGTCGGGATGCTCCACGAGCTCCGACACGACCGGCGGCATGTCGAGCGTCGTCGGGATCAGGTAGTCGGTGAAGCTCGCGTTCGTGATCAGGCCGTCACGGGTCTGGATCTCCTCCATCAGCGCGAGCCCGAGGCCCTGCGCGGTCCCGCCCTCGATCTGGCCCGTCACCGCCTGTGGGTTGACCGCCTTGCCGACGTCCTGCGCCGTGCCGATCCAGACGATGCGCGTGAGGCCGAGCTCCACGTCGACCTCGGCGACGACGCGCATTGCCGCGCACGCGTAAGCGACGTGCGAGCGTTCACCGGTCGTCTGCCCCGTCTCGGGATCGAGCGGCGAGGTGCGCGGGTGCCGGTAGATGCGCTCGACGTCGACCTCGCCGCCGCCGTTGCGGTCGCGCTCCTCGAGCGCCGCGCGGCACGCATCACGCACGGCGCCCGACGCCATCCACGTCATCCGCGAAGCCGAGGCTGAGCCGGCCGAGCCGACGGTCGCCGTCGTGTGCGGCGCGAGCGTGACGTCCTCGGTGCCGAGCTCGGTGCGCGCGACCTGCAGGATCACCCCTGCGACGCCCTGCCCCACCTCCGCCGCCGCGCAGTGGATCTCGGCGCTTCCGTCCGCATTGAGGCGCACCCGTGCGGCGGTGTAGTCGTCGAAGCCCTCCGAGTAGCCGATGTTCTTGAAGCCGACCGCGAAGCCCACGCCGCGCTTCACACCCTCGCCGCGCGTCGTGTTGCCGGATCCACCCGGCAGGCGCAGCGGGTCACGCGGCAGCTCCTCGTGCTCGGGCACGGCCAGCGCGGCCGCGCGTCGGATCACCTCCGCCACCGGCAGCGTCCCTGTGATCTTCTGCCCGGTGGGCATCGTGTCTCCCGACTGCAGCGCATTGAGCAGCCGCAGCTCGATCGGGTCGATGTCGAGCGCCGCTGCGAGCTTGTCCATCTGCGCCTCGTGCGCAAAGCAGACCTGCACCGCGCCGAAGCCGCGCATGGCGCCGCAAGGCGGATTGTTCGTGTACACGCACAGGCTCTCGATCAGCGCGTTGTCGACCTGATACGGCCCGCATGCGAACGACGCTGCGTTCGAGGTGACGGCCGTCGAGCTCGACGCGTACGCCCCACCGTCGAGCAGGATCCGCACGCGCACGTTCACGAGCTTCCCGTCGCGCGTCGCACGGTGCTCCATCCAGATCTTCGCGGGGTGCCGGTGGATGTGCCCGACGAACGACTCCTCGCGGTTGTAGACGATCTTCACCGGCCGGTTCGTGTGCAGCGCCAGCATCGAGCCGTGGATCTGCATCGACAGGTCCTCGCGGCCGCCGAAGGCGCCGCCGACGCCGGCGAGGTGGATCCGCACCTGCTCGGGCTTCAGGCCGAGACACGGCGCCACCTGGTCGCGATCGACGTGCAGCCACTGCGTGGCGACGTAGACGTCGACGCCGCCCTCCCCGTCGGGGACGCACAGGCCCGACTCCGGCCCGAGGAACGCCTGATCCTGGATGCCCACCTCGTACACGCCGGCGACGGACACGTCTGCTTCGACGTCCGGATCACCGTGGCGGATCACCAGGGAGCGCACGATGTTCGGGCGCGGGTCGTCGCGGTAGCCGTGACCCGTCGTCGGTCGCTCCGGATGCAGCGGCTCCTGCTCGGTCGCCGTCTCTGCGTCCGCGATGGGCGCGAGCGGCTCGTAGTCGACGCGGATCAACTCGGCGGCGCGGCGCGCCTGCTCGGGGTGCTCGGCGGCGACGAGGGCGACGGGCTCCCCGAAGTAGCGCACGCGGTCGACAGCCAGGACGGGCTGGTCCTGGAACTCGAGCCCGTACAGCTTCTCGCCGGGAACGTCCTCGTGCGTGAGCACGGCGTGCACGCCGGGAGCCGCGAGCGCGGCAGACAGGTCGATGCCGGTGATCCGTGCGTGCGAAAGCGGGCTCCGCAGTGTGTGTCCCCAGAGCATGCCCGCGGCGTGCAGATCGCTCGAGTACGCGAACTCGCCCGTGACCTTCGGGATCCCGTCGGCGCGCGGGACGATCTCCCCGACCCGCCCGAGCTCGAGCTTCGGCGCGGTGGTGCTCATCGTGCAGCCAGGCGCACGGCGTCGAAGATCTTCGCGTAGCCGGTGCAGCGGCAGAGATTGCCCGAGAGGCCCTCGCGGATCTCGTCGTCGCTCGGATCGGGTCTGTGCTGCAGGAGGTCGGCGGCCGCAACGACGAGCCCCGGCGTGCAGAAGCCGCATTGCACAGCGCCGGCCGCGACGAACGCCTCTTGCACGCGGTGAAGGCGCCCGTCCTCGGCGAGCCCTTCGACCGTGACGACCTCGTGCCCGTCGGCCTGCGCGCCGAGCACGAGGCACGCGCAGACGAGCTTTCCGTCGAGCATGACCGAGCACGACCCGCACTCCCCCTGCTCGCACGCGTTCTTCGAGCCCGGATAGCCGAGCCGCTCGCGCAGCACGTACAGGAGGCTCTCGCCCTCCCAGATGTCTGCTTCGGCCGGCTCGCCGTTGACGCGCAGCGAAATCCTCATGCCAGGCATCTCTCCAGGGCACGCTTCGTCAGCACTCGCAACGCATGACGACGGTAGGCGGCCGTGCCGCGCACGTCGTCGATCGGGGCGGCGGCGCCAGCGACCTGCTCGGGGAACGACTCAGTCGCCTCGAGGGGCGCGCTGACGAGGCCCGGCACGGGGCCCGCAGACCCGAACGACGCCGTCAGCTCACCGTCGACGCGAAGGGCGAGCGACACGACCGAGATCACCATGGCGTTCCGCGGCCCGACTTTCAGGAACGTCTGCCGCCCCGGCTCGGCGTCGACGTCCACAGCGAGGATCAGCTCGTCGTCGGCAAGCACGTTGCGCTTGACGCCCGTGACGAACTCGGCGAGCGGCAGCGTGCGCTCCCCGCGCACGCTCGCCAGCTGCACCTGCGCACCGCAGACGAGCAGCGGCGGCAGCGCGTCCCCGGCCGGCGACGACGTGCCGAGGTTGCCGCCGATCGTGCCGCGGTTGCGGATCTGCGGGCCGCCGACGGTCCGCGATGCCTCTGCCAGCGCCGGGAGCGGCGTCTGCATCGCCTCGGCATACGTCAGGCCGGCGCCGAGTCGAATCCGCCCGTTCTCCTCCGACCAGCCGCGCAGCTCCGCCAGCTCGTTCAGGTTGAGCAGAGCCGGCGGGCGAGCGCGGTCGAAGTTCAACTCGACCATCACGTCCGTCCCGCCCTGGATCGGCAGGGCGTCGGGCCGCTCGGACTTGAGCCGCAGCGCCTCGTCGAGCGTGCGCGGAGTCAGCACGTCCACGGCGAGAAGCGTATTAGCTTCCCCTACATGGACGGTCTCGCCCGCCGCCTCGCCGTCGCCCGCGGAGACGAGCCTGCGGACGTCGTCGTGCGCGGCGGCCGTGTGTTGTCCGTGTTCACACGCGAGTGGCTCGAGGCGGACATCGCCGTCGCCGACGGGTGGATCGCCGGCCTCGGCGAGTACGACGGACGGGAGGTTGTCGACGCCTCCGGGAGCTACGTGGTGCCGGGCTTCATCGACGCGCACATGCATCTCGAGTCGACGAAGCTCCTGCCGGACGAGTTCGCGCGGTTGGTGCTACCACTCGGCACGACGGCGGTCGTGCTCGACCCGCACGAGCTCGCCAACGTGCTCGGCACGGACGGCGTGCACTGGCTCCTCGACGCGTGCGACGGACTGCCGCTCGACTTCTACTTCATGGCCTCCTCGTCGATTCCGGCGTCGGCGTTCGAGTCGCCGCGGCGACCGCTGCTGAGCGGCGACCTCGAAAGCCTGCTGCGCCGGCGCCGCGTGCTCGGCCTCGCCGAGATGATGAACTTCCCCGGGGTCATCAACGCTGACCCGGCCGAGCTGCAGAAGCTCGAGCTCGCGGAGGGCGTCCACGTCGACGGCCACGCGCCCGGCCTGCTCGGGCGGGCGCTCAACGCGTACGTCGCGTCCGGGATCCGGTCCGATCACGAGGCGCTCACGGAGGAAGAAGGACGCGAGCGCCTCCGGAACGGCATGTGGCTGCTGATTCGCGAGGCTTCGATGGCGCGCAACCTGCAGGCGCTGCTGCCGCTCGTGAAGGAGTTCGGGACGAACCGGATCGCCTTTTGCACTGACGACCGCGACCCTGAGGACATCGCCGAGAACGGCCACATCAACGGGATGGTGCGCGAGGCCGTCGCGGCCGGGGTCGCGCCGGAGGACGCGATCGTGCTCGCGACGCTCAACCCGGCGACGTGGCACCGGCTCTGGCACCTCGGCGCGATCGCACCCGGCTACCAGGCCGACCTGCTCCTGCTGGGCGACCTCGAGCGCTTCGAGCCCGAGCTGACGCTGAAGTCGGGCCGGCCGGTGAGCGAGATTCCCGAGCCGGACGTGCCGGAGTGGGTCAAGCACTCGGTCCGGAACCGACCGGTCACGGCGGACGACTTCCGCATCGACTGGAACGGCGGGAAGGCGCGCGTGATCGGCCTCGTCCCCGACCAGATCGTCACCGAGCTGCTCGAAGAAGAGCCGAGCGACGAGCTCGCCAAGATCGCAGTCGTGGAGCGCCACCTCGGCACCGGGCGCATCGGCCTCGGCCTGGTGCGCGGAGCCGGACTGCAGCGCGGCGCACTCGCTTCGACCGTGGCGCACGACGCGCACAACATCATCGTCATCGGGATGAACGAAGAGGACATGGCGCAAGCCGTCACCCACCTCGCCGAGCTCGGCGGCGGGATCGTGGTCGTCGACGGAGGCCGGGTGACCGCGGAGCTGCCGCTACCCGTCGCCGGGTTGCTCGCCGACGCGCCGCTGACCGAGGTGATTCGCCGCAGCCTCGCTTGCAACGACGCGGCGCGCGCGCTCGGGTGGTCCGGCGCGACGCCGTTCCTGACCCTGTCGTTCCTCGGCCTGTCGGTGATCCCCAGCCTCAAGATCACCGACCGCGGGCTCGTCGACGTCGACCGCTTCGAGATCGTGCCGCTGCGCGTGTGAGCACGCTCTTCGCCAACGTGCACGTCGTCACCATGGACGACGAGCGCAACGAGCATCCCGGCGGCTGGCTGCTCGTCGCCGACGGCTTCGTGGAGCGAGCCGGGGCGGGAACGCGGCCGGACGCGGACGAGGTGGTCGACCTCGGCGGCGCCGTCCTCACGCCGGGGCTGATCAACACGCATCACCACCTCTGGCAGAACCTCACGCGTGCCCGCGCGCAGGACGAGAACCTGTTCGGGTGGCTGCAGGCGCTCTATCCGGTCTGGGCGCGGATCGACGCCGAGGCGGAGTACGCGGCCGCGCGGTGCGGCCTCGCCGAGCTCGCGCTCTCCGGCTGCACGACCGTGTTCGACCATCACTACCTCTTTCCGAACGGCGGCAACGAGCTCTTGGAGGTGGAGATCCGCGCGGCCCGCGAGCTCGGCGTGCGCATCGTCGCATCGCGTGGGTCGATGGACCTGGGCGAGTCCGACGGGGGCCTCCCGCCCGACGCTGTCGTCGAGGACCGCGACGAAGTGCTCGCCGCGACGGAGGACGCCGCGAAGCTCGCCGACAGCGCCGACGTACAGATCGCGGTCGCGCCGTGCTCGCCGTTCTCCGTCACGAAGGAGTTGATGCGCGAGTCGGCTGAGCTCGCCCGGAAGCTCGGCCTGAAGCTGCACACGCATCTCGTCGAGACCGTCGAGGAGGAAGAGTTCGCGCTCCAGAAGTTCGGCTGCACGCCGCTGCAGTACGTGGAGGAGCTCGGCTGGCTCGCCGAGGACGTCTGGTGCGCGCACTGTGTCCACCTCGGCGAGGACGGCGTCGCCGAGTTCGGCCGGCACGACGTCGGCGTCGCCCACTGCCCGAGCTCGAACATGCGCCTGGGCGCGGGCATGGCGCCGGTGCGCGAGCTGCTGGACGCCGGCGTGCGCGTCGGCCTCGGCGTCGACGGGTCGGCCTCGAACGAGCGCGGCGATCTCTTCCTGGAGGTGAAGCAGGCGCTGCTCGTCGCGCGGGCGCGCGGCGGGCCGAAGGCGATGACGGTGCGCGATGCACTCGGGCTCGGGACGCGCGGCAGCGCCGCCGTTCTCGGTCGGGACGACATCGGCCAGCTCGCGGCGGGCAAGCGCGCCGACTTCGCGGTCTGGCGCACGGACGGCCTCGAGCTCGGCGGGGCCGCCGATCCGGTGGCGGGCCTGGTCTTCGCGGGGCCGCACCGCGTCGACCGTCTGTACGTCGGCGGCAAGGAAGTCGTCCGCGACGGGCACCTCGTCCGCGCCGACGAGAGGGAGATCGCGCGCGAGCAGCGCCGCCAGGCGGAAAGATTCGCGGCATGAGCGTCTCGCTCTCAACCCACGTGCTCGACGTCGAGCGCGGGCGGCCCGCGAGCGGCGTGCGCGTCGAGCTCTGGCGCGACGACCTCGTGACGGCGGGCGAGACCGACGGCGACGGGCGGATCGCCGAGCTCGCCGCCGGCCTCGAGCCCGGCACGTACCGCCTGCTCTTCCGGCCCGACTCGCCGTTCTTCAAGGGCGTCGGCATCGAGGTCGCGCTCGAGGAAGGCCACTACCACGTCCCGCTGCTCGTCTCCTCCTACTCGTGCACGACGTACCGCGGCAGCTGACCACCGACGAGCTGGCCGAGCTCTTCGAAGGCCGCACGCGCCTCGTCGAAGAGCTCGCGAAGCGCGGCGACCCGCTCGGCGAGGCGCGCGACGTGATCGCGCAACTGAGCGATGAGGACAAGCTCGAGGCGCTCAACGCGCACCCCGCGATCGGAGCGAGGAACCTGTCCAGGCGCTCGGCGGCGGAGCAGGGCGGGGACGCCGACCCGGTCGTGCTGACGGAGCTCGCCTACCTGAACCAGGTCTACGAGGAGAAGTTCGGCTTCCGCTTCGTCGTCTTCGTCAACCGCCGCCCGAAGACCGAGATCCTCGAGGTGCTGCGGCAGCGGCTCGAACGAACCCGGGAGGAGGAGCTCGACACGGCCGTCGAGCAGCTGGTCGCGATCGCAGAGGACCGATGGCGACGCTCCTGACGCTCGATCCGTACGCGACGGACTGGCTCAACCTGCTCACGCGCTGGCTCCACGTGATTGCCGGAATCGTCTGGATCGGCTCGTCCTTCTACTTCATCGCGCTCGACAACCATCTTCGTCCCTCCAAGGACGCGGACAAGGGAGTCGGCGGCGAGGCCTGGGAGATCCACGGCGGCGGCTTCTACCAAGTGCAGAAGTACAAGGTCGCCCCCGAGGTCTTGCCCGAGCCGCTGCACTGGTTCAAGTGGGAGGCGTACACGACGTGGTTGAGCGGCTTCGCGCTCCTCGTCGTCCTCTACTACCTGCACGCGAACGAGTACATGATCGACAAGAGTGTCGCCGACCTGTCGCCGATCGGGGCGATCCTGATCAGCGTCGGCCTGCTCGCGGCCTCGTGGCTCGTATACGACGCGCTCTGCCGGACGCTCGGCTCCCGCCCGCTCGTCCTTGCGGCGACGCTGCTCGCCCTGATCACGGTCGCGGCGTGGGGCATTTCGCACCTGTTCAGCGGACGCGCGACGTACATCCAGATCGGCGCGATGATCGGGACGATGATGGTCGGCAACGTCTTCTTCGTGATCATCCCGGCGCACTGGGAGCTCGTGCGCGCGAAGCAGGCGGGCCGCGAGCCGGATCCGGTGTGGAACGAGCGCGCCAAGCTGCGCTCCGTCCACAACAACTACCTGACGCTCCCCGTCGTCTTCACGATGCTGTCGAACCACTTTCCGTTCACGTACGGGCACAGCTACTCGTGGCTGATCCTCGTCGTCCTGCTCGTGATCGGCGCGTGGGTGCGGCACTTCTTCAACCTGCGCCACACCGGCCGCACCGTCTGGGCGATTCCGGTCAGCGCCGCGATCGCCATCGCCGTGCTGGCGATCCTGATCCGCCCGCAGAGCGAATCGGCCGCCGGCGCGACCGTGCCGTTCGCAACCGCCGCACGGATCGTCGACCAGCGCTGCGCGGCGTGCCATTCGGTGCACCCCACCTTGGTCTCCACCGCACCGCTCGGCCTGACCCTGGACACACCGGCCGAGATCCAGCGGTACGCACCGGACATCAGAGATCTCGCCGTCAACTCGAAGACGATGCCGCTCGGGAACGCGACCCACATGACGGATGCCGAACGTCAGACCCTCGGGCAGTGGATCGCCCAAGGCGCGAAGATCCGCTGATGCGGTTGTCGAGGACGTCGATCGGATCGGCTGTCGGGTTCCGACGGAGCCGCGGGCTGAGCCCGCGCCTTCTGGAGTCGGCACCGCAAGCGGTGCCTTAGATGGTCCGAATTACCTCAGGCGACTTCACGTTCACCGCGCGGCTCGAGGACGACACCGCACCGGAGACGGTCGCCGCGTTCCGGAAGCTGCTACCGCTCGACTCGAAGATCATCCAGGCGCGCTGGAGCGGGCAGTCCGCGTGGATCCCGATGGGCGACCTCGACGTCGGGATCGGGCCCGAGAACGCGACCAGCTACCCGGCCGCGGGCGAGCTGCTCCTGTACCCCGGCGGCGTCAGCGAGACCGAGCTGCTCTTCCCGTACGGCCACACCTGCTTCGCGAGCAAGGCGGGTCAGCTCGCCGGCAACCATTTCGCGACGATCGTCGAGGGCGGCGAGCGGCTGCAGGAGCTCGGCGAGCTCGTGCTCTGGCACGGAGCGCAGGACATCTCGTTCCGGGAGGCGTAACGCTCTACCGTCCGGAGGCATTCGAGCGTCTCACCGAAAAGCCGTGGGACGAGGCGCGCGTCCGCGACCGGATCCGCGGCATCGTCGCCGACGCCGACGCCGCGTGGCGGGGGCCGAAGCTGTTCTGGAAGGCGCACGAGTGGGACGGCTGGCACGGCACCAGCCCGATGAAGAACCTCTATGTCGGCAGCGCCGGCGTGCTGTGGGGCCTCGACCAGCTGAGCCAGCGCGGGCACACCGAGACGAAGCTCGACGTCGCCGATCTCGCGCTGCACAACCTCGAGCTCTTTCGCACACGGCCCGATTACCTGAAGGTCGCGGCGTACCCACCGCCCGAGCCCCGCGGCTCGTCCCTCTTCCTCGGTGAGGCCGGCATCCTGCTCGTCACGTGGCGCCTCGTCCCGAGCGACGGGCTGGCCGACGACCTGCACGCGCGCGTCCGCGAGAACGTGAGCAACCCGGCAGACGAGGTCTTCTGGGGCGCGCCTGGATCGATGATCGCCGCGCACGCGATGTATCGCTGGACGAAGGACGAACGGTGGCGAAGCGCGTGGGACGAGCTCGCCGAGGCGCTGCTGCGGAGACGCGGCGAGGACGGGCTCTGGACACAACGGCTGTACGGACAGGAGTTCACCAGCCTGACGACGGGGCACGGCCTCGTCGGCATTGTGCAGGCGCTCGACACGATGCTCGACGCAGAGCGAAACGCCGAGCTGAATCGGACCTCGGCCGCGATCCTCGCGCGAACCGCACAGCGCGACGACGGGCTTGCGAACTGGCCGCCGCGGCCGCGGCCGGACCTGGCCGGCCCGGACGGGGAGATCCGCCTGCAGTGGTGCGCCGGCGCTCCCGGCACCGTCACGGCCGCGGCCCATTACCTCGACGAGGATCTGCTGCTCGCGGGCGCCGAGCTCACCTGGCGCGCAGGACCGCACGGCGAGGAGAAAGGGCCCAACATCTGTCACGGCACGGCGGGAAACGGCTACGCATTCCTCAAGGCGTTCGAGCGCACGGGCGACGAGCGCTGGCTCGAGCGAGCGCGGCGGTTCGCCGTTCACGCGTTGGAGCAGGTCGAACGGATGCCCGGGCGTTACTCCCTCTTCACCGGGGGGATCGGCACCGCGCTCTACGCGGCCGACTGCCTCGATGCGCACACGCGGTATCCGATCATGGAATATGTCTAGCGCTCTTCCCTGACGTACGGCCGGCCGAGTGCCGCCGGCGCGCCGAAGCGCAAGCGCGCCGCTCGCGAGGACACGAGCACGAGCGCGAGGATCGTCATCAGGTACGGCAGCGACTGCGACAGCTCGGGCGGCGGCGCCCACGGGTAGTCGCGCGCTTGGAGGACGAATGGCAGATACGCGAACGCGCCGAACAGATACGCGCCAACGAGACAGAGCGCCGGACGCCAGAACGAGAAGACGACGAGCGCGATCGCGATCCAGCCGGCGCCTGCCGTCAGGCCGGCGATCCACTGCGGCGTGATGGAGAGGCTGAACGTGGCGCCGGCGACCCCTGCGAACGCTCCGCCGACGAGCGTGTGCGCGTACCGGTACGCGCTGACGTTGATCCCCATCGCGTCGGCTGCGGCCGGCGACTCGCCGACGGCGCGGACGTTCAGCCCCAGCCGCGTGCGCGTCAGATAGAGCGCGACGAGCACGACGCACAACCACGACGCGTAGACGAGGATCGACTGGCCGAAGATGATCGGCCCGACGACCGGCAGGTCCTGCCACGACTTCGGGAAGACCTCCTGGAACTGGTGCCGCGCCGGCGACTTCGCCAGGTCGAGGTCGTTCCCGAGATACGACGAGAGCCCGGCGACGCCGGCGAAGATGGTCAGCGCGAGGCCGGAAACGATCTGGTTGGCGCGAAGCGTGACGACGAGGAAGGCGTGGATGCCCGCGAGCAGGGCTCCGGCGAGCGCCGCGACTCCGATCGCGCCGAGCAGGGCGAGGGTCGTCGTCACATGGAAGCGCTGCACCGCCCAGAAGCCCATTACGGCGCCGACGAGCATCATCCCCTCGACGCCGAGGTTGAGCACGCCCGAGCGCTCGGCCAGCAGCTCGCCGAGCGCGCCGTAGAGCAACGGCGTCCCGTACGCGATCCCCGACGCGAGCACGACGACGAGCAGGCTGTTGTTCACGCGGTCTCCGCGGCAGTGCGGTGGCGGCGCTCGATGCGCACGCGATAGCGGATGAAGAGCTCGCCGCCGAGCACGCAAAAGAGGAGCAGCCCCTGCAGCACGCCGACGAGGCCGTTCGGGAAATCGGCGCCCTGCAGCGTGTAGCCCGCGTTCTGCAGCCCTCCGAGCAGGAATGCGACCAGGAGAACGGCGAACGGGTTGTAGCGCGCGAGCGCCGCGACGACGATGCCGGCGTAGCCGTAGTTCGCCTGCGTGAGCCCGCGCGGATCGAGCTGGTGCCGGAAGTCGCCGTCCTGGCTCGCGCCGCCGATTCCGGCAATCGCGCCCGACAGGCACATCACCGCAACGATCTTGCGCCGCGTGCGCATGCCCGCGTAGCGCCCGGCGCGCGCCGAGTCGCCGATCACGCTCACCTCGAACCCGAAGCGCGTCCGCTTGTACAGGAACCACACCACGACGGCGACGGCGACCGCCACGAGCGCGCCGAGCGGGATCACGAGGCCGTGGATCGCCCAGCTCGGCCACGTCGCCTCGTCCGGCAGCGTCTCGCCCTGCGGGAAGACGCTCGCTTCGAATCCCGAGGAGTCGCGCAGGTACGAGTGACTGCCGAAGATCAGGTAGTCGATGATCAGCGCGACCACGTAGTTGGGCATCAGCGACACGATGATCTCGCTCGTCGAGAAGAACGCGCGCAGCACGCCTGGAATCGCCGCGAGCAGCGCGCCGCCGGCGGCGCCTCCCAGCATCATCGCGACGATCACGACCGGCGACGGCGCGCCGCCGACCAACAAGCCGACCGTCGCACCGGTGATGGCGCCGGCGTAGAGCTGCCCCTCGCCGCCGATG
>Ga0075423_10000112_pt1 | contig 50253 bp, 44 predicted proteins | sample SoiMethybrSBSTD2_FD_80114 | JGI IMG/M metagenome (GOLD analysis project Ga0075423, IMG submission 80114) | Bulk soil microbial communities from a Populus tree surrounding site in Tennessee, USA - Soil MetaG P. TD hybrid SBSTD2 | ecosystem: Environmental > Terrestrial > Soil > Tree plantation... | reverse complement strand
GTCGTCTCGACGCGCCGGCCGTAAAGCTCGGTGTAGGCGCGGAGCTCGCCGCCTGCCTCGGCGGCATAGATCGAGAAGAACGCCGCCTCGGGCTCGGCCTTGCTGCCCCAGTGGAGATGCGGGTAGGCGTTGAAGATCATGAGGCCGCTCATGAGGAGCACCATGAGCGCAACCGCATTGACCCAGTGCGCCGCGCGCGTGATGCGGTTGTGGCGGTAGACGAGGTCGCTCATTCCTTCTCCGCCGCCGGCGCGTAGAGCCGGCGCGCAGGCTGGCGCGCGCGGTAGCTTAGCGCGGCGCGGAACGCGAGCAGCAGCACGAGGACGACGCCGTAGGCGAGCGGCCAGCGGATATCTTTTTTAACCAGCCACCAATAATGGATGACGCCGCCCGCGGCGGCGAAGTAGATCAGGCGGTGGAGCTGCTGCCAGCGCTTGCCGAGCCGCCGCACCATCGCCGCAGTCGAGGTGAGCGCGAGCGGGATCAGCAGGAGGAAGCTCGCGAAGCCGACCGTGATGAACGGCCGCTTCGCCACGTCTTTGAGAATTCCGGGGAAGTCGAAGAACTGATCGAGCCAGATGTAGGTCGTGAAATGGAGGCAGGCGTAGAAGAACGCGAACAGCCCCAGCATGCGGCGGAACTTGATCGCGCCGTTCCAGCCGGTGAGCTTTCTGAGCGGCGTCACCGTGAGCGTGATCAGAAGAAATATGATGATCGAGTCGCCGGTCCAATGCGTGATGACTTCGATCGGATTGGCGCCGAGGTTATCGGTGTAGGCGAAGTAGGCGAGGCAGGCGAGCGGCGTCAGCGAAGCCGCGAAGATCGCGGCTTTCGCAGTTTTGAGTTTTAAGTTTTGACCCATTCGACCCTTTCGATGGACTCAGGGCAGGCTTTGCTCAGGGTCAATCGTGAGGCCCTCGAACCGATTGAGTGTTGAATTGAAAACTCATAATTCAAAACTCAAATTCAACACTAATTTAAAAGTATTTGCGAAGGTCCATGCCCTGATAGAGCGACGCGACCTGATCGCCGTAGCCGTTGAACATGAGGGTCTTTCGCTTGGTGAATTCCCCGATGCGGCGCTCGCGCGCCTGGCTCCAGCGCGGGTGATCGACTTCGGGATTGACGTTGGAGTAAAAGCCGTACTCGGTTGGCCCCGCCTTCATCCAGGTCGTCGCCGGCTGCTGCTCGACGAAGCGAATTTTCACGATCGACTTGATGCTCTTGAAGCCGTACTTCCACGGCACGATCATGCGGATCGGCGCGCCGTTCTGGTTCGGCAGCACCTCGCCGTAGAGGCCGACGCCTAAAATCGCCAGCGGGTGGTTCGCCTCGTCTATGCGCAGGCCTTCGATGTAGGGCCAGTCGAGCACCATGCGGCTTTTCTGCTCGGGCATCTGCTTGGGGTCGAGCAGCGTGGTGAACTCCACGTACTTCGCCTTGCTCGTCGGCTCGGCGCGCTTGATGAGGGCGCTCAGGGGAAAGCCGATCCAGGGGATCACCATCGACCAGCCTTCGACGCAGCGGAGCCGATAGATCCGCTCCTCCAGCGGCGCCAATTTCATCAGCTCGTCGATGTCGTAGCGCTTCGGCTTGGCGATCTCGCCTTCGACGGCGACGGTCCAGGGGCGCGGCTGAAGCGTTTTGGCGTATTGCGCCGGAGAATATTTGTCGGTGCCGAACTCGTAGAAGTTGTTGTATGTCGTGATGTCCTTCAGCGGCGTCTGCTTCTCGTCGGTGCTGAAGCGGCTTTTCTGCACGTTCGCGAGCTTCTCGCCTGCGTGCGCGGCCGGCAGCAGGAAATCGGGTGCCGTGACGCCGGCGATAGCGGCGCCGGCGACCGCGGCCTGCGCGAGAAAGCGCCGGCGGCTTAAAAAAATCTCTTTAGGGGTGATCTCGGACGCTTGGATATCGCTGGGTTTTTTGATGAGCATGAAACCGTTCTCCTGTTCGTTTTATATCATGGGGACGAGGCGATGCCTAATCGCACCGCCCTAAGATACTACGAACGCTACTCGAAAAAGGATTTCTCGGGCTCGGGCGGCGGGGGCGGCTCTTCGCCGCGGTAAAACAGCGGACGGCGGCTCTGGCGGTCGGCCTCGGCCGCGCTGAGGTGATTGGTTTTGGCCATACGATTGAGAATCAGATTTCTGCGGTAAAGGAGGCTCTTCTCGCGCGGGTTCAGCGGGCTCGGCAGCAGCGCCGCCAGCGTCGCGCCGTCGGCCGCGTCGAGCGCGGAGACGGGCTTGCCGAGATAATAGCGCGCCGCCGCCTCGGCGCCGTAGATGCCGCGCCCCCACTCGACGACGTTCAAATAAATTTCAAAAATCCTCCGTTTGGAGAGCGCCCGCTCGAGTTGGAACGCGATGACGATCTCGCGCACCTTGCGCAGCGGGTCTTTGGAGGGGCTTAAATAGAGGTTGCGCGCGAGCTGCATCGTGATCGTGCTGCCGCCGCGCTTGAATTCGCCTTGCTCCCAGTCTTTCTTGAACGCCTCTTTGAGCTCGAAGAAGTCGACGCCGTTATGGCTGAAAAACGCCGCGTCTTCGCTCACCAAGATCGCCCTCTTGAGATGCTCCGAAATGGAATCGTAGGGCACCCAAATCTGCTGACGCTTCGCGTGCAGGCCGCGCTTGCGGAGTTCCTCCTGGTCGCGCAAATCCATCAGCGCGGTCGAGCGCGGGTTTCTTTTCTTGAGGCCCGAGACGTCCGGAAGGCTGAAATATTCGTACGCGATGAAGCCGAAAACGAGGGCCGCGAGCAGGCTCGTGATGACTACGCGTTTCACGTTTTTTGCACGAGCCGGGCAGCCTTGAGGCTGAGCGAAGAAAGCGGGAGTTTGCCGAAGGAAGCGGACGCGAACCAGCGCCAGCCCGGCGCGCGCAGCGGCGCATCGCTCGGCAAGGTGCAGCGATAAACCGGCGCTCGAATATTCCGATCGGTGATCGTGTGCCGGACGACGCCCACGAGCGCGGCGGAGGCGATGGGAACATCGAGGGCATCGAGCTGCCGCAGCAGGGACGCGCGGCGCCCCTCCCGCGGCTTCCTCTCGCCCCCGGGAATTTCCCACAGCCCCGGCAAAATGCCGCGCTCGCCGCGCCGGCGCAGCAGTATCCTGCCGTTTTTTTCGATCACGGCGAGCGGCCATTCGACTTTCCGTAGAGCGCGTCGCGCCGCGCCGCCGTGCAGGCGGCGAACGCCGGATTGCCCCGCGGCGCAGCCGGAGGCGAGCGGACACAGCGGACAGAACGGATTCCGCGGCAGGCAGATCGTCGCGGCGAGATCCATCAGGGCCTGGTTGAAGTCGCCGGGACGCGCGGCCGGAACGAGGCGCGCCGCCGATGCGCGCAGCCTCGCTTCATCGCGCAAGCCGTAGAGACGCGACAGCACGCGGCGCGCGTTGCCGTCGAACGCGGGATAGCGCTCACCGAAGGCGATGCTCATCAGCGCCCCGGCGGTATAGTCGCCGACGCCCGGCAGCGCCTTCAACGCGCGGAAGTCGCGCGGCAGTTCTCCGCCGTGGCGGCGCACGATCTCGCGCGCCGCTTTTTTCAAATTCGTCGCGCGGCGGTAGTAGCCGAGGCCCGACCAGAGCGCCAGCACCTTTTCGCGCCGTGCGCGGTCGAGCGCGGCGATCGACGGAAAGGCGTCGAGGAAGCGGCGGTAGTAGGGGAGAACGGTTTTGACCTGGGTCTGCTGGAGCATCGTCTCGGCGACCCAGATCGCATACGGGTCGCGCGCGCCGCGCCAGGGGAGATCGCGCCGCGCCCGGTCGTACCATCCGAGCAGCGCGCGTCGAATGCGCGCGTCTTTGGGAACTACCACAAAGCGAGGCTACAACAGCGGCGGCGCGCGATCAAGCAACGGCGTTTTTCCGTCGATATTTCGCCGCGATTCCGGCGTTTTCCTTGCGGACGCGCCCCCTGTGGCGTATAAATTTCTCTTATGGGCCGGCTCTGGACGTACTTGCTGCGCTACTGGCGCCGTTATCTCATCGGCACGCTGTGCCTCCTCGGCACCGTGTCGCTCGTCATGTGGATCCCGTGGCTCATGCGCGGCGCCATCAAAGTCATCGAGCAGGGCGGCACGCTTTGGGACGTGCGGCATTACGCCCTGATGATCGCCGTCGCGGGCGTCCTGCAGGGTGTCGTCCGCACGTTTTCCCGTGCGTTCATCTTCAACGCCGGCCGCGACATCGAGTACGACATCAGAAACGATCTCTTCGCCCATCTGCAGAAGCTGCCGGTCGGCTTTTACCATTCGCAGCGGACCGGCGACTTGATGTCGCGCGTCATCAACGACATCTCGGCCGTCCGCTCGCTGCTCGGCCCGGGCATTCTCAACTTCTTCAACGCGCCGGTCTACTACATTTATGGCGTCGTCCTCATGTTCTCGATCGACGTGCGCCTGACGCTCGTCGCTCTGCTGCCGTGCCCGCTGCTTATCTACGCGGTGCGGCGCTTCCGCGGGAGAATTCTCAAGAGCTCGCTCGCCGTGCAGCGCCAGATGGCGGAGCTGAGCTCGCACATCCAAGAGAATTTGAGCGGCATGCATGTGGTCAAGGCCTACACCCAGGAGGCTAATCAGATCCGCGACTTCGTCGAGCTGAACCGCGACTTCCAGGAAAAGAACATGGAGCTCGCGCGCCTGCGCGGCCTACTCGGCCCCGTAATGCAGGCGCTCGCGGGGGTGACGATCCTGCTGGTCATCGGCTACGGCGGTCTGCGCGTCATCCGCGGCGATCTCCTCGTCGCCGACATCGTCGCCTTCATCGCCTATCTGCACGTGCTCGCGTGGCCGACCGCGGCGTTTGGCTGGATGCTGTCGCTGATCGAGCGCGGCCGCGCCGCGATGGAGCGGCTTGAGGAGATCTTCAAGATCGACCCGGCGATCGCGAGCCCGGCCGAGCCCGAGCCGCTCGGCGAAGGAAAAGACGGCATCGAGTTCAGAAACGTATCTTTCGCGCACGACGGCAAGGCGAACGGCGATGCAATCGTCAAGGGCATCGACGTCCTCGTGCCGCGCGGCCGCACGCTCGGGATCGTCGGCCGCACCGGCGCCGGGAAGAGCACGCTCGCGCAGCTGATCCCGCGTCTCTACGACGTCTCGTCGGGCGAGGTGCGCGTCGCCGGCCGCGACGTGCGCTCGCTCTCGCTCGGCGATCTCCGCCGGCTGATCGGCTATGTCCCGCAGGATCCGTTTCTTTTCTCGACATCGCTCGCGCGCAATCTCGCCTTTGGCCGCGACGAAGTGTCCGACCAGGAGATCGACGAGGCGGTGCGGACCACGCGGCTCGACCGCGACGTGGCTATTTTCCCCGACGGTCTCGAGACTGTCGTGGGCGAGCGCGGCATCACGCTCTCGGGCGGGCAGAAGCAGCGGGCGACGCTCGCTCGCGCGCTGCTCACCGATGCGCCCTTCCTCGTGCTCGACGATTGTTTATCCAGCGTCGACGCCGAGACCGAGGACCAGATCCTCCGCGGGCTCAAGTCGGCGATCAACGAGAAGACCTGCGTCATCATCTCTCACCGGATCTCCGCGGTGAAGGAGGCCGACGAGATCCTCGTGCTCGACGAGGGCCGCGTCATCGAGCGCGGCACGCACCAGGAGCTGGTCGCCCACGGCGGCCTCTACGCGGACCTCTACCGCCAGCAGCAGCTCACCGAGGAGCTAGAGCACATCGAGTAATTTCTCGCATGGCTAATCCGAAAGAAGCCAAGAAAGGACCGGCGCGGAACGGAAACCGCGCCGCCGCCGAGCCATTCGCGGGGCCGCAGCACCAGGAAGAAGAGTACGGCAAGGCGTACGATATCAGGCTCATCCGCCGGCTATGGCGCTTCCTGGTTCCCTACCGGCGGATATTTTTCCTGGCGCTCCTGCTCTTGCCGCTGCTGCAGCTTTGCGGCTTGGCGCAGCCCTATCTCATGAAAATCGCGATCGACCGCTACATGGCGGGCGGAGATATCCGCGGGCTCTTCGGCATCGCCGCGCTGCTGCTCGTCGCCGTGGTCGGCGAGGCGGTCACGGGCTACGCGCATTATTATCTCACCATGCTGGTGGCGCAGCGCTCGCTCGCCGACATGCGCATCGCGATCTTCGCGCACGTGCAGAAGCTGCCGATGAGCTACTTCGACCGCAATCCCGTCGGGCGGCTCGTCACGCGCATGACGAGCGACGTGGACGTGCTCCAGGAGATGTTCGCGGCTGGGGCGATGACGGTGCTTTCGGATTTCGTCATGCTCATGTGGATCGTCGCCATCATGCTCTACATCAATGTGAAGCTCGCAGTCGTCTCGCTGGCCCTGATCCCGCCGATGTTCTTCGCGATCAATTATTTCCGGCACAAGGCCCGGCGGACCTATCGTCTCATCCGCGAGCGCATCGCGCGCATCAACGGCTACCTGGGCGAGGCGATCTCGGGCATGGCGGTGATCCAGCTTTTCGGCCGCGAGGAAAAAAGCTACCGCGATTTCGACGATCTCAACGCGGCGCACCGCGACGCCAATCAGCTTTCCAACGTTTACGAGGCCGCGCTCTACTCCATGGTCGAGGCCGCCGGCTCGATCAGCCTCGGGCTGCTGCTCTGGTACGGCGGCGGGGAGGCGCTCGCCGGCGCGATCGGCATCGGCACGATCGTCGCGTTTAAGGAGTACCTCAACCGCTTCTTCGTGCCGCTCCGCGACTTCAGCCAGAAATACACCGTCATGCAGTCGGCGATGTCGTCGGCCGAGCGCATCTTCCAGCTGCTCGATACGCCGATCACGATCGACAATCCGCCCAAGCCCGTCGTGCCCAGGCCGTTCTCCGGCGAAGTGCGCTTCGAGAACGTGTGGTTTTCGTACAAACCCGACACGACGGTCTTGAAAGGGGTTTCGTTCACCGTCGCGCAGGGCGAGCGCGTGGCGATCGTCGGCGCGACCGGGTCGGGGAAGACGACGACGATCAAGCTGCTCAGCCGCTTCTATGACATCCAGGGCGGCTCGATCAAAGTCGGCGGCGTCGATGTGCGCGAATGGGATCTCTCCGCGCTCCGCCGCCACATCGGCGTCGTGCTCCAGGACGTCTTTTTGTTTTCCGGCGACGTGCGGACGAACCTCACGCTGGGCGAGAGCGGCGTCCCGGACGAGCGCATCGCGCAGGCGGTCCGCTATGCGAACGTCGAGCGCGTGTTGAGCCGCCATTCCGACGGTCTCGGCGCGCACGTGCGCGAGCGCGGCAGCAATTTTTCCACCGGCCAGCGCCAGCTTCTCTCGCTCGCCCGCGTGCTCGTGTTTCAGCCGGAGATCCTCGTCCTCGACGAGGCGACGTCCAGCGTCGACACCGAGACCGAGCTGTTGATTCAGGACGCGCTCGAGAAAGTCATGAAAGGGCGGACCTGCCTCGTCTTCGCGCACCGCCTCTCGACGATCCGCAACGCCGACCGCATCCTCGTTTTTCACCACGGGGAGATCCGCGAAATCGGCACCCACGCCGAGCTCATGCAGAAGCAGGGGATTTACTACCGGCTTTACCAGCTGCAATACGCGACGGAGGAAGAACCGAAAAAGGTGGAGGAAGATACGGCGGCGAAGCTGTGATCGATAGCGGATTGGCGCTGTCTGCGCCTAACAGCCCATAGGGACTACGAACTCCAGCATCTGAATTTCTTTCCATTCGCCGGCTTCCCTGACCTTTATCTTCAGGCGTACTTTGCTGACCCCGATTCCGCAGGGTTCGGTCCAAGGATCTTTGCATTGACCGGCCAGTTCGATCCAGCGTTCGGACTGGAAGCCCTCTTGCGACCAAAGCTTAAGCTCCCGCCGCGCCGCTTCGACGATCTCCGCCTGAGTCGTATCGGGGAATTCATTGCCAAAGACCTCTCTTGAGCGGAATTGAAGATCGGCCGTTTTTTCAACCTCAGTCCACGAGGAAACGTAATGTTTCCAGTGGACGAGATCCATGTGCGGTCCTTCGTCGGAAATGCTCAAACTCGTCTCGTACTGCTGCTCGATCTTAAATTCATCGGCCGCAGATGAAGGAACTAGCGTAATCGACTGCGCGGTCGTGTCGCCAAGCGCGAGATTGACCTGAATCAGTTCGGAAGTAATTTCGAAGGTCGTTCCATGCTCAAGCGGGTTTAACTCGATACCTTGAAGATACCGCGCCGCTTTGCCGATGATGTGTAGCCGCTGCGTCCAGCCTTCGAGGGACTCGGCTGCTTTTGCGGACAGCGGCCACATCAAGAAAATAACGGCAACGCAAATGGGCCAAGTCGTTTTGCCGCGGGTTATTTCTGCCGGCTGGATCATACATCGTCAATATTCCTCGTTATTTTGAACGCTGTCAAACGTCGCGTTCACCCTCATCATTTTCTTTGCATTCCCCTCTTCGTTTGTGATAGTCTCCACAGAATCACGCGATGTTTTTAGGCTTTACCCTCGCTAGACCGCGATTCCCGGTCGCCGTCCTCCTCCTTTGCGCCGTCGCTTTTTCCGGCTGCTCGCCCGCGTACATCATGCGCGCCGCATTCGAAGAGGGTAAAATTCTCTGGCGGCGGGAGCCGATCGAAGAGGCGCTCCAAAAGCCCGACCTCGACCCCAAAACCCGCGACCAATTCAAGCTCGTGCTCGCCGTGCGCGAGTACGCGCGCGATCAGCTGAAATTCAACGTCAAGGGCAGCTATGCCAGCTATTCGTTCGTCGACCGGCAGAACCTGAGCTATGTGCTCATGGCGGTGCCGAAGACCGACCTCAAACCGCACATGTGGTGGTTTATGGTCGTGGGCAACGTGCCGTATAAGGGCTATTTCACGCAGCAGGAGGCGCTCGCCGACGCCAAGCGCTTCGAGAAGGACGGCTACGATACCTATATCCGCACCTCGGCGGCTTACAGCACGCTCGGCTGGTTTGATGACCCGTTGCTCGCGCACCTGCTGCGCTTCGACAAAGTGACGCTCGCCGACACGATTTTTCACGAGCTCTTCCACAACACCCTTTACATCGGCAGCGCCGGCGCGTTCAACGAGAGCATCGCCAATTTCGTCGGCGCGCACGCGGCGATTTCATTTTTCCGCGACCGCTCGGGAGAAGGCAGTCCCGAGCATTTGCGGGCGATGGATCAATGGGAGGAGGAGCTCGAGTTCTCGCGCTTTTTAAGCGGCATGGCCGCGTCGCTGGAAGAGCTCTACGCGAAGAAGATTCCCGAGCAGGAAAAGCTGCGGCTCCGCGATGAAGTGTTCACGCGCGCGCAGAAACAATGGGCCGAGCAGGTGAGCAACCGTCCCCACCACCGCTACGGCGGCTTCGCGAAGGTAACGCTCAACAACGCTGTGCTCGCGCACCATCTGCTTTATCTCCGCGACCTCGATCTTTTCGAGACGGTCTATCAGTTGAACGGAAAGGATCTCGCGAAATCGGTCGCGTCGATCAAGGATTCGGTCAAAAATGGAACCGATCCTTACGGCGAGGTCCGCATGCTGGCGCAGAACCTCGAAGAGAAGACCTTACAGGCCCGCAATCGCGGCGCGGAATCTCCCAATCGCGTCAATGTGATCGGCGGGTCGCGCTAGCCCCGCCTTCATCGTATTCACCGACAGGTGCGTGGCACCGAGCGCTTTCCACTCCGGCACCGCAGCGCGCCATTTCTCCTCTGACCCGCCGGCGAAGTTGACGCGTCCCTCGAGGCCGAGCGCCGATGGATCGCGGCCGGCCTCTTTGGCATAGGACCTTATTTTCTCGATCATCGCGCGTAATTTCTCGCCGGGCTCCGCCAGCGGAAACCAGCCGTCGCCCATTCGCCCGACGCGTCTCAAGACCGGCTCGGCATTGCCGCCGAACCAGATCGGAATCGGCCGCTGCACGGGCAGCGGATTGATGCCGGCGTCGGTGATTGTGTGCCAGCGCCCCTTGAAAGTCACCAGTTCCTTCGTCCACAGCAGGCGCAACACCTCGATCTGCTCTTCCGAGCGGGCGCCGCGATCATTAAAATTTTGACCCAGCGCCTCGTATTCCACGGGGTTCCACCCGATGCCGACGCCGAGGCGGAGACGCCCCTTGCTCAGCACGTCGATCGCGGCCGCCTGCTTCGCGACCAGCACGGTCTGCCGCTGCGGCAGAATGATAACGCCGCTTGCGAGGCCGATCGTCTTGGTCGCCGCGGCGAGATAGCCGAAAAGGACGAACGGCTCGTGGAAGCTGTCCTTGTGCGTATACGGCGGCGTCCAGCGCGGGCGGCTCGCCGGATTGGCTCCGATCACGTGATCGTAGGGAACGATATGGTCGTAGCCGAGCGCTTCGGCGGCCTGCGCGAAGTCGCGCACGGCGGCGGGGTCGGCGCCGATCTCGGTTTGCGGAAAGATGACGCCGAATTTCATGACGCTGCTCCTTACGGCGCGACGATGCGCGGCGCGAGGACTTTTTCCTCGAGCCACGCGGTCAGATCGGCGAGGCTTTTGGGGCTGATCTCGTGGGCCATATCATATTCTCGGTAGGTGACCTGAGAGCTCAGGCCGCGGAGCGTCTCGATCGAGTCGCGCGCGCGGCCGATCTCGATCAGTTCATCGAGCGAGCCGTGCTGCACGAGGATCGGCGGCAGGGCCGTCGGGTCGTTCGGCGCGAACAGGTTCACGAGCTCCTTCGGCAGCCATGAGCTCAGCACCGCCACGCCCGTGAAACGCTTGGGCTCGGCTAGCGCAAGGCCGTAGGCCATCACTCCGCCCTGGCTGAAGCCCAACGCGACGAGCTTCTCGCGATCGATCGGATAGCGCTCGAGCGCCGAGTCGAGGAAGGAGCGCAAATGGTCGCGCGCGGAAAGGATCGCCGGGACATCGGGCGGGCGGTCCATCGTCAGCGGAAACCAGCCGTAGCCGACCGCTTGCGGCCCGAGCGGCACTTCCAGCGGGCCCTGCGGACAGATAACGAGAAAACGTCCGCCGCCGAGAAAGGGCGCGAGGCCGAGCAGGTCCTGTGCGTTCGCGCCCCAGCCGTGGAGCGCGAGAATCGTCGGATGCGGGCCGTCGCCGGCGGGCTCGAAGATGGCGTGCGCGAGCTGCATGCGTTGAATCTTGCACACTCTCCTGATTTTTGGAACCGGGCTCTGGCGCCGGGAAAAAATAAAATGATAATCTCGGTCTGAGTTGTCCATGCGCTTCGTCGCCGACAAGATGCTGGGGCGGCTCGCGCGCTGGCTCCGAATCATCGGCCAGGACGTCGCCTACGGTCCGGAGCTTTCCGGCGCGGGACTGCTGCGCATAGCGCGGCAGGAAGGCCGCCTCATCCTCACGCGCGACCGCGCGGTCGCGAAGCGAAATCCGCCGCCGTACCTCATGATCCGGAGCGACCACTTCCGCGAGCAGTTGAAGCAGGTGATCCAGGAGTGCGGCATCGACCCGGCCAAAGACGTGTTTTCCCGCTGCCTTGAGTGCAATGCGGCTTTGGAATCGATCGCGAAGCCTGCGGTCGAGGGCAGGGTGCCGCCGTATGTATTCGCGACCCAAGAGAAATATTCCTCGTGCCCGAAGTGCCGGCGCATCTACTGGCCGGCGACGCATCAGGAAAGAATGCTGGCCGAGCTCGGGTCGATGCGTTGAAAATACCGGATTTTCTTGTCTAAAAGTGGCATTTCTCAGGTGCGTATGCTAATTAAATTGACTTGCGTCCCACCGGTTCGTCGGGGCGCGCAAGCGGAAAATAGACCTGGAATACTCCCCGGTAGCTCAGTCGGTAGAGCGGGTGACTGTTAATCACTAGGTCGGGGGTTCGAGTCCCTCCCGGGGAGCCAACATCTCTGTCGTCTTGAGGGTAACTTCGATGGCGCGAAAAAAAGTCGTAGGCAATCCGACGCCCCGCGTCGAGGGCGAGTACAAAGTCTCCGGCAAGGCGATGTACGCCGTCGACGTGGTTCTCCCCGGCATGCTCTGGGGCAAGATTCTCCGCAGCCCGATCCCGTACGGTCGCATTAAGCGCATCGACGCAAGCCGCGCGCTGAAAGCGCCCGGCGTCCGCGCCGTCGTGACCGGCGAAGACGTCGCCGGCTTGAAGATCGGGAGAAAGCTCTACGACATGCCGATCCTGGCCGACGGCGTGGTTCGCTTCATCGGCGAGAAGGTCGCCGCCGTCGCCGCCGACACCGAAGAGGCCGCGGAAGAGGCGGTCGGTCTTATCGACGTCGAGTACGAAGAGATGGAGTCGGTACTCGATCCGCTGAAGGCGATGGAGCCCGCGGCGCCGATTCTTCATCCCGACGTCCAGAATTATAAAGGGCTGCCCAAAAAGCTCGAAGCGGCATCGAACGATTTCATCTACGTCACGTGGAAGAAGGGCGACATCCAGGAAGGCTTCCGCCAGGCGGATGCCGTCGTCGAGAATACTTTCTATACAAACCAGGTGCATCACGCCTACATCGAGCCGCACTCGTGCGTTGTCAGCACGGCCGCGGACGGCTCGGCGGAGATCTGGGCGTGCAGCAAGGTGCCCTACGCCATTCGCGAGCAGGTCGCGAACGCGCTGAAGTTGAGCCCGGAGAAGCTCGTCGTCCATCCGTGTTACATCGGCGGCGATTTCGGCGGCAAGGGCGATTTCATGGATGTCGCGCTCGTCTATGTGATGTCGAAAAAGAGCGGGCGTCCCGTCAAAGTCGTGATGGATTACGACGAGGAATTCATCGCGGGCAATCCGCGCCATGCCTCGGTCGTGCGCGTCAAGACCGGCGTCAAGAAAGACGGCCGGATCGTCGCGCATCACATGGAGTTCGTCTTCGACAGCGGCGCGTACGGCGCTTTCAAGCCGAACGCGTTCCTTAACGGCCCGCACGCCTCGGCCGGGCCGTACAACATCCCGCACGTCTTCATCGAAGAGCACATGGTCTACACCAACAAGATTCCCTGCGGCCACATGCGCGCGCCGGGCGATCCGCAGGGCTTTTTCGCCAACGAGAGCCAGATGGATCTCCTCGCCAAGAAGCTCGGCATGGATCGGATTGAGTTCCGGCGCAAAAACCTAATGCACGACGGCGACCTCGACCCGACCGGCGAGAAGATCGACTACATCAAGAGCGACGAGACGCTCGCGCTCGCGCTGAAAGAAGCGGGCTATAATAAGGCGAAGCCCAAGAACGTCGGGCGCGGCGTGGCGCTGGTGCAATGGACGCCGAACGGCGGCTCCGGCACCGTCGGCATAAAGATCGAAAAAGACGGCGTCGTAACGATCTCCTCGGCGATGCTCGATCAAGGCGCCGGCACTTATACGCTGCTCTGCGAGATCGTCGGTGAGGAGCTGCAGGTCCCGCTCAGTCGGATAAAAACCGATACGCTCGACACCAAGACCGGCAAGCAGGACACCGGCGTCGGCGCGAGCCGTGCGACGCGCGTCTACGGCAACGCCGCCTACCAGGCGGCGCTCAAAGCGGTCGAGGCGGTCAAGCAGGCCGCGGCCGAGCGGCTCGGCGTTCCCGCCGATGAGATCGTTCTCGCCGACGGCGGTGCGCAGGCGAAGCGCGGCGGCAGGCGCGTGAGCCTCGCGGACCTGGCGAAGGCGAACGGCGGCGCGATCGCGGTCGAGGCGACCTACAGCGATACATCCAAGATCCACGAGGCCTCGATGTGCGCGCAGGTCGCCGAGGTCGAGGTCGATCCCGAGACCGGTCAGGTGAAGCTCAGAAAATTCACCTCGGCGCACAACACCGGCACCGTCATCAACCCGCTCATGCATCAGGGACAGATCGAAGGCGGCGCGATGATGGGCATCGGCTACGGTCTCATGGAGCATCTCATGATCGCCGACGGCAAGGTAACGACCGCGCATTTCGGCGATTACAAGATTCCGACCGTCAAGGACGTTCCCGAATTCAAGACCGCAATTGTTCAGCATCCGAAGGGCGCCGGACCTTACCACAGCATGCCGATCGGCGAGACCTCCAACATTCCCGTCGCTGCGGCGATCGCCAATGCGGTCGAAGACGCCATCGGCGTGAGAATCAACTCGCTGCCGATTACCGCGGAGAAGATCCTGACCGCGCTCCGCGGGGCGTAATGGCGACGAACTGTCCCGCCATCGGTGAAAAATTTCCCGCCGCGGAGCTGCGCGACACCAAAGGCGCGGCCGTCGAGTTGCCCGGAATCTTTTCGCGCGCGCCCGCTACGGTCGTTTTTTTCTATCGCGGCCGCTGGTGACCGTGGTGCCGGGCCCAGGTGACGGCCTTCGTATACGAATCGGAACGATACGCGCCGGAAAAGATTCAGATCCTGGGCGTCAGCGTCGAGCCGCCCGAAGAAGGCAAGAAGCTGCTCGAGCGCGTGACGCGCGACTGTCAGGAAGACCGTCCGCATATCCCGCTCGATCCTTATCCGCTCCGCCTCTTGAGTGATCCCGAGGCTAAGCTCATCCGTGCCGCCGGCGTCGCCAACGAGGGGCACTGGGCGGGATTGATCTCCCATCCCGTTACTTTCGTGGTCGATCGCGGCGGCATCGTCCGCTGGATTTACAACAGCGCGAGCGCCTCCGACCGGCCGAGCCCCGTCGCGCTCGCGAAGACTGCCGTAGACGTCGCGAAATCTGCGAATCTCTGAGCCGCCCCGGCTGGATTTTTCGCCTTCCCTCCTATAGTGAAAGATCACATGTCCGAGCGCGCAAAGACTCTCGCTACCGTTTCCATGGAGTCGCTCGTGCCCGAGTGGCCGAAGGACAACGCCGCGGTGGACCATTGGATGCATGCCGAGCAGAGCCCCCGCCGCGTGCGCGTGGTCTTCGGCGGCGCGACGCTGGCCGACAGCAAACGCGCCGTGCTGCTCCGCGAGGCGAAGCGTCTGCCGGTCTATTATTTCCCGCAACAGGACGTTCGCATGGAATTCATCCAGCCGACCGATGGCAGGAAACGCGACGAGTATAAAGGTGATGCGGTGTACTGGACGCCGCGCGTTGGCGCGAAGACCGCCGAGAACGCGGCATGGAGCTACACCGATCCCCCGGCCGCGTGCGCGGCGATCAAAAATCATTTCGCCTTCGAGTGGAATGCGATGGATGCCTGGTACGAGGAGGATGAGGAGATATTCGTCCACGCGCGCGATCCCTACAAGCGTGTCGACGCGATCCGGAGCGCGCGCCATGTGCGGATCTTCGTAGCCGGAGAGACGGTCGCCGATACGCGGCGGCCGACGCTCGTGTTCGAGACGGGGCATCCGGTCCGCTACTACATTCCGCTCGACGATATTCGGCGCGAATCATTGATCGCGAGCGAGACCGGCTCGCGCTGCCCGTACAAGGGCGTCGCGTCGTATTGGTCCGTCAAAGCCGGCGGCGAAATCTTTCCCGACCTCGCCTGGAGCTATCGCGATCCGATCGCCGAAAGCCCAAAGATCAAAAGTCTCGTCTGTTTTTTTCAGGAACGCGAGGCGGCGATCATTGTCGACGGCGAAGAGCTGCCGCGGCTCCGCACGAAGTGGTCGCGGGTGTGACGTGAAGGCGCTCTACTGGGACGGCGCGACGCTCGCCCTCGAAACGAATCACCCTGAGCCCAAGACGACCGGCGGGGAGGCCGTGGTTCGCGTCCGTCTCGCCGGTATCTGCGCGACCGATCTTCAGATCTTCCAAGGCTACATGGGCTTTCGCGGAATCCCTGGGCATGAGTTCATCGGCGAAGTCGTTCAGGGACCGCCTGCCCTCATCGGCAGGCGAGTTGTCGGCGAGATCAATTTCGGCTGCGGCTTCTGCGAGCTTTGCCGCCGCGGACTCAGCCGGCATTGCGCGAAGCGGCGCGTGATGGGCATTCTCGGCGCCGACGGCTGCTTCGCCGAGTCGCTGGCGATTCCCGCGCGCAATCTCCATCCCGTGCCCGAGAACGTCTCGGATGAAGAGGCGGTGTTCACCGAGCCGCTCGCCGCCGCGTTCGAGATATTGGAGCAGGTCGAGGTCGACTTCACACGCGAAGTTCTGGTGTTAGGCGACGGCAAGCTGGGGATGCTCTGCGCCCAGGTGCTTGCTGTTACCGGGGCGCGCGTGACGCTCGTGGGTAAACATCCGGAGAAACTCAAGCTCGCCAAAAGCCCGGCTATCCGTACGGTTCTACTCGCCGATTGGCGTCCGCGACCCTTCGATGTAGTGGTCGAAGCGACGGGATCGGTGTCCGGCTTCACGACCGCCGTTGCGGCGGTGCGTCCGCGCGGTACCCTCGTTCTCAAAAGCACCGTCGCCGAGGAGCACAAGATTTCGCTGGCACCGCTTGTCATCAACGAGATCACCGTCGTCGGTTCCCGCTGCGGGCCGTTTCCTCCCGCCCTGCAGGCGCTGGCGGAGAAGAGAATCGCGGTGACACCGCTGATCGAGAAGGTCTACCCGTTAAGCAACGGGCTCGAAGCCGTAGCGCAGGCGGGGAAGAGCGGCGCGCGGAAGATTCTCTTAAGCCAGTAGCGTCCTTTCTCTGTAAACCTTTTCTTTTTTTCCTCGTCTAAGTAATTGCCGCGATTTACCTTTATAGGGTCTTTACCTGTACCCATTTCCTACGCCGGCACTTGCGGCAAGGCCCGGGAACTAGGAGGGCTGTTATGGATTATCTGCGCCCATATGCGCTTTCCGCCGACGAAACGATCCTGGCTGCCTGGGATTCTCAAGTTTCTGAAATGTCGAAGACGGGGGATTTTTCCCTCGCCGTCTCGCGAAGCGAGGTGTTCGCCCGCTTCGCCTCGGCCTACGCCGAGCTTTCCCGCCTGCCGCGCGGCGCGCGGCGCGTGATTCAGCGTCGCCTGGCCCGCTCGGTGCCTGCATGGCAAGCGCGCTTCGCAGCCTCGCTCGCCGGGGCGGCGCTGTTGCTGGCGCTCGCGCAGGGCGCTCAGGCCGCCACGATCACGGTCGATACGCTGGTCGCCAAGGTGAATGACGGCGACGGCTTCTGCTCGCTGATCGAGGCCATCGTCAACGCCAACGACGACGCGGCGACACATGGGGACTGCGGCGCCGGCTCCGGCGCCGATATCATTGATCTGCCCGCGCTCGGCACGATTAAAGTGACAAAGAGTTTTACGAAATATTATGGGCGAACCGGACTCCCGGCGATCACAAGCGCCATTACGATCTCGGGGAACGGCGCCAAGATCACGGGTAAGAGCGGCTTTCGTCTCTTTGCGGTGAAAAGCTCCGGCGATCTTACCCTCGACAACGTGACGATCAGTGGCGGATCGGAATACCACGGCGGCGCGATATTCAATTATGGAAGCCTCACGCTCACCGACACGACCGTCACGAAGGCGCGGGCGGGTTTGGGCGGCGGCATCTTCAACGGCTCCGCCGCAGATCTTACGCTCGACAACAGCGTCGTTTCGAGCAATTACGCCAATTACGGGGGCGGCCTCTATAATTACGGCGCTGCCGTCACCGTGAGCTACAGCACGATCAAGAACAATCGCGCGTTCGTCGACGGCGGCGGCGTCTACGATCGCTCCGGAACCCTGGACCTCGAATACAGCACGGTCTCGAAAAACTTCTCACGGCGCGACGGCGGCGGGCTGCACCATCGCGACAGCGCCGTGCTCATCGCCTACAGCACCCTATCCAGCAACGACACCGGCTTCTTCGGCTACGGCGGCGGCATCTTCGACCGCTCGGGGACGACCGACATCATCAATAGCACAATCTCCGGCAACACCGCCCGCATCGGCGGCGGCATCTACAATCGCTCGACGATGACCGTCTCGAATACCACCATCTCCAAGAATCACGCCGACGACGGCGGCGGCATCTTCACCGTCGTGAACGATCTGACGCTTACACGGAGTCTCATCTCCGGCAACTCGGCTTTTTTCGCGAACGAAATAGACAGGTTCTCGGGCACCGTATATCGAGATAATTACAACCTCTTCGGCACCAACCACTACGACGGCGTTCGGGGTTTCTCGGTGGGCGCGACGGATATCGTTCCGAACGTCGGGATCGGCAGCATTCTTATGCCGCTCGCATACAACGGCGGCCCCACCAAAACGCATGCGCTGGTAGCCGGCAGCCCGGCGATCGATGCGTCGCCGGCCGACGCGGATTGTGCGCCGACCGATCAGCGGGGCGTCGCACGGCCGCAGGGAGCGAGCTGCGACATCGGCTCGTTCGAATTTTGAGCGCGTTGACACGACCGCTTCTATAGCGCAATTTATAGCGCTATATGTCGGAAACTCCGGAAGCCAATGAAAGCGCCGCGCTTCGCAGCGTCCATACGGCGAATCTCCCGGCGCTTTTCGAGCGCCTCCAGATAAGTCTCGTCGTTTCGACCTATCAAGCGGGGAAGGCGATCGTCGTGCGCAACGACGGCGGCGCTCTCAACACGCATTTCCGCACCTTCGCCAAGCCGATGGGGGTCGCGGCCGATCATCTGCGGCTCACGATCGGCGGCGCCAGCACGGTCTGGGAATACCGCAACATGCCCGCGGTGGCCGAGAAGCTCGAGCCGCCGGGAAAACACGACGCCTGTTTTCTGCCGCGGCGCATCCACGTGACCGGCGACATCGACATCCACGAGCTTGCCTGGGATGCGAAAAACGAGCTGTGGGTGGTCAACACGCGCTTCTGCTGTCTCTGCACGCTCGACGCCGATCACAGCTTTTATCCGCGCTGGCGCCCGCCGTTCGTCAGCGCGCTCGCTCCGGAAGACCGCTGCCACCTGAATGGGCTTGCGATGGTCGACGGCCGACCGAAGTATGTTACCGCCCTCGGACAGACCGACACAGCCGGCGGCTGGCGCGCGAATAAAGCGCGCGGCGGCATCTTGATGGATATCGAGACCAACGAGATTCTGCTCCGCGGCTTGTCGATGCCCCACTCGCCGCGCTGGTATCAGGGGAAGCTCTGGGTGCTGGAGTCGGGCGAGGGGACGCTCGCGGTGATCGATCTCGAGCGCCGCACGTGGCGTGCGGTGGCGCAGGTCCCCGGGTTCACGCGCGGCATCGATTTCGTCGGTCCGCTCGCTTTCATCGGTCTCTCGCAGGTGCGCGAGAGCGCGGTCTTCAGCGGCATTCCGCTCGTCCAGCGACTGAAAGAGCGCACCTGCGGCGTCTGGGTCGTCAACATCGAGAGCGGCCAGACCGTCGGGTTTCTCCGCTTCGAGGCCGGGGTGCAGGAGATCTTCGCGGTTCAGGTCCTGCCCGGCATTCGTTTTCCCGAAGTTCTCGAATGGAACGATCCGCGGCTGTCTCAATCCTATGTGCTGCCGGACGAGGCGCTCGCCGACGTGCATCTCCCGAGCGCGGAAGAGCTGGCCCGCTCGCCCGCGTTTCATTTTCAGCGCGGCAACGAGCTTTATTCGCAAGGCAAGCTCGATGAGGCGATTGCCGCTTATCGCGAATGCGTCGCGCTTCAGCCGGAATTTCCCAACGCGCGCTTCAACCTCGGCGTGGCGCTCGGCGACGCCGGCGAATATCCCGAGGCCGTCGAGTGCTTGGAAAAAGTCGTCGAGGCGGAGCCGGAGCGCGCCGAAGCGCACAACAGCCTCGGCTTTGTCTTCGCGCGCATGCGCGAGATAAAAAAAGCGATTGCGGCGTACGACCGCGCCATCGAGCTCGAGCCGAAGTACGCCCAGGCCCACATGAATCGCGGCATGTGCCTGCTGCAAATAGGCGACTACGCCCGAGGCTTTGCCGAATACGAATGGCGCCGACAGACGCCGCAATTTTCCACGGTCCGCTCGCCGCACCCCTCGTGGGACGGCCGCCCCGCACCGGAGAAAACCCTGCTCGTTTACAACGAGCAAGGCGCAGGCGATGCCATTCAATTCGCCCGCTATCTGCCGCTCGCCGCCGAGCGCTGCAAAAAACTGATCGTCGCGTGCCGTCCCGAGCTGGCGGCGGTTTTCGCGACGATTCCCGGCGTGGCGGCGATCCGGCAGCCCGGGGAAGTCAACGTCGGCGATTTCGATACCCATCTTCCCATGTTGAGCCTGCCGCATGTTTTCGGCACCGCGATCGAAACGATTCCGTCGAAGACGCCGTACATCGACGCCGGGGCGCTGCGCCGGCGTAAAGACAACCCCGCCCTGAACCTCGCATCCTCGCCGCGGCCGAAAATCGGCATCGTCTGGGCCGGCAGCCCGCTCAATCGCACCGATCGGCAGCGTTCCTGCGATATAAAAGAATTTCTGCCGATTCTCCGTATGCCCGGTGCGGAATTTTTCAGTTTGCAAAAAGGGGAGCGCGCCAAGGATTTGGCCGATCTCACTGCGGAAACATGCGTTCGCGACCTTGATCCGCTGCTCGGCGATTTCGGCGATCTCGCCGTCATCATCGCTCAGCTGGACCTCGTGATCACCGTCGATACCGCCGCGGCGCACATGGCGGGCGCGCTCGCGAAACCGGTCTGGACGCTGCTCAGTGCGGAAGTTTCGGACTGGCGCTGGGGTTTGACCGGGGAAACGACGCCGTGGTATCCGACGATGCGGCTTTTCCGGCAGGATAAACCCCGCGATTGGAGAGGTGTTTTTGAGCGCGTCGCCGCGGCTTTCCGCGAACGACATGCCTTAAGCACCAATTGAAAGAACTATTACACGTGCGTGTCCGCCTTCCATAGACGAGACGATTGTCGCCGGTCCTGCATTAAAAAGCCTATTTTCTCGGGAACTTCGGTTTTTCCCGCAATTTTTCAATTGTAGGTCACTCGCGCAGCTAGTCTTTCAAGTAAAAAACGCGTGGTAACCGGGTGACCACCTGATTGCCGCAAGCTGATCCACCCCTCATTATCGAGGCTGTACGCGCGAGGGTCCAGGATACCGGACCCGGGTGGAGGTTGCGCGATGAATTATTTTCAACCGCACGCGCTTTCTTTTGACGATGTGATCGTCGCGGCGTGGGATTCTCAAGTCACGGCCGCGAAGGCGCCGGAGCTCGCGGAGCTCATGGAACACGAGGGCGCTAGGATGTTTCCGCGCTTCGCCGCTTCCTACGCCCGGCTGCGTGCTTTGCCGCGCGGATCGCGCCGCGCCATCGCGCGGCGTCTCAGACGCCGGTGCGAGCGCCGCGGCATACCGGAATGGCAATTGAAGCTCGCCGGCTCGCTCGCGGGAGCGGCGCTGCTGCTGGCGCTCGGCGTGGGTGCGAGCCAGGCAGCGACGATTACCGTGACTCCGAAGACTCCTCCCGAGATCAACGACGGCGACGGGAGATGCTCGCTCGCAGAGGCGATCATTAATGCCGACAACGGCGGCGCGACGTTTGCGGATTGCGCACCCGGCAGCGGCGACGACACAATTATCCTGCCGAAGGGCTCGTTCGTCCTCACCACGGCGGATAATGATGATTTCGGCGAAACCGGCCTGCCGGTTATCACGACCAGGATCACGATTCAGGGGAACGGCGCGAAGATAACACGGAGCAAGAAAGCGCCGGCGTTTCGGCTGATCGCGGTCAGCGCTTCAGGGGATCTCACGCTCGATCACGTCACGCTCAGCGGGGGCGAAGGCTTGGGCAGGACGCGCGGCGGCGCGATCACGAACTACGGAAATGTGTCGATCGTCGATAGCACGATTTCGGGAAATTCGGCGTTCGAAGGAGGCGCCGTATTCGTCGAGAACGGCAGCCTCACGATCATGAACAGTGCGATCAGCAATAACGTCGCGAACTACGGCGGCGGAATCACGAACTACAGCGGCACGTTCACGATGACCGGCACCACGCTGTCGCGCAATACCGCTCTTCCCTACAACGGTAATCCGTCGTTCGGCGGCGGCCTGCTGTCGACTACCGCTCACGATACGATTACCGGCAGCGTCATCAGCGGAAATGTTGCTTCTAAAGGCGGCGGCTTGGCCGTCTACGGCACAACGGTCGTTTCGAGCAGCACGGTTTCGAAGAACAGCGCGACCGACAAAGGCGGCGGTATTTACAACGGCAGCGGCCATAGCCTGACCGTCAACGACAGCACAATCTCCGGCAACAAGGCGGACACAGGGGGCGGTGTCTCCAACCGCGGGGCGTTTACTTTTAACGGCAACGTCATCACCAAAAACAGCGCCGTGTCCTATGGCGGCGGAGTGGACATCGGTGGAGGGGGAACTTTTGTGAACAACGGCGTTGTCACCGGCAACAAAGCTCCGAGCGGAGCGGACATCGATCCATAAGCGGCTTGGTGTCGCGGCTCTGCTCATGTATTATTCTAAGCCCTTCGTCCTGGAGCCCTCGGTCTGCGCCGCATGGGACTCCGGATTAGCCGAATTTCGCGAGTCGCCGCAACTTAGCGATGCGTTGATGAGCGGGCGCGCGGCGTTGCTGCCGCGCTTCGCCGCCTGTTACGTTCAGTTCCGCGCTCTGCCGCGGGGCGCGCGCCGTGCGCTGGTGCGGCGGTTGAACCGCTCCCCACAGCTAAACTATTTTTTTCAACGGAGGGGTGAAGCGAGGGCGTTGCTGGCGCGCTCGGCTGCAGGCACCGCGCTGCTCCTGGCGCTCATTCAGAGCGCCGACGCTGCCACCATCACAGTCACCACCAATGCACCGGGGATTAACGATCTGGACGGCCGCTGCTCGCTGATCGAAGCGATCATCAACGCGAATGGGGACGCGGCGACGCACGCCGACTGCGCCGCCGGCAGCGGCGCGGATACGATTGTTTTACCCAAGGGCTCACAGTCGCTGACGTCGAGCTACACGGATTACGCCGGCGCCACCGGGCTCCCGGTGATTACGAGCGAGATCACCATTGCGGGCAATCGCACTAAGATCGCTCTCGCGAAGACCGCCGCTCCGTTTCGCGTTCTCGCCGTTGCCGCATCGGGAAATCTCACGCTGAACGACGTGACGATCAGCGGCGGCGCGGCAGATAAAGGGGGCGCCATTCTCAATTACGGCACTCTCACGATTAACGATTCGATCATCTCCGGGAACACGGCAAGCGCGCGCGGCGGCGCGATCTATAGCCGCGACGCTTCGGCGCATGTTGTCATCAACGATAGCAGGCTTACAGGCAATCAGGCCGCCAACGGAGGAGCGATCTTCAGCTACCAGTACGTCCTGATCGCCGATAGCCTGCTCTCGGGCAATACGGCATCGGGAGAAGGCGGCGCGATCGCGAACTACGACGGCTACCTGCGGATCGATCACAGCACGATCTCAAAGAATAGGGCGACGCGGGCCGCGGCGGGCATCGATAATGTTTACGGCACGGCAAAAATTTTCGACAGCATCATCACGGGCAACAGCGCGATGTACGGCGGCGGCATCGAGAACTACGCCGACTCCACGACGGTGAGCAAACTCTACATCTACCACAGTACGGTCTCAAAGAACGGCGCCGGCGTATACGCCGGCGGGATCGCCAATATCAACGGCTATTTGAAACTCGCCGACAGCACCGTCAGCGGCAATAAGGCCAATGACCGCGGCGGCGGCGTCTTCAACCACGGCACAGCGACTTTCACGAGTACCAACAGCACGATCGCTAAAAACAAGGCGCCGAACGGCGCCGACGTTTATCCTTAGGAAGACCGATGCCTCCGACGCGTCACCGGCGACGTCCGCTTCTAAGAAATTCCATCGGCGCTCCGCCGATGCTTCCGATGCCACAGCGCGCTCGCCTGAATCGCCAGGAGCGACAAGGCGAAGCACATTAAACTGAGCGCGAAGGCCGAGCGATAGGAACCCGTGACATCGAAGATCGCTCCGCCCGCCCATGAGCCAAGTGCCATGCCGATTCCGAAAGTGACTTCGAGAAAACCAAAGATCGTGCCGATGTTCTTGCCGGCGAAGATATCGCCGATGACCGCTCCATAGGTCGGGTTCCCGGCGCTGTGACCGAGGCCGTAAAGGACCGCGGCGGCGTGCGCCAGCCACGACGGTGCCCCGGCGCCGAGCGCGACGAAGCATAGAATCCCCAATGAAGCGATGAAGATAGAAAGTCCGTAGGCGCGCGCTCTTCCCAGGCGATCCGACGCATAGCCCCAGATGAAGGTTCCCGCGACGCGCATCAAGCCGACCATTCCAAGCATGAACGCCGCCGTCAGCTTGTCGAAACCCTGTTCCACCAGATGCGCGACGAGGTGCGTGTAAATGATGAAGAGCGCCGTCCCCAGAGCAAAATGGCCGGAGGCGATCATCCAAAAGGGCGGCGAGCGGAGCGCCGCGCCGAGTGTCCAGTCCAGATGGCCGCGCGCGGCGGGGTGGATCGCCACATCGCCGGCGCCGGCCGCCCCGTCCGGTAACTGACCGACCAACTCGGGGGATCGCCTTTGAAAGATCGCGTTAAGCGGAATCGCCGTGACGAGGATCAGACCGCCGACGAGCATGAACGCGGTGCGCCAGCCGGCACGCGAGATCCAGAGCTGCGCGAGCGGCACGATCGTGATCATCCCTAGGCCCTGTCCCGCCGTCGCCAGACCGATCGCGGTCGCGCGCCGCCGCACGAACCAGGCTGAGAGCAGCGCGCTCTGCGTGACGAAACCGAGACCGCCCTGACCGATGGCGGCCAGAATTCCGTAGTAGAGGTACATCTGCCAGAGCGAGTCGCTAAAGCCGGAAAAGACAAAGCCGAGTCCCATCAAAAGCGCCGAGAGCGGCATGAGCACGCGCGGCCCGAGCCGGTCGAACAAAAAGCCGACTCCCGGGGATACCGAAGCGTAGACCAGCGAATTCAGCGAGACGATGCTCGCGCCGACGGCATGCGACCAATGAAAATCTTCCAGCAGCGCGACATAAAAGACGCTGAACGAGCCGAACGCGCCGCGCACGAAGAGCATGTTGAGGAAGCACAGAAAGAGGATGACGTACCCGTAGTAGAATTGCCGCTGCACGAGCGGAGTTTAATATAATCGCCGGCCGGAAGTCGAGGATTTGCTGCCGGAAGTCGAGTGCGCTAGCCGTCCGCCAAGAGCGGATTTAGCGTTGTGAAGAACTCTCCGATGGCGCCGCGGTAGTTGTAATCGGCGATCTCATCCAGCGGCGTCGGCTCGCGATTGATGATCGCGAGCATGGCGCCGTTCTGCTTTCCGACGACGGGAAAAGACGCCGCGGGCTGGACGACGAGGGAGGAGCCGACGACGATGAAAACCTCCGCGGCCGCGCTCCATTGCTGCGCGCGGCGCATCTCGGCTTGCGGCATGGCTTGGCCGAAGGAAATCGTCGCGGGTTTGAGGAGCCCGCCGCAGGCGTCGCAGGGGGGTGGAATGACGTCTTCTTTCAGCCGATCATAGATCGGCTCCGGCGCGAATTTCTTGCCGCAGCCGAGGCAGCTTACCTTGCGATCCGTGCCGTGCAGCTCGATCATTTTATCCGAGGATACGCCGGCGAGCGCGTGGAGCCCGTCGACGTTTTGCGTGATGAGGCCTAAGAGACGGCCGCGCTTTTCGAACGCGGCAATCGCGTAGTGACCGATATTGGGCTCGACGTTCTTGTAGAGCTCGTGCGTCTCGCGCTTCATCGTCCAGTAACGCGCCCGGGCGGCCGCGCTGGCGACGAACTCGTCGAAATAGACCGGTTGATATTTTGTCCAGATGCCTCCCGGGCTGCGGAAGTCCGGGACTCCCGACTCCGTGCTGATGCCCGCGCCGGTGAAAAACACCACGGCGCGGCTCTGTCTCAGATGCCGGGCGAACTCCTCTAGCGTCATGGTCCGAAGAGGCGGGGCAAAGCGAAAATTTTATTTCGTCTCGGGAGGCTTTACGTCGAGGATCTTGACGTCGAAAATGAGGGTCTTGCCCGCAAGCGGGTGGTTCAGATCCATGACGACGGTCTTTTCCTTGATCTCGTGAACGCGCACCGGAAACTGCTGTCCCTGAGCATCCTGCGCCATCAGCGTCGCTCCGACTTTGAGGGCGTCGGCCGGAACGCTTTCCTTCGGCACTTCGTGATACCCCTTGGGGTCGATCGGCCCGTATCCATCCTCGGGCTTGACGGTCACTTTTTTCTCCGCTCCGGGGGCCAGCCCTTCGAGCGCCTTTTCAAGTCCGGGAATGATTTCTTCGCGGCCATCGACGTAGCGCAAAGGTTCTTTGCCTTTGTTCGTCTCGGTGACCTGCCCGTCGTCGCTGGTAAGCGTGTATTCGAGGCTTACCGTCGAGCCGTTCTTGATGACGTTGGCGGAGCTCGGCGTTTGAGCGATGGCGTTGCTGAACAAGAAAAAAAGCGCCAGCATCGCCAGCGCCGAAACGATTTTCATACGACCTCCCGGAAATGGAGTACGCAACAGCACTAAGATATACCCTCGCGCGGAGGGATACAATATTGAGAATAGGTTCAGTTCGGATTACGCGGTTTAAACTTCGGCAGGAAGATGCCGTTGCGCGCTTCTTCGAACAGCACCTCGACCGGCATGCCGATCTTTACGCTTTCGACCGGGCAGCCCACGATGTTGCTGCAGATGCGCGGTCCCTCGTCGAGGTCGATCCAGGCAGTCACGTAAGGGATATCTTTCTCGAAGCCGCGCAGCGCGCGGCCGACGACTTCACGAATAACCGTGAAGGCGAAGACCTCGCCGCGGCCGCTGAGCCCGGTCCAGGCGAGCTTATCGCCGCCGCACTCGCCGCAGACGGGCCGCGGGCACCAGACCCACGCGCCGCACTCGGCGCATTTCTGCATGAGCAATTTCCCTTTGGCCGCGGCGTCCCAGAACGGTTCCGTCACCGGCGTGACCTCGGGCAGCGGCTTCAGCGCGTCTTTAGTTGTCTCGGCCATGGTAAACTCCGGTGAGTGGCGAGTGAGCAGTGAGTAGTTAATCCTAAAACTGATCGCCGCTCAATTTCTAATGATGCTTCCTTCACTACTCACTGCTCGCTTCCTAATATCCCCGCCGCGGTGCAGCCGAAATTTTTTCCGTAGTTCACCGCGCCTAGACCGGTGGCGAGGGCGATCTTCGCGCCCGCGACCTGGCGCGCGCCGCCTTCGCCGCGGAGTTGCCGCACGCTCTCGATCACATGCAGCATGCCGCCGGTCGTCGAGGGCTGGCCGCAGTTGATCATGCCGCCGCCGGTCTGGATCGGCAGGTCGCCTTTAACGGTGAAATCCGTGCGCTCGAAAAACTCACGGTCGTTCTTTTTGCAGAAGCCCAAATCCTCGATCTGCAGCATGACGATGGGAATGTAATCGTCGTAAAGCGCGAGCAGATCGACGTCCGCCGGCGTCGCTCCCGCCATCGCGAAGGCCGCCTTGCCGGCTTCGCGAATACCGGTGACGAGCGGATTCGCATGCGCGCGCGGCCCGGCGCTCGGGTTGTTGCGCTCGCCCCAGCCGAGCAGATAAACCGGCGGCTTCTTGAGCGTGCGCGCGCGCTCGGGCGATGCCATGATATAGGCCTTGCCGCCGTTCGCCGGCAGCACGCAGTCGTATAGACGGATCGGATCGGAGATGAGCCGCGCGTTTTTATATTCTTCCAGCGTCAGCGGTTTTCTGAGATAAGCGTCGGGGTTCAGCGTCGCGTGGTAGCGCGCGGCCACGGCGATCTTCCCGAAATGGTCCGCGGTCATGCCCGACTCGTGCATGTAGCGGCTCATGACGAATGAAATCTTGCAATTCGGCCCCATGACGCCGAAGGGCATCTCGAAGTCGCGCGTGTCGGCGGGCTCGGCGCGCATGCGGCCGTGCTCGCTGAAAGGCGCCGCCGCGGCCAGAACGAGAACGAGCTCGACAACGCCGGCGTCGATCATCGCCGCCGCGTGCCCCAATAAAGAGACCGCGCTGGCGCCGCCGTTCCCGCCCGCGAGGGAAACGGCGGGGGAGAGGCCGAGTATGTTGGCCGCTTCTTCGGGCCAGAAGGGCTGCGAGTGATTGGTGGTGTAGATTGCAGCGAGTCCCTGGCCGTCGAGATCGCGCTTGGTGAGGCCGGCGTCGTCGAGAGCGAGACGCGCGGCCCAGGCGAGATATTCGGCGGTCGATTTTTTCGGCTCGCCGGGCTTTCTTCCCAGCCGATCGACCGGCGTCTCGCCGATACCGACGACGGCGGCTTTGCCTCGAAGACTCATGACGCGATCCGAGTATCCCAAAGGATCGGATCACCACCGAGGGGAGGACAAAAAAGGTCAACCTGCAATTGCGTCGCGCAGCCGGGGCAGAAGTAATAATGATATTCGCCGATGTACGGCTCGCCCGTGGGCAGGGGGTGGGGCATGAAGTCTTTCAGATGCACGACGCGATGGAGCGCGTAGAGCTTGTAATTTTCTTTGGCGGAGCAGAAGAGGTGCCCGCACCGCGAGCAGCGCACGACCGGATTCTTCTTCTCGCCCGCTGTTTCCAGCGCAGCGTGAAACCTGAGCAGCGTCTTTAGATCTTTTTTCCCGTCGCCGTTAAAGGCGCTGGTTTTTCCCGCTTCCGCCTTCGCTCCTTCGCGGCGCGCGCGGCGGATTTCTTCGCGCTTGCGCGCCGTCGCATCGGCGTTCAGGCTCCTGCCGTCGCTCGCGATGATGATGCCGTAGATTCTCTCGGCGGTCTCGCGGCTGACCCAGCCTCTGCCGAAATCTTGCAGCACGGTCTCTGGCCCGCGGTCGAGCGGATCGCCGAAGCCGCCGCCGCCCGCGACGTAATCGACGAGCAGGCTCCCCTCGGGCAGCGCGATGCGCTCGGGCACGCCCTGCGGATGGAACGGCTTGCCCCATTCGCCAGCGCGCATCGACTGCGCGTCGGGAGATTGTCCCTGCTTCACTTTCTCGATCATGTCGACGCCGGCTTCGGTCATGACGCGCATCGCGCCGATGCCGGTGGGATAACCGCCGAAGAGACCGAAGCCGCCCTGGGCGATGCCGCCGTAGGGTTTGTAATCGACCGAGCAGTCTGTCGAGCCATAGATGAGATAAATACGGTAACTCCCTAATCCACCTCGATATTGTCCAAAGCCACTGCCGTCGCGGTTATGCCCGCGCGTGAAATATAAAAACGGATACTGCATCTCGATGCGCTCGACGTCGCTGATGCCGGCGGACGGAATGTTCATGTGGCCGCCGGTGTTGACGCCGTCGCGGTACGGCGCCGCGCCCATGCCCGCGCCGTGGATGTCGTAAAGCCCCTGCGCGACGCGAATGCCTTCGCGCGTGTGGCCGCCGTAGAAATACCCCGGGCCGCCGACAAACTCGAGATTGCCCGTGGTCGAGCCGTTCACGTCCTCACTGCGCCCGGAAGCGTAAATCATCTTCGCCGCCCCTTCGCATACCGTCGAGACGAGCACGTTGCCGATGCGCGGCCCGGCGCCGCACGCGGCGGGGTAGCGGCAATTCAGGATCGAGCCCTCGGGCACCGTGATCTTCACCGGCCGCATCTTGCCGTCGCTCCACGGCACGTCCCAAAAAAGCGTGTTGGTGAGCGCGAGCGCGATATGCGCGATGGTGCTCGGCAGCGTCGAGTTGTGGTCGGTGTCGGTCTGCGGGCTCGTGCCGGTGAAATCGAGATGCAGCTCGTCGCCTTTCTTGGTCATCGTGCAGAAGAGCTGCTGCGCCACGGACTTGCGTGATTTACGGTCGAGCGTCGTCACGTACTGGCGCGTGACCCAGACGCCGTCCGGCATCGAGCGCAGCTTGGCGCGCGCCTTCTGCTCGGAGTCGCGGATCATTTTCTGACCGGCCGCCGCAACGAAGTCCGCGCCGAACTTATCCACGAGTCCCAGATAGCGCCGCGCGCACACGTTGTTGCCGGCAATCATCGCCTTCAAGTCGAGCCCTACATATTGCGGATCGCGGCATTGGCCCGTGAGTGTGCGGAAAACGTCCTCGCGGAATTCGCCGCGCTCGACGATTTTGAGGCACGGGATGCAGATGCCTTCATGATAGATCTCCACCGCCTCGCCGCGGAGCAGCCCGCCGGTGTCGGCGGTGTGCGTGCTGGTCGCGGTCCAGGCGATCAACTTTTTCTTGTGGAAGATCGGCTTGATCACCATCATGTCGTAGGTGTGCGAGCCGGCGACGTAGGGGTCGTTGAAGAAGATTTGATCGCCGTCGTGAAAACCCGGCGACGGGCCGAAACCGTCGATCAGGTTCTGGATCGCGTCGGAGGTCGCCGCGGCGAAGCGGAGGTGCCCTGAGCAGGCGAGCACCATGCTGCCTTTCTCGTCGTAGAACGAGCTCATGCACTCGCCGCCCTGCGAGACGATCGGGGAGGCGGTGACGCGCTGCAGCGTCATGCGGCCTTCCTCGCCGATCGCCCACAAGCGATGGAAGAACATCTCGAAGCGGATGGGATCGATGGCTTTCATGGAAACCCTCTGGCTATTTTTTGCGTCCCGCCCTCTCGATCTCTTCGAGCAGGGAAGTATCGACGAAATCCTTCGGCTCCGCCTGGCGCGCTTTCGGCTCGCGCTCGGCGATGAAATCGAGCGTCGCGCGAATACCTTCCATCGTCGGGTAGGGAAGCGGCTTAAAGAGCGGCGCGGAGACGTTGTAACTGTACTCCAGCACTTCCATGTCCTTCGTCAGCATGTATTTGGACAGCGTTTTGGACGCGAACGCCTTGTCGGCTTTGATGCGCTCGATCGCGGCTTTATAGGCGCTCAAAACCTTGAGCGCGGTGCCGCGGTTTCTTTCGAGATATCTGCGCGTCGTCGCGAGCGTCGTGTGCTGGAATGAAATGCCCAGCTGCGGCAGGTAGGCGAGCTCCTTGAATCCGGCTTTTACCGCCATCATGTTGGTCGGGGGCGAGAGGACGCCGCCGTGAATCGCGCCGGAAACCATCGCGGGAAGAATCTCCGGGACGCCGCGCATCTGTAGGATCGTCACATCGGTCTCCGGCTTGAGGCCCCATTTCTTCAACGCGAGGCGCGCGGCGAGGTCGGTGGCGGAGCCGAAAGTGCTGATGCCGATTTTCTTGCCTCGCAATTCTTCCGGCTTGCCGATCTCTTTCACGGTGATGAGCGAAAACAGCGGCGTATTGATGAGACCGGCGACGATGACCGTATCGGCGCCGGTAAGGCGCGCGGCGAGCACGGGCTGGCTGTAGACCTGGGCGAAGGGCACGTCGCCGCCGATCAGCGCCGAGAGGGTCTGCGGCCCGCCGCGGATGTAGATCAACTCCGACTGGATGCCCTCGCGCGCGAAATAGCCGCCGTCCTGCGCGATCCAGGTCGGCAGCGACGCGACGCTCGCCGTGCCGACCGCGATGCGCACAGGCTCGGCGGGCGCGGGCGCGGCGCGGAGGAGCGCCGCGCCCAGGACGACGGCGATCAGCGATCGAATGAGCGGGCGCTGCACGGAAGTCATCTCAGCCGATTCTCATGACCAGATTGAGATAGTTGTCGACCGTGACTTGAAAGCCGGGCGGCACGAGCACGGTCGTGAACGGCAGCTCGATAACCGCGGGCCCTTTGACGCGCGCGCCGGGAGCGAGGCGCGCATAATCGTAAACGTCGGTCTCGATGAATCTCCGCTCGGGCCGGGTGAAGAAAATTCTCCGCCGTCCTTTTTTCGCCGCCGCCGCTCGCGCTGCTTTGCCGCGCCGCGGCTTCAAGCGCGGCTTGGCGACGCGCCCCACGGCGTCGACGCGAATCGCGCTGATCTCGATGCCGGCCTTCGTGTAGCCTGCGCCGCTGCCGTAAAGCTCTTCGTATTTCTTCTCGAAGAGCTTGCGCAGCTCTTCGATCCGCTCCGCGTTGAAGCGGTCCCAGACGACGGGCAGCTCGACGCCCGCGGTCTGCCGCCGGTAGCGGATCGTGAAGAAGCGGCGGAACTCGGTCTCGCCGGCGGAGAAGCCTTCTCCCTTCATGATCTCTTTCATCTCCGACTCGATCGCCGCGAGCCGTTCGTTGACGGCGCGCGGGTCGGCGGGCAGGATGTATTGGCAGGTCATGATGCGTGTGCGGATCACGTCCGCCGCCGCCGCGCCGAACGCGGAAAAGACGGGAGAGGTGGCGAAGATATAAATCTCTTTGACGCCTAGGTCGGCGGCGAAGCCCGCGGCGTGCACCGGTCCGGCCCCGCCGAAGGCGTAAATGACGAATTCCTCCGGCAGATAGCCGGTGCGGACGACCTGGCGGCGGATCAGGTCCGCCATCTTGCTGTTGACGATCTCGACCACGCCGGCGGCGGCTTCGTGCGTCTTGAGCTTAAGCGGCCGGGCGATCTTTTCCTCGACCGCCTTGATCGCCTTCTCTTTGTTCAATACTTTTCTGCCGCCGAGAAAATAATCGGGATCGATGATGCCGAGGACGAGATCGGCGTCGGTGACGGTGACCTCCTCGCCGCCGGCGTCGTAACACACCGGTCCCGGGCTCGCGCCGGCGCTCTTCGGTCCGACCAGCAGCCTGCCGGCCTCCGCGTCGACGCGCGCGATCGTGCCGCCGCCCGCGCCGATCGATTCGATATCGATGATCGGCTGGAGCGTGCGGAAACGCTCGACGATCGGCTCCGGCGCATAGCGCCAGTATCCTTCGGTGATAAGGCCGACGTCGAAGCTCGTGCCGCCCATGTCGGTGGTGATGACGTTTTTATGCTTGAGCAGCCCGGCCACATGCGCGGAGGCGATCATGCCGCCGGCGGGACCGGATTGCAGATTGGCGATCGCGGAGACCTGCTCGCGGTGCGCCACGCCGCCGTTGCCCTGCATGACGAGCAGCGGCTCGCTCAGCCCGCCGTCGCGGAGCTTCTCTTCGAGACCTTTGAGGTAGCGCTCGACCGTCGGGCCCAGGTAGCTGTTGATGATCGCGGTATTGGCGCGCGCGTATTCGCCGGCGACTTGAGACAGCGCGCTGCCGAACGACCAGTAAACCTTGCGCGACGGGTCGGCCTCGACGGCCAGGCTGCGGATCTCTTCTTCGTGCGCTGAATTCGCCCAGGCGTGCATCAGGCTGACGGCGATCGCCTCGACTTTTTCGTGCTGAATCAGGCGGCGAATCGCGTCCATGACGTCCTGGCGGTTGAGCGGCACGACGACCTCGCCGCGGTAATCGACGCGCTCGCCGACGCCGATGATAAGCTCGCGCGGCACGATCGGCTCGGGCTTGGTCACCCAGGTGACGTGGCGGATATCGTCTTCGGACAGGCCGTCGACGCGCCCGATCGCGCGCATGATCTCCGTCGTGTCTTCGAAGCCTCTTGTCGTAATGAAGCCGACCTTGACGCCGCTGTGGGTGATGAGCGCGTTCGTCGCGACGGTGCTGCCGTGCTTGAAGAGCGAAGTGCGGTTAAGCAGTTCTTTGCGCTCGACGCCGACGGTCTTCGCGGCTTCGGTTAGCGCGTCCATCACGCCGCGCGAGAAATCGTCGGGCGTCGTCGACGCCTTCGCGGTCCAGATCTGACCCGCCTCGCTCATCACGACGGCGTCGGTGAACGTCCCGCCGGTGTCGATGCCGATGATGTATTGTTCGCGCGCCGCCATCGATTTCCTTTCGCGAAGTGCTTTCAAGCAGAGATATGAAAGGGGAGAAGGGAAGTCAAGTCAGGTCGTTGCAAAGGCGACTAATCTCTTGAAGAGAGACGGGCGGCGCGCCGCGCCGGGTCGACCGTAATGGGTCCCTCGTCGCAACTCAGCCTCGAAGACCGCCGCTCGCCGGTCGTAAGTGGGAACGAACGCGCGTCTGATTTGCCGAGGCGTGCGGTGTCGCTGAGATCGTAGAGAAACACGCCGGCGGGAACTACATCCCATTCACTCGGAGCGCGCGACGGTACGGTTAGGGAGTCCAGGCGCGCGCCGATCGCGTCCAAATAGCGGACGAGATCGTCGGTCGGTGACCGACCCCGTGAGATGTCCGCCGCTACTAGCCAAACCCGCGCGTGTCCGCGAAAACGATCGACTTCTTCCAGGTAGCGCCGCGTGTCTTCCAGATGACAGCCGCCGCTCACGTAATCGTCCGGTCGAAGGCCATACCGCGCGCCGTAGAAAGTGACCGACGGGCCGCCGCGATAGTAGACATACACGACGTCGCCGGGCCGCCGTCTTGCCTGCATATAAAACAGCGCCGGCTTCAAGTCCTGGATTCGATGAACCGGAGGCGGCGCCGTCCGGTACAAAGCGGGACCGGCGAGCGCGAGCAGCGCCGCGACACCCAAAATGGGAGACAGCTTCGCTACGCGCTCGCGCGCCCCTTCGATGGTTTCGGCGATCGCGAGGAAAAAGCCCGGTAACAGGAAAAGGATCAGCCGGTCTGCGAACGGATATTGTCGCGCGGCCGCCGCGGCGAGCGTCAGACCGATGGGTAGGATCAGGAACAGCGCGGCGTCGCGCCGCCGGCGCCAAAGCAGCGCTAGCCCGAACGCGGTAAGTGCGAGATACAAGCTCGCCGCGGGATAGGCCAGCGTGGCGGCGCGCCGGGCGCCGAACAGATCCTTCAAATGTTCCACAGGCCAGAGCGCTTCGCGTCCGCGTAGCGCATTGACGGGCAGCATGGCGTCGGCCCAGAAGCGGTGCATGTACTCGCTGGTTTGGGGTGACACGGTTGCAAGCTCGGCCGCGACCGCCCCCACCGCGGAGACGCACCACACAGCCAGTACGAGGGCAACGCGCCGCCACGAGGCGCGGTCAAGATGGAAACTGCCCCAAGCGCGCACGACGAGGAACAGACCCAGGCCGGCGATCACAAAGACCGCCGGCTGGGAAAACCACGCCGCTGCGGCGCCGGCGACGGCCGCCCAGACGGCGCGCCGCCGCGAGAGATCGGCGGTTTCCTCGAGGCGGAGCGCAATCCAGAGCAGGAGAACAGCGACAAATACGTCGGTCGAGTATTGCTTCACCTGGGCGGCGAAGAAGACGAGCGGCGTGGCGGTCGCGAACAGCGCCAGCGCGACCGGGGCGGCGAGGCCGACGAGCACGCGCTCGGCGACGCGGCGGAAAACGATCAGCGCGCCCAACGAGCAAAGCAGGGGAAAGAACCGGAGCGCGTACTCGTTCGGGCCAAAAAACGTTGCCGCCGCTTTTTCCGCCAGCAGAAAACCTTTCGGCGCCGATTGGGCATAGGCGAGCGGCGTCGCCAATAAGTCCCACAGCGGCCGCTCCACGATATTTTGCGCGAGGGCGATCTCGTCGAGCCACAGCGAAGTGTTCGCCGCATATTGCCAGAGTCTCAGGGCGGCGCCGACAACGAGCAGCGCGGTCAGGACGGGTTTTATTACAGGCGGATGCCGGTCGGTCGGATCGGCCATTTTGCTCAGGCCATTGTTCTGACAAAAAAGAGCGAAGTGGCCGCGGCGGCGCCTACTCCGAAGATTAGCGGATCTCCAGCGGCGTAATCGGCCCCTCGTTGCTTTTCAATCCGAGGCGAATAGGACGTGGAGGGCCTGTGTCCGGAATCGTGACTTCGACCCAGAGTTGTTCGCCCGGCGGCCGGCGCGACGGATCGTCAACGTGCTCGGGGATGAAAAAGGCTACGGGCTGATTCAAGACGGCGAGTTTTTCGCCGCGGCGCTCGATAAAGCTTAGAAACAACCCGGAAGACATAAAATGACGCTCCTGTGGTTTCGCTTCGGCGATCAGCTTATTGCCTTCGACGCGCAGGACAACGGGTTGCATTTGAAACGACCCAAGTCGCGATGGACTTGTCGGCTCAGCGCTTTGAATGCCACGCGCCTCCACTACGAGCTGCAGGCTGACATACCTTCCGCGTATAGGAAGGTTCGGGTCGAACGGCGCTGCGCGCGTCCATACGCGCGGCCGGGTGGCGCGGTCGTAGAGCATCTTGGCGCCGAGCGAAGCGATGAGCGTGACGTGGACCGCCGCCACGATCAGGCCTTTAACAATGGGGCTCAGCTGGCGCATTCCATTCGCGCGATCAGGCGACGCCGCACGGTCTCGAGCAGCCAGCCGCCCATTAAGAACAACAGTCCCAGTCCAACCAGACTTGCGGAGCGGCCGAGCTTGTCCATCACGTTTGAAAAGTAAAAAAACAGCACGGTCAACGCAAAGCCGGCTACTCCCACGTTGATCCATACCTTGCGCTCTTCCCGGAGTCCCCACGCGATGAGTCCGACGGATCCCGCAGCCCATGCGGCATATGCTGCGACATTGACATCGGGTCTACCGAAATTAGAACTCGCGCCCAATGCGAGGACCCAAACAGCGGCGATGAAGTTCATCCACACGGCAGCTCCCCTGAGGCGCCATGCAACTGCGAGCGGAGCTATGATGGAAAGCGCCCAAGCGAGAACGTACAGCTCGGTTCGTAGCGCGGGGGGTTGTCGCCACGCGAATGAACCGACCTCGGGCACGACAGCGGCAAGAGGAAGGAGAGCGAGGGCCCCGATCCACGCAAGTGCTTTTCGAGCCGACGACTGGTTTTCGGGCGTGATCGCCGTGAAATAGGTGATTGCAAGGAGCAGCAAGCCCTGGAACATGATTTTTTCGCTGCCGGACACGTTGCGAGTCGCGTCTATCCATTCAGCGCAAATCCACATCGGCGTGAGCAGTGCCACGAGCGCCGCCTGCGGCCAGTGGCGCAGAACTCCCCACGCGATCCAGCCCCCCAGAGCCCAGAGCATCAAACCGGCGGGCCAGTGCTCCTGCAGATTGAAAATCTGTCCTGTAAGGAAAATTCCCGCCCCGAGACAGGCGGTGCCGACGGCATGCAGCGTTACCGAGAGGGCGGAAAAGCGTTCTGTTAACGCCCCGGTCACATGGAATATTGCGACTAGCGTAAGAACGAGACTGAAGCGAACAGAGGGGGAGAGAGCGTCCCAATGTGCAGCGACAAACAACAGGAGACCTGCGCCGAGCAATAGTCCGCCGAGTGCGATCGCGAGCAATACCGGCCAGCGCAGGCCCCGCGTTTGATCTTGTTCCGCCTCGTACGCGCGAATACGCTCGGTGACCGCAGGTTCTATGAGCCCCTCAGCGGTCCACTGCTGCAGATGATCTTGCCAGCGCACCTTGGTAGTGGATTGTAGGGCGATTGGAATATCTTAGCAACGAAAAATTTTATGGTTGACGGACGAGAGTTATTTTTCGATTTGCACGTCGAGTTCTTTGCCGCCCTTTAAATACTTGACGAGATAATTGACGCTTTTGCCGCAGCGGTCGAGCGTCCAGCGCTCGACGACGGGCGTCTTGTCCTGAGCCGCTTCGATGAGTTCGGTCTTGACGATCTTCCGCTCCGCGCAATTTTTATCCCGCGGACCGTCCATGATCATGATCGTCTGCGCCACATCGTCGCGGGGCTTGGGCGGTTCGGCGGCGGCAGCGAATGCCGCTGCCGACACCCAACAGGCGAGAACGAGCCCAATGATAACTTTGCCCATGCTAGCGGCGCCTGCACACGTCAGTTGACCGCGACTGCGTCGATGATGCCGACAGGCAACGGTTGCCTTTAGTCATTGAGTTGCTCCGGTAGTATCCCTTTCTGGGATGCTATATTGCGGTTTCGCAAGCGTCAACCGACGATCGCTTCTTAATGCATCCCGAAAGATCGAACGGTGAGCAGGCCGAGCGCGGCTACGAGGATCCATAGCGCTACACCCTGTAGCATCGGTCGCACACCCGCCAGTTTCAAGGCCTCCCGCGAAAGACCGGCGCCGATGAAAAAAAGCGAAAGTGTGAGTCCCGCCACCGCCGTACTCTTGATGAGTTTATATGCCGACTCATGCTCGGGCCAAAGCGTCCGCACGGCCGCGGCGCCGACGAAAAACAGAATGAACCACGGAAAGGCGACGACCGCCGCCTTGCGCCGCTTGATGAGCGCGAGAATGAGCGCGAGCGGGAGTATCCATAACGTACGGACGAGTTTCACGGTCGTTGCCACCGCTAACGCCTCCTCGCCGTATTTCGCGGCAGCGCCGACCACCGAGCTCGTATCGTGGATGGCGATGGCCGCCCACAGGCCGAAATCATATTGACTAAGCCCGAATACATGTCCCAGCGGGGGGAAAACGAAAAGCGCGATCGCGTTGAGAGAAAAGACAATCGCCAGGGCAACCGACATCGCCCGCGCATCTGCCTCCAGGGCGCTGCCTACTGCGACGATAGCGCTGCCGCCGCAAATCGACGTCCCTGCGGAGACCAATAGCGAAGTATCTCCGTCGATGCGCAACAGCCTTCCGACAAACCAGCCGGCGATCATGGTTGCGGCGATCGTGATGACGGTGAAGTTCAGGCCGATTTTGCCGGCTACCAACAACGACGTGAGATTCATCCCGAAACCCAAGCCGACGACGGATACCTGGAGCAATAGGCGCGACTTCGCACTGATGCGCGGGCACGGATTCCCCGGCCCGAGGCCCAAAAACAGGCCCAGCGCCAAGGCGAGAGGTGGCGATACATAACCGACGAGGATAGCCGCCGCTATGGCAAAAAAAACGAGAAGTCGTACGTTGTACGGCACCGCGCGGGTAAAGTACGTTACGATTTAGCGCTTGTATAACCGGTCGAAGAACTTTTCGTCGTCGAGCTGCCTGACGAAGCTCATATCGACGAAATCTTCCGGCTTGGCGGATTTAAGCTTGGGGTTTTTCGCGGCAAGCTCGTCGATGATGGTCTGAACGCCGGCGAGCGTCGGATACGGTTTGTCGGGCACGGCCTTGAGGCTGACTTCCCGGTACGTTTCCTCCAGCGCCTCGCGGTCGGTTGTCTGCAGGTATTTGCTCAAAATTTTGATGCTCGCTTCTTTTTGCGTCTTGTAAAAGTGGATCGCCTCGGAAGAGGCGCGGATCACCGCCGAGAGAATGTCGTGATGCGCCTTCGCATACGCTCGGGAGGTGACGAGCGCCGTGAGCTGATAAGGAATGTTGAGCTGCGCCATGTCGATGAGCGTATTGTAGCCGAGCTTGCGCGCGGTCAAAGTGTACGGCGGCGTGATGATGGTCGCCTGCACGCTTTTCGACTGCAGCGCCGCCGCGCGCGCGGTCTGCGCGCCGATTTGCAGCAGCGTCACGTCCTTTTCGGGATTCAGGCCGACCTTGGCGAGCGCCATCTTGACGCTCAAGTCGGTCGCGCTGCCGAAGCGGCTGATGGCGATCTTCGCGCCTTTCAATTGTTCGACGGATTTGATCTCGGGCAGCGACACGAGGCTGTATGGAAAGGTGTTCAAAAAGCTTCCGAACATGACGACGTCGACGCCCGCGACGCTTGCGCCGACCGAGGCGGAGCCGTCGGCTTGCGTGATCGGCACGTCGCCGCTCACCATCGCTTGAATGCCGAGCGACCCGCCGGCCATGAAGATGAGGGTCACATCGAGTCCGTACTTACGGAAAAGGCCCGCCTGCTGGGCGATGACGACGACCGCCTGGTAAGGGCTCGTCGCCGTGTAGGAAAGGTTGAGCTTCTTTAAGGATTGCACCTCGGCGCGCGGCGACGCGATTTGAAATAATGCGATGGCCGCGGCCAGGCCGAAAACGCGCCCGAGCTTCATTTTTTCTCCTTCTCATCGATCTCGTAGACCAAAGCCGCCTTGATCGCCGCGTCGATCTGCGGCGCCATCGGATTGCGGATCTCTTCGCCGATGTGCGCCATGGCGCCGAGTGTCCGGCCGACGATGGCGAACGCCTTCGACATCTGCCACGGCAACCCCAGGTCCGAGGCGATCGCGGCAATCGCGCCGGTGACGTTCACCGGCAGGCGGCGCCCGCGGCGCTCTTCGGCGGCTTTTGCGATCTTCTGCAGCAGCTCGCAGTAGCGGCCGTAAACTTCGGTTTCGCGCGCGATCTCGAACAGCTTATCGGCGCGCGGATCGCCTTCGGCGTGCGTGCGATGGCCGATGCCCGGGATCCGCTGCCTGCGCTCGTCATAGTCCTTGGCGACGCCTGCGGCGATCGCATCGAGATCGGCGTTGTGAATTCCCGTGGGCAGGGCGTCCTGCAGCATGCGAGCGCACCATTCCGACGAGCCCAGGTGGACGCTGCCGGCGCCCAGAATCGACGCGGCGACCGCCGCCTGGATCGATTCCGGCGCCGTGTGATAGGTGAGGCGTGCCGAGATAACGCTCGAGACCATGCCGTGCTCGACCAGAATCGTAAGCAGTGCGTCGACCATGCGCGTCTGCGCCGCCGTCGGCATGCGGCCGGCGAGCATCAGGTACGCCATCTCGCTGAAAGTAATCTTGCCGAGGATATCTTCAGTGAGATCGCGGCCGCGGACGAGAATGCGATGGAGCTCGGCCTTACCCAGACCGGTGACGATTTTTGCCTGCTCGGCCATGGTGCACCTCCGACACGACGCTATTCACGAGACATACGGTATGCTTGTCGCCGCTGTCAAGTATTGAGTCGCGCGGGTATTGCTACGCGTCGGCGGTTCAAGATAGATTCGGTTGAGATTCGGAGGTGGCGCCATGCCGAAGCTCGCATCGAAGCTCACATTCGGTCCTGAAACCGCGGATTGGCAGGAGCGGATCGACCCCGCGCGTATGCGCAGCCATCGCGTCGAGCGGGCGCGCGAAATCATGCGCCGGAACGGCGTTCCTGTCCTGCTCGAAGCCAACACTCAGAACATTCGCTATCTCACGGGCCTCCGCGGCTTCAACTATCCCATGTGCCGCTACGTGCTTTTTTTCGCCGAGCACGAGCCGGTGATGTACGAGCACAACGGCTATTACCATCAGATGCCGGACCAGGCGCCGTGGATCAAAGAGTGGCGGCCGGCACGCTCCTGGCTCACCGGCGCGCCCGGCCTCGCGGCCTGCCAGGAAGAGGCGCGCGATTTCGCCGCCGACATCAAGCGAGAGTTGGAATCGCGCGGTCTTCTCGGCGAGAAGCTGGGGCTCGGCGGATGCGACGGCATGGCGCGCGAGGCGCTCGTCAACGCCGGCATCAAAAACATTGTCGATAGCCGCGCGATGATGCTCGAGGCGCGCGCGATCAAGAACCGCGACGAGATCAGCTGCCTGAAGATGATTGCGGCGATGGTCGACGGCGTCTGGTTCCGCATCTGGGAGCGGCTCAAGCCCGGGATCAGGGATTCCGATCTGGCGACGATCGGCTCGGCGGCGGGCTACGAATTCGGCATGGAGAGCGCGGTGCCCGGCGGCTGGCGCACGGGTCCGACCACCTTCGATCGCGGCTTTCACCAATCGAGCCGGGTCATCCAGGTCGGCGACCTCGTCTACGGCTCGTACTGCGGCGCAACCTACATGGGTTACGGCAGCTGCACCTATCGGACGTTCATCGTCGGGCGCGAGCCGAGCAGCAAGGAAAAGGATTGGTACAAGCGGCTGCGCGATCGCATCGACGCGATTATCGACGAGATCAAGCCAGGGAGGACGACGGCGGACGCCGCGCGCCACTTCCCGCCTGCCAGCAGCTGGGGCTATAAAGAAGAGGTGGAGGTGCTCGCGAGCGAGATCGGCCACGGCATCGGCCTCGGCACGAGTACGGGCTATGACATGCCGATCATCAACCGGCTCTGGTCGTTCAAACATCCGCAGGTGTTCGAAGAGGGAATGACGATCGCTGTCGAGTCGCGCGAAGGGGAGACGCGTGTGGGAGGGGTCCGGCTGGAAAATATGTTAGTCGTGACTAAAGACGGCGCCGAGATTATGGACCATTTCCCCCGCGAGGAAATCCTGGTCGCGCCAAGGTAAGAACGTAACGGGAAAAAAGAGGAGGCCCTATGTCTCAACTACGCTGCTTGACGATCAAGGCGAAGGAGCCGCGCCGGCTGGCCGATTTTTACCGGCGCGTCTTCGAGGTGAAAACCGTTTCGGAGGACGACGCGCTGATCCGCCTATCCGATGGCGTTTTCACGCTCGGTCTGCTGAAAGGCAACGGTGAGCGCCGTAACGGTCTCGACGCGAGCGGCTTCCGTGTCGAGGATCTCGACGGCGTGAAAGAAAAAGCCGCGCGTCAGGAGAACGAAGCGGCGCCTTACAGCGAATGCCGCATCGCCGACCCCGACGGCAACTTGATCGACCTGAGCCGGCAAGGCTTTGGCCCGGCGGCGGAGAAAAGCCCGTTTCCGATCAAACATATCGCGCTCTACACGGCCGATCCCAAGCGGCTGTCGGAATTCTATCAGAACGTCTTCGACATGAAGGAAGTCGCCTACTCGGACCGGTCGTCGATCTTCGTCTCGGACGGCTATTTCAACGTCGCCCTGCTTTATCAGCGGGCCGGCGAGGAGAAGAACGGCTACAATCATTTCGGCTTCCATATTCAGGACATCGACGAGATCCGCGATCGCGCCGAAGGCGCGGGCGTCAAGCGCGGCGCGAAGCGGCCGGACCGGATTCCCTTTGCGGAATACCGTCTGCACGACCCGGAAGGCAATGGAATCGACATCTCCGTGAAGGGCTGGAAAGCGTAACAGGCCGTCCAAAACGACCATAGGCTTCGTTGCGCTTGATCCGTCTCGCTCGACGTACTGAAAAAAGTACGCCCGCGCTCGCCGGCTCGTCGCACGCCTCGCCTCTGGGGCGTTTTGATCGGCCTGCGGCAGGTAAAATGGAAAAAGCTGATGACTAAGGTTTTTCGCTTCCTAATTTTATTTTTAGGGGCAATCTTCAGTCGCGACGTTATTGCCGCCGATAAAATTGTCGCGGATTTCGGCGGCGTCTCCGGCTTTCAAAGCGCGACGTGGGTGGCGAAGGATCTAAAGCTGTTCGATAAATACGGACTCAACGTCGATCTCGTGATGATCACCGGCGGGGCGCGCTCGGTGGCGGCGCTTTTAGGCGGCAGCACGCAGTTCGCCACCGGCTCGGGTACCGCGCCGCTGCAGGCGTACGCGCGCGGCTCGGACATTACGATCTTGGCGGCGTCGTACAATAAATTTCCCTACGCATTCGTCGTCAAGCCCGAGATCCGCTCGCCGAAGGATCTGCGCGGGAAGAAGATCGGTATCTTGAACTTCGGCGGCTCGAACGACATCGCGCTTCAGCTCGCGCTAAAGGAGTGGGGCATCAAGCAGCAGGAGGTTTCCGTCATCATCGGCGCCGACGCGCCGACGCGCCTGTTGTCGCTCACGGTCGGGAGTGTCGACGCGACGATTCTCTCGCCGCCGCATCTGACGATGGCGGTCAAGGCGGGTTACCGCATTCTCGGCGACATGGGGGAGATGCGCGCGAGCTTCTCGCAGTCCACGCTCTATGTTCGTCGCAGTTACTTAAAGGATAACCGCGATATCGTGAAGCGCTTCGTCAAGGCATACTGCGAGGCGGTGCGGATCGTAAAGAGCGACCGGACGCGGACGATCAAAATCTTCGCGCAGCGCATGCGTCTCGACGACCGCGAGCTTCTCAACGATACCTATAATTATTTCGCGCCACGGTTTTCTTTTCCGCCGCGCGTCGATATGCAAGGCATCAAAGATACGATTGATTTCTACGCTGAAACGAGCCCCGAGCTCCGCGGCCGCAAGCCGGAGGAGTTTGTCGATAACTCCGTTATGGACGAATTGGAGAAGGAAGGGTTCTTTAAAGGACTCGGTTCCTGAGATTATCGCTTCAGCTCTTCGCTCGCCTTCTTTGCGAACGACCAATCGGCTACGTCGGAGATCGCAGCGGCAGTCTTGCTCTTCCGTCCTTCCTGGACGAGCTGGATGACGTTTTTCATGACGTCGTCCGGGGCGACGCCGTTCCGGCTGTATAGCCCGACGAGGTCGCGGTACATCGCTTCGCGCACGTCCGTCTCCTTGACGCCCCAGCTCTTTTCCATCAGCGCTAGAATATCGGGCTTGCGGTTGTGAATGTAATCGACGCTCTTGATGAGCGCGCGGATCATCTTCACGATCTCGGCCGGCGAATCTTTCATTTTATCGACGTGCGTCGAAAGCCCGCCGAGCGGAATCTTCAGCACGTCGTTGAACGAGACGATCTCGTTGAAGCCTCTCTCCCGCCCGATCTTGTTGAACGGCGGCACGAGCATCGCGGCCTGGATGTTCCCCGCCTCCATCGCCTGGTAGCGCGCGGAGCTGCCGCCGATCTGGAGAAAGGTGACGTCTTTCTCGCTCATTCCATGCTTTTTGAGGATCGTGATCACTTCGCTGTGGGGCGTGCCGCCGAAGCTGCTGATGCCGATCACCTTGCCTTTGAGATCCTCGACGCGCTTGATCGGCGCCGCCGTGACCAGAACGTGATCGGAGCCGTCCATGACCGACATCACGATTTTCACCGGCAGACCGGCGAGCGCGGCGCCGATGAAATTGGAAAAGGTTCCGCCGTAGTCAACGTTTTTGCTCGCGACGCCAGTGACCACGACCTGGTTTTGCATGACGACGACGATCGCGTTGACGCCCTCAGCCTTGAAGAGGCCTTTCTCTTCGGCAATGACGAACGGCAGCGAGTTGCTGCCGGTCCGTGTGGTGAGGCCGATGGTGATCTTCTTATCTTGCGCGTGAGCGGCGGGCGGAAACGCCGCGAACGACGAGAGGCTTGCGACAATGCAGAGAAAAATGCGGAGCGACCGCATTATTCGACGAGATCCATCAGGACGCCGTCGGGGTCGGCGAGCGAGCGCTGGCCGAGCGAGCATGCGTCGATTTCGCGGAGCGTGACCGGGCCGAAGCGGCCGAGATCGATCTGCTCCGGCTTGGATTCCGGATGGCTGCGCGCGAGCTCCTGCAGATCTTCGTCGGCTTTCCTTAAAGCGTCCACTTTGAAGCCGATGTGGTCGAGCCCTTCGGTCATCGACCGATACGATTTGTTTTCCGTCGGGATGATGACGATGGAGACTTTGCCGTCGCTGAGACAGAGCTGGCCGTTGTCGCCGCCGCTCTCGACCGGACGAAGCTCGAACACGTTCTGATAGAATTCCGCAAGATAAGCGGGTTTGGCCGTTCGGATCGCGACGTGGTGGAGATGGCGCGGCTGCTCCCAGCCGCTTTCCAGATACCCTTCGCGCACTTTGGCGACGCCCTGCTGCGAGACGTCCATGTGCGTGCCCGACGGGTCCTGGATGCGCATGACGGCGAAGGGGACGTGCTCCAGGCTGCTCGTGACTCTCACTTCGGGATAATTCTTTTTCAGCCGGTCCATCACGGTTTGACCGGACTCGACCTCGAAGCCGAAATGGTCGAGGCCTGAACGGATGCCCGCATGGCGCTGCAGCAACGCGAGGCCCATGACGCCGTCGCTCAGGTGGCCGCGCTCGGGATTGTACTCCCCCTTCTCGTCGGTCATGCCGGAGGTGATCTTCTTCATGCCGAAGATATCGCGGTAAAACCGGGCGGTCTTGTCGTAATTTTCCGTATAAATCGCGACGTGGCGTATTTTTGCAAAGCCCATGGCGGCGTCCTCCTGGAAGCCGACTATCACCAGGCGCGGCAAGTTGTCAACGACGGTTGACAGGCCCGGGGCGGCGTGGAAGATTACGACAGGAAATTTTTTCATGCCCGTCAACGCGCTGGCCGACATCACCGTCATCGAATGCGCCACGTTCGTTACCGGACCTTATGCCACGGCGCTCTTGGCCGAGCTCGGCGCGCGGGTGATCAAGATCGAATCGCCGCCGGAAGGCGACCCCTACCGCTATTTCGCCGCCGACGATTTCTATAGCCCCAACTTCGCGCACCTCAACCGCAACAAAGAGAGCCTCGCGCTCGATCTCAAGAGCGACCAGGGAAAAGAGATCTGCATCGACCTCGTTAAAGAAGCCGACGTTTTCGTGGAGAATTTTCGACCCGGCGCCGCGGAGCGCTTGGGACTCGGATACGACGCGCTCCGCGGCGCGAATCGCCGGCTGGTGTATTGCTCGATCTCCGCCTTTGGGAAGAACGGCCCATATGCGGACAAGCCGGGCTTCGACACGCTCGGGCAGGCGATGAGCGGTCTTTTGAGCGTGCTCACCGATCCCGATAAGCCGTCGGTCATGGGCATCGCGCTTTCCGACTACACGACCGGCATGTCGGCGTGCTACGGCATCCTCGGCGCGCTGCTCGCGCGGCAGAAGACTGGCCAGGGCTCCAAGGTCGAGACCTCGCTGCTCCAGGCGACGCTCTCTTTCATCGGCGAGACGGCCGCGGGATATTTGCGCACGGGAAACATCCCGGATCGCGCCGCGCGGGTGAAGAACGCCCACGCGTTCGCCTTCGTCGCGAGCGACGGGCTGCCGCTCGCGGTCCATTGCTCCGTTCCGGAGAAATTCTGGCAGGCCTTCCTCGAAGCCGCGGGCCGCACCGAGCTCGCCGCGGACGAAAGGTTCAAGACCCGCGAGGCGCGCAAGCAAAACTACGCCGCGCTCGAAGCGACGCTGAAGCCGACCTTTGCGACGCTCCCGCGCGCGGAGTGGCTCGCGCGGATGGAAAAGCGCGATGTGCCGGCGGCGCCGCTCTACAATATCGCGGAAGTCCTGGACGATCCGCAGGTGAAGCATTTAAATCTGATCGAAGAGGTCGAGCACCCCAAGGCGGGCAAATGGAAATTTGTCGGACCGCCGGTGAGCTACGGCAAACTCACCGCCGATCCGGCGAAGCCGCCGCCGCTCGTCGGCGAGCAGACAGCGATGATCCTGGCCGAACTCGGCTACGATGCCGACGAAGTGCGCGAGCTGGCGGAGCAAGGGATCGTCAAGGCCGGCGACGGAGCGCGAAGCCGCGCGGCGCGACAGGAGCGATTATGAGCGACGAGCGCATCCTTTATATAGGCACGGAAGACGGATTGTATCGAGCCGAGCGCGAGAACGGCGGCTATCAACCTCGGCCCGTGGCATTGCAGGGGAAAGGCGCGATCCGATCGCCGGTTGTCATCGACTGCCGTGACTCGCGCCGAATGCATGCGGCGACCGGCCGCGGCGGCGTTTTCGTGAGCGAAAACGGCGGCGAGAAATGGCGCGAGATCAACGAAGGCGTCACATACAAGGAAGCCTGGTCGCTTGCGCAGCATCCGAGAACCGGAGAGCTGGTCCTGGGCACGGGGCCGTCTTCGATATTCAAAAGCAGCGACGGCGGCGATAGCTGGAAAGATTGCGAGGCGCTGCGAAACCTGGCTGAAACCATCGACTGGACGTTTCCCCAGCCGCCGCACGTGAGCCACGTCAAAGGACTGGCGTTGTGCGCCGACGATCCGAAGTTCATCTTCGGCGCCATCGAAGAGGGCTGGCTCATCCGCAGCCGCGACGGCGGCGCGACGTGGGAGAACATCAAAGACGGCACCGAGTTCGACTCGCACTCGGTCGCCATCATGCCCGACGATCCGTCGATCGTGACCGCCACCTCGGGCAAGCTCTTTTATAAGAGCACGAACGGCGGCGACAGCTTCGTAAAATGCGACGCCGGTCTCGACCGCCGTTACATGGCGCAAGCGGCGTTTCACCCCTCGCGGCCGAAAATATTTTTCACCGCGGCGGCCGCGGTGCCGCCGCCGTTCTGGCGCCGGCCGGAAGGCGCCGACACCGGCTTTTACCGCAGCGACGATCGCGGCGATTCCTGGAGGCGGCTCTCGGCCGGACTGCCGGAGCACTTTACGGCCGCGCCGCGCGCCGTCGCCGGCGACGCCGAGGATCCCGATCGCTTTCTCTTCGGCATGAACGACGGCAGCGTCTGGATGACCGAAGACGCGGGCGAATCGTTCAAGCGCATCATCGCCGGTATCCCGCAGGTCATGAGCATTCGCGTCGCCTATCGCTGATGACCGCGGTTGAATTCGGCCTGCTGCTCCATACGCGCCATTGGATCCGCGCCGAGCGCGAAGCGTCGGAGCTGGACGAATTCTGGCGCGCCGCCGAGCGGGCCGAAGCGGCCGGTTTCGATCATCTCTGGGTCGGCGACAGCCCGCGCATCGCGCAAATGGACCGCGCGCACGCCGATTGTCTCACCGTCATGGCCGCGCTCGCGGCCAAGACGAAGAAAATAAAGATCGGCACGGTGCCGCTCATCATAGGCCTTAGAAACCCCGTGCTGCTGGCGCACTCCTTAGCGACGCTCGACGTGATCTCCTCGGGCCGTATCCTCCTCGGCGTCAGCGCAGGGCCGCAGTATAAATTCGCGGAACAGGAGTTCGAGGCGTGCGGCGTGCCGTTTCGCGAAAGAGCCGGGCGGCTCGACGAGGCGATTGAGATCATGCGGCGGCTCTGGTCGGAAGAGAGTTGGTCATACGAAGGCAAGTACTATTGCTTTAAGGAAATCGGCATCCAGCCGCGGCCGGTGCGGAAAGCGATCCCGATATGGTGCGCCGCGGGCGACAACGAAAACGCGCTCAGGCGCGTCGCCCGCCTGGGCGACGGCTGGTTCACCGTCGCGCCGACGCCGGAGATCTTCACCGCCCGGCGGGGGAAGATCGAGCGCTGCGCGCGCGAGCTGGGGCGCGCGCTTAAAAATTTTCCGTCGACTCTCTTCGCGACTTTTCATCTTCATCCCGCGGCGGGAAAGGCCGAGGAAGAGGGCTGGCGTCTAGCCGAGAGCTACTACCGCCAGCCGCGCTCGCAGCTGAAACACCTTAGCCCGTTCTTCGGCACCCCGCTCGAGTGCGCTGAAAAATTGCAAAAATATGTCGCCGCGGGACTGACCGGCGTCGTCGCGCGCTTCGTCGCGCCCGACATTGAAGTGCAGACGCGATTGTTGTTAAACGAAGTGAAGCCGCGACTGAATTGATGAGCGTGCAATAAACCGGAGACATCCTTCACGGAGCCTGTCCTGAGCCTGTCGAAGGGTTCAGGATGACACAAGAGGTCAACGTGTCATTCTGAGCGTGGCGAACAATCTCTCTTAAATTGGAGGACTCCATGGAAGCTCCCGCCGATACCACCTGGAAAGGCTTTACGCTCGCGGAGCGCGACCGCCGCTGGGCCTCGGTAAGAAAGAACGCCGCCGCGGCGGGCTTCGACTGTATTCTCGTGCCGCTGTGTGTCGACGGCCGCAATCAGCATCTCTCGCTGGAGCAGGCGCGCGGCATGCGCTCCGACGGCCGCTACCTTACGCTCCTCGACAACTCCGCGGTAGTTCTGCCGACCGACGGCCGCACGCCGATCGTGATCAGCGATCTGCCCGGCAACGACTGGATTCCCGAGCCGCGGCCGGTCGCCGACTCGTGGGGCGCGGCGATGGCGCAGGCGCTCGCCGAATGCGGCATGGAGCGCGCGCGCATCGGCGTCACCGGTCTGGAGCGCGGCAAGATGGTCCACGGCCGCGCCTATGCCGGCGTGGTCAATCATACATCCTACGCCGAGCTGCTGCGCCGCATGCCGAACGCGAAACTCGAGAACGATAATGAAGTCGTCGCCTACGCGCGCTACATGAAGAGCCCGGAGGAGGTCGAGTGCCTGCGCCGCGGCGCCGCGATCGCCGCCGCGGGCATCGAGGAGATGGGACGGGTCGCCCGCCCGGGCGTTACGGACTCGCACCTTTACACGCGCGTGATGCATCGCATGCTCGAGCTCGGCAGCGGCTACTATCCGCTTGCGCTCTATACAGGTCCGAGGGACGAGATCCGGTTGCCGCGCTTCGAAGATCCGCCGCTCGGGCGCGTGCTGCAGCCCAATTACCGCATCCACAACGAGACCGACGCGCTCTGGGGCGGGCTCATCGCGCAGGAGCAGCAGGGATTTCTTCTCGGGCCCGTGCCGGATGCGTGGCAGCGTGTCGTCGATCTCCAGCGCGATCTCTTCTACACCGGGCTCGAGGTCCTGAAGCCGGGCATCGTTTTCGGCGAATTCGTCGACGCCGTCAACGGCTTCGGCGAAAAGCGCGGCATGAAGACGCTCACGCTCATGCACGGACGCGGCTACGGCGACGACGGCCCTCTGCTGACGCCGCAGGACCGCGGTGAGAAGACGCGCGATGTCGTCGTGCACGAAGGAAATGTTTTCATCTGGAAGCCGATCGCGATGTCCGCCGACGAGAAAATCCAATACAGCTGGGGCGGCTGCATCGTCATCACGAAAACCGGCGCGGAGCAGCTCGTCAAGCGCACGCCGAGCTTGATCTCGATCCAATAGGAGAACGCCATGGCTTACAAACCACCGGCGCGCGCGGGCGCCACCGTTTACGTCTGGGCCGATTACTCGCTCGCGGAGCGCGACCGCAGATGGAAAGCTGTGCAAGACGCCGGCAAGAAGGCGGGCTTCGACTGCATCTTCGTCCCGCTCGGCGACGGCGTCGACGCGCGCTACCTGACGCAGCTCCGCTGCTCGTCGGTGATCATGCCGACCGGCGGACGCGCGCCGATCGTCATCGCCGACCGCAGCTCGCGCAATACCTGGGCGCCGGAGCCGTGGCAGACGAGCCGCGAGTGGTCCGAGCCGATGGCCGAGGCGCTGCTCGAATGCGGCATGGAGCGCGCGCGCATCGGCGTCGCCGGTTTGAAGGGCGGCAAGGTCTCGCACATCAATTCCATCGACGGCGTGGTCAATCACGGCGCGTACAGCGCAGTGCTCAAGCGGCTGCCCAATGCGAAATTCGAGAATGCCACCGATATCGTCGGCTTTGTCCGCTATATCAAGAGCGAGGAAGAGATCGGCGCGATGCGCAAGGCGACCTCAATCGCCGAATCGGGTATCGACGAGCTTAAAAAAATCGCCCGGACCGGCGCGGACGCGGCGAAGGTTTACGCTGACGTCATGGCCTGCATGATGGAGCAG